>Ga0210033_1000877_pt1 | contig 28620 bp, 22 predicted proteins | sample CryGeymeta201501_FD_185465 | JGI IMG/M metagenome (GOLD analysis project Ga0210033, IMG submission 185465) | Groundwater microbial communities from Crystal Geyser aquifers in Utah, USA - Crystal Geyser metaG 2015-01 (SPAdes) (version 2) | ecosystem: Environmental > Aquatic > Deep subsurface >... | reverse complement strand
GTGCCCGATCTACCGTTGCTCAGCTTTTGCGTCGCTTGGGTCGCGTCTTTCGGATTTATTCTGCCATGACGGATGTCACCACCAACGTGCTCGACATTGGACGCCTGCGCACCTCGTGTGGTGCCTGCGCCCTGGGACAGTTGTGCCTCCCAGCCGGCATTGATGGCGACGAACTGGTCAAACTCGATGAAGTGGTGCAGAGCCGCCGTCCGCTGGAGCGCGGCCGCACGCTGTTTCAGGACGGCACACCGCTACATTCGCTTTTTGTGGTGCGCTCGGGCACCTTCAAGACCTACACCGAAACCGAGAGCGGCGAATTGCAGGTTTTGGGATTTCACCTGCCCGGCGAGATTCTGGGCTTCGACGCCCTGTCTACCGACGCCCATCGCTGCACCGCCGAAGCACTGGAATATGCCACCGTCTGCGAAGTGCCGTTCGACTCGCTGCAGGCAATCGCCCAGCGCGTTCCCGGCTTCAATCGGCAATTGTTGCGCGTCGCCAGCCGGGAGATGGTGCGAGACCACGAGCATTTAATGATGATGGGGCGCAAACAGGCGCAGGAGCGGTTGGCAATTTTTTTGCGCAGCCTGTCGGATCGGCACCGCCGTTTGCAGCACAGCCACGACGCCTTCGTGCTCAGCATGACCCGCCAGGACATCGCCAATTATCTGGGGTTGGTGGTGGAGACCGTGAGCCGCCTGTTCACCCGTTTTGAAGAAATGGGCGTACTCAAAGTCGAGCGTAAACAGATCCAGATCTGCAACTTTGCCAAGCTCGACGAATTGGCCGGTGAGCCCTCGCCACTGGCGCTGACTTCCGCCGGCTGAAGCGGTTGGATCCACTGGTCGCCAATCGCTGCTCAATCCACCCAGCGAAAATCGACGACGATGGGTCGATGTTCGGACAAACGCCGCGACACCTCCTTGGGCAAACGCAGGGCCTTTGCCTGTGCCGCGCTCAAGTCTTCGGTATCGAAAATGCTGGCCTGCAGCGGCTGCAATGCGGCACTGTGCAGGATGTGATCGAGTCGGCTCGAAGGATACGGCGTGCCGCGACCATCCCAGGTCCAAGTGCTGGACTTGCCCTGGTGGCGTGCGGCTACTTCCTGCAATCGCCAAGGCTCCGGATCGGCACCTGCCGACGGTGTTCCGCGCAAGATCGAAATCGCTTGAACCCCCTGCACGGTATTGGCATCGCCGGCCACGATCACCGCAGCGACCGGCGTCTGCTGTACCGAGCTCAGCAGCGCTTGCCGCAGCAAACCCGCTTCCGCGCGGCGGCGCGACTCCTGCCAGCTACCGGCGTCGTCACCACAACACTGCAAGTCCATGGCAACGACCAACAGCGTTTTGCCATCGTGCAAAATATGCGCGCCCACCGCCGCCACCCCCGCCTGCAAATTGTCGCGCAGACGTCCGCCACTGCTCCCAGCCTGCCCCAGCCAGGCGCTGATCTGTTCCGGGGCGTACCGCAGGGTCTCGAAAATCGGCAGACGGGTGGTTGGGTTGCGACTGGCAATCGTGCTGCGTTGAAATACACCGCCGCCCTCGCCATAGGCCACCTGCCATTCGGCGGCAGCGTCACCAAGACCACCGAGCGCGGCACGCAATTCAGCAGCGTTGCTGGTGCCGGGCATTTCATCGAGGATCAAAATGTCTGCGTCAATCGCCGCCAACACCCGATGAAACGCCTCCAGGTTCACATAAAAACTGTCGCGTGAGACATTCCAGGACAGCACCCGCAGCGCGGTTCCCGGTGCCCGCGTCAGCCACACCGCTGGCGGGTTTTGGCGATCATCTGAAGCCACTGGCTCAGCCGTCGCAGCGGCCGCCTCAAAGGCAAAACCCAAGGCCATCAGCACCGGCCACAGCAGCTGCTGGAATTTCACTGAAACGAATCCTTAAGTGACCAAGTCGAACGGGATTGCGCTGATCGGGCGTGAGCCGACGCGGCGTTCTGTCGTTAGGCGTTGCGCAGAAATAACTTGCGCAGATTGCGCAGGACTTTCGTTCGCCTGCAAGGCGCACAAAGGGGAGCATAGTCGGACTATGTGACGCTTTGTGCAACGACGCAGGCGGGCGATAAGGACCAGCAAGATGGGTAAGTTATTTCTGCGCGACGCCTTAGTGCTGCGAGGCAACCGCACCCGAGCATAGAAGCTCGGCCCGGCCAACGCAGCTGATCGCGCCCTGCTGACGCAATGTTTTTCACTGCGGCGAAGCGGCCGCTAGCGTTCGAACACGGCGATCGACTCCACATGCGCGGTATGCGGAAACATGTCCATCACCCCGGCCGCTATCAGCCGATAGCCGTGATCGCGGACCAGCACGCCGGCATCGCGCGCCAAGGTGCCCGGATGACAACTCACGTAAACAATGCGCTCAATCGTTGCCGTCGGCAGCCAACCCAGCACCTGGTCGGCACCGGCGCGGGCTGGATCGAGCAGCAGTTTGTCGTAGCGCCGCCGCGCCCAGTCGGCATCGCGCTGGTCCAGGCTCAGATCGGCGACCTGAAACTTCGCATTGCCGATGCCATTGGCGCGGGCATTGGCGCGGGCCCGTTCGATCAACCCGGGTTCGCCTTCGATGCCGACGACCGCCGCCACCCGGCGTGCCAGTGGCAGGGTGAAATTGCCCAGGCCGCAGAACAAATCGAGCACCTGGTCGTCAGCAGCGGGCGCCAGCAACGACAACGCCAAGTCGATCATGCGGACATTCATCGCCCCATTGATCTGGATGAAATCCAGCGGTGCAAAATCGATTTGCAGCGCGTATTCCGACAGCCGGTAAACCAACTCAGCGTGCTCTGGCCAGAGCAGATGCACCGAAGCATTGCCAGATGGTTGCAAGAACACGGCCATGTTTTCGGCCTGAGCAAATTGCACCAGGCGCTGCTGATCGGCAGCCGACAGCGGTTGCAAATGCCTAAACACCATGGCGACGGCAGCATCGGCCACGGCCACCTCGATCTGCGGCACACTGGCGCGGGCATCGAGCGCGGTCATCAAGGCAGTAATGGCCGTCAGCCGTTCGCCAAGCGCCGGGTGCAATACTGCACAGGATTGAATATCGGCAACGTACTTGCCGTTGGTCTCGCGAAACCCCACCAGGACGCGGCCCTTCTTTTCCACGTTGCGCACCGACAAGCGGCCGCGTCGTCGATAACCCCAAGGCTCACCGACCAAGGCGGGCAGCACACGCTCCGGCTGCACTTGGCCGATGCGTTGCAGGTTGTCGATCAGCGTCTTTTGCTTGGCCGCGATCTGCGCCGCTGGCGCCAGGTGCTGCAGAACGCAGCCGCCGCAAACGCCGAAATGCGCGCACTTCGGCACCACCCGGTCCGGCGACGCTTGCAGCACTTCCAGCGTCACCGCTTCGTCGAATTGTTTGTGGAAGTCGTTGACCTGTGCCCGCACCCGCTCGCCGGTCAAGGCACCCGCCACAAACACTGCCTTGCCGTCATGACGCCCGAGCCCGCGACCATCATGCAGCAGATCGACGATATCGAGCTCGATGATTTTTGGCGCTTGCGCCCGTTGTTTGCGACGTGCCACATTCACTCCAAATCGTCAGCAAGCCGATGGCTCGTCTCGCCCGCTGGCGCGCGAAGCAGTTGCCGGTGCAGGCCGCGCACTCCGGCGGCGTCGCCGTTGCCGATCATCCCGTCGCTGGTCGGCGCTCCCGCAGGCATCGAGCTTGTACTTCACGCGCGTCGGCCGGAAAGCGCCGCCATCGGGCGCCAACTATTTCTGCACCCAGCCGCCTTTGGCATTCTGATAAAACCAGCCGGTATGCGCTTTGGCGATCCACTGCGCGGCAAACGTGCTGCGAATCTCGGCTTCCCATTCCGGGTGCTGATTGGCCAGGGCGATCTCGCGATAGACCGCCGCGCGATCACGATTGTCATCGGCCACCGCCTGTTTGAGCGGGGCCCGATCCGCCAGCGCCACTGCGGCGGCATCGCGCAATTCGATCAAGCCGTCATTTTTCAGACCGAGGGCGCCGCTGTCGAAATGTTTTTTCAGTGCACTCTCGAAACGCTCCGCCATACGGCTCTGGATGGCGCGGATGGCGGGCGTGGCAACATTCAGATCTGCCGCCGCCTGGGCGCTGCTGATCCATGCCACCGACAGCGAGAACCCGAGCGGCTGGCCGGGGGCATCGGGGACCGTTTCGGTTTTGCCAGGCGCCGGATCGGTACCGATGATCTGGTCGATGAACTGACCGGCCGCCTGTTGCACTTCGGCTTCGGGAAAATAGACATTGATGGTGACGCAAGCGCTAATGATGAGACCAAGCAATAGACCAGCAGTCCAATATCGGGTTTTCATGGTGTGTCCTCTGGTGGTGAAGGCCGATGCGCCAGCTTGCCGATCAGTCGATGACTGGTGCCTGACCAGCGGCCATGGCATGGAGCCGTTCCAGCAATAGTGGCCAATCGACGTGCTTTTGGAAGCCCACCACGTTGAGCCGTGGCAGCCCCGCACCCTTGACGATAGTGTAGCCGTGGTCGGCGCCGGCCAAGCCACTCATTTCGCAAACGTTGTCGGCGAGGCGGCAGCCGAGCCCGAAGTCGCTATAACCGAACGAATCGAACATTTTGATGATCGGGTTGCTGGCCGCCGCCGCGCCGCCGGCGACCGAAGAAATGCCTTGCACGGCGCGCTGACTGATACGGCGCTTTCCAGGGAAGCCAGCAGCACTCTTGAGCTTGGCATCAAAGGCAACCGGCGCCCAATCCAGCAGCCGCAAATCGTGGACGCTGCCATCGAGCCATCCGGTCATTTCACCGAACGAGAACGCCGCCGTCAGTTGTTGCAGATCCAGATGATCGAAGTCAATGTCTGCCGCCAGGCTGGGGGCGATGCCGAAACTGCGCTCGCTCTCCAGATGGGAGATGCGCATGCTCCCATCGAACACTTTGAGGCGCAGGTCGCCGTCAAATTTGAGTCCGCCATTTTCCAGCCGAAATTGCGGCAACACGCCGGATAAAGTACCGGCAAAACTCGGCCAGGCCAGTGCCGCGGCCAGCTGTTTGACTTGCAGTCCTTGCAGTTCGAGCCCGCCCTGCCAACTGGCCACGCCGCCCGCTGTCGTCAGCCGTTGCAGGCGTGGCAGTTTTACGCTGCCCCCGAGCACGGCCAGTTGTAGTGGCTGACCAAGCTCGATGCGGTCTGGCGACCAACGCCATTCGATGTGGCCGCCGCCAAACGGGATATCGAACAGACGCAGCGCCGAAAAGTCGATGCGGTTGGTCGGTGCCGACGCGTTCATTGCCAGGTCGCCAGTGATGTTTTCGGCACTGATGCGGCCCAAGTGATCGCGCACATTGAGTGCTTGCAGCTTCAGCGCCAGCGACTGCCAACCCTGCGGATCAATTTCCGCGCTGGCATCGACCGCCCCCTGCAGTTGCAAACCATCGAAACCCGCCGTGGCCAATGCCGTCTTCAAGTAGCGCGGTGCCGCGCGACCGAGATCGGCAGCGAGCCGTTCCACGCGGACGCGATAGCCGCCATCGGCCATCAGTTCAGCCGCTGCGTGCACCTCCAGTCCGTCACCATCGGCCCATGACAGGCTGGGCCACTGCCAGATTTTTCCGGCGGCGGCGGTGGCCTGCAAGTCCAGCACAGCATCTGCGGCCGGCAGCGCAAAGTACACCGCGCCAGCGAGCACTTCACCGCCACCGGCTTGTGCCCGCCAATGCAGACTCCGACCGCTGCGGCGATAGCTGAATTCGAAGGCGCCGGCAAGATTGACCGCAGCGGCGGCGACGCTGCCGTCCATCGAATCCACTCCGAGATCATTGAGCGCAAGGGAACCCTGCCAGCGCTCGCCCAGCGCACGGATATCGAGTTCAGCGTTCGCAGTTCCAGAAAGTGTGGCCAGGTCACTCCAGGCGGCCTGCAGCTGATCCTTCACCCAAACCAGCGGCACTTTGCTGAGGCTGAGCCGACCCTCTGGCAGGCGGCCCGGCGCCAATTCCGCAAAGCGCACGCTGGCCCCCGCAGACCGCAATTGCAGGGTTTGGCCAGCCAGCAAACCACGCCATTGCAGTTCGCCTTGCCAACGCGGCTCGGCGACGCTGATCTTGCCAACACAGGCGGGCTCCTGGTCCACCGATAGCGACCACTGGCACTGCCAGTTGAGCCCACGCTGATTGATCTCCAGATCGGCATAGGCAAGCGCCTGCACCGCCACCTGGACGGCGTCGGTTTGGCGTTCGATGCGGATGCCCTGCAATCGCAGTCCCGACCCCTGCAGTTGTTCGATCTGCAACTGCCAAGCCAGGCATGGCGCCGACAGCCAGCCCAGCGCGCCAATCAAGCAAGTGAACCAAATCGGTTTCATGGCGCGCATGATCGCAGCTCTGTTGGCGGCGCGGGCAGCATCGCTGATCTTGCCAGCACCAGCCCGTTCGGGGTCGGCGCCAGCTACCATCAAACCATGCAAAGTCCCGCGCCCCCGAAATCGCTCCACGCCGGCCTGCATGGCCTGTATTTGCTGACCCGCGAAGACGCCAGCGATACCCGCTTGTGCGCTGGCGTCTCTGCGGCGCTGGGTGCTGGCGCCCGCTGCGTGCAATATCGTGACAAGAGCAACGATCCGCAGCGCCGCCTGCGCCAGGCGCTGGCGCTGCTCGCGCTCTGCCATCAGCATCAGGCGCCGCTCATCATCAACGACGACGTGGCCCTGGCCGAGCGCATCGGCGCCGACGGCGTGCATCTGGGCAAAAACGATCCTTCGGTCGCGATGGCGCGGGCGCGCCTGGGGCCGCAGGCGCTGATCGGCGTGTCGTGCTACAACCAATGGGATCGCGCCCAAGCGGCGGCCGAGGCCGGCGCCGATTACCTGGCCTTCGGCGCTTTTTTTGACTCCGCCACCAAGCCGCAGGCGATTCGCGCCGCACCCGAACTACTGCGCCGCGCCGCCCGCTTTGGCTTGCCCCGCGTCGCCATCGGCGGCATTGATGCCGGCAATGGGGCAGCGCTGATCGACGCCGGCGCCGATGCCTTGGCCGTGCTCGGTGCGTTCTGGACGGCCGCCGACCCGGCCGCCGCAGCGCGCGCGATTGCCGATCTGTTCGTGGCCCCATCATCACCACTGGACCAGCGCGATCCGCCACGGTCGGCTTCGCCCGTTTCACCTGGAATGCGGTAGCTTGCTGCCGCTGCCGCCATCGCTGCGGCCACCGCTGCCAGCGAGAAACCCCACCGTCGTACCCTGCTGCGACGCAGCACGCCAGTTTGGCAACGCTTGAGTTTCCGCGCTTTTCTTGACTGCGATCAATATGCCAGACCGTGCCGCCACCTAGGCTTGCTCCCCATGACCGCCATCCCGCCCTTTGATGCCGACCTGCTGCGCCGTTACGACCGGCCCGGTCCGCGCTACACCTCGTACCCAACCGCACCGCAGTTCACGGCGGCGTTCGGCGACCGCCAATTCATGGAAGTGGCGCGGGTGTCCAACGGCGATCCGATTCCGCGTCGGCTATCGCTGTATGTGCATGTGCCGTTCTGTTTCAGTCCGTGTTTTTACTGCGGCTGCAACCGGGTAATTACCCACGACCACAGCCGCGCCGGCACCTATCTGGACCGGCTCGTGCGCGAGATCGCCGCGGTCGCCAAATTGTTTGATCGCGACCGCGATGTGATCCAGCTCCATCTCGGCGGCGGCACGCCCAACTTCCTCGACGCCGGGCAACTCGGCGAACTGGTGGAGACATTGAGCCGTCACTTTCATTTCAGCGATGCCGAGGATCGCGATTTTTCGATCGAACTGGACCCGCGCTATGTCGCCGCCGGTACCGTCGAGGCGCTGGCCAAAATGGGCTTCAACCGCGCCAGTTTGGGCGTGCAGGATTTCGACCCGGCGGTGCAGGCCGCGGTCAATCGGCTGCAATCGGTGGCCGAAACCCAGGCGGTCGTCGACGCCTGCCGTCGTCATGGTTTCCGCTCGGTCAACATCGACTTGATTTATGGCCTGCCGGGGCAAAACCGCGAGGGCTTTGGCCGCACCCTGGACACGGTGATCGCTACTCGTCCCGATCGGCTGGCAATCTATTCGTATGCGCATATGCCGCAGATGTTTCGACCGCAACGGCAGATCGATGAAAAGCTGCTGCTCAGCGCCGAAGACAAGCTCGGACTGCTCAAGCTCGCCATCGAAAAACTCTCCGGCACCGGCTACCGCTTCATCGGCATGGATCATTTCGCCTTGCCCGAAGACGAGCTTTCGCGCGCCCAGGAACGTGGCGGCCTGCATCGCAATTTCATGGGTTACACCACCCACGCCGAAAGCGACCTGATTGGATTCGGTGTCAGCGCCATCAGCCATATCGGCGAGAGTTACAGCCAGAATCCGCGCGATCTGCCGAGTTGGGAAGCCGCCATCGACAGCGGCCGCCTGCCGGTCTGGCGGGGGATGAATCTCAACGCCGACGATACCCTGCGCGCCGATTTGATCCAACAGTTGATGTGCCAAAACCGGATCGACATTCGGTTGCTGGAAACGCGCCACGACATCGAATTCCTCAGCTACTTTGCAGAGGACCTGGAGCGGCTGGCGCCGCTGGTCGCCGACGGACTGGTCGAAATCAGCGAAACTTTCATCACCGCCACCGAGCACGGTCGGCTGTTGTTGCGTATCATCGCCGGATGCTTCGATCACTATCTGCACCTTGCTCAAGCCGAACCCGCGCGATTCTCCCGCGTGATCTGACGCGTTTGCCCGAGGCCGGTCGGTGAGCCCGGCAGCGCGGCGCCGCCCGAGCCCGATCGCCGATGACGGCGACGAACTACATTTTTGCAGTACCTGCGCATTTTCCGATGCCTGCCTGTCACAGGGTTACGACAAATCGATGCTGGCCGATCTGCATGTGCTGGTCGAGCACGTCGGGCCGTTCCACGAGGGCGATCACATTTTTCGCGAAGGCGATGACTTTCAAGCGATCGCTGCGGTGCGCGCCGGTACCGTCAAGACCTACGTGCTTGATCGCGGTGGCCACGAACAAGTGCTGGGCTTTCATCTGCCGGGAGAAATCATCGGCCTCAACGCCATCCACCACGCGCGCTATCCGTGCAACGCTATCGCGCTCGATACGGTGGTGCTGTGCCGGTTTTCGTTTCCGCAAATGGCGCTTTTGGCGGCCCGCATGCCTGGCCTGCAACAACAACTATTCCGCTTGCTCAGCGAGGACATCGGCAAAGCCGCCCTGTTGGCCGGCGACTACACCGCCGATGAACGGATGGCGGCATTTCTGTTGTCGCTTTCACGCCGCTATGCGCAACGGGGTTTTTCCGCCAGCCGATTTCATCTGACGATGACCCGCACCGACATCGCCAACTATCTGCGTTTGGCCCCGGAAACGGTCAGCCGGGTGTTGCGCCGATTCCAGTCCGACGGGCTGATTTTGATCGATCGTCGCGAAGTCGAGATCACCCAGATGTCGGCACTGGAACAACTGGGCCGGTCGGTGCTGCGCGATTGAACCGGCGCGATTGAACCGGCGCTACTGCACCAATCTGATGCGACATGCCGCAAATTGCGCCAACACGGCCCAGTGATTTTACCTGCGTAGCGTCGATTCCCGGGTTTCGGCGGCTTGGCACGATCATTGCCATAGCTAGCGCCGAATCGCGATTTTTCACCAATGGAGTGCAACATGTCTGTCGAAAACGTATTGAAACTGATCAAAGACCACGAGATTGAGTTCATCGATTTGCGATTTGCCGACCTGCGTGGGGTGCAACACCACGTCGGCTTTCCCGCCAACGGGGTCGATGCCAGCCTGTTTGAAGACGGCAAAATGTTCGATGGTTCGTCGATCGCTGGCTGGAAAGGCATCAACGAATCCGACATGGTGCTGATGCCCGATGTCGGCTCGGCGGTGATCGACCCGTTCACCGAACACGCGACGCTGATTCTGGTCTGCGATGTGCTCGAACCCTCGACGATGCAGGCTTACGGCCGCTGCCCGCGTTCGGCCGCCAAGCGTGCCGAGGCCTTCGTCAAATCCAGCGGCGTCGCCGACTCGGCATTTTTCGGGCCGGAACCCGAGTTCTTTATTTTCGACAGCGTGCGCTATCAGAACACCATCAACGCGGCCAGTTTCGAGATCGATTCCGAAGAAGCCGCCTGGAGTTCCAACCGCAAGTTCGAGTCTGGCAATAGCGGTCACCGACCCGGCATCAAGGGCGGCTATTTCCCGGTGGCCCCGGTCGATGCGCTCGGCGATATCCGCGGTGAAATGTGCAAGCTACTGGAAGGCATGGGGCAAACCGTCGAAGTGCATCACCACGAAGTGGCCACCGCCGGCCAATGCGAGATCGGCGTCAAGTTCAACACCCTGGTGCAAAAGGCCGACGAGTTGTTGAACATGAAATACATCGTCAAGAACGTCGCCCACCGCAATGGCAAGACCGCCACTTTCATGCCCAAGCCGCTGGTCGGCGACAACGGTTCCGGCATGCATGTCCACCAATCTTTGGCCAAGGCCGGGCAGAACCTGTTCTCGGGTGATGGTTACGGTGGCCTGTCGCAATTGGCACTCTGGTACATCGGCGGCATCTTCAAGCACGCCCGCGCGATCAACGCCTTTACCAACTCCACCACCAACAGTTACAAGCGCCTGGTGCCGGGTTTCGAGGCGCCGGTGATGCTCGCCTATTCGGCGCGCAACCGTTCAGCATCGTGCCGCATTCCTTGGGTATCCAGCCCCAAGGGCCGACGCATCGAAATTCGCTTTCCGGACCCGGTCAATTCCGGCTACCTGACTTTTACCGCCTTGCTGATGGCGGGTCTGGACGGCATCCGCAACAAGATTGATCCGGGCGAGGCCATGGACAAAGACCTCTACGACCTGCCGCCGGAAGAAGGCAAGAAAATCCCGACCGTCTGCCATTCACTCGACCAGGCGCTCGACGCGCTCGATCAGGATCGCGATTTCCTCAAAGCCGGCGGTGTGTTTACCGACGACCTGATCGACGGTTACATCGAATTGAAAATGCAGGAGGTCACCAAGTTCCGCGCTGCCACCCACCCACTGGAGTTTCAGATGTACTACTCGATTTAAGCAGCGTCAGGCGCGAATCGCCGTTGTGCGAGCGTCGACAAGCGTCGTGATTGTCGAAGTTGTCGAAAAATCACGGCCCTTCTCGGCGCTCCCACAGTCGCTCCGTTCTTGCGCTGTGATCGACGCGCCACGCCCGTCTCCCAAACCGCTTACCAGACCACTTCGGCCATCGAGCAATTGAGTCCGGAGCCAATGCCGAGCAGGCCGATCCGATGACCTTTTTTGAGGCGACCCAATTCTTTCAGTTTGGACAGCGCAATCGGCACCGAGGCCGGGCCGATATTGCCGAACTCGGGGAACACCGTAAGCATCTTTTTCGGGTCGATGCCAAGCAGTTCGCAGATCGCGGTGGTGTGTACTTTGCTGATCTGATGGACGACGAACTCATCGAGCTCGCCGCTGGCCCAGCCCAGACTGGCGCGGGCCGCCTGAAAAGTCTTGGCGGCCAATTTCAAGCCTTCCACCAGCAAGCTGCGGGTGTCGGTGACCATGCGATCCAGATTGCCGCGACATAGGTGCGAAAAATTGGTCGCCGCCCGCGTCACACAACCCAGATAGCGGTGGCCGTCCGGGGCCAGCTCGGAACGCGCCATCACCATCGCGGCGGCCCCCGAACCCAGGGTCAACGACGCAAACTCGTTGCGGAACTGCTCGGCGCTCACGTCCGGTAGCAGCATCCGTTCGATGGTACGCTCGCTGATGGTGTCGGCGGTTTCACCATCGACGATCAAGGCGTATTCGATATCGCCGCGCTCGATCATTCGTGCGGCAATATCCATACCATTGAGGAACGCCAGACAGGCATTGCCGACATCGAAGTTCTGGCAGGTATCGGCCAGACCCAGATTGCCGTGAATGATGCTGGCGGTGCTTGGCTCCAGATAATCCCGACACACCGAGGTATTGATCAGGATACCGATGCTCTCGTACGCCACGCCACTTTCCGCCAATGCTTTTTGTGCCGCCATGGTCGCCGCATCCGAAGGCTGCATTGGCCCGCCCCACATCCGTCGGGCGTTGATACCGGCGACATCCACCAACAAGTTGTCGCGCACCCCGAGTCGATCCAGTGTTGGCTGCAGACGCTCCATGATGGCGGCGGATGTCAGCCGCACTGGGGCATCGATATGGGTAACACTGACAATCGAAACGTGCTTGTACAACATGGGGGTCTGGTCCGGAAGCGCGATGAGGGCCGACAGGCTAGCGCACTGGCCGCGGTATTACCAAGTCGGGTTGGCTGGTTACCGGTGATTGCTGCCGCATCGGCGCGGCCGCCAGCCCGACCGCCGGTGCGGCTGCGTCATACTAGCGGGCTCCAGTAACGTGATTGCCGATGGATGTCTCGCATCTGATTGATCCACTCAACCCGGCCCAGCGCGAAGCGGTGTGCGCGCCGACCGGGCATTATCTGGTGCTGGCCGGCGCCGGCAGCGGCAAAACGCGGGTGCTGACGCATCGCATTGGCTGGCTGACCGAAGTCGAACGGGTGTCGCCCTGGTCGATCCTCGCGGTGACGTTTACCAACAAGGCCGCGGGCGAAATGCGTCACCGCGCCGAGCAGTTGATGCCAAGTGGCACGCGTGGCTTGTGGATCGGGACCTTTCACGGCATCGCCCACCGCTTGTTGCGCCAGCATTGGCGCGAGGCCGGTTTGCCGGAGACCTTTCAAATTCTCGACGCCGACGATCAGACGCGTTTGCTCAAGCGCATCATCAATGGTCTCGGTCTGGAAGAGGCACGCTGGCCGGCGCGGCAAGCCGCCGCGTTGATCAATGGCTGGAAAGACGAAGGCAAGCGTCCCGGCGCCATCCCGGTCGATTTCAATCCGGCGTTGAAGACGCAGATCGATATTTACCGCAACTATGAAGAGCACTGTCAGCGTTCTGGATTGGTCGATTTTGCCGAGTTGCTGCTGCGCGCCCACGAACTCTGGCTCAACCACGATGAATTGCTCAAGCATTACCGCGAGCGCTTTCGGCATTTGTTGATCGACGAATTTCAGGACACCAACACGCTGCAGTACGCCTGGATTCGTCTGCTCGCTGGGGCCACCGGGCAAGTGTTCGTGGTCGGCGATGACGATCAAGCAATTTACGGTTGGCGCGGTGCCAAGGTCGAGAACGTACAGCAATTTTTGCGTGATTTTCCGGGGGCGAAAACACTTCGACTGGAACAGAACTACCGTTCCACCGGCAACATTCTGATTGCGGCCAATGCGGTCATCGCCAACAATCCCGGGCGCCTTGGCAAGCAACTGTGGACCGAAAGCGAGCTCGGCGAGGCACTCGATCTGTATGCCGCGTACAACGAGCAGGACGAAGCGCGCTTCGTGATTGATCGCATCAAACAGGCAGTTCGCGAGGGCGGCCGCAATGACGGCTGCGCCATTCTCTACCGTTCCAATGCGCAATCGCGGCTATTCGAAGAAGCGCTGATGGTCGAGGCCATTCCCTACCGGGTTTACGGCGGCCTGCGGTTTTTTGATCGCATGGAAATCAAGGATGCCTTGTCGTATTTGCGGCTATGCGGCAATCGCCACGATGACGCAGCGTTCGAGCGCGCGGTGAACACGCCGCCACGAGGCATCGGCGAGCGCACTTTGGACGCGCTCCGCAGCCGTGGCCGTGACCAGAAATTGTCGATGTGGGACGCCGTCCAGGCCGAGCTGGCTGGAGGGCTGCTGGCAGCGCGCGCCAAAGCAGCGCTGCGGGCGTTCGCCGAGCTGATCGAGCAGTTGGCACGCGAGCATGGTGCGCTGACCCTGGCCGAACAAATGGCCAATGTCATCGAGCGATCGGCACTGAAAGCACACTACCAAGCGAATGCCAAAGGCCAGGCCGAATCGCGTCTGGAAAATCTCGACGAATTGATCAACGTCGCCGCGCGATTTGAGCGCAGCCCGGAGGATCGCGAAGCGGGTTTGTCCGAGTTGGCAGCGTTTCTGGCGCACGCCGCGCTGGAAGCCGGCGATGCCGAGGGCGAGGCCTGGGAAGATTGCGTGCAACTGATGACCCTGCACTCGGCCAAAGGCCTGGAGTTTCCGCTGGTTTTTCTGGTCGGCCTGGAAGATGGCCTGTTTCCGAGCCAGAAATCACTGGACGAAGAAGGTCGGCTGCAGGAGGAACGCCGACTGGCTTATGTCGGCATCACCCGCGCCCGCCAAAAGCTGGTGCTGTGTTATGCCGAGTCGCGACGCTGGCACGGCATGGATACGTTCAATCGGCCATCGCGATTTTTGAGCGAGATGCCGAACACCGTGCTGCAGGACGTGCGGCCCCGCGTGCAGGTGGCTCGCCCAAGCGCATTTGGCCGCAATGCCAGCAGTTTTCTCGCCGAACGCGGGCTTCTACGCGGCGGCGTGGTGGAAACCCCACCGATCAAACTCGGCGCGAACGTGCGTCACGCCAGTTTTGGCGATGGCGTCGTTACCGATTTCGAAGGCGCCGGTGCGCACGCCCGCGTGCAGATCAACTTCGCCAACTCCGGTCGCAAATGGCTGGTGCTTGGCTTCGCCCAGCTCACCGTGTTGTAGAGCGCCGAGGCCGTAGCGCACCGAAACCTACAGTAAATGTGTGCGCTTCTGTAGTGTGGATAAGCGCAGCGCATCCACCTGTCAGAGGACGGAAGACAGACGACAGAGGACAGAAGTTGGTGGATGCGCTGCGCTTATCCACCCTACTTCCCGCCATGACTTCCCGCCATCAACACAGGTCTTGCCATGGATTGAACCCTTCGGCAAGCCTCAACGCCGATAGCGTGAGACCGATTCCAGGTAGTCGGCCAAGCTGTTGTTCACCGCCTCGCTGCCTTTTTGTTCGGCACTGGTGTTGGTGAAATCCACCTTGGTATTGATGCCAGCGCCGATCACCGAGCGATCAAACACGTCGTAGGTGCGCACGTGCAAATTGGCCGAATACAAGGTGTCGCGGCGACCGTAAAACTGCAGTTCCGAGGTTCCCAGTGGCTCGGCCTTGATCACCGTGACCGCGCTCACATTGTTGGCCCGCGCCAACAACCCGAGCAATCTGGGAACGTCCGGACGGCGGCTGTTCAAGATCGCGTTCATGCCCGGAATGGCGTCTTCATCGGCCAGCCGAAAACCTTGCTCGCTGAGCGCCGCTTCCAGCGTACGTTCGGCGGCGCTGGTGAGGCCACGATCACCGATCGCGAGCACCATGATGCGGGGTGGTCCCGCCGGGCGTTGCGGTTTGGGCGCGGCCGCGATCCGTGCCACCGCTGGGCGTGGCGCTTCGGTGACGGCCGTGTTGATCGCCGTCGGCGCCTCGGCGCTGGCGGTTGCCGGCGCTGACGCTGGCGCCATCGCCGTCTCGGTGCCCGCAGATTCCAGCGCCTTGCGACTCTGCGCCAGATCATTGAGTGCCTGTAGTCCGGGCGCGTTGTCGGGGGTTTCTTCGCCATCGTCACTGGCGGCGATACCGGTATGGGTAGGCTGCGCTTCAGCGGCGTCCGCCACCGTGCTGGCGCCATCCGCGCTTGTCGGTGCCGTCGCCGTGGATTGGCCGGCCGTGCCAGCGCCGATAAACGGCAATTGATCGCGGAACGCGAACGCGGTGCCAACCAGGGCCAACACCAGCGCCGCAGCCACCAACCAGGGACCATGGCGCCGCGGCGACGAGCCACGATCCATTACCGGCACGTGCGCAGCGATTCCAGGCGCAGTCGCTGAACCCGGCACCGCCGCCACTTGCGCGGTGGCTGGGGTCAGCCGAGTGGCACCCGGCAGCGGCGGCGGTGTCGGCAAGTTCGACAGCGGCAACGCCGGCGTATCGCGCGACAGCGCCGCCGGTGTCGGCAAGCTGCCGATCGTGGTCGATGCCGCCAACGGCAATTTGGCGCGGACGCTGATCGGCCCGCCCTTCTGAATGGCGGGCAAATGCTGCAACGCCGCCACTAGATCGTGGCAACTGGCATAACGATCCGCCGGTTCCTTGGCCACCATCCGGGAGAGAATCTGAGCCAATTCGGCATCGACTTCACCATTGAGCTGGCGCACGTCGGGCACTTCCGCACGTACCACTTCAAGCAACAAGCCGAGCGGCGATTCATCGGTGAATGGCATCCGTCCGGTCAGCATCTCAAACAGCACGATGCCGAGCGAGAAGATATCCGAGCGCAGATCCATCGGCTTGGCCAAACAGACTTCCGGCGACAAGTAGCCTGGGGTACCAACGAACTCTCCGGTCGCGGTAAGTTTTTTGGAAAAATCCTGCTGTGCCAGGGCGATGCCGAAGTCGGCGATCTTGATCGTGCCGCGCGTCGTCAACATCAGATTGGCGGGCTTGATATCGCGGTGGACCACGCCGGCATCGTGCGCTACCGCAAGGCCGAGCGCGGTCTGGTGGATCACCTTGGCGGCTTGGTCCGGCGTCATCCGGCCTTCGCGCTTGAGGAATGAAGACAGCGATTCGCCCTCGACAAACTCCATCGCGAAAAACGGTTGATTCTGGTCTTCACCAATAAAATAAATCTGAATGATGTGGGCGTCATTGAGCTGCGCCATCGCCCGCGCTTCGCGCAAAAAACGCTCCTTCACACTTTCATCGTGCGACAGCGATTCGGACAGCGTCTTGATCGCCACATAGCGATTGAGTGCCGACTCGAAGCCTTTGTAGACGACGCCCATGCCGCCGCGCCCCAACTCGCAAACCACATCATAATGACCGACTTTCGTGCGCATCTGCATTCCCCATCTAGGTTGAATCACGGACCTTTCCTGCACTTTCGCCGACTGGCGGTAGTGCCATTGAGCGGCCCGAGAATATCACCGCAATCTGAACGCCAACCCAGCTTTTGGGCGCATGGCTGGCATACACTTCGGCATTCATTCATCCAAGGACTCATCATGCAACGCCGCCACTTGCTCGCTGGTGCCAGCGCCGCTGCGCTCGCCGCCTGTTCGCGCCCAACGCCGGGCCAATCCGGGGCGACCGCGGTCGGTCGCAAGTTGCAATGGAAGATGGTGACTTCCTGGCAACCCAATTTTCCGGGTCTCGGCGCTGGCGCGGCACGGCTGGCGGAGATGATCGGGCGCGCCAGCGGTGGGCGCTTGACGATCAAGGTCTACGGCGGCAATGAGCTGGTGCCACCGTTTGAAGTATTCGATGCGGTGTCGCGCGGCACCGCCGAAATGGGCCACAGCGCCGCCTACTATTGGAAAGGAAAGAACGCCGCTGCGCCGTTTTTCTGTGCCGTGCCGTTCGGCCTCAATGCGCAGGAAATGAATGGCTGGCTGTACCACGGTGGTGGCTTGGAATTGTGGCGCGAACTCTACGCGCCGTTCAATCTGGTGCCGTTTCCGGCGGGCAATACCGGCGTGCAAATGGCCGGCTGGTTTAATCGAGAAATCACCGCAGTCAGTGACTTCAACGGATTGAAAATGCGCATCCCAGGTCTCGGCGGCGATGTCATGAGCCGCCTCGGCGCCACCGCCGTCAACATCCCGGGGGCGGAGATCTACACCGCCATGCAAACCGGCGCGCTGGATGCCTGTGAGTGGGTCGGCCCCTACAACGACCTGGCTTTCGGCTTGTTCCGGGTGGCCAAGTATTGCTATTACCCGGGCTGGCAAGAACCCGGGCCGACACTCGAATGCCTGCTCCACAAGCCCGCTTACGAAGCCCTGCCCGACGATCTGAAAGCCATCGTCGAAGTCTGTTGCCAAGCCATCAATGACGACATGCTGGCCGACTACACCGCGCAAAATCATCGGGCCATGCGCAGCCTGATCGATGAGCACAAGGTCGCGTTTCGCCGCTTGCCCGATCCGGTGCTAAACGCACTGCGCCAGGCTGCACAAGAAGTAGTCGGCGAATTGGCCGCCAGCGATCCGTTCGCCCACCGCGTGTTCGATTCTTTCAGCGCGTTTCGTGAGCAGGTGCGCGTTTGGCACGGCATCAGCGAAGTTCCGTTTTATCAGGCACGGGGTTGAGATTCGGCCAGGCAGCGCTCTGCTCCGCGCCTCTCCCCCGCTTGCGGGGGAGAGGCCGGGAGAGAGGGGCTGTTGATCTGCTCCTCTCCCCCGCTTGCGGGGGAGCGGCCGGGAGAGAGGGGCTGTTGCTCTGGCTTTCGCGGCTCACCCTCAAACCTCCAGATCAAAATCCAAAGCCCCTCTCCCCAACCCCTCTCCCACCAGTGGGAGAGGGGCTCTTGATTTGCCCCCGCTGGCGGGGGAGCGGTTCATGTCCAGAGTCGGCCGTGGGCCCGCAAATACTCGACGATCCGGGTGGCCGATTGTTCCGCCGATTGGCTGGCGGTGTCGATCAGCAACTCAGGCCTGAGCGGCGCTTCATAGGGCGAATCGACGCCGGTGAAGTTCTTCAGTTGGCCGCGCCTAGCTTTTTGATAAAGCCCCTTCACATCGCGATTTTCGGCAGTACTGAGCGGGGTATCGATAAAGACTTCAATGAACTCATCCGCCGCGAACAAGGCGCGCGCCATACCGCGCTCGCTGCGAAACGGTGAAATAAACGCCGTCAGCACGATCAAACCGGCGTCGACCATCAATTTAGCAACTTCGGCGACGCGGCGGATATTTTCGACGCGATCAGCCTCGGTAAAACCGAGGTCCTTGTTCAAGCCGTGACGCACGTTGTCACCATCCAGCAGGTAGGTGTGACGGCCGATCGCGTGCAACTGTTTTTCGACCAGATTGGCAATGGTGGACTTGCCGGCACCGGACAAACCGGTAAACCAAAGCACGCACGGTTTCTGCTGTTTTTGCCGGGCATGCGCCGGCTTGCCAATGTCGATGGCTTGCCAATGGACGTTATCCGAACGACGCAGCGCAAAGTGCAACAGCCCCGCGCCCACGGTTTGCTGACTGATGCGGTCGATCAGAATAAAACCACCCAATTCTCGGCTCTCGGCGTAGGGCGCAAAGGCGATGTCCTGATCCAGCGAGAGCTCGGCGACACCGATGTCGTTGAGCGCCAACAGATCGGTCGGTTGGTGCTCCAGGGTATTGACGTCGATTCGGTATTTCAGCGGCGCCACCGTCGCCTGCACGGTACGACAACCGATCTTCATCAAATAGCTGCGGCCACGCAACAGCGGCGCTTCGTTCATCCAGATCAGTGTCGCCTCGAATTGATTGCCGATCATTGGTGGCTGCGCGCCGGCGGCGATCACGTCGCCGCGACTGATATCGAGTTCGTCGCGCAAAGTCAGCGTGATCGCCTGCCCGGCCGCCGCCTGTTCGAGGTCACCGGCAGCGGTAACGATGCGGGCAACCACCGACTCGCGACCAGAGGGCAGCACGCGGACACGATCACCGGGCCGCAACTGTCCGCTGACCAAGGTGCCGGCATAGCCACGAAAATCGGCGTTTGGGCGATTCACCCACTGCACCGGAAAGCGCATCGGCTGGGTACTGGCACGATCCGGAATCGGCACCGTTTCCAAATGTCTGAGCAGACTCGCCCCTTGATACCAAGGCATCTGCGAACTTGGCTCAATCAGATTGTCGCCGTGCGCTGCCGACACCGGAATGCAAGTGCTGTGCTCGATGCCAATGCGCGCGGCAAACTCGCGGTACTCATCGGCGATGCGGGCAAATACCGCCGATGAATAGTCGACCAGATCCATTTTGTTGACCGCCAGCACCACTTCGCGAATGCCCAGCAAGGCAACGATATGGCTGTGCCGTCGGGTCTGCGGCAGCAGCCCCTTGCGTGCATCCACCAACAGGATCGCCAAGTCCGCGGTCGAGGCCCCGGTCACCATGTTGCGCGTGTATTGCTCGTGTCCGGGGGTATCGGCAACGATAAACTTGCGCCGTGCGGTGGCAAAAAACCGATAAGCCACATCGATCGTGATGCCCTGCTCACGCTCCGCCGCCAAGCCATCGAGCAACAGCGCGTAATCCATCTCGGCGCCGCGGGTGCCGTGACGTCGCGAGTCATCGACCAACAGCGCCAATTGATCGTCGAGCAAATTGTGCGAGTCGAACAACAGCCGACCAATCAGCGTGCTTTTGCCATCATCAACGCTGCCGCAGGTGAGGAAGCGCAGCAAATCCTTGGTTGGGGCAAGTACCGTAGTGGCCACAGCGCTCATCAGAAATAGCCCGCCTGTTTCTTGCGTTCCATTGATGCCGCAGCATCGTGATCGATCAGCCGACCTTCGCGCTCGGAGGTTTTGCTGCGCTGCATTTCAGCGACGATGGCCGCCAGGCTATCGGCGTCCGATTCGATCGCCCCGGTCAACGGATAGCAACCCAGCGTGCGAAAGCGCACTTTGCGCATCATCGGCACTTCGCCCGGCAACAGCGGCAAGCGTTCATCATCGACCAGGATCAAGGCACCGTCGCGCTCGACCACCGGGCGCAGCGCCGCAAAATACAGCGGCACCACCGGGATCTGCTCGCGTTCAATGTATTGCCAGATGTCGAGCTCGGTCCAGTTCGACAGCGGAAATACCCGAATGCTCTCGCCGGGCAGACTGCGGCTGTTGTACAGGTTCCACAGCTCCGGCCGCTGCTGTTTTGGGTCCCAGCGCTGCGCGGCATTGCGGAACGAAAACACCCGCTCTTTGGCGCGGGATTTTTCCTCATCGCGACGGGCGCCGCCAAAAGCAGCGTCAAAACCGTACTGGCTCAGCGCCTGTTTCAGCCCTTCGGTTTTCCATAGGTCGGTATGCACCGCCGAACCATGGGTAAACGGGTTGATGCCACGCGCCAGGGCCTCTGGATTCTGGTGCACCAACAATTGCATACCCAGTTCCGCCGCCATCTGATCCCGCAGCGCATACATGGCCTTGAACTTGAAGGTCGTATCCACATGCAACAACGGAAACGGCGGTGGCGCTGGAAAAAAAGCCTTCTGCGCCAGACGCAACATCACCGCGCTGTCCTTGCCAATGGAATAAAGCATCACCGGTCGTGCGCATTCGGCCACCACCTCACGCAAGATGTGGATACTTTCGGCTTCGAGCCGATCCAGTGCGGTCAACGGTGAAACTGCGGTCATCGCGCGGGTGCCAGTCGGTCGCTGCAATCGTGCAGGCTATTGGAGTCAGAAGATTTCAGCAATCCCCAAACACGTTATGTGTAGAGACCCATTGGTAATGTCCCCCTTTCGCTAAGGATAGACGCATGCTCCGAAGCATTGCCTGTCGATTTTTAGTTTGCCGGACGAGCTCGTCGGCACATTCAACGATGCCTGGGACCGTGCCCCAACCGACTTTAATTTCCAACGGGCGGCACTGAGATGTATGTCGTCTACAGCGAATCCATGCTGGCACCGGCACCGGGCAGCTCGCCCAGCGCCGCCAAACCGCGGCCGGTAGTGGCGGCATGGAAAGCATTGGACCCGAGTTTGCAATGCATCGAGCCACTGCTGGTGACGCGCGCGCAGTTGGCGTTGGCGCATGACCGGGATTTTGTCGATCAAGTGCTCGATGGCCGCATCGCCAACGGCTTCGGCAGCATCAGTGCCGCCGTCGGCCAATCCTTGCCGTACACCTCCGGAGCAATGTTGCGCGCGGCGCGACTTGCCATCGATGACCGCAGCGCCGTAGCCGCGCCGGTATCGGGTTTTCATCATGCCGGTTGGAATTTCGTCGGTGGCTACTGCACCTTCAATGGCTTGCTGGTGACTGCGCAGGTGCTGAAACACGAGGGTCGTGCGCGCCGCGTCGGCATCCTCGATTACGACATGCACTACGGCGGCATTGGCAGCGCCGACATCATCCAGCGGTTGTCGCTGGATTGGGTCACCCACACCAGTGCCGGCGCAACTTAGGCGCAGCCGGAACGAGCCGAAACTTTCATGAACCAGATCGAGCACGACCTCAATCGACTGGCGCGTTGTGACGTAGTGCGCTACCAAGCCGACGCCGATCCGCATATCGAAGATCCGCTCGGTGGTTTGCTCAGCACCGAGCAACTCGCCGAGCGCGATTTGCTGGTGTTTCAATGCTTGCGTCAACGCAAAATCCCGGTGGCGTGGAACCTGGCCGGGGGCTATCAACGACCACTCAGCAAGGTGATCGCAATCCACTGCAACAGCTACCGCACCTTTCGTGCCATATGGGCAAACCCGCTGTCCTGATCGCACCGCGCTGGCCCGGTCGCGAACGCGCTGCGCTCGGCACCAAGCGGAGCACTGCGGCGGCGATTGGGTGACACACCGAACCCGCTGGCGCCAACCGTTGCGAGCCTTGGCGCTGGTGGTAGATTGCGCCTTGGTCGGTGGCGCTGTGCCGGCCCAAGGTGTACGACGCAGGTGGCTCGACGTCGAAAGTTCGCCGGGTTCGGCGCCCTTAAGGCATCCCGGTTTTGCTGGCATCCAAACGAGGAGGATCGATCATGCTATACGCCGCCCCAGGCACCGCCGGTGCCAAAGTGCAGTTCAAGGCCCGCTACGACAACTTTATTGGCGGAGCGTGGACGCCGCCGGTCAAGGGCCAGTACTTCGACAATGTCAGCCCGATCACCGGCAAAGTGTTTTGTCAGGCGGCACGTTCGACCGCCGAAGATATCAATCTGGCGCTGGATGCTGCCCATGCCGCCGCCGGTGCCTGGGGCCGCACGGCGGTGGCCGAACGCGCCAACCGCCTGAACCAGATCGCCGATCACATGGAGCAACATCTGGAAGCACTGGCCTATGCCGAATGCGTGGACAACGGCAAGCCGATCCGGGAAACACTGAATGTCGATATCCCACTGGCGATCGATCATTTTCGTTATTTTGCCGGTTGCATTCGTGCCCAGGAAGGTGGCGTCGGCGAGATCGACAACGACACCGTGGCTTACCATTTTCACGAGCCGCTGGGCGTGGTCGGACAAATCATTCCGTGGAATTTCCCAATCCTGATGGCAGTGTGGAAGCTGGCCCCGGCGCTGGCCGCCGGCAACTGCGTGGTGCTCAAACCAGCCGAGCAGACCCCCGCCAGCATCATGGTGTTGATGGAACTGATCGCCGACCTGCTGCCGCCGGGCGTGCTCAATGTGGTCAATGGGTTTGGCCTGGAAGCCGGCAAACCGCTGGCATCCAGCCCGCGCATTGCCAAGATCGCGTTTACCGGCGAAACCACCACCGGTCGCCTGATCATGCAATACGCCAGCCAGAACATCATTCCGGTGACACTGGAACTGGGCGGCAAATCGCCGAATATTTTCTTTGCCGACGTGATAGATCAGGATGATGATTTTTTTGACAAAGTGCTCGAGGGTTTCACCATGTTCGCGGTCAATCAGGGCGAGGTTTGCACCTGCCCGTCGCGGGCGCTGATCGAAGCCTCGATCTACGACAAGTTCATCGCCCGCGCGCTCCAGCGGGTCGCCGCGATCAAGGTCGGCAACCCGTTGGACACCGACACCATGATGGGCGCGCAGGCGTCCAGCGAGCAACTGGAAAAAATCCTCGCCTACATCGATATCGGCAAACAGGAAGGCGCCCAAGTGTTGATCGGCGGCGCCCGCAATGTGTTGGCGGCAGAACTGAAGGACGGCTATTACGTGCAGCCGACTTTGTTCAAGGGCCACAACAAGATGCGCATTTTCCAGGAAGAAATCTTCGGCCCGGTGCTGGCAGTGACCACGTTCAAGAACGAGGCCGAAGCCTTGGCGATCGCCAACGATTCACTCTATGGCCTCGGCGCCGGCGTGTGGACGCGCAGCACCCATACTGCCTACCGCATGGGCCGTGGTATCCAGGCTGGCCGGGTCTGGACCAACTGCTACCACGCTTATCCGGCACACGCCGCATTTGGCGGTTACAAGCAGTCCGGCATCGGTCGCGAAAACCACAAGATGATGCTCGACCATTACCAGCAGACAAAAAATCTGCTGGTCAGCTACAGCACCAAGAAGTTGGGGTTTTTCTAAAACGAGCAAAAGCTGGCGGGAGACCGGCGACTTGCGTAGGAAGGCGGCAGCAACCTTTGTCGGCTCCGCGCCTGCGGCGCTTGAGCCGACCTACGACTTTGCTCCTCTCCCCCGCTCGCGGGGGAGAGGTCGGGAGAGAGAGACTCTCGCTCTGCTCCTCTCTCCCGCTCGCGGGAGAGAGGCCGGGAGAGAGGGGCTTTTGATCTTGCGCTCAGGCTGCTGCTATCTAGCTGAAAGATCAAAGTCCAAAGCCCCTCTCCCCAACCCCTCCCCCGCAAGCGGGGGAGGGGCTTAGAGCCAGAGCCGTCTCTCCACAACCCTCCCCACAACCCTCCCCACAACCCTCCCCACAACCCTCTCCCCAACCCCTCTCCCCGTCTCCCGTCTCCCGCTCCGCCATTCCCGGAAAAATCATGGTCGATCAAGTCATCGCCACCCCAGCCGCGTTGGAGCTGATCGCCACGCTGCAAGCTAAACACGGTGCGCTGCTGTTTCATCAGTCCGGCGGTTGCTGTGATGGCAGCGCGCCGATGTGTTTTGCGGTGGGCGAGTTCATCCTCGGCGATGCCGACATCGCCCTGGGTGAAATCGGTGGCTGCCGGTTCTACATGAGTCGCGCGCAGTTCGATTATTGGCAGCACACCCAGTTGATCATCGACGTGGTGCCCGGGCGCGGCGGCATGTTTTCGCTCGAAGGTGCCGAAGGCCTGCGCTTTCTCACTCGCTCGCGGCTGTACACCGATGCAGAATCGGCGGAACTGGCAACCACCGCAAAGTAAAAGGGCCGTGACGCCATGCACGCCGAACTGGTCCACGGTCTGAAAGATGCCGGCACACCGGAAGCGTAGGCGGTGCGCTACGGTGCGTTCGGCAGCCGCGGAATGCCCATATCGTCGCGCACTTCGGCGACCGGCAGCGGCGCCAGCAGATCGTCGTTTTGATGCTTGCCGATCAGTGGTTGTGGGCGCTCGCCATGCTGCACGGCGAGCGCGTTGCTGAGCGCGCGGGCGGCGCGTTCGGCATCACCCTGCTCGGCGTAACTGCGGCCAAGTTCTTCCCAGATCACCGACTTCAGCGCGTCGTCGCTGGTGTAAGCCAGTGCCCGTTGCAGGAAGTTTTCGTTCTTGATCCAGTGGCGTTCTTGCCGTGCCAAGCGGCCGAGCGTGAGCAACAGCGCGCTGTCCTGGGCATGATCGCTCAACCACGCCTCGGCGCGACCGAGCCGCGGCGGCGCTTTGCTATCCGGCGGCAACAGGCCATAGGCCACGACGACACTGGCCGACCAGCCATGTTTCAAGGTGGCTTCCAATTCCACCGCGGCCTGGCCGATCAGATTGAGTTGCACCGCACGCCGCGCGTACGCCAGCGCCACATCCGCCAAGCGTTTTTGGTCGCGATTGAGATTGGCCCACAACGAATGCAGGTTCACCGCATCGGTGGTTTCGGCCACCGCGTGCGCCAACAATTCGGCCTCGAATGCGGACCATTGGCGCGCCGGCAATTGCTGGCTCTGGGCCAGCCGCGGCAGAAACGCCAGCGCTTCCCGGCTGCGGCCTCGCTGCATCAACGCGCTGCAATAGAGCTTGGCGCCGCCGGGACTGAGCTGACCCGATTGATCGAGCGGACCGAGCAGCGCGACGGCGGCATCGGCATGCCCGTCGGCGAGTGCGCTGCGCGCGGACAATTCGGTCGCCAAGCGCGCCGTGACCGGTGATTCTGCCAGTTGCCTGAGCAACACCGCCTCGCGGGCGCGGTCGCCCCGCAAATGCGCCGCCGCCTGGGCACCGATCAACGCTGGCAGCCGCAGACTGGGTAAACGACTGGCTTTGAGCAACTGCTGTTCAGCACGCAGTGGGCGGCCACTGGCCAGCGCCATCAGCCCATCGAAAAAACGTTGGCGCGCGCGCCGCCGACTGCCCTGGAACCACAGCCGAAACGGCCAGCCCAACAACCACCACAGCAACCACAACAGCAAGCCGGACAGCAGCAGCGCCAACGCCGCGGTCGGCAGGCTCATTTCGATACTCAGATCATTGTGTTCGATGCGCAGGTTGCCATGGTCGCCGCCCAGCCACAGGCCGATGGCGGCCACCCCGACTGCGACCAGCAACAACAGCAGCGCGCTCCGAAACCATTTCATTCGACGCCTCGGGCGCCGTGCGCCAGTTGTCGAGTGCGCTGCAAATTGCGCAGTTGCGTCAACGCCGCGCTGATGTCATCCAGCTTCGGCAATAGCGGCAGTGCGCGTAGATCGGCAAGCTTGGCGCGCACGCGCTGCAGGGTCGCCGGATCTTCGGCAAAACGCTTGGCCGCCTCGCCTTCGAAGCGATTCAACCATTGCGCGAAGGCGTTGGCATCGCCTTGCAGCAGCACGCTTTCGGCCTCAAGCAATCTGATCTGCAAGCGTGCCTGCGATAGTTCGGCGGGTAACGGTCGCCCTTCTTTGGCGACGTCAGCGCTCAAATGACGGACGCGGATCAGCGAATCGAACCAACGCCGCAAACGCTGGCTGAGCGTCGGCGCGACCGCAGTGGCGGCCGCCGAACTCGGCTTGACCAGCGGACTCGCCAGCGCCGGTGCGGTGGCGCTCAGGCGCGCCAAATCTTCGAGCAGGGCCACCGCCAACAGGCGGCGATCCGCCGGCACCGCAGCCAGCGCCTTGATCTCGGCCGCTAGCATTTGTCGAATGCTGGTGACGAAAGGTTCGTGCAGATCGGCCAGTTCGGCGTCGGCCAGTTGCAAGGCGATCAGCGCATTGCCGGCATCTTGAAACAACTGTAGGCGCGCCAGCGCGGCGGTCATCAGCAATTCGGCGCTGTTCAACCGCAGTTCGGTGGGATTGTCGATGCCACGCTCGCTCAAGCGCTGGATGGCTTGTTCCAGCAATTCGGCACGCCCGGCGACGCCGAGCATTTCATCGCGCAGATTGCGATTGATGGTGGCGGCATCGGCCAAACGCTGATCGGTAGCACGCAGGCTGGATTCGCTGCGACGCAGGCGCGCTTCGAGCAGCGCGGCACTGGCCCTTAACTTACGCTGCGCCTGATCCACCTGCTGTAGCTGGCTGGCGTTGCGCGCCACCCATACCGCAGCAACAGCGGCCAACAACAAGGCGGCCAAGGCCACCAGCATCGGCCATACGGAACTGCGCCGAACCGGATTAGGCGGCATCGCAAGATTGGATTCGTTATCGGGCAACATTCTGGCCCTCCTTGCGGCGACATCGTATCAGCCATGCTGGTCGGCTTTAAGCCAGGCCGAGCAAACTTGCCCGCAAATCGTCCCACACCGCCGAAGCGGCAACGCTGATGCGGGCAAACCCGGCATGTTGCGCCAGATGGGCCAAGCGTGGGCTGGACACCAAAATGCGCCCCGCCCGCAGGTGCTGGCGTAACTTCTCTGGCAGCAGACCGGGCAGGCTATGCAGGGTTTCGGCACTGGTGATGACCAGCAACGGATCGACCATGCTGGCCAGCGCCTGAATCTGGCTCGGCCCCAGATACGCCGTCTGGCGTTCGTAGACCGCAACCGCCTGCGCTTTGGCCCGTCGTGCCAGTAGGGTTTCGACCAATTCTTCGCGCCCGCCGCGACCGCCAATGCGCACCACCGACTTGCCCGCCACCTGCTGAAACCAGGGCAACTCGAGCAGATCTTCGCTGGTGAATCCGGCCGTCGGCACCAGCGCCGCAATCGCCCGCGCAGCCAATGCCTGCTGGGTGCCTGGTCCCTGCGCAAAAACGCTGCCGCGCGGGGCGAAATCGGCCTTGTGCAGAAAACAGAATTGCACCGCCGCCGGACTGGCAAACACCACCGCATCGGCAAGCTCCGCGGCCTCTAAGCCAGTCAATAAAGCCTGACTGATCGGCAGCGGTTGCAAGTCGATTACCGGCAGATTGCACGCCTCGGCACCCAATCGGCGCAGATCGGCCAGCGCTTCGGTCTCGCTACCGGCTGGCCGCGTGAGCACTACGGCACAACCGCTGAGCGGCAATGGTCCGGCTGGGCTCCGGCGCTGCTGATCGTCGCCAGTCTGGGTCATCAATTGGCTCCTGCTCGATTGCGCGCTCAAGTTCAAAGCCTACACCAGCCACACCAGTTCCGACACGTACAGCGATCATCCTTGCCTCGACCAGCGACTGTCGGCAGACTGCACGCTCATCTCCAGCACAGGCCAGCCATGGCAATGATCGATCACCCCACGCAACTCGAACGCACTTTGCTGGAATCGATTCCATTGGCGCGCGCCATGGGGCTCTCGGTACTCGACTACGACGGCAACCGGCTCGCGTTGACGGCGCCGCTGGCCGCCAACGTCAACGACAAAGGCTGCGCGTTCGGCGGCAGCATGGTCAGCTTGATGACTTTGGCCGCCTGGGGCCTGATCAATCTGAAACTCGGTGAGGCCGGACTCGACGCCGATGTTTATGTGGCGGACAGCGCCATCAGTTATCTTGAGCCGGTCTGGGAGGCGCTGATCGCCGAGGCCTGCGCCGAACCCGGGCAGGACTGGGCCGTCTTCGTCCACGACTTCAACCAACACGGCAAGGCCCGCATCACCATCGCCGTGGAAATCAATTCGGTACAAGGCGCGGGTGTCGCCTGCAAGATGTTCGCCCGCTTCGTAGCCAAACGAGGAGAGTTCTGATGAAACGTCAACTGCTGCGTTGGCTTCCACAATGCTTGCTGGCGCTGGTGCTGGG
>Ga0210033_1000876_pt1 | contig 28622 bp, 31 predicted proteins | sample CryGeymeta201501_FD_185465 | JGI IMG/M metagenome (GOLD analysis project Ga0210033, IMG submission 185465) | Groundwater microbial communities from Crystal Geyser aquifers in Utah, USA - Crystal Geyser metaG 2015-01 (SPAdes) (version 2) | ecosystem: Environmental > Aquatic > Deep subsurface >... | reverse complement strand
GTCAGAAGCAGCGGCCACAGCCAAGTCAAAAGCAAAACCGGGGCAGCGCCGTCCAGCTGCGTGTGAAGTCGAGAGTGCAACTTAAACCGGCTGCATTATTGTCTTGACGCAGGGGTCCACTTCAGTTCATGCAGGAGAGCGGGCAGCCCTTCGCTGTCGCCCTGGCCGTCACCCGGGCGGGAAATTTCTTTACCACCCACACGGCGGTGGCCGCCGGCTTCGACCGTTTCGCTCCGGCTCTCGTCGAACAATACCTGGGCGGATACGCGGAGCAGAAGCTCGGCCTGACGCGCCACGATTTGCTGGCCCTGGGCCGCCGGAACCCCAACGATGCGACGGAACCTTTCAACATGGCCTATCTGGCGATCCGCGGCAGTGGGGCGGTCAATGGCGTGAGCCGCTTGCATGGAAGGGTGAGCCGGCACCTCTTCGAGCCGCTCTTCCCGCACTGGCCGACGGCAGAAGTGCCAGTCGGACACGTGACCAACGGCGTCCATATGCCGACCTGGGATTCGGCCCCGGCCGATGCTCACTGGACGGAGGCCTGCGGCAAGGACCGCTGGCTGGGGACGGCGGAAACCCTGGAGCAGGACATGCGTCGAGTCTCCGACGCCAGGCTCTGGCAATTCCGCAGCGACGCCAGCAAGTCTCTTGTCGAATACGCCCGCGCACGATTGTCCCGGCAATTGGCCATCGCAGGCGCGCCGCCAGAGGCGGTGGAAGGTGCGAAACATCTGTTCGACTGCAATACGTTGACGCTGGGTTTCGCCCGCCGTTTTGCCAGCTACAAAAGGCCGAATCTGCTGCTGCACGACCCGGAGCGCCTGTTGCGCCTGTTGACCCATCCGCAACGCCCGGTGCAACTCATCATGGCCGGCAAGGCGCATCCGGCCGACCAGGCCGGTCAAGCCCTGATCCAGCAATGGTCGCAATTCATCCGGCGGCCCGAGGTGCGCCCCCATGTGATCTTCCTCAGCGACTACGACATGCTCCTGACCGAGCAACTGGTGCAGGGCGTGGACGTCTGGCTCAACACGCCGCGGCGTCCCTGGGAGGCGAGCGGAACCAGCGGCATGAAGGTGCTGGTCAATGGCGGCCTCAATCTCTCGGAACTGGATGGCTGGTGGGCGGAAGCCTACACGCCGGAAGTGGGCTGGGCGCTGGGGGATGGCCAGGAACACGACGACGATCCCGCCTGGGATGCGGCCGAAGCCGAGGCGCTCTATGGCCTGCTCGAGCGCGAGGTGATCCCCGAGTTCTATACCCGCGACGAGCAGGGTATCCCAAGCGCCTGGGTGGCACGGATGCGGGAAAGCATGGCGCAATTGACGCCGCGTTATTCCTCCAACCGCGCAGTGCGCGAATACACTGAGCAACACTACCTCACGGCGGCCGCTGCATACCTTGAGCGGGCTGCCGATAAATGCAGAATCGGGGTGAATCTGGTTAATTGGCAGCATGCTCTGGAACAAAAATGGACTGCACTACGCTTCGGCGAAGTGAAGGTTCAAAGCGATGGCGAGCAACACATATTCGAGATTCAAATGTATCTCGATGACCTCGAGCCGGAGGCCGTGCGCGTCGAACTCTATGCTAATGGTGTCAGCGGTTCCGCACCGGAGCGCGTGGAGATGGAGCGCGTGCGGCAGCTGGTGGGTGCAACAAACGGCTATGCCTATCGCGCAGGGGTGCCTGCCGTCCGCCCGGCGACGGACTATACGGCGCGCCTGATACCGCACCGCGACGGCGTGGAGGTTCCGCTGGAAGATGCTCATATCCTGTGGCAGCGGTGATCGGATCGACGGACTCAGCCATGAAACCAGACAAAATGCGCATCCTGACGATCAATGGCGGCTCGTCGAGCATCAAGTTCGCGCTGTTCGAGGCCGGTGACCCGCTACGACGGATTCTGGACGGCGGGATTGAGAGGATCGGACTGCCGGAGGCCACTTTGCGGGTGAAAGGCTTGAACCCGGCGGACAACTTTTCGCGCCTGGTGATGGCGCCGGATCACACGGTGGCGGTGGGCGCGCTGATGGATTGGATCGAGGAACACAGCGGGCGTGATGCATTAGCCGCAGTGGGACATCGCGTGGTGCATGGCGGACCGAGCTTCAGCCAGCCGCAGCGAATCACAGCGGATATGCTTGAAGAACTGCGCCGGCTCAGTCCGTTCGATCCCGAGCATCTGCCGGAGGAGATTCTGTTGACCGAGGCGTTTCATCAGCGCTTTCCCGACCTGCCCCAGGTCGCATGTTTCGACACGGCATTTCACCACGACCTGCCGCGCGTGGCGCGGATATTGCCGATCCCGCGCCGCTACGAGGCGCTGGGACTGCGGCGCTACGGCTTCCACGGTTTGTCCTATGCGTTCCTGATGGAGGAACTGGCCCGCGTGGCCGGAACGGAAGCGGCGCAAGGCCGGATCATCCTCGCCCACCTGGGCAATGGCGCCAGCCTGGCGGCGGTGCGTGGCGGCAAGCCCGTGGACACCAGCATGGGTTTCACCCCGGCCTCCGGATTGCCGATGAGCACCCGCTCCGGCGATCTTGATCCAGGACTGGTGTGGTATCTGGCAAGCACAGAAAATATGAGTGCAAAGCAATTCAACGAAATGGTCAATTCCCAGTCCGGGCTGCTGGGTGTGTCGGAGACCAGTTCGGATATGCGCGACCTACTGAAATGCGAAGACCGGGACGAGCGCGCTGCGGAAGCGGTTGCCCTGTTCTGTTATCAGGTGAAGAAATGCATTGGCGCCTACGCGGCGGCGCTGGGTGGCCTGGATACCCTGGTGTTCGCCGGCGGCATCGGCGAGAACGCGCCCCCGGTCCGTGCCCGGATTTGCGAAGGCTTGGCGTTCCTGGGCATCGAACTGGATGGCCCACAAAACGCGGTAAGCGCGGGGGTGATTTCCACAGTGACCGGCCGGATTACGGTCCGCGTCATTCACACGGACGAAGAACAGATGATCGCCAAGACGGTTTGCCGCGTTCTTGTCCTTGGCTGAAGAAATGAAGCAAAGATGTCATGGCAATCGATCCCATCTGCGGCATGAGACAGTGGACGAAGCTTCGGCACTTTCTGCCGAGCGTGACGGCAAGACCGCCTATTTTTGCAGCGACGATTGTCAGCGGAGCATTACCTCCGGGAGCAGACGGTCGTACTCTTTTTTGACCACGCCATAGCCTTCACAAACCCGTGCCTCCAGCCCGGCGCGATCCAAGATCGTGATCTTGCCCCGGTAGTAGTGAATCAAGCCGGCTCGCTGCAAGTTCCCGGCCGCCTCGGTGACGCCTTCGCGGCGAACTCCCAGCATATTGCCGATGAGTTCCTGGGTCATGACCAGTTCGTTCGAGGGCAATCGATCCAGGCTGAGCAGCAGCCAGCGACACAGTTGCTGATCCAAGGAATGGTGCCGATTGAAGACCGCCGTCTGCGCCATCTGGGCCAGCAGCGCCTGGGTGTATCCTGCATTTGCCGCAGCGGTTGGTAATCCAGGAGGGCAACAGGATTCGTGTTCATCACCAAGGTTAAGCTGCGTGCAATGCACTCTGCATTTTTCAGAGGCTATGTTGGCTAGCGCACAGACTGCTTCCGGCTATGGAATTAGCTTTGCCCTACACTATTTCTGCTGTGGCGGCGGCGTCCCGGAGGCCACAGAACAACAACACTCGTCCGGGCCGTCCTGACGGTCGATGAAACCGCGAAGGCGGTTACCTATAGGAGTTGAGCGTATGTATGGATTTTCGATTGATCTCGATTTGCCCTTCGAGCAGGCCGTGGGACAGGTTACCGAAGCCCTGAAACTGGAAGGCTTCGGCGTCCTGACCGATATCGACGTTCAGGCCACCATGAAAGCCAAGCTGGGCGTGGAAGGGCGGCCGTATCGGATTCTGGGCGCCTGTAATCCGCAGCTTGCCCACAAGGCCATCACCGCCGAGCCGGACATTGGCCTGCTGTTGCCGTGCAACGTGGTGGTGCGAGAGAACCCGACGGGTAGGGTCACCGTTGCTTTCATGAACCCGGCCGCGGTGCTCAAGCTGGTAGATCGGCAGGAAGTGCACGAATTGGGCAAGGAAGTTCTCGCCCGTCTGGAGCGTGTGCGCGATGCCCTCATGGCCTAGTCGTGTTGCTCGCATGACCGTCCTGACGGTCTGGAATGCGATAGGCCAGGTACGGATAGGAGAACGATCATGTATGGCTACGATTATTTCGGAATGGGACTGGGCATGATCCTGGTCTGGATCGTGCCGCTGGTTCTGCTCGTACTGCTGTTTCGCAATTTCACAGGAGGCAGGAAAGAGCGACAGGACAAGACCGCGTTGGAAATCCTTGATGAACGCTATGCCCGTGGCGAATTCGATCGCGATGACTACCAGAAACGCCGTGCCGACTTGGCTGGTTGAGGCCGAGCGGCTCTGAATATGGGGGCCTGACATGATTTTCTGGCTGAAACGACTGCGTGACGCTTTCCGGGCCTGGACTCAGGCCAATGCCAAAGCACACGCCGATTCCACTCCGCAGTCCTGCTGTTCCGCTCCTCCCCCCGGGGCCGGCGGCCACGATCCGAAAAGCGGGCATTAAAGCGTCATGGCAACCGCTCATTCGAACACAATCGCCAAGGATCCTGTTTGTGGGATGACCGTCGACGCAACCGCGGCACTTTCTGCCGAGCGCGACGGCAAGACCGCCTATTTTTGCAGCGACGACTGTCGGCAAAAGTTCCTGGCAGAACCGATAGAAGCACCATCCGAGGCTGTGGCTTGCGAGGCTTGTGAGTCTCTTCCTCCTGGCAACCGTTCGACAAACAAAGCCAACTCCCCTGCGCAAAAAACCATTTACACCTGCCCGATGCACCCCGAAGTGGAGCAGGACAAACCCGGCGCCTGTCCAAAATGCGGCATGGCCCTGGAACCGAAGGCGGGGACTGCGGCCGAGGGTGACGAGGAAAACGCAGAGCTGAATGACATGACGCTGCGTTTCTGGATCGGCGCCGTCCTGGCCTTGCCGGTCTTTCTCCTGGCCATGGCTCATTTGATCCCAGGGCAGGGAAGTCACTCATGGGTCGCTGGCCCGGTCTCGCGCTGGCTGCAATTCGCCCTTACCACCCCCGTGGTCTGGTGGGCGGGCTGGCCGTTTTTTCAGCGCGGCTGGCGTTCTCTGGTGACCCGTCACCTGAACATGTTCACGCTGATCGCCATGGGCGTCAGCGCCGCCTATTTGTTCAGCGCCGTGGCCATGCTCATGCCCGATCTATTCCCCGACAGCATGCGGCACCAGGGCAACATCGACATCTACTTCGAGGCCGCCGCGGTCATCATCGTGCTGGTGCTGCTCGGCCAGGTGCTCGAACTCCGGGCCCGCAGTCGCACCGGCAGCGCGATCAAGGCCTTGCTGAATCTGGCGCCGCCCACGGCCCGTCAGGTTTCACCCGATGGCGACAATGTCGTCCCGCTAGAACGGGTGCAGGCGGGCGACTGGTTGCGCGTGGTTCCCGGCGACAAGGTGCCGGTTGATGGCGAGGTGGTGGAAGGGCATTCCAGCGTCGAAGAATCGATGGTCACCGGCGAACCCCTGCCGGTGGAAAAGCGCGTCGGCGACAAGGTGACGGGGGGCACCGTCAATGGTTCAGGCAGTTTTGTCATGCGCGCCGAGCGGATCGGCAACGACACCTTGCTCGGGCAGATCGTCAACATGGTTGCCGAAGCCCAGCGCAGCCGGGCGCCCATTCAAGGCCTCGCCGACAAGGTCGCCAGCATCTTCGTGCCCTTGGTGCTGGCCGTCGCGCTGATGACCTTCGGCCTCTGGATGTGGCTGGGGCCAGAGCCCAGGCTCGCGCACGCCATCGTCAACGCCGTCGCGGTTCTGATCATCGCCTGCCCGTGTGCCCTGGGCCTGGCCACGCCCATGTCCATCATGGTCGGGGTCGGACGCGGCGCCCAGGCCGGTGTGCTGGTGAAAAATGCCGAGGCGCTGGAACGCCTGGAAAAAGTCACCACTCTGGTCGTGGACAAGACCGGCACGCTCACCGAGGGCAAGCCGAAGCTGATCGATGTCCTGCCGGTGGACGGTTTCGATGCCCAGGCGTTCCTGCATATCGCCGCCTCACTGGAGCAGAACAGCGAACACCCGCTGGCGGCCGCGATTGTGCGGGGAGCCAAGGATCAAGGGGTCGAGTTGGAGGAGGTGCAAGACTTTCGCTCGGTGACGGCGGGCGGGGTTCTCGGCAGCGTCGGTGGTCGGGCGGCCCTGATCGGCAAACCTGAATTTCTGCGCGACGAAAAGATCACCGGCCTGGAGCCGCTGGAAGCCTCGGCCGTGAAGTTACAGGAAGAAGGCAAGACCGTGATGTACGTCGCCATCGATGGCAAACCGGCGGGCATTCTTTCAGTGGCCGATCCGATCAAGGCCTCCACCACCGAAGCCATCGCCGAGCTTCATGCCCTCGGCCTGCAAATCGTCATGCTCACCGGCGACAACCGCCGCACCGCTGCGGCCGTGGCCAAGGAACTGGGCCTTGATGGGGTGGAAGCGGAAATCGAACCCGCCGGTAAAGTCGCGCACATCAAGAAGCTGGCGGCGAGCGGAGCGCATGTGGCCATGGCTGGCGACGGCATCAACGATGCCCCGGCCTTGAGCGCGGCCGAGGTCGGTATTGCCATGGGCACCGGCACCGACGTGGCCATGCAAAGCGCCGGTATTACCCTGGTTAAGGGGGATCTGCGCGGCATTGCCAAGGCCATCAAGCTTAGTCGCGCCACGCTGTGGAATATCCGCCAGAACCTGATGTTCGCCTTCCTCTACAACGCCCTCGGCATCCCCTTGGCGGCGGGGGCGCTGTACCCGTTTTTCGGTCTGCTGCTCAGCCCCATCATTGCCGGCGCGGCGATGAGCCTGAGTTCCGTCTCGGTGATCGGCAACGCCTTAAGGCTGCGAAACGTGAAACTGTGATGAAAGCACTCGAAGAAAAACGAAATGCGGCGAATGACGGCGTAATTTCTGCTGCGGCCGGCCGGATTGCGGTCCGCGTCATAAACACGGACGAAGAACAGATGATCGCCCGCTCCGTGTGCAAGATCATCGGACTCGGCGCACATGCCAAGCGGACCATTAACCAGGATTAAGGAGTACGTGCCATAAACGAACACGATCACGGACACGACCACACTGCCAAAGACGAACCTCCGACACAGCCGACCCGGGACGAGGTGGCCAAGCAGGCATACGCTATCTATACGAAGGAAGGCAAACCGCAAGGCCATGCCGAGCAGAACTGGCTGGCGGCTGAGGGTCAATTGCAGCACGCAGACTCCGGCCATGCTGACCACAAAGATCATCATGCCCACATGGCAGCAGATTTCCGCAATCGGTTCTGGATTTCGCTGGTCCTGACCCTGCCGATTCTCGTGCTCTCGCCGCTGTTACAAAAGCTGGTTGGCTTGCGCGAGGCCATCAGTTTTCCCGGCGATACCTACGTCCTGTTTGGTTTTGCCTCGGCGGTGTTCTGGTATGGCGGCTGGCCGTTCCTCAAAGGCCTGGTCGATGAGCTTAAAGCGCGCAAGCCGGGGATGATGACGCTGGTCGCCGTCGCCATCACCACCGCTTATGCATACAGCAGCGCCGTGGTGTTCGGCCTGACCGGCAAGATGTTCTTCTGGGAACTGGCCACGCTGGTAGACATCATGTTGCTCGGGCACTGGATCGAGATGAAGTCGGTGATGGGCGCATCTAAGGCGCTGGAAGCCTTGGCGAAGCTGATGCCGTCCGACGCCCACAAACTCATGCCCGACGGCAACGTGAAAGACGTGCCGCTTGGCGAACTGGCGGTGGATGACAAGGTGCTGATCAAGCCGGGAGAAAAAATTCCGGCGGACGGCATGATTGTTGATGGCGAGAGTTCGGTCAATGAAGCGATGCTCACCGGAGAATCGACACCGGTCAGCAAGCAGGCCGGCGGCAAAGTCATCGGTGGCGCCATCAATGGCGAAGGCTCGTTGACTATCGAGGTCAAAGGCACCGGCAAGGATTCGTTTCTGTCGCAGGTCATCGACCTGGTGAAGCAGGCGCAGGAAAGCAAATCGAAAACGCAAAACCTCGCCGATACTGCCGCAATGTGGCTCACCATCATTGGCTTGAGTTCCGGAGCCATTACCTTACTCATCTGGCTGGTGCTTGTTAACAAGGAATTCGCTTTTGCCATCGAGCGCGCCGTGACCGTGATGGTGATCACCTGTCCGCACGCGCTCGGCCTGGCGGTGCCGCTGGTGGTGGCTGTCACCACGGCACTGGCCGCGAGCAACGGCCTGTTGATTCGCAATCGGGGGGCATTTGAAAGCGCACGGAAATTGCAGGCCATTATTTTTGACAAGACCGGCACGCTGACCGAGGGCCGCTTCGGCGTGACCGACACGCTGCTGCTGGCGCAGGATATGGATGAAGACACGCTGCGCAAATACGCGGCCTCGGTGGATGCAAATTCCGAACATCCCATCGCCAAGGCAATCGCCGATTCATCGGGGCAGAAGCTGCCTGTCGAAAATTTCAAGAGCATTCCCGGCAAAGGCGCAGAAGGCCGGGTCGATGGCAAAGACATCAAAGTGGTCAGCCCCGGCTATCTGCTCGAACAGAACATCACGCACGATGACCCGCGCGTCGAGCCGCTGCAAGCCCAGGGCAAGACAGTCGTGTTCGTGCTCGTGGACGGACAGTTGAAAGGCGCAATCGCCCTGGCCGACATCGTCCGCCCCGAGGCGAAGCAGGCCATCGCCGCGCTCAAGGCGCTGGATATCCGCTGCATGATGCTCACCGGCGATAACAAGGCGACGGCGCAGTGGGTTTCGAATCAGATCGGGCTGGATGAATATTTCGCCGAAGTGCTGCCCCAGGACAAAGCCGCCAAAGTAAAAGAGGTGCAATCACGGGGGGTGATGGTGGCTATGGCCGGCGATGGCGTGAACGATGCCCCGGCGCTGGCGCAGGCGGATGTGGGTATCGCCATCGGCGCCGGTTCCGATGTGGCGGTGGAAACCGCCGACGTAATTCTGGTGCGCAGCAATCCGCTGGATGTTGTCGCCATCGTGCAACTCTCCCGCGCCACCTATCGCAAGATGATCCAGAACCTGGTCTGGGCCACAGGCTACAACGTCGTCGCCATTCCGCTTGCTGCCGGCGCGCTTTACGCATGGGGCGTGGTGCTCACACCCGCCGTCGGTGCAGCGTTGATGGCCGCAAGCACGGTGATCGTGGCCATCAATGCGCGGATGCTGCGACTCAAGAAATGAACGGACACGCCAGGACGCATTGCGCGTCAATCGCGTCAACTTGTGAGTTTGACGCAGCGGCAACCCATGAAGGCACTATGCGCGCCAGCGCACCGACCCAGAACAAGCCGACCTGTAGAAAGATATTGTCGCAATCGGTCATGCGGATCCCGCCGTTTGGCTTGGTGACCGGTAACGGACACCTGCGTATATCCACCCCTGAATGGAGCTTGGCCATGAAACGCATGAACCTTCGCAAGACCTTGAGCGCCGCCGCATTGCTGGGCGGACCAATCGTTGCAGCAAGCGCGCTGGCCCAGTCGCAAGGCGGAAACGCTGGGTCAGGCATGATGGGCGGCAACGGCGTTGGCTGGATGGGTGGCTATGGTTCGAGCTGGATGGGCGGCTACGGCGGCGGGATATGGATGCCGGTCCTGCTTGTCATCGTGGTAGCCGGCCTTGTGGCATGGGTCATCGCGCAAAAGAAAAAGTAAGCGGGTTCCCCCCAAACGCGCCGGGGCTCCTGCCCGGTATTGACGGACGCGGCTGGCGGCCAATCAAGCGATGCCCCGAAACCGCACCGCATTCATTCTGCCGGCAACCCATATTAAGTTGCAGCGTCCAATCCATCGTTCCCTGACTTGAAAGGAATTACATCATGTACGGATTTAGCACCCATCTAGAAATGCCGTTCGACGCCGCCGTCGCAAAAGTTATCGATGCTCTGAAGAAGGAAGGCTTCGGTGTGCTCACCGATATCGATGTAAAGGCGACGCTGAAAGCCAAGCTTAACATCGAACAGCGGCCCTATCGCATCCTCGGCGCGTGCAATCCCCCGCTCGCCCACCGCGCGATCGAGGCCGATCCCGACATCGGCTTGCTGCTGCCGTGCAACGTGGTAGTGCGCGAGGAAGCCGATAAAAGCATAACGGTTGCATTCATGGATCCCGAGGCGGTGTTGAAGCTGGTCGACAAATCGGAAGTGAGCGCTATTGGCAAGGAAGTACGGGCACTGCTGCAGAAGGTGTGCACGAGCCTCACGGCGTGAAGGATAACCAACGACTTGCTTCAGCCGTATCGCCGGCCAGTCCGCCTGTGCCGGGCGCAGCGATGACTTTGGAGGTGAACATCAGGGCCGATCTGGCGTCAGTGGAAGTGATGCATCATGGCCGCAAGGTCACCATCATGCGCAACCAGGATCAGGGCAACGCCATCAATCCGGAATTCGTCCAGACTTCGCGCAAGTGCCCGCCGTTCTGCATACAGCCGATCGAGTTGGCGCCCGGCGTGAAAACCGTGGCGGAACTCGAGGTGTTGCACTACCTCAAGCAAGTTAGCGATGGCGATGCGTCCATATTGGTGATCGATTCGCGCACCCCGGCCTGGGTGGAGAAAGGCATCATCCCGGGGACGGTGAACATCCCCTGGGACACGCTGAACATCGGTAAGTCGGAACCGGCCGCGGTGCAGGCAATCCTGGAAAACCAACTGGGCGCCACGCAGCAGGATAGCTTCTGGAATTTCGACAGCGCCAAGACGCTGGTGCTGTTCTGCAACGGCTCCTGGTGCGGACAGTCACCGACCACCATCAAGGGCCTGCTGAAAATCGGCTATCCGGCGCACAAGATTCTCTGGTATCGCGGCGGCATGCAGGATTGGGAGAGCCTCGGGCTGACTACGCTCAAGCCATCGGGCGAATAGTACGAGGCAATGCTGAGCACGGTCATCAATCTCGATGGAAAAACGGACGTTTTTGGTCAAGTAAGTTGATGGGCACATCTGCAATGCCTTGAATGTTAGCGATAGTCGCGATGCATGATGGTTCGCCAAAGTGCCATCAGGGCGTGATCAAAATTTGGTCATCCGGATTGATGGTGCCCCGAAAGCTGTGGGGAAGCGGCGTGTCGTGTTTGTCTGTTCACGAGGGTGATGGGCTCGACGACTCGGAGCTGGGTCAAGGGCAGGCGGCGTCTTTTTGCCGCCTGGCGAAGCGCACCCTTGACGCAGCGGAGAGTCGATACGCTCAATCATGGCTGTTGGCGCGGCAGTTGGCGCCAACAGCCATGATGACCGGCGGCGACTGCCGGCTCAGACACTTTCACACTCCATCATCTTTCGTAAACATCGTGCCATCAAAAGCAGTGACCCCACTCACAATGCGCGAACCGAAATCGGGTTGGCGCTGTATTTGAAGGACGAACCGCCGCTGCGGCAGCAGCGGGCAGGAGTGTGAATCCAACAAGCTGCGGGCCGTCCGTAGCGACGAGGCGCCCATGATCGCCGGGTGCCTCGGTCCCGGCTCAATTCGGGAAACTTAGACCATGACCACCAATACCCTCACGCCAGACCTGTTGCACCGGATCGACGCCTACTGGCGCGCCGCCAACTACCTGTCGGTCGGGCAGATTTATCTCTTTGACAATCCGCTGCTGAGGCGGCCGCTGGCGCTGGCTATTGCGGCGATCAACTAGCCGACCCAGGGCTATACGCTACCTTGGCTATGCGCAGAGGCTTTGTCGACTGATACGGCACCCGGATTTCTTGATCAGGATGGCCGCTCGTAGACCGCATATCCAGGTTACTGCTCAGCGCTTGCGGCCATTTCCCTGTCCATTGTCAGGGCCGTTGTCGTGGCGGTCGTATCAGTTGCGGCGGAGGGTGCCTTTGGGAGTAAATGCCGGAAGGCAGCCGTTGAGTATTTGATAGCAGTTTTCCACCGGTGGCTTACGGGAACCAGGAAGAACCACAGCTGCCGGCCATGGGCCGTCACTGGGGGTAATCGGTTTTGTGATCGATTGTTCCCGGTCGGCGTGCATCCGCATCCCGCCGCGCCGCTGGCACCGAGACAACCTCAGTTCGGAAGCGAACAGACCGCGCGCACAACAGCACCCATAATTTTCCTCAGTGGTGTCGACACGGCCGCGCCCGTATCAGGGTTCAGTCAGTGTGGGCCTGACAACGCTTGGCCCGGAATAAAGGAACTCGAATGACGTGGATGCTGTGGCTCGGTCTGGGTTTATGCCTGCTGGCGGCCATTGCTGGCGGCCTCTCTGCTTATGGGGCCAAACGGTGGGCCGACACCATGCGGAAGCTGACCGGCAGGCTCGAAGCCGCCCGAATTGTAAGCAAGGTTCGGCCGCCGTCCCCGGCGCGCTTCGACTCACGCGAACTCGAAGACCTGCCGGCGCCAGTGCAGCGCTACTTCCGCGCGGCGTTGATGGAAGGGCAGCCCATCATCGCCGCCGTCACGATTGAACTCGCCGGCACCATCAATCTCGCCGCCACTGAAGCGCGGTGGAAGCCGTTCACATCCGGGCAACGGGTCGTCACCCGTCGCCCGGGTTTCCTGTGGGATGCCCAAGTGTCGATGCTGCCGGGTGTGGTGGTGCGCGTGGTCGACAGCTACATCGCTGGCGAGGGTTTGCTGCGCGCTGCGGTCCAGGGTTTGTTCACGGTGGCCGACGTGCGTGGCGGCGGCGAGATTGCTCGTGGCGAATTCATGCGCTTCTTTGCCGAAGCGGCGTGGTACCCGACCGCGCTGTTGCCCAGTCAGGGCGTGCGCTGGGAGGCGGTCGATGACCGTTCCGCGAATGCCACCATCGTCGATGGGCCGCTCACGCTGACCCTGCTGTTCAGATTCAACGACGCCGGCCTGATCGACGCGTTCCGCGCCGAAGCACGGGGCGCCGGGGTGGGCAAGGAAATGGTCATGCTCCCTTGGGAAGGTCGCTTCTCCAATTACCGGGTGCGCAACGGAATGACCGTACCGTTCTCGGGCGAGGTGGCATGGGTGCGGCCCGAAGGTCGCAAGTCCTACTTCCTCGGTAGCGTTACGACGCTGACCTACGAGTTTTCGCTGTGAATCCGCGCCTTCCTGTTTGAAGTGGGGCTCGCAATCATGACGCCATTCAACATGCTGCGCTCCGCTGGAGCTGCGCCTGCAATGCCGCGATGTCATCCAGCAGGTCGAGCGCCAAGGCCACACCGGGCGGGTTGATCTCCAGGTCGCGGGTGAGCCACAAGGCCAGCTTGGCGCGCCGCAGTGAGGGGCCTGTGAAACGCCAGTCCTGCGGCACATCGCCAACCACTTCCAGTGCGCCCTCGATCACCCAGGTGATTACGACCTGCTCGGAGACATGGCAGGCCTGGCACAACTCCACCAGCGTCAGCTGGAGTTCCTCCTCAACAATGGCGCCACATACCGGTTGGGGGCTCGCATTGCTCAAGGCGGATCACCTCTCATCAAAGGCCGCGCGTTGAAATCAAAGGCTTTGGCCATGGCGCGGTAGGCCGCCTTCTCATTTTCGCTACCCGCCGGCGGCAGGACGATCCCCAGCAGGGCGTACAGATCGCCTGACGGATCGCCCGGTATGCCCTTGCCTTTCATTCGCAGCTGGCGCCCGGCCGCCGAGCCCGCGGGTATGGTGAGTTGCAGCGTTCCTTCCGGTGTGGGCACGGGAATCGAACAGCCCAACGCGGCTTCCCATGGGGCGAGCGGCAGGTCGAGGAAGACATCGCGGCCATCGACGCGAAATTGCGGGTGCGGGTTGAAGCCGATTTCCAGAAATAGATCGCCCGCCGAGCCCTTTCCGTAGCCGGGTTGGCCCTGACCGGCAAGACGCAGATGCTGTCCGGCGCGTATGCCTTTCGGGATGCTGACATCGAGCCGTCGTTCGCGCATGACCACATGCCCTTGGGCATCCAGCATCGGCGTCCGAAGTGAAATGCTGCGCTGGGCGCCGCGATAGGCGTCAATCAGGTCGATCATGACCTTGGTGTGTTGATCTTCGCCGCGCGCATGTTCGTTGGGTTGACGTGTCCCTCGCGCCTGACGGCCGAATAGCGCTTCGAAGAAATCACTTTGATCGAGGTCTTCGCCCGCGTCAGTTCCTCGTCCGCTGTGCCCGAAGTCGGAACCCCAACCCGGTGGCGGCTGAAAATCCTGGCCTGATTTCCACTGACTGCCGACTTGATCGTAGGCGGCGCGTTTTTCAGGATCCTTCAGAACTGCGTAGGCTTCGCCGAGCGCCTTGAAGCGCGACTCGGCATGGGGATCTTTGCTGACATCCGGGTGGTATTTGCGTGCCAGCTTGCGATAGGCGCGCTTGATTTCGTCTTGCGAAGCAGTACGCGGCAGGCCAAAAGTTTCGTAGTAGTCCTTGAATTTCATGGCAGGACTGACTGCTACCGCTTGCCCTTGGCCGTATCTTGAATCGTGTCGCCGGCCTGTTCGATCTTCTGTCCGGTTGTTTCCACCGCGTTGTCGACTGCCTGGCCGACTTGTTCCGCCGGGCCGGCCTTTGGCTGGCCGAAATTCTCGACCGCCTGGTCAACTTTCCTGCCGGCTTCCTCCAGCGGCCCTTCTTGCCTCTGGCAGCCAGACAGCGCGAAGAAACATGCGCTCATGATCAGGAATGCACTGACGGCCTGGTCGAATCTCATTTGCTTCATGATTTCTTCCTCCTGGTGCACCGGTTAATAGCTCGGTATGACCTGCAGATAGTTTTTAACTTCTATGACACCAGCCACCGATTCCGCCAGCGCTTTTGCCCGGTCGAGCTCGGACTGCGAGTTGACCGATCCGGTCAATGTCACCACGCTTTTGATGGTGTCGACGCTGATGCGTAGCGTGTTCAGTCCGGAGTCGGAAAAAACGGCACTTTTGACCTTCGCCGTAATCTCTGCATCGTCGATGGCAACACTGACTTTGTCGCTTTTCTCGCTCAGTTTTTCTCCCACTTTATCGACGGTTTCTTCGATCTTCATGCCGGCTTTATTCGCCGCGTCGTCCAGCTTTTTACCCGCAGTTTCGGCAGGCCCCGGCTCGGAGCACGCCGCGAGGCCGGCCACCAGCAGCATCGAAATACCGACTAATGTGAAGTTCTCCAGGGTTTTCATTCCAGTTCTCCTTGATGATTGCGTTCAGTCTTAGGCATTAGCGTCATGGCTTGGATCGAATCCACCTCATCGTTCTTCCAGTCGAGCGGGCGGCACTGGACGGGTCGTAAAAATGGCCGTTAGCAGCGTTTGGGTTGACTACGCCAGCAGAAAACAAAGGTGTGGTGCGCATGATTCTTCTCATGGTTAGAGCGACACGCTGTTTTTCCCGTCGCTGCTGGGCCAATCTATGTGCGATTCTCGGAAATTTCCGTTCGCTACCGAACATAACTTCACGTTTGATTGAAATCGGGCTGGTTGGGGGATGAGGGCGCGCGTAGCGGCACAAAGTCGCCATTTACGGCACTTCGCAGCACTACCATTGCCGCCCTCCCCGCTTGGTACGGCAACGCACAGAACCCCAACCGGCACTCGCGTAGGATGTGAATGCCATCTGGGAAGCGCCGATTCAGGCCGCGCTCGACACTTCCTGGCAACGCCACCCAGTCCGGCACCCGGCACTACGCATGCCGGTGCTTGCGAGCGCAAGAAACAAAGGGTTACGCCATGACGACTAGCACGCTTTCCCAGGAACAGCTCAGAAAGATCGACGCCTACTGGCGCGCCGCCAACTATCTGTCGGTCGGCCAGATTTATCTTTACGATAATCCGCTGCTCAAACAGCCTTTGAAGCTGGAACACATCAAGCCCAGATTGCTGGGGCATTGGGGGACCACGCCGGGACTGAATTTTGTGTATGTCCACCTCAACCGGATCATCCGGCAATACGATCTGAGCATCATCAATGTCACCGGCCCCGGGCATGGCGGGCCGGGCCTGGTGGCCAACACCTATCTGGAGGGGACTTACAGCGAGGTGTATCCAAACATTTCCCGGGATGAAGCGGGGATGAAGAAATTGTTCACCCAGTTTTCCTTTCCCGGCGGCATCCCCAGCCACGTTGCACCGGAAACCCCGGGCTCCATCAACGAAGGCGGCGAACTCGGCTATGCCCTGTCGCACGCTTATGGTGCCGCGTTCGACAATCCCGACCTGCTGGTGGCCTGTGTGGTGGGTGATGGCGAGGCAGAAACCGGCCCGATGGCCACCAGTTGGCACTCGAACAAATTTCTCAATCCGGTTCACGACGGGGCAGTGCTGCCGATTCTGCATTTGAACGGCTACAAGATCGCCGGCCCCACCGTGCTGGCGCGTATTCCCCGTGACGAGCTGGAAGCGCTGTTCCGCGGCTATGGCTACACGCCGTATTTCGTCGAGGGTGACGACCCCGAGCAGATGCATCAGTTAATGGCGGCCACCCTCGACACCGTGGTTGCCGAGATCCAGCGCATCCAGCGCGACGCGCGCGCCAATGGATTCGGCGAGCGCCCGCGCTGGCCCATGATCATCCTGCGCTCGCCGAAGGGCTGGACCGGACCTAAAACCGTGGATGGCAAACCGATCGAGGACACCTTTCGCGCGCACCAGGTGCCGGTTGCGGCGCTTGCGACAAAACCCGAGCATTTGAAGATCCTCGAGCAGTGGATGAAAAGTTACCGCCCCGAAGAGCTATTTGATAACCAGGGCAGGCTGATTCCGGAACTGGCCGAACTGGCACCCAAAGGCGAGCGGCGCATGGGAGCCAACCCGCATGCCAATGGCGGCATGCTGCTGCGCGATCTAAAAATGCCGGATTTCCGCGACTATGCGGTCAAGGTCCCGCTACCCGGCGAGGTGATAGCCGAAGCGACACGCGCGCAGGGTGAGTTCATGCGCGACGTAATGAAGCTCAACGCCGAGGCACGCAACTTCCGCATTTTCAGCCCGGACGAGACCGCGTCGAATCGCTGGGGTGCGCTGTTCGAAGTGACGAACCGCTGTTCGACGGCGGAGATTCTTCCCGGTGACGAACATGTCGCGCCCGATGGCCGGGTCATGGAAATGTTGAGTGAGCATCAGTGCCAGGGCTGGCTCGAAGGTTATCTGCTGACCGGACGCCATGGCTTCTTCTCCTGCTATGAAGCCTTCATCCACATTGTCGATTCGATGTTCAACCAGCACGCCAAGTGGCTCGACGTGACGCGCGACATTGCCTGGCGTCGGCCGATTGCCTCGTTGAACTATTTGCTGTCTTCGCACGTGTGGCGGCAGGACCACAATGGCTTCAGCCATCAGGACCCGGGGTTCATCGACGTGGTGGCAAACAAGAAGGCAGAAATCATCCGTGTCTATCTGCCGCCCGATGCCAACACCCTGCTGTGGATCACCGACCATTGCCTGCGCAGCCACAATGACGTCAACGTCATCGTCGCGGGCAAGCAGCCGGAACTGCAATGGCTGGACATGGATGCGGCGATCAAACACTGCACCGCCGGGCTTGGCATCTGGGAATGGGCCAGCAACGACGAAGGGGGAGATCCCGATGTGGTCATGGCCTGCTGCGGCGACGTGCCGACACTGGAGACACTGGCTGCGGTCAAGATTCTGCACCAGCATTTTCCGGAACTGAAAATTCGCGTCATCAATGTCGTCGACCTGATGGCCCTTCAGCCGCCGAGCGAGCACCCGCACGGCATCACCGACAAGGACTTCGACGTCCTCTTCACCCGGGACAAGCCCATCATTTTTGCCTTCCACGGCTATCCCTGGTTGATCCACCGGCTGACTTACCGCCGCACCAATCATCAACAGTTGCACGTGCGCGGGTACAAGGAAAATGGCACCACCACTACCCCATTCGACATGGCGGTATTGAACGATCTCGACCGATTCCACCTGGCCGGCGACGTGATCGACCGGGTGCCGAGTCTGGGTTCGCGCGCGGCCTACGCCAAACAGTTCCTGCGCGACAAGCTGCTCGATCACAAGACCTATATCGAAAAACACGGTGAAGACATGCCGGAGATTCGCGACTGGAAATGGGAACTGATCCATGAATAAATTGAGACAAATTTGGGGCGATCTGCGATCAAGCTTCTGGTTTTTGCCTTCGCTGATGGTCTTGGGCAGCGTTGTCTTGGCGACAGCGTTGACCGAAGCAGACTCTGCCTGGAGCGACCGCTGGCTGACCGAGTGGCCACGCCTGTTTGGGGTCGGGGCGGAAGGCGCACGCCAGATGTTGTCTACGCTTGCCGGTTCGATGATGACCGTTATGGGCATCACGTTCTCCATGACCCTGCTGGCATTGGCGCTGGCTTCGAGCCAATATACCTCGCGCATCCTGCGGAACTTCATGCGCAGCCGCGTCACGCAGGTCACGCTCGGGATCTTCGCCGGTATTTTTGTCTATTGCCTGATCGTTCTGCGCTCCATTCGCGGGGGCGATGCGGAATTTGTGCCGAGCCTGGCGGTGTTTTTCGCATTTTTTATGGCGCTCGGCGGCGTAGGCGTCCTCATTTATTTCATTCATCACATCGCCTCGTCGATCCAGGCTTCCAGCATCATCGCCTCGGTCGCTCAGGAAACCATCGCGGCCATTGAACGGCTGTTTCCAGAAAAACTGGGACATGGACCCGATGAAGATGAGGGCCAGGACCAGGTGCTTCGGTCTCTGGATGAGAGAACCTGGTACGCGGCGCCGGCGGAGATGAGCGGCTACATACAGAGCGTGGATTATGACGCCATCCTGCGCCTGGCGCGGGGCAGGAGGACCGTCGTGCGGATGGAGCACAGCGTCGGCGCGTTCGTTGTGCAAGATGCTGCGTTGGCATCGCTCGCCCTGACGTACCCGCCGGATCAAGAGATGATTGCTGCCCTGAATGGGGCTTACAGCATCAGTCGCCATCGCACGATTGAGCAGGACCCCGCTTTCGGTATCAGGCAGATCGTCGATATGGCCTTGAAGGCACTTTCGCCCGGTGTCAATGACACCACGACGGCCGTGATGTGCGTAGATTATCTAACGGCGATTCTGGCTCGGCTGGCCGTTCGGCAATTCCCGCCATCACACCGCTATGATGGAGAAGCGCTACGTGTGATCACCATAGCCCCGACCTTTGAAGGTTTGTTGGCCGAGGCGTTCGACCAGATCCGGGGCAACACCGCAGGCAATGTCGCCGTCATCGCGCGCATGCTCGGCGCTCTTCATACCATCGGCAGCCTGACGACCGACCAGCGCCGCAGACAGGCGCTCCACGAACACGTGCAGTGGATTGCCGAACTGGCCGATCGCACCATCGAATCCACGCATGATCGCGCGCGGATCGAAAGGCGGCTGATGCATGTGCGCGAAGCGCTCGAAGCCGAACCTGCTTCGTGCGCGGGGGAAGAAAAAGACATGGTTTTGTGAAACCGAACCGGGAAATGGAAGAAATCCCCCGTTTATCGAATACCGGCGTAGTCGTCTCGGTGCGCGGCAGCGTCGTGGATGTCAGGTTCGATGGGTATTTGCCGCCGATCTACACGGTGCTGCGCACGGGAGCGGAACAACAGATCGTCATCGAGGTGCTGGCGCAACTGGATGCGCGTCACGTGCGCGGGATAGCCTTGACGCCCACGCAAGGACTCGCGCGCGGCATGTCGGTGGAGGACACGTGGGGGCCGTTGCAGGCGCCGGTGGGCAAGGGAATTCTCTCGCGCATGTTCGATGTCTTCGGCAACACCATCGACCGCGAAGCGGCGTTAGCCGATGTCCAATGGCGTTCCGTGCATAGTGCGCCGCCGCCGCTGGCACGGCGTTCCACCAAGTCTGAAGTTTTTGCAACGGGGATCAAGATCATCGATGTGCTGATGCCGCTGGAACGCGGCGGCAAAGCGGGCTTGTTCGGTGGGGCGGGCGTGGGCAAGACGGTCCTGCTCACCGAGATGATCAACAACATGGTCGGGCAACAAGAAGGCGTGAGCATTTTTTGCGGTATCGGCGAGCGCTGCCGCGAAGGCGAGGAGCTTCACCGCGACATGAGCGCGGCGGGGGTGCTGCCGAACATGGTGATGGTATTCGGCCAGATGAACGAACCCCCAGGTGCCCGTTTCCGCGTCGGCCATGCGGCGCTGACCATGGCCGAGTATTTTCGCGATGACGAGCATCGCGACGTGCTGCTGCTCATCGACAATATTTTCCGTTTCATCCAGGCCGGCATGGAGATATCCGGCCTGATGGGGCAGATGCCGTCGCGCCTGGGTTATCAGCCGACCATGGGCACCGAGTTGTCGCAACTGGAAGAGCGCATCGCCAATACCGATACCGGCGCCATCACCTCGATCCAGGCGGTGTATGTGCCGGCGGACGATTTCACCGATCCGGCGGCGGTGCATACCTTCTCGCATCTCTCCGCCTCCATCGTGCTCTCGCGCAAGCGGGCGAGCGAAGGCCTTTACCCGGCCATCGACCCGTTGCAGTCCAGTTCCAAGATGACCACGCCGGGCATCGTCGGCGAACGGCATTACGGCCTGGCGCAGGAAATCCGGCGCACGCTCGCGCAATACGCGGAACTCAAGGACATCATTGCCATGCTCGGCCTGGAGCAGCTTTCGCCGGCGGACCGCAACGTGGTCGCCCGTGCCCGCCGCCTGGAGCGTTTTTTCACCCAGCCCTTTTTCACCACAGAGCAATTCACCGGCCTCAAAGGCAAGCTGGTCAGCCTCGAAGACGCGCTGGACGGTTGTGAGCGCATCCTGCGCGATGAATTCAAGGATACCCCGGAGAGCGCGCTGTACATGATCGGGGCGGTGGACGAGGCGAAGCTCAAAGCGAAGCCAGACCAGCCCGCGGCCCCTCCCGAGCCGCAAGCGAAGGTCGAACATGCGGTCGATACCCATGAATCTTAAGATTCTCCTGCCCTTCCGGATCTTCGCCGAGAAAGCCGGCGTGTCGCGCATCGTCGCGGAGACGCGAGAGGGCGCGTTCGGAATCCTGCCGCGCCGGCTCGACTGTGTGGCGGCGCTCACGCCGGGCATCCTGATCTACGAAACCGAAGCGGAAGGTGAGGTCTACGTGGCGGTGGATGAAGGGGTGCTGGTCAAGACCGGCCCGGACGTGCTCGTTTCGGTGCGCCGGGCGCTGGGCGGAATGGACCTCGGCCAATTGCGCTATGCGGTGGAACAGGAGTTCCTCACTCTGGACGAGCACGAACAAAGCGCGCGCTCGGTGTTGGCGAAAATGGAAAGCGATCTGATCCGCCGCATGGCGACTTTTCACAATGGCTGACGCACCCAGAATTCCGAAGCCGAAGCCGTCGCTCAGTCAGGCGGTCGGCGCGAAGGCGACACGCAAGCTCAAGGCACAGCACAACGCCGCGGCGGGGGTCTGGTTCGGCTTGGGCATGATGGGGCTGATCGGCTGGTCGGTGGCGATTCCAACGCTGCTCGGCGCCGCGCTCGGGCTCTGGCTGGACCAGCGCTATCCCGGCGGCCGCTCCTGGACGCTGGCGCTGCTGGTGGCCGGGCTTGCGATCGGCTGTTTCAATGCCTGGCGCTGGGTCGCCAAGGAAGACCAGGCCATGCGGGAGCAACAGGAGGATAGCGATGAATGAAACACTGGGACTGATGCTGGCGGGGGTGGCGGGCCTGTTGCTCGGCGGGATTTTCTTCGGCGGCCTGTGGTGGACGGTACACAAGGGCATGTCGTCGCGGCGGCCGGCGCTCTTGTTCTTCGCCAGCCTGCTGTTGCGGACAGGCATTGTTGTTGCCGGGTTTTACTTTGTCGGACGTGGGAGTGGGCAGCCGACGTGGCAGCCACTGCTGCTGTGCCTGCTCGGCTTTGCCGTGGCACGCCCGGCCGTGATGTGGCTGACCCGGCGGTCGGGAGAGCACCCTACCTGCCCGGCAACGGAGACCAGCCATGCGCCTTAGTCCCGACGCGATGATCTTCTGGCAACACGGCTTCCTCAAACTCAACGCCACCATCGTGTTCACCTGGGGGCTGATGCTGGTGCTGGCCGTCGGTTCGAAACTCATCACCCGCAGACTTTCCATGGAGTTGGAACGCTCCCGCTGGCAGAACCTGCTGGAAATCGTCGTCACCGCCATCGAGAAGCAAATCGAGGAGGTCGGCCTCAGTCAGCCGCGGAAATATCTCGGCTTTCTCGGCACCCTGTTCCTGTTCGTCGCCGTCTCCGCCCTCTGCACCGTGTTCCCCGGCTACGAGCCGCCGACGGGATCGCTCTCGACCACCGTGGCACTGGCGTTGTGTGTGTTCGTGGCCGTGCCGTTGTTCGGCATCGCAGAGCAGGGTGTGGGTGGGTACCTCAAGTCATATGTGAAGCCGACCTTCATCATGCTGCCGTTCAACATCATTAGCGAGCTTTCGCGCACCCTGGCCCTGGCGGTCCGTCTGTTCGGCAACATGATGAGCGGGGCGATGATCATCGGCATTCTGCTGAGCATCACGCCCTTCGTCTTTCCTATCGTCATGACGGTGCTCGGCCTGCTCACCGGCATGGTGCAGGCCTACATCTTCTTCATCCTGGCCGCGGTGTACATCGCGGCCGCCACGCAAGTCCGCAAGCCGGAACCCGAGCCGGAAGCGGAACTCAATCCTTGAACCAACCAACAAAGGAGACACCATGGACAGCATGACCATCATCGCGGTGGCATCAATTGCCATCGCCGGCCTTACCACCGGTTTCGGCACCATGGGGCCCGCACTGGCGGAAGGCCGGGCGGTCGCGATCGCGCTGACCTCGCTGGCGCAGCAGCCCGACGCCTCCGCCACCATCACCCGGACCTTGTTCGTCGGTCTGGCAATGATCGAGTCCACAGCCATCTACTGCTTCGTGGTCTCGATGATTCTTCTTTTCGCCAATCCGTTTTGGAATCACGCTATCGCCCAAGCCGCCGGGAAGTAGCCATGCTGATCGATTGGTTCACCGTCGCCACGCAGGTCCTCAACTTCCTCATCCTGGTGTGGTTGCTGAAGCGCTTTCTTTACCAGCCCATCCTCGACGCCATCGACGCGCGGGAAAAGCGGATTGCCGGTGAACTCGCGGACGCCGACGCGAAGAAGGCCGAAGCCCAAAAGGAGCGCGACGAGTTCCAGCACAAGAACGAGGCATTCGAGCAGCAGCGCGCCGCGCTCCTGAGCCAGGCGACAGACGCGGCGAAGGTCGAACGTCAAAGGCTTCTGGACGAAGCGCGGCAGGCGGCCGATGCCTTGAGCGCCAAGCGACAGGAAACGCTGAGAAACGAAGCCCATAACCTCAATCAAGCCATCAGTCGCCGGGCCCAGCAGGAGGTGTTCGCCATCGCGCGCAAGGCGCTGACCGATCTCGCCACGACGGGTCTGGAAGAACGCATTGGCGAGGTATTCACGCGCCGCTTGCGAGCGCTGGACGGCGAGGCCAAAGAGGGCTTTGCCGAGACCCTGAAGACGGCCTCCGAACCCGCGCTGGTGCGCAGCGCGTTCGACCTGCCTGCGGGGCAGCGCGCGGCGATACAAGATGCGCTCAACGAAACTTTCTCGGCTGAGATCGCCGTCCGGTTCGAGACCGCGCCGGAACTGGTCAGCGGGATCGAGCTCAGCACGAATGGACAAAAGATGGCCTGGAGCATCGCGGATTACCTCGCGTCGCTGGAAAAGGGCGTCGACGAACTGCTGAAAGAGAAGGACAAAGCTGAAGCCCAAGCAAAGAAACCGAAAGACTTGACACAGCAAATCGGCAAGCGAGCCTATGAGCTCTACGAGGAGCATGGCCGTATGGAAGGTCTAGCAGTTCAGGACTGGGAGAAGGCGGAGCGCGAGATTCGGGAAGAGATTCTTAAACCCGTGAAAACCGAGCCTAAGCCCGCAGCCAAAGCCAAGCGCAAGCACGGAGTCAAACCTCAAGCCAAAGCGGAACTTGAACCAGAGGCTGAAGCTATACCCGAACCTGAAGAACCCAAGTCCGAAACGAAGCGCCCATGACCATGGAACCCGAGCGCCTCCATGACGTTTTCGAAAGCGCGTTTTCCGGGATAAGCCAGGCACGGGAGGCATACACGCCGCAACTGAAGCCACGGGAAGTCGGCACGATCACCAGCATCGCCACGGGCATCGCGAAAGTCTCCGGCCTCCCCGGCGTGGGTTGCGAGGAGGTGTTGAAGTTTCCCGGCGATTTATATGGCATCGCATTCAACGTCGATGCGGATGAAATCGGCGCCGTTCTGCTGGGCGACTACTGGCAGTTGCATGCGGGCGATGAAGTCGAACGCAGAGGGCACGTGGTGGATGTGCCGGTGGGGGACGGATTGATCGGACGCATCATCAATCCGATGGGGCGGCCCCTGGACGGCAATGGCCCGGTGCTTTCCAGCGCACGCCTGCCGGTCGAACGCCCCGCCGCGCCCATCATGGACCGCGCGCCTGTAACCGTGCCCTTGCAGACCGGTATCAAGGTCATCGATGCGCTCATCCCCGTTGGGCGCGGCCAGCGCGAGTTGATTCTCGGCGACAGGCAGACCGGCAAGACTGCGGTTGCGCTCGACACGATACTCAACCAGCGCGATCAAGACGTGCTGTGTGTTTATTGCGCCATCGGGCAGCGCGCGTCCGGCGTAGCCAAAGTGATCGCCACCCTGCGCGAAAAGGGCGCGATGGATTACACCGTCGTGGTCGTGACCGAAGGCAACGATCCGCCCGGCCTTGCCTACATCGCGCCTTACGCCGCGACCAGCATCGCCGAGCATTTCATGGAGCAGGGCCGTGACGTGCTGATCGTCTACGACGACCTCACGCATCATGCGCGCGCCTATCGCGAGCTGTCCCTGCTGTTGCGCCGCCCGCCCGGCCGTGAAGCTTTTCCCGGTGACATCTTCTACATCCACTCGCGGCTGCTGGAGCGCGCCACCCGCCTACGCCCGGAGCTCGGTGGCGGATCGCTGACCGCGCTGCCCATCATCGAAACCGAGGCGCAGGACATTTCCGCCTATATCCCGACCAACCTGATTTCCATCACGGACGGGCAGATCTACCTCTCGCCGTCGCTATTCGAATTGGGCGTGCTGCCCGCGGTCGATGTCAGCAAATCCGTTTCGCGCGTCGGCGGCAAGGCGCAGCGCGCGGCCTACCGCGCGGTGGCAGGCGACCTCAAGCTCGCCTACGCTCAGTTCGAGGAACTTGAGACCTTTGCCCGCTTCGGTGCCCGCCTGGATGAAGACACGCGCAAGATCATCGAGCATGGACGGCGCATACGCGCCTGCCTCAAGCAGCCGGAATTCGCCCCGGTGTCCGTTCCCGCACAAGTCGCCATCCTGCTGGCATTGACCGCGAAACTCTTCGACGCCGTGCCGATCGAGCGGATGACGGAGGCCGAACAGGCCGTGCGCGAGGCGGCGGCGGACATCCCGGATGAGGTGAGCGCGCGCTTCGAAACCGCCGAGGAACTGAGCGACGAGGATCGGGCAAGCATCGTCCAGATTGCCCGCAATGCGCTCGAAGGTTTCTTGCCCGAGGCGACCTCCAAGCCCGAGGCGGAACAGAAGACTGAAGCGCCTCCAGAACCCAAAGCGAAACCCAATCCCGACGCCGCGCCCAAGGAGAAGTCATGACAAATTTGCTCGCCCCCGAATCGCTGGCCTAAACCTACTGACATTGAACCTGGCATCGAGTCACGCACCATCACAACAGGAGAACACCATGCAAATCCAGATCAACACCGACCACAACATCGAAGTCCATGAGGGACTGGCGGCGCACTTGCGCGGCACAGTGGAGGCCGCCCTGAATCGTTTTAGCGATCGCATCACACGAGTGGAGATGCACCTGAGCGACGAGAACGCCGACAAGAGCGGCCAGAACGACAAACGCTGCCTGCTGGAAGCCCGCATCGAAGGCCGCCAGCCCATGGCGGTTACGTACGAGGCAGCGAGCCTGGGCCAGGCCGTAGACGGTGCGGCCGATAAATTGGCGCGCTCGATCGAAAGCGCCCTGGGGCGCGCGGCGCGACCAACAGCCTCAGAGGACTGGACGGAATCCTCCGAGCCACAATGAGCGACACCACCGCGAGCCTGCGGCGCAAGATCAACAGTGCCGGCGATCTCCGATCCGTCGTTCGCACGATGAAAGCCCTGGCCGCCTCGAACATCGGCCAATACGAGAAGTCGGTACGCGCATTGGGCGACTACTACCGCAGCGTGGAGATGGGGTTGAGCATCTGTTTCCGGCAAAGCGCGCCGGCGCCAATGACTGAAATCAAAGCACGGTCCGTAGAAGGGTCCGTTGGCGCCGTCGTGTTCGGTTCGGATCAGGGCCTGGTGGGCCGGTTCAACGACGTGGTGGCCGATTTTGCGTTGAAGACCCTCGCCGCCCTGCCCGGCAAACCCCAGGTCTGGGCAGTCGGTGAACGCGTGCATGGGCGCCTGGCTAACGCGGGCCTGGCACTGGCCGGGCTACTCGCCGTGCCGAACTCGGTCAAGGCCATCACGCCGCTGGTCGGACAGATTCTCGTGGAGAGCGAGACACGCTACAGCCAGGGTGAAATCGGAGCGCTCTACCTTTTCCACAACCGCCCCACCTCAGGCGCGATTTATGAGCCCGTCCAGCAGCGGCTGCTGCCGCTGGACGAAACCTGGCGACGCGAACTTGCCGAGCTTCCCTGGCCGACGAAGCGCTTGCCCGAGGTCATGGGCGGCGGGACCGATAGCGAAACCCAGAGCACGACCCTGCGGGCGCTCATCCGTGAATATCTCTTCGTCTCGCTTTTCCGGGCATGTGCCGAATCCCTGGCGAGCGAAAACGCCAGCCGCCTGGCGGCGATGCAGCGCGCCGACAAGAATATCAACGAACTGCTGGAGGACCTGAACCGGACATTCCACCGCTTGCGTCAGAGCAGTATCGACGAGGAATTGTTCGATGTCGTCTCCGGCTTCGAAACGCTGACCGGGCATTGACGACAGAGGATAGCGATGAAAATCAAGTCAAAGGATTTCCGGGTTCAGGAAGGCGAAAAGGTCAACCTCAAGAAATGGCCGACGCTTGTCAAGCCGGCCTACGCATCAAAAAAGAAGTACAAGAAACATCTCAAGGAACAGGTCGAGGAATTAAGCGAACTACAGCGTCTGCACTATGCGTCCAACCGCTATTCCGTATTGCTGATTTTTCAGGCCATGGATGCGGCCGGCAAGGATGGCGCCATCCGCCACGTGATGTCCGGCGTCAACCCGCAGGGTTGCCAAGTATTCAGTTTCAAACATCCGAGTGCGACGGAGCTGGAGCATGATTTTCTCTGGCGTACCACGCAGTCTCTGCCCGAACGCGGCCGGATCGGCATCTTCAACCGCTCCTACTATGAGGAGGTGTTGATCGTGCGCGTGCATCCGGAGATTCTCCGCGCCCAGGGGCTTCCGGATGGGCTGGTCGGCGAGAAAACCATCTGGAAAGAGCGCTATCGTTCCATCGTCGACCTGGAGAAGCATCTCCATCGCAACGGCACACGGATCATCAAATTCTTCCTGCACCTTTCCGAGGAAGAGCAACGCAAGCGCTTTCTCGATCGCATCGACGAGCCCGAAAAGAACTGGAAATTCAGTCTTGCCGACATCGAAGAGCGGAAATTCTGGAAGCAGTACATGCAGGCATACGAGGCATGCCTGAGCGCGACGAGTACCAAGATTGCGCCGTGGTATGTGGTGCCCGCCGACGACAAGGAGAACGCTCGGCTGATTATTTCCAGAATCGTTCTGGATACGTTCAAGGCACTCAAGATGCGCTATCCCGAAACCAACGAAAAGCGCCGGCAGGAGTTGCTGTCACTCCGCCAGCAACTGATGGAAACATAACCAACTTGCCCTTGAGTTGGGTAATGAGCTTCCCTCGGTTCGTCGTCTGAGGTTCCCCCGTAATTTCATCTTCCAGGGGTGACAGCCCAGTGACTGCTTCCGGGTGACCGCGTCGATTCAATGTCAGCTGTGGAGGAGTGGCGGCTAGGTCCGCTTCTGGCCGATAGCTCCCCGTCGCTGGCCAAACAGGGAAGTCTGCTTCCCGCTGAGTAGCAGGCATTGGCGCAGAAAGAATCTTCCGCTCCCCCCTGTCACCCCCTCCTCACCCAATCCTTGCTCTCCAAGGTCGGGAAAATGGCTGCGCGCGGCAGAAGAAGGTTGCGTACAACCACCAGGTGCGCCTGGAACAGCCGCATCACCAAGAACAATAGCCACTGGAAAAGCAGCTTTCCTGGTACCTCAAGGAACCATGCCAGCGCTGATCGAGTTGGCGGGAAGGCAATCAGAGCGAGAAAAACGAGGGTAGCGATGATCCAGGTGAGCATTGTGGTCAGCCTTGGTGTGGAGCAGTCATAGAACATTGGCAGGGAGAACCACAGCCAAGGCCACGCGTTTGAAGATGGCGTCACCTCCCCTTGATGCCAATGCCAATATTTATATCTGTCTCTCCATTCCATAGAGGTTCATCGTCGCTACTGCAGCACAGCCTACTCGACATTCCTCGCGCCCCCCCCGTGCCAATATGGCCTGAGACACCTGCTCCTCTGAAATTACTGTAGAAGGCAGGCCCAATTCATGAAGACCAAGATGAAATCCCCCATGCGAGATGAGCAAGCCGTTGCGCCGGATGAGGCG
>Ga0210033_1000875_pt1 | contig 28652 bp, 12 predicted proteins | sample CryGeymeta201501_FD_185465 | JGI IMG/M metagenome (GOLD analysis project Ga0210033, IMG submission 185465) | Groundwater microbial communities from Crystal Geyser aquifers in Utah, USA - Crystal Geyser metaG 2015-01 (SPAdes) (version 2) | ecosystem: Environmental > Aquatic > Deep subsurface >... | reverse complement strand
ATGGATCTCCGGGAACCGGCCTGACCTGCGACATCTTCGCCGACGACTACGACTGCGACGACTACAACCCGACCCGCTACCCCGGCGCCCCCGAGCTCTGCAACGCCGTCGACGACGACTGCGACGGAGAGATCGACGAGGACGCCGAGAACCTGTGCGGGGGATGTGGGCCTTTGGCGATGTCGCCCGGCCAGAGCTGCGGCGAGTGCGGCCGAGCGGTCTGCGATGGGACCGACGCCGTGGCCTGTGAGGACGGCATCGGCAGCATCTGCGGCGGCTGCGCCCTCCTCGACGGCGTGCCCGGCGAGCGATGCGGGACGTGTGGCACGTACGCCTGCACCGGCGCGGACACCGTGCGCTGCGACGACCCGGGCCCCAACGCCTGCGGCGGCTGCGGCAAGCTGCCCCACGAGGTCGGGGTGCGATGCGGCGTGTGTAGCGACGGCGAGTGGCAGTGCGACGGCGCCGCGGTGCGCTGCCTCGGCGCAGGCCCCACCACGCGCTTCCTCCGCGACGCCGACAACGACACCTACGGCTACGCCTCTGACTTCCAGGACCTCTGTGCGCCCGCCGCACCCTACACCGCCAGCCGCGGCGGTGACTGCAACGACGGCGCCGCCGCCGTTCACCCCGGCGCGCCCGAGCTCTGCAACGGCCTCGACGATGACTGCGACGTCGAGGTCGACGAGGATGTGATGAACGCCTGCGGCGGCTGCGCGACGCTGGCCGGGGCTCCGGGCGCCGCCTGCGGGAGCTGCGGCGCAGGTGTGTGGGAGTGCAGCGGTGGAGACGTCCGCTGCGTCGGCGTCGGTGTCAACGCCTGCGGGGGCTGTGGGACGCTCGAGCAGGAGCTCGGCGCATCCTGCGGGACCTGTGGCACCTGGGTGTGCGACGGTCCAGACGGCACGCGCTGCGACGATCCGGGAGGCAACGCCTGCGGCGGCTGCGGGACCTTGACGCAGGGCCTCGGCGCGACCTGCGGCGCCTGCGGCACCACCGTCTGTGACGGCCAGGACGCGGTCCGCTGCAGCGACCCCGGCCAGAATGCCTGCGGCGGCTGCGCCATGCTGTCCGGCATCCCGGGCGCGAGCTGCGGCCAGTGCGGCGAGCTCCGCTGCAACGGCGGAAACCAGGTCGTGTGCGCCGACCCCGGCCGCAACGCTTGTGGTGGCTGTGGACCCCTGTCGCAGTCCCCTGGCGGGAGCTGTGGGACCTGCGGCAACCTCCAGTGTCAGGGCACCAACAACGTCGTGTGCAGCGACCCTGGCCCCAACGCGTGCGGCGGCTGCGCCGCCCTGTCCAACCCGCCCGGCTCGAGCTGCGGGGACTGCGGCGACTACGTGTGCAACGGCACCAACGCCGTGAGCTGTGACGCCGGAGCCATCAACGCCTGCGGCGGCTGCGCGGCGCTCTCGCAGCAGCCTGGCACGGCCTGCGGCAGCTGCGGCTCCATCGTGTGCAACGGCCAGGAGGACATCCGCTGCGACGACCCCGGCCAGAACGCCTGCGGCGGGTGCCAGCCGCTCAGCATCGGCGGCAGCTGCGGCTCCTGCGGCACCCGCGTCTGCAACGGCCAGGACGCCACCCGCTGCGACGATCCCGGCACCACGCGCTACTGGCACGACGGCGACAATGACGGCTACGGCAGCCCCGCCTACCAGGACCTCTGCGCCCCCGGCGGCAATTACACCGCCCAGCAGGCCGGCGACTGCCACGACGGCGAACCAGCCATGTTCCCCGGCAACCCCGAGGTCTGCGACGGCCTCGACAACGACTGCGCCGGCGGCGCCGACGACGGCACCACCCTGTGTGGCACCTTCGAGGGGTGCTACAGCGGTCAGTGCCTCTGCAGCAACGACGAGTGTTACGGCGAGTGCTGCGCTGCGAATCAAATCTGCTGCGAAGACGGCGGCACGTGCCTTCGCGCGTACCTGTGCCCGTTCTGACGCAGTGCGTCATGGGCTCGCGCTGAGCGGGCCGTCCGGCTGCTCGCCACGCTCAGGACCCCGCGGTGCATTGGCACCCACCGCGCGGTACGCTATAACCGGGGCGCGCTTCAATCGCTGCCGGAGAAGCCTTCATGTCCGACCTCGCCGAACTCACCGACCCGCAGCGCCCGATGCTCCAACGCTGGCACGGGCGCGTCATGCACGACCTCGTCAAGTACCTCGAGATGATGCCCCGCTCGATCGACTGGGACGCCCTCCAGGACGATGACCTCGAGTCTCTGCACGAGTCCATCTACGAGACCCGCCGCGACCGCCAGGGCGTCACCTCCGCCCGCCAGCTCTTCGAGGCCACCCTCGGCGACCTCGACGCCGGGCTCCACGCCAGCCTCCCCATCGTGGCCGAGACGCGCGCGCGCCTGCTGGCCCTCGAGGAGGCCACCCCGGCGCTGCTCGACGCCCCGGCCGACGACCTCGACACCGAGCTCATCCGCGCGCGCCTCTTCGCGATCGGCGACGGGCTCCGCGCCTTCGGCGCTCGCCTCGAGCGGGGACGCTGAGCGCGCGGCGCAGGGCAGACCGTCGGGCGCGGTCTGCGCGCGCGCACAACCTTCGCGGTGCCTCGCCCGACGTCACCGCTCCGATTCGCAGCGTCGCCACACGAGAGAGGTCCCCATGTCGGTTCGCGTTCTCATCGTCGATGACACCGAAAACTACACCCGGCTGGCTCATCAGCGCCTTCGACACTACGAGTACGCCACCAACTGCGAGCTGACCAACCCTTGCTGGGAGTGCCCGCACAAGCGGGGCTGCACCCTCAAGCACGCCCACAACTGGGAGGAGACCGAGGCCATCCTCGGGCGCTACGACGGCAACGTGGACGTCGTCCTGCTCGACGTGAACTTCGATCTGCCCGAGGCCGAGCTGGTCGTCGAGAGCGGCCTGCCGGGGGACGGCGGCAAGCTCGAGGCGCTCCAGCGCTACCAGGGCTTCCACATCCTGCGACGGCTGCGCCGCAAGTACGGCACGCTGCCTGTCGTCCTGATGACCTCCAACACCAACATCGCCTTCAACGAGCCCGAGATCAAAGCCGATCTGGCCGAGGAGGAGTACACCCAGCTCCTGGACGACGAGGAGGTCTCGGCCCAGTCGCTGGCCGCCAAGATCGAGCGCGCGCGCCGCATGGTGGTCGAGGTCACCAGCGACGAGGGCAACGTCTACTGGGGCAAGAGCCGGGCGATGGCGAAGATCCGGCGCTGGGTCGAGGTCGTCGCTGGCGGCGACCAGCCGATCCTGCTGCTGGGCGAGACGGGCACGGGCAAGAGCTTCTTCGCCGAGAACGTCATCCATCCGCTGGCCCGGCCAGGCAAGACCTTCTGCGCCATCGACATCAGCACGATCCCGGAGAACCTGGTGGCGGCCGAGCTGTTCGGCACAGCCAAGGGTGCCTACTCGGGGGCGGTGGCCCGCGAGGGGCGGTTCGAGTACGCCAACGGCGGCACGCTGTTCCTCGACGAGATCGGTAACCTCCCGGTGGAATTGCAGAAACAGCTCCTGGCCGTGCTCCAGGATCGGCGCGTGACCCGGCTCGGCGAGAACAAGCCGCGGTCGGTGGACGTGAAGCTGATCGTGGCCACGAATGAGGACCTCGAGCAGCGGGTGCGGGACGGCGCCTTCCGGGCCGATCTGTTCCAGCGCCTCAACCCGGCCGCGCGCATCGTGTTGCCGCCGCTGCGCGAGCGGAAGGAAGATCTGCGGGGCATGTGTCGGTTCCTGGTGAAGCGCATCTTCGGCTCGCGCGGCAACCGGCGGATGCTCGGCGAGTTTGCGGGGCTGTTCGGCCTGGAGGGCAACGTGGAGCCGCGGCTGACCTTCAGCCCCAAGCTGGCCGATCGGCCGTCGGGCGAGTCGGTGGTATGGTTCCAGATCGCGGGGCTGTCCTGGGAGGCCCTCAAGAACTACGACTTCCCTGGCAACACGCGCGAGCTCGAGATGATCCTGGCCAACGCCCTCATGTTCTCACTCGCCGATGCCCTGGCGGCGGGCCGGGTCGGCGAGCGGCCGGTCGTCAGCATCGACACCCAGGTGATGCGCGATCTCGTCTCGGCCTCCTCCCTCCGCCCCCACGACGAGCCGCAGTCCAGTGGCGAGGTCGAGGGCACGCGCTGCATCGTCCGCCTGGTGCCGCACGACACCTTGAACAACACGAGCCGGGAGATCGAGAAGCAGTACTTCGAGGAGCTGTTCGTGCGCTGCGCCGGCAACTTCGAGCGCATGGCCCGCGTCATGCTCGAAGGCAACCCGACGAGCAACGGCCGCAAGGTCCAGCTCCGGTTCAACAACCTCGGCCTGAGCGTGCGCGACCTGCGCGATCGGTTTGGTGAGTGATTATCCCATGAAACCCACATTGCTTATTCTGGAGGATGGCGAGGAGTATCTGCGATTCTTTAGCCGTCACGTCACGGATTATGGGTATTTACAGGCGCATAGCCACGCCGAGGCCGTGATCCTCCTGGCCGACGCCGACGTCGCCGCCTTCGTGCTCGACCTGCGCTTTGACCGGGTCGATCGCGCGGACCTCATCGGCGACCCCGAGGAGGTCGCCAGCCAGATGTTCGGTGGCCCCGAGGACCTGGAGTCCGCCTGGCGCTACATCATTGATCACCAGGGCTACCTCATCCTCAAGGCGCTCCGGGAGGCCGGCCACGCCCAGCCGGCCCTCATCATCGCCGAGCTGCCGCCGCGGCAGCAGGACAACCTCCGGCGGCTGTACGGGGCCATCGGCGTCGTCCCGTCCTTTGAACCGGGCGCCATCACCTCGGCGCTCGCCGGGCTGCTCGGGTAGGTACGCTGCATGGTCTGGGCACTGATCATCACTGTCGGCGCGCTGCTCTGCGTGGGCCTCCTGTGGGCGTGGTTTCGCGGCCACACCATCCAGGATCTGGTCGAGAACCCGCCCGCCGAGGTCGACCTGCCCGAGATCGTCACCATCCTCAGCTACCTCCACCACGAGCTCATCAAGCACCGCCTCCCGCTGGTGCGCTCGGTGGCCGATCGTCCCCTGGCCGAGGTCCAGCCCGAGGACGTCGAGATCCTCAAGCAAGCCGTCACCGGCCAGGCCGAGCGCCCCAGCGTCACCGCGGAGCTCGAAGGCTACCTCGCCGGGCTCCGCCGCGCCTCCGGGGCCGTCCCGCTGAACTTCTGGCGCGATCCCCTCGTGCGCCGCGCTCGCCGGGCCTGCCGCATGATCCAGGCCGTCGGTGACGGCCTCGGCTCCCGAAACCGGCTCACCAGCAGCGAGCACCGACGCCTGCGCCGCGCCGACAAGGAGCTCGACGCGTGGTTCCGGCCGCGCCTGCAGGCCCTTCGCAACTCCGTGCTGATGCTCAGCCTCACCGAGCAGTCCTTCCGGGAGCCTGTCCGCCGCGCCCGCCAGGAGCTCGCCGCCCACGAGGCCGAGGTCGTCCTGCCCGCGCTCGCCGAGCCGCTCCAGGTCAAGATGCTCCGGCCGGACTTCGACCTCGTCCTGCGCAACCTCGTCCGCAACGGCCTGCGCGCCGCCATGACCGCGGGCTCGGCGCGCGTCGCCATCGAGCTGACCACCCGGCTCGAGCTCACCGGCGACGAGGCCGTCCTGCTCCGCATCCACGACACCAACCCGACGATGCTGTCGCGCGAGCAGCTCTACGGGGGCCAGCTCGGCCGCGGGCTGCACATCGTCACCACCACGCTGCGCCGCTACGACGGCTCCATCGCCTGCCGCAAGTCCAGCCTGCCCGGCTTCGCCAAGTTCCTCGAGGTGCGCCTGACCCGCGTGCTGGCCGAGGACACCGGCCGCGAGCTCCTCCAGGAGAGCGATCCCCTCACGCGCCTCGTCCCCGTGGCCGCCTCGCTCGCGCTCGCCGCGGCCACCCTCGTCGCGGGCGCGGGCTGGATGGGCCTCCTGCCCGATCCGCTGGCCGGCGCCAGCGTCGAGGTCACGCCGGACGCCGGTGTGGAGGCCGACGCCGGCCCTGCGGACAACGGCGCCGCCCTGGCCGTGGTCATCGTCGCCCGCGACGCCGCCTCCCAGCAGGTCGCCCACAAGGTCGCGCTGGCCCAGCGCAAGGCCTTCTCCAACCTCAAGGGACTCGCCGAGCTCCGCGTCCCGTCACCCGCCGACATCGAGGTCGATCCGCGCCGCTGCCTCGAACCGTCCCGGTTCAGCGACGAGCGCCACTTCTCGGCCGACTGCCGCCTCATCTCCGCCAGCACCTTCCAGCTCGAGTCGCCCGTCCTGTTGATCCGCGCCGCCCGCGGCTTCGACCTCAGCCGCCTCATCCTCAAGGTCGAGGAGAAGGTCGAGGACGGCGGCGCCGTTGAGACCGCCCACGAGCGCTGCATGGTCGTCGGCGCCATCCCGCCCTACACCCGCGTCCGCGGCCCCCTGGCGACCTGGATCGACAAGGGCGACAAGGAGCCCTCCGCCTACGCCCGCCTCGCCATCAACTACGCCGACTGCCTCCAGCAGCTCCGCTACCCGCTCCGCATCCGCATCACCCTCTCTCGCCCCCTCGACGACGACACCAACGACCCCCGCGACCCCAACCTCCACCCCGTCCAGATCGACCTCACCATCCGGATGCGCAACGAGGACGCCCGCGACGCCTACGCCAAGATCGCCAACAACGGCGCCATCGTCCCCGACGACGAGACCCGCGCCGAGCTCGTCAAGGTCATCGCCCGCCACGTCGCCCGCAAGCTCGAATACTCCTTCTCCGCCGGCGCCATGCCCGAGTCCTCCCAGCAGGACCTCGCCTCGGCGCTCTACTTCGGCTTCGTCCGCCCCGGCTTCCATCACGCCATCCGCCAGCGCGTCGCGCTCGCCAGCATCGACGGCCCGCCCCCCAGCTCCTTCTGCGACCTCTACGAGGAGATCAGCGGCGGCTACGGCCGCCTCCGCGAGCTGAACCCCGTCATCGCCCAGGGCGCACTCCACCGCGCCGCCTACTACACCCACCAGGCCCGCGCCTGGGTCCTCGGCGACATACCCGGCGCCACCGACCAGCTCATCGCCTTCCAGGACCAGAACTCCCGCTACACGGACTTCGTCCAGGGCGCCCGCTTCTACGCCGCCCTCCTGCTCACCCTCGACGCCCCCCCACAGGCCGGCGGCGGCGCCGGCGCCCTCGGCGGCCAGGGCGGCGCGCGCGATCCGGTCGTTCGGACCGCCATGCTCCTGCGCCGCCTCCTCGACGACATCGACCGCCCCTCACCCCGCGGCTCCGACCTCGCCTACGACAAGGTCAAGCTCCTCGGCGCCCACATACTCGCCGAGGACGAGTCCGACTTCTATCTCGGCGCCCCCGTGACCGTTAAAGACGCCCTCTGCGGCTTCTACGAGGCCCGCTCGGCCTGGGTCGAGGCCATGAGCACCACCGACGTCGCCCGCCTCTTCGGCCACTGCGCCCGCTACCTCCCCCCGCCCGGCCCCGACGGCCTCCTCGGCGACGACCGCGATCCTCCCGACGCCGGCGCCGACGCCCCCGACGCCACCCCCACCCCCCGCCCCCTCCCCATCATGAGCGAGGACGTCCAGCGCACCATGGTCTACATCCAGCAGTTCCAGGCCATGATGCGCAAGCCCTGGACGTGCGACGGGGCACGGCCGCCCGGCACCGCCGCGCCCGCGAAGGACGACTCGGCCAAAGGCGAGGAGAAGCAGCCGGTGAGGAAGGAGCCGTAGGACGACCGCCGGGCGCCATGGATGCCTCGGACGGTCCGCTGTGTTTGCTGAAAGTTTTTTTGTGACAGCATCTTGTGTGTCATGTGAATCGGCGAACTTGCGCTTGACGCGTCGGGTGACGGCGAGGCAGTGTCAGGTCGCCGCAGAGTCGCCACATCACACCGAGGAGGTGCACCATGACCGACGAAGTCTCTCAACCCGACGCGCAGCAGCAGCTCCTTGCCTTCCTCAAACGGGCCGAGGCACAGCTCCAGCTCATGCTCGAAGCACAGGCGCTCATGATCCAGGTGCTTGAAGCAGGGCGAGAGGACCGCCGGCGTCTTCAGGCTGACCTGCGCGCTGACAGGGCTGCTCGGCGCGAGTGGTTCACGGGCACGTCCAGCCGCGATCCGTGAAGTGGGCTTTCTTTGCAGGGTCCATGTGGTGGATCGAGCCGGGAACGCCCTCGGAGGCCGCTCCGCCGAACGCGACAACGTTGATCTGTTCAAGACCCAGACGACTGTGGTGGTTGGTGTTCACATAGACATGCCAGTGATAGCCGCTGCCTGCCGAGATGTTCGGCCGTGCCCACTCGTTGCCTTGTACATCCAACCACGCGGGACGTGACCGTGCGGTCTTGAAGACCCGGGTCGCGCCCCGTCTCCAGTTCTGCATGGGGCAGTACGGATAGCGGCCAGTGTCAGGGAGCCGCCAGTCCATGCGGATGGTCCAGGGCACCGCGAGGTTTCGAGGTCGCGTGCAACAATCGATGGTCACGGGGCCAACCACGGGCGGCTGGACGTACAGACTCCAGCGAACGATCTCGTCGAGGGTGATGTTCGCATGCTGATGCACGTCGAGGTTGCGTCCCTGTACGTGGCGGCACAACAAGACAACCCTCTGCCTCGTCAGCGCAGCCCGAACGGCGGCCTCCGCCAGGAGGTTGGGCCACGCTCCGTCGAACAGGGCGCCGCGCGCCGGTCCGGCAAACCCCCACACCCGAACACGCTGCTCGGGAGCCGGTGGAATGCCGGTCACTGGCGTGCCAGGTTTGCGGAGTTCTTGCACGGCCCGATACGCCTGACCACCTCGCCCGAGTGTCTGCTCAAGCCGAGCCCCCATCGTTGACCACAGCTCATTCCAGTACGGTAGGCTGGAGGGCACGACGATGGAGTGCTGACGACAGAGGAGGAGGATCTGGGCGAGCTCGTCGGCGATCACCTGCTCGGGTCGTAGCTCCAGCAGCTGTGGATCAATGAGGCCGAGCGTCACGGGTCGGACTCCAGCTCTGGCTCCGGTCCTTCGTCGTGGACGGGCACAAAGCCCGCGGCTTCGGTCGCTGCGTTCTTCGCGAGGCTCGCGTAGTAGATGCTCGAGTCCTCCTCGGCCGCCTCGTCCATGAAGTCGGTGGGCCAGTGCTCGCCAAGCCCACCCTCAGGGGTCAGGCGGGTGGTCTGGACGGTGGTGTGCCCGGTCTCGTCCTGATCCACCTCGAGCACCACGACGTTCTCGCGGAGCCATCGCTCAAGCGGGCTGCCTGTCTCGGCGCGGGCCATGAGACCGCGTAATCTGCGTACAAGGTGGTCACTGTGGGTTTCTACCATGACTTGCCGTTGGGACATCGGGCCTTGTCCACAAGCTCGTCACCTGAACGCATAGCCAGCTATGCCAGAACGCCATCCGGCGTGCAAGGAGGCCGTTCCCATCGCGTTCGCCTGGCTTTCTTCTACTGTTCGTCCGTTCCACTGTTGTGTGTTCAGGTGACGAGCCTGTGGACAAGGCCGTGGAGAGAACGGCGAGGTCTCTGACTCCCAGGTCCACACCCACCGCAGCTTGCGTTTCGCAGCGGTGTGGGTAGATCCAGGACTCGGCGACCTCGGTCTGAATCGAGACATACCAATGACCGGCGGACTTCGTGAAACGGGTCGAGAGAATCTTTCCGGGCAAGCGCACCTCCTGCCGGGTACGGACCCAGCCGAGCTTGGGGATCTTGACGCGCTTGCCGTCGAATTGGAGGGCTCTGCCCTCGATGGCGAAGGCAGGGGTCGTGCGCTTCTTACTCTTGAAGCGTGGGTAGCCAGGTTCGGGGCCGCCAGCCTTCACGCGACGGAAGAAGTGGGTGAAGGCCGTGCCGAGGTCGGCCAACGCTTTGTTGGTGACCGCCCATGGCAGCTCGGCCATCCACGGGAACTCGACAGCCTTAACGGCGTTCAGCTCCCCATTGAGCTTGACCCAGGACGGCTTTTCGCCAGCATCGTACCGGGCCTGCCAGCGAGCGAGGCCCCAGTTGAAAGCAAACCTGGCTGTGCCCGCGCACCGTTCGAAGAACGTGGACTGCACGTCGTTGAGGTAGAGACGGATGCGCTGACCGAGAATCACAGGCTCATCTCCTTGCGGACGAGACGCCGGAGCACCTCGGAAAGCGACACGTCGAGGCGCTTAGCCGACAGGCGCAGCCACGCCAGGAGTGATGGGTCGAGGTGGATGTCGAGCCGCTGGACCTTGACTTGTTTGCGTGGCGGGGTCATACTGAGAAGTATGATCGCAGGCGTTCATGGTGTCAAGATGCAACTCGGCTGTTCTCTTAGTGAACAGCCGTCAACGGGTTGATATTACAGACGAACTTCTAGTTCGTCTGAGGGCAGCAATGCGATGGGCCAGGGGCAACGCCTGCCGCACCCAGCCTGCGACCCGCGACCGTTCAGACCCACGTCCAGGCCCCCGAAGCTCCCTCGAAGGGCCTTCGCCGCAACTCGGAGTGCCCCCGAAGCACCTTCGGAGGGCCTTCGGGGTCACTCCGAGTTGCCCGAGAGGCCCAGCGAAGGACCTTCGGCCTCACTCCGAGTGCCCGGCGAGCACCACCAACGGCCTCGGGCGCCAGTCGGATTGAGGCAGGACACGCTCGAGACCGGCGGGTTGACCCGATCGACAAACCCATCCCCATCGCAGCCGTCCTCCTGTCGACGGGTACATCGATCTCACGCATCAACGCGCGCGTGTGAGCCAACAGCCTGCTCGTCACCCTCGCCGACTTACGCGTCCATGGAGCATCATGGCAGCCCCGCCAGCGATGCGCCGAGGAGTCGCCGGCCGATCGCGCCGAGCCACCGTCCATGGGCGTCGTCTTGCAGCGCGAGGTGGCCGGTGGCGAGGGCGGCCAGCAGGAGGCGGGCGTCTGGGCCTGGGGCGTCGAGGGCGCGCAGGGCCTCGAGGAGCGTGGCCTCGACGTCGCCGAGGCCGAGGTCGCGCTGGTGGGCGGCGATGGCCTGAGCGCGGGGCGCGTTGGGGGGGTTGGGGGCGGACCCGGCGGGGCGGAGGTGGTTGATGGCGTTCAGGACGTGCTCGCGGCGCGCGGCGTAGGGGAGGGCCTGGAGGTCGGCGGGCCAGATCGGGGCGCCGAGGGTGTAGTCCTGGGCGGCGTGGCCGGTGGGGAACTCGAGCTTGCGCTCGACCGGTTCGAGGGGCAGGCCGCCGGAGAAGACGAGGGGGACGATGGGGAGGTCGCAATCGATGGCCATGTCGAGCAGGACCGAGCTGATCCGGTCGGTCTGCTCGAGGGCGCTGCGCTGGCGGGTGCCGGCGGCGTGCACCAGGAGCGAGGTGCCGCCCGCCCGCACCCGGTCGCCGAGTGACGCGACGAGGTCGAAGAAGGAGGCGGGGTCGCGCTGCTCGAAGTAGACGATGTTGTCGGGGTCGCGGCAGTCGGGGTGGGCGAAGAGGTGGTGGACGAGCCAGCCCACCCAGCGTGTGCGGTGCTTGGCGTTGGCCATGGTCACGACGTTGGTGCCGGTGAGGGCCGAGAGCAGGGTCGTGGCCAGGACGGACTCGATCTGGACCTGGTGGTTGGCGAGGAAGAGCGCGCCGCGACCGGCCAGGGCGTCGAGGGTGTCCGGGTGCGCCAGGTGTATGCGGCGGACGTAGGTGCGGAGGAGGGCGGCGTAGAGGTCGTCGCCGAGCCAGCCGGGCGGCATCGCCACGCGGGCGTTCCAGAAGCGGCGGATGGGGTCCAGGTCGAGCGAGGGGGGCGCGGGCGAGGTCACGACGATCGCGTTGCCGGCCCGGGCGGTGGCCAGGGGGGCGCGCCAGAGGGGGAAGGCTGGGGCGGTGGCCTCGGCGCCGTCGGGGGTGAGGCTCACCTGGGAGGGGTGCACGGCGAGGAGGTGGGCGGCGTGCTCCTTCTGGGCAATCGCGGTGGCCAGGGCGGTGAGGTCGGCCGCCTCGACGCCGTAGACGGATGGGAGCGTGCCGGGCAGCCAGGCGCTGGCGAGGACGTCGGCCAGCTCGAGGCGGGTGCCGTCGGGGGTCGACCGGGAGAGGGAGAGGCCGGGGATGTGGCGGCGGTCGCGGAGGAACGCGCGGCGTTCGAGGCCGTCCGCCGCGCCGAGCGGGCCCTTGGGCAGGAGCTGCTCGGTGAGCACGAGGCGGGCGAAGAGCGCGCCGCCGGACGAGAGCTCGACGGCGAGCCGGACGCGGCGGTTGGGGAGGGGTTCGAGGGGGCGGGCCTCGACGTGGACCTCGCCAGCGCGCGGGGCGGGGCTGTGGAGGGTGAGGGCGTCCATGTACAGGGGATAGCCGATGCTGCCCGCCGCTGCGTCGCCGAACCATCGTTCGAGGCGGTCGTGGGGGATGACGTGGAGCGCGGCGTCGAGCAGGGCCGGGTGGAGGAGGCCTGTGGGGACGGCGCCGGCGGCGGCGTCGAGGCGTCCGCTCGCGCCTTCGGCGCTCGCGGTGAGCGCGACCAGGAGCTGGAAGGCGGGGCCGTGGAAGACCGCGCCGGTGGCGTAGGGCAGCGGCTCGGGCGTCGCGCTGGCGAGCGGCCCGAGGTCGGGGGCGCGTGGGCTGTGGCGGTCGGCCAGGACGACCTCGGCGGTGGCGATGAGGGCCGGGGCAGCGTCGGCGACGTCGGGCTCGGCGAAGAGGGAGACGTGGAGGCGGTCGTTTGCGCCTGGGGTGGGGGTGGCGGTGGCGTGGAAGCGCCTGGCGCGGTCGGCGAGGACCCAGCCGTGGCAGGTGAGTTCCTCGAGGGCGACGACGACCTGGCCAGGCCGGACGGCGACGGCCGCCTGGGCGACGCGGTCGGCCAGGCACATCATGGGGACGACGGGGAGGGTGAAGGTCGGGCGGTGATCGCCGAGCCAGCGGTCGACCTCCGGGTCCCAGGTCCATGCGGTCGCGACGGCCGAGGGGTCCTCGCTCGCGGTGGTCTGTTCGGACGCGGGGCGCAGGGCGGCCAGGCCGCCCACCACCCTCATCGCCAGTTCGTGCGCCTGATAGATCCTGAGGCCGTCGACGTGGAGGGAGCCGGTGGCTTTGGCGAGGACGCCGTCGTCCTCGTGCTCGAGGCTCGTCAGCTCGAGGGTGAGCGTCACACGCTGGCTCTCGGGACGGACCTGACCGCGGTAGGTCCATCGGGTGGCGTGGCCGATGGCGGCGGCCTGGAAGTGGGGTCGGTTGAGGCCATCGGTGAGGCCGCGGGCGATCATGAGGAACTGGAGGAGCTGGAGCAGGGCCTCGATGCCGAGGGAGCCGGGCTGGACGGGGTCGCTGTAGAAGTGGGCCTTGAAGAACCACTCGCCTGCGTGGACGTCCTTCTCGGCGCGCGCGGCGCCGAGGCCGGCGTCGCCGCGGTGGGGCCAGAAGCCGGTGATGCGGTCGAGCATCAGGAGGCGGCCCCCGGCCAGGCGGGCGCCCGGCCCGACGTAGCGCGGTGGGTGGGTGGTCAGGTCGATGGCGACGTCGCTGGGCGCCTCGAGGAGCGCGGCCTGGTGGCCGATCGGCAGGCCGGCCTGAGCGCGCAGCGCCGCCGCGGGGAAGAAGCCAAAGACGGTGTTCATGGCGGCGATGGCGACGCCCTCCACCGTGCGCGCCTCGACCTCGAAGCTGACGATGATCATGCCCGAGGCGCGTGACAGCGACAGGAGCCGGGCGTGCACCTGAAGCGTTCCGGTGGTGGGCGTGACCTCGGCGGTGAGGGTGAGGGTGCCGTCGAGGTTGCGGAAGAAGAGGTCGACGGGCGAGGTGGCCGCGCACCCGATGTAGGAGGCGAGCCAACCGCAGGGCTGGAGGGCGACCTCCATCAGCACGGCCAGCGGCATGAGGGGGTGGGCGTTGTCGGTGAAATACCAGGCGTCCGGCGGCACGTCGTACTCCGCCACCACGTGCCCGCCGCGGCGCAGGGACATGGCGTCGGCGCCGACGTCCACCAGGCGGCTCATGAAGTGGTACGGCGGCCCCGGCAGGCGGGGCACCTTGCGGTGATCGGCCACGAGCTCGAAGGCCGGCCCCATGCCCCGGCTCGGCTTGCCCAGGGCGCAGGCCAGGAGCGAGTCGAGGCCGAAGCGGAAGCCGTCCACCTCGGCGACGCGCTGGGGGTGGGTGTCCACGACGGGCGCCTCGCCGAGAGGCCAGTCGGGAACGAGGCGCAGGCCCATGCGGGCGCAGTGGAACGCCTTGAGGCCGTCGACGGTGCAGAGCAGGTCGGCGTAGAGGGTCGGCAGCGGGCCTTCGTGGACCTCGGAGACGAAGACCTCGTAGCTCAGCACGCGGGATGAGGGCGTCGCCTGACCGCGGCAGCGCATCGTGTAGCGCTCCTCGGGCACGGGCTCGAAGCGCCAGCCGTCCCGATCGATCGTGGCGCCGACGCCGGCGAGGAAGAGGGCCATGGCCTGCAGGGCGCCCTCGAACATGAGGGTGCCGGGCATGCAGGGGTCATTCTTGAAGTGGCCGGCAAAGAACCAGCTCTCCGGCGACAGCGCCAGCCGTCCCCTCAGGTAGCCACGGCCCCAGGGGCCGCCGGTGGGCTCGAACGCCTCGACCTCGTCCACGAGCAGCATCTTGCCGCCGGCGATGCGCGGCGTCCGGGTGTGCGGCCGGGTCAGCTCAAAGCCTTCGCCGAATGTCTCCCACGGCCGCCCCGCCGCGAACGCCTGCACCTGCGCTCGGCTCAGCCGGGTGTGGGGGGTCACCGTCGTGGGGGCGTCGTGGTGGGCGTCCGGCGACAGCGGCGCGGCGCTGGCGGGGTCCCACAGGATGCCACCGGACGCGGCCAACTCGGCGGGCGTGAAGAAGCCGGCCTGACCGCCGCGCACGCTCAGGCGCAGCGCGTCTCCGGCGTGGCAATCGTAGTGGAAGAAGAACAGGCGGATCGCGTCCTGACGCGCGTGCCCATCGATGTGGATGGCGTACCGGAGCGTCTCCCCGGGGCGAGGCAGGCGCCCGTGGAAGGCCAGCTCGCAGCCAAGCAGGCGGTAGACCCGCTCGCCCCGATTCAAGAAGTCGACCCCCATCCACGAGATCAGCAGCAGGTCCGCCTGACCCGCCTCGATCGCGATCCCCGCGGGCATCCGGCCCTCGTGCAGGTACCAGGCGTCCTCGGTCACGTCGGTCTCCGACCACAGCGTGCCCGTGCCGAGCACACCCGGCGCGGCGTCGATGGCGGTGATCCGATCCGCGAGGAGCAACGGCGGCTCCGGCATCCGGACCTGGACCGCGAACCCATCCTGCTGGGCGAAGCGGTCGCCGAAGATCGTGGAGATCCTGCCTGACGCGTGCACCTCCAGGGCGCGGCGATCAAGGACGCCCTGGAGAGGCCCCGGCGCATCGGTCGTCCGCGAGGGCGGGGCCAGGGCCGGGGCCGGGGCCGGGGGCGCAGGCAGCCCGGGGACCGGCGCGGGGGTTGGAGGCCCTTGCGCGGCGGGGCTTCGGGTCAGCGCCTGGACGCTCGCCTGCCGCAAGGCGAGGAAGCGGGCGTGGGCGTCCGCCTGGAGGCGGAGGAGCTCGTGATGGGCCGTCGCCACCTGGCGATAGAGGACCAGGACAGGGTCGTGGGAGCTCATGGGAGGGCTCGTGGGGGCTTGCGGTGGGGTGCAGGGCACCGGTACGGGCGCGGGTACGGGCGCGGGTACGGGCACGATTGCGGGCACGGGTGCGGCCGCCCTGTCGAAGAGCGGCATGAGCGGGGGCATCGGCGGCGCGGGCGGCAGCACCTCCACACGATCCCCTGAGGGCGCGGCTTGCGCGTGGGGAGGCGTACAGTGCGGCCAGTGGGCTGCGAAGTGGAGCGGGCGCGCAGGCGGGGGCGTCGTCGGCCACGCCGGCCGGGCGAGCCTGGCGTTGAGGGCGTGGTGGTCGAGGGCGACGCCCGCGGCGAGGAGTCTGGCGGCGGCGTCGACGGCACGGTGGAGGGAGGAGTGACCGGGGGCGTCGAGGGCGACGGCGAGGTGCTGGCGCTCGCCGAGGATGGAGCGGATCCAGTGGGAGCAGGCGTTGTGGGGGCCGTGCTCGAGGAAGACGCGGACGCCGTCGTCCCAGGCCTGCGTGATGAGGCGCGGGAAGTCCACGGTGGCCATCGCCTGGCCGGTGAGGGCGTCGGCGACGGTGTCGGCGTCCAGCGCGGGGAGGGCGGTGCAGGTGGCGTGGGTGTAGAAGCGAACGCCCGGGACAGGACGGGTGGGCCGATGGTGCAGGGCGCGCCAGGCGGCGTCGAACGGAAGGGCCTCGGCGCAGTGCATGACCGTGTCGTAGCCCAGGGGCCGGCAGCGGTGGCGGCCGAGGCGGGCGACGACGGCGTCGCAGGCGTCGGGGGTGCCAGCGAAGGTCACGTCGGTGGGCGAGCTGACGATGGTGAGCGCGACGCGGTCGAGCCCGTCGAGGGCGCGGCGGACGTCGTCCACCGGGGCGACGGCGCGCCAGCAGACCCAGGCGGCCGGCGCGTCGGCGGTCAGGTTCCAGGCGCGGCGGAGGGTGCGGAGCTCACCGGCGAGCTCGCGATCAAAGACGCCCGCGGCCTCGAGGTCCGCCCGCAGGCCGTCCATGTCGTCCCAGGCGCCGAGGGCGAAGAGGGCGTTCGTCTCGCCGGCGCAGAAGCCGATCGAGGCCGCAGGCGTGATGGCGAGGACGCCTCGGGTGAGCTCGGCGTGGAGCTGGGCCAGCGCCGAGGAGGCCCAGAGCTGGGCCGTGGGCGGGGGGGCGCTGTCTGGCGCCGATGCGTAGAGCCACCCGGCGGCGCCGTCGAGGTCGCCGAAGCGCGCGGCGACGCGGTCGGCCAGCTCGGGCATGGCGAGCAGCAGGTCGCGCCCCATGCCCTGGTAGGCCCCAGCGGGTCCCGAGAACACGAACGCGACCTCGCCGGGTTCGCCAGCGCCGAGATAGACGCCCTCGGCTACGGCGGCGAACGGGGGCGGCGCGTCGAGGTCGGCGGTGTGGTCGGCCAGCAGGCGCAGGCGGCGCTGCCGCTCCTCCTCGCTCCCGCTGACCACCACGCCCCGCACCCTCCCCTCGCCGCCCGCGCGCTGGCCGCGCAGGCGTGCGGTGAGCGCGGGGAGGTCGTCCGCCGCGAACAGCTCGAGGCAGGGGTGGCCGCCGGCCGGGGCCGCCGCGCTGTGGGTCACGCCCCCGGACGCCGGGAGCCCGACGCCCGAGGCCACGCGCACCTCGACGTGCCGGACGTCGCCGCCAAACCCGCGCGTGGTCGCCCGGGCGTGGCGGCCGCCGGGGCCGGGGAGCCAGGGCGACGGGCTGCCGTCCCCGTCGAGGCGGACGCGGTGGTGGCAGGCGGCGATGGCGGCGGCGACGTGCAGGAGGCCGCTCGCGGCGTGGGCGTGGCCGAAGGTCGCCGTGAGGTCGATCGCGCCGGGACCGAAAGCCTGGCCGGGCGTCGTGCTGGCGCCGGGCGCGTCGATCAGGGCCAGGAGGGTGTCGCCGTCGCGGGTCGCGGCGCTGAGGGGCTTGAGGACGAGCGCGACGGCGACGTCGCCCGCGGCCAGGAGCGCGGGTGGGAGCAGGGCCGAGGCGGCGCGTCGGTGGACGGGCTCGCAGCTCAGGTCGACGGCGCCGACGATGGCGGCGTCGACCTCCCCTGCGCGGAGGGCACGGCAGGCGAGCTGGAGGGCGACGACGCCGCTGGCCTCCTCGGCGGAGAGGGTGCCGCTCGGCCCGCCGAGGTCGAGCTGGGCGTTGAGGCGGTTGGCGACGATGTTGGGCATCGTGCCGAGGACCCCGGCGGCGCGCAGCGGCGGGGCGATGGCGTCCTGGTCGGCCTCGCTGGCGCGCTCGACCCGCTCGGGCAGGCGCCACCGCAGGCCCCATCGGGCGGCCTCGGGGTCGCATTGCATGCCCACCAGCACGGCCACCCGCTCCCGGTCGAGGCCAGCGAGCGCGCCCTCGAGCTGGAGGACGGCCTGGAGGACGCGCAGCTGTTGGGGGAGCGCGGCGGCGAGGTCGTTGGGCGGGGTGCGGAGGCCGGCGAGGTCGAGGGTGATGGCGTCGGCGGGCGCGGCGTGGCCGCCGCCGTCGAGGGGGCGCAGGGCGCTTCGTCCGCTCAGCAGCGCGCGGGTGAAGTCGATGACGTGGGCGCCGTCGGCCGCCAGCACGCTCATGGCGGTGACGGCGATGGGCTCGGCCGGCCGGGCGGACGGCGGGGCGATGAGGTCGGGCGCCCAGGTGGACACCGCCTCGACGAGGAGGTGGGCGTTGTTGCCACCGAACCCGAAGTTGTTGACGGCCGCTCGCCGCACGCCCTCGCACTCCCACGGCTCGGCGGCGCGCAGGAGGCGAAAGGGCGCGTCGGCCAGGGCGTCGGTCGCCGGGTCGGCGTTGAGCGTCGGGGGCCGGACGCCCGTGGCCATGGCGGCCAGGACCTTGAGCAGGCCCGCGGCGCCCGAGGCCGTGATGAGGTGGCCGAGGTTGGCCTTGAGCGAGCCGATGGGCACGTCGCGCGCGCCCGCATCGCCGAACACGCGGGCCATGCTCTCGAGCTCGATGGCGTCACCGACGCGCGTGCCGGTGGCGTGGCACTCGATGAGGGAGATGTCGGCCGGGCTGAGACCGGCCATGGCGTAGGCGGCCTCCATCGCTCGCCGCTGACCCTCCACCGACGGCGACAGCAGACCCCTGCTCTTGCCGTCGTTGGAGAGGCCGACGCCCCGAATCACGCCGAGGATGGCGTCCCCGGCAGCCACGGCGTCCTCGAGCCGCTTGAGCAGGATGCAAGCGGCGCCGGTGGAGGGGATGAGGCCGTCCGCGTCGCGGTGAAACGGACGGCTCCGTCCGCTCGGGCTCAGGGCCTGAAGGGCGGAGAAGCCGATGTGCAGGAAGAGGTCGTCGACGTGGTTGACGCCCCCGGCGACCACGGCGTCCGCGCGCCAGTCGTGGAGGGCGTCGCAGGCGAGCTTGATGGCGTAGAGCGAGCTGGCGCAGGCCGCGTCCAGACAGAACGACAGCGACGGGTCGAGGTCGAGCGCGCGCGCCACCAGCAGCGCGGGCAGGCCCGAGGAGAAGCGGTTGCGCGGGTCCTCGGTGGGGACCTCCCCCAGCCAGGTCTGCTCGGCGAAGCGGGTCAGCCCGGGGGTCGGGTAGCTCAGGTTGCCGAGGATGACGCCGATGCGGCCGGTGGCGGGCCTCGCCTGCGCCAGCGCGTCGCGGGCGGCGTGAAGGCTCCACAAGACGACCGGATCGAGGCCCGCGAGCTCGCTGGCCGGCAGGGCGTACCCGCTCGGGTCGAAGACCTGCGCGAAGCCCTCGACGGTGCCGCCGATGTCGTGCCACGTGCGATCGACCACGTCGTCGCCCCGCGCCAGGACGCGCCCGGGCGACAGGCGCCACGCACCGGCGGGCGCGGGACCGAGGACACAGCGGCCGTCTCGAACGAGCAACCAGAGGGCCGACGGGGAGAGCGCGCCGGGCAGCACGCAGCCCTGACCGACGATGGCGATGGGGGCGAACAAAGGGATCGTCACAGCTCACCTGCTGGTCACGGTCTCTCGACGAACTCGGCGCCGAGGACATCGAGGAGGGCTCGGCCGTCGGCGGTGGCGATCCGGAGGTCCGCCACCGCGCGCCGGGCGTGCACCTCACGACGACGAACGAACGCCCTCAGCGGCCCGGGCAGCGGTCCACCGACGTAGGGGATGACGGCCTGGACGCCCATCGGCAGATTCTTGACCCCGAGGACCTCCTGGGTCCACAGGGCGCCCAGCTGGATGGCCCCGTCGAGGGCCGCCGGATCGAGCGCCCACGGCTCGGGCGGCCACCCCATCGCGTCGAGGCCGACGAGATCGGCGACCGCGCCCTCGTCGGAGATGGCGCGGAGGGCCGTGATCACCTGGAAGGCGGGGCCGTGAAAGAGCGGCGTGGTGTCGTTGTAGAGGGCTGGCGGCAGGCGGTCGACCTTCAGCGTCCGCGACAGCTCGAACGCGGGCGGCCGCTCGCCGTCCGAGGGCACCAGCGTCGCCCGATAGAGCAACGCCCCGTCGTCGCCGCGCAGGCTCATCGCCACACCGCCGCCTTCGGCGGGCTCGCAGACGACGTCGAGGGCCGTGGTGGCGTCGAAGTCCGCGAACGCGACCCCGCGCAGGACCTTGAGGTCGCGGCACACGGCGAGGGGGTGGGCGGGATCGAGGGCCCGCGCGATGCGGGCGAACCACTCGACGGCCACGGCGACCGGCAGCACAGGACGGCCCCCGACGGCGTGGTCGGCCAGCCAGGGCGCGTGCGCCCGATCGACCGAGGCGGTGGCGACGATCCGGCGCTCACAGGTGACGCCGTCCACGTCGGCCGGGGTGACCCCGCTGCCCAGGACGACCTCGACCGCGGCGCCGCCGTCCAGCAGCTCGTCGACGAACGCCCGCGCGCCTTGCCTCAGCGGCACCAGCTCGACCCCGCGGGCCTCAAAGTGGCGGGCCAGGGTCGGCGTCACCATCCCGCCCTGCCAGGGGCCCCACAGCAGGGCGCGGACGCGGCAGGACGGCCCGCGGCGGCGGCGCTCCTCCCAGGCGACCTTGTTGAGCACCTCGTTGGCCATGGCGTAGTCGCTCTGGCCGACGTTGCCCGAGCGCGAGGCGACGGACGAGAAGAGGCAGACGGCCCGGAGGGGGTCATCGGCGAGCGCGTCGAGCAGCGTCGCGAGACCACCGACCTTGGTGGCGAACACGCGGTCGAAATGCGCGCGGGTCTTGTCGGTCAACCTGGCGTCGGCCAGCACACCGGCGCCGTGGACCAGCGCCGAGATCGGCCCCCAGGTCCGTCGCACGTCGGCCAGCGCCGCGGCCAGCCCGTCGGCGTCACGCACGTCGACGCTGACGTAGCGCGCCTCGCTGCCGGCGCCCTCGATGGCGGCCAGCGTCGCCCGGATCTCGCGGCTGGCGAGCACGGACGAGACGCGGTCCTTGAGCGCCCGAGGCGTCAGCGCCTCGCCCCGCGCTGCGGCGGCGTCGAGCAGGGCGCGGTTGAGCGGAGCGAGCTCCACCACCTCCGCCAGCTGGGCGGGCTCCTCCTGCAGCGGAGACCGGCCGAGCAGCGCGAAGCGCAGCCCGCCTCGGCGGGCGAGCTCGCTCACGCAGGCGGCCGTCACGCCGCGCGCGCCGCCGGAGACGACCACCACCGCGTCCGCCTCGAGCGTCGGCGCGCCAGTCACGGCCGCCTGCCGCACGCTGCGCGGCGCCACCCGCCGCCCGTCCCGGCCGAGGCCGATCTCGAGGTCCGGCCCACCGAGCAGGAGCTCGTCGGCGATGGCGCGGGCGACGGCCTCAGGCTCGAGCCCGCGCGTGTCGATGTCGATGGCCTTCACCGAGGCGCCCGGCCACTCCCGGGCCGCCGAGCGGGCCAGCGCGCCGGGGCCTCCGAGCCACGCGCGCACGCCCGCCCCGCTGTGGCCGAAGTCGCCGCCCGTGTCCTGCACGGTGACGAAGACCCCGCCCTCCGCCTCCATCCGCGGCGCCACCGCCCGGGCGAGGTCGAACGCCTCGCCGTTGACGGCGAGGGCCTCCTCGCGGGTCTCGACCGCGCGCAGGCCGCAGAGGTCGAGGACGGCGTCGGCGTCGGGCGCCTCAGCGCGGCTGGCCAGCACCGCGGGCAGGCCGCGGGCGCACAGCTCGCGGACCAGCGCCTCCGCCACCCCTCGGCCGTCTTCCGTGATCGCGACGCGCCGCGCCCTCCTCAAGCCCCCAAGCGCCAGGCCGCTCGGCGCAACGGGCAGCAGGCGGACGGCGTAGCGCGCCGGTCGTAAACCATCGTCATCGTCTTCCTGGGCGCCGACCCCGCTCGTCGTCCTCGCCGGGCGCGACTGCCGCGCCGCGCTGGACTGGCCGAGCTGCCCGCGCAGCAGGTCGGCGATCTGGCCGAGGGTCTTCATGGACGCCATGGCGTTGGTGTCCATGCCAGGCAGGTCGGGCAGGCGCTCCTGCACCGCCGACAGGATCTCGACGCGCTTGATCGAGTCGATGCCGAGGTCCGCCTCCAGCTCCATCGACTCCTCAAGCATCTCGGCCGGGTAGCCGGTCTTGTCGGCGACGATCTCGAACATCAGGGCGGTCAGGTCGGGCGGGGCGCTGGCCGGCGCCGCCACGGGCGCCGCGACGCGAACCGCCACGGGCGCCGCGACGGGCGCCGCCACGGGCGCCGCGACGGGCGCCGCGACAGGCGCCGCCACGCGCGCTGCGACGGGCGCCGCGACGGGCACCGCGAGCATCGGAGCGGCGTGGGGTTGGACCGCGACGCCGTTGGCCGGATAGAGCGCGGGGACGGGCGAGGGCGCCACAGCCGGCACGCTCCAGACCGGCACCGCAGCCGACGGGTCTGCAACGGGGGCAGGCCTCAGGGGCGCCGGGGCCGGGGCCGACAGCTGGGCGGGCGCATGGAGGTAGCGCGTCTCCGGGGCCGGGGCGCCAGCGAGATGGGCCAGCGCGACCTCGGCCAGGTGGAGGAACTGGTTGTGGCCGGCGGCCAGCGTGCGCTGGAAGTCCATATGAGCCTCGGCGGTGGTGCGCTGGAACTCCTGGAACGTCGCGAGCCAGGGGTCGCTGTGGGCGGCCTGGGGCTGCTGGTGCGGTTGAAACGGCCGGGCGAGGTCGCGGGGATCGAAGGACATGGGGGTGGCTCCATTGTCTGAGCGGCTGTTCTGAGCGTCGCTCCGTCCCTGGGGGCCGGGGCTGGGCGAAGGGAGAGAAGGCGGCGCCGAGCCGCCGTGGACGGCCTCGGCCTGGGGCGAAACACCCGTCGAGGCGCCGCTGCGAGGCGGTCCAACCGGGCGGGGCGCGGGCTCCGGCGCGGGTGCGGGCGGCGCGAAGATCGCGGTCGGCGTCGCCGTCGGCTTGCCGTAGTTGGCGCCGGTGAGCTTGACGGTGAAGCTGTCGGCGGCCTTCACCCTCGGGTCGGCGATCGGGGCGAGGTCGGACTGCAGGGCGTCCAGGTCGAGGCGGTGGCCGTCGACGACGAGCTGGCCGAGGCCACGCCAGAACGTCTCCAGACCGTCCTGGCCGCGTCGGTCGAGCGCGACGAAGCGCACACCGGCGGCCTCCTCGCCCAGGGTGGCAGTCGCCAGCCGGGTCAACACGCTGGCGGGGCCGACCTCGATGAAGGTCGTGACGCCCGCCGCGGCGAGCGCCAGGACCTGGTCCTTGAAGCGCACGCGCTTGACGAGCTGCTCCGCCACCCGTCGGCGGAAGGCGGCGGGCGTCCCATCGTAGGGCGTGGCGTCGTGGGCGAGGACGGGCACGGACGGGGCGCCGAACGCCACGGTCTCGAGGTACGTCAGGAACGGGGCGCACGAGGCGGCGACCAGGGCCGAGTGGAAGGCCGTCGACACCGGCAGGCGACAGAACCCCAGCCCTCGTCGGCCGAGCTCGGCCTCCACGGCCTCGATACCCTCGGTCGGACCGCTGAGCACCGACTGGGCGGGGCTGTTGTCGTTGGCGATGACGACCTCGTGGGCGACGAGCTCGCCCAGGATCGCCTCCACGGCGTCCGCGCCGGCGAAGACCGCGGTCATGGCGCCGGGCACGTCGCTGGCGGCGGCCATCAGCTCACCGCGGCGCCGGGCGATCCGCAGCAGCGCCATGGGCTCGACGACGCCCGCGGCGCACAGCGCCGTCAGCTCGCCGAAGCTGTGACCGGCCAGCCGGTCCGGCTTGAGGCCCACGGCGTCCAGCAGCGCGAGCAGGGAGAGGCTGTGGGCGCCGATCGCGGGCTGGGCCCACGCGGTCGCCGTCAGGCACGCCGCCTGGGCCTCCCGCTCCGCGTCCTCGAACGCCGGTGGCGGGAAGACCACACGATGGAGGGGGTGCGCCCCGTCGAGGTCGAGGTCGGCGGCCTGGTCCCAGACCTCGCGGGCCGCCCCGAACGCCACGGCCACCTCCCGCCCCATGTCGACGTATTGGCTCCCCTGGCCAGGAAACAGATACGCCACCTTCCCCGTGGGCGCTGCGCCGAACGCGTAGTCCACGCCGCGCGGCAGGGAGAACGCCGCCTCCGGCGCCGCCTCCAGCCGGTCCGCAGCCGCCCGCAGGCGATCGCGGAGCTGGGCGCTGTCTGCGGCCACCACGCTGAGCCGAGCCGGCTCCGCCGGCTCGAACAGGGCGGCATCCCTCGCCTGCGAGCGCCAGGCGAGCCAGCCGAGCAGGTCGTGCTGGTCGAGCTCGGCGACCAGCGCGCGGCAGCGCGCCGCCAGGGCCGACGGCGTCGAGCCGCTCAACAGCACCAGGTCGTGGGAGAGGGCCCGATGCAGGGGCGGCCGCTTCGCCGGCCCGGTGTACGCCTCCAGAGCGATGTGGAAGTTGGTGCCGCCGAAGCCGAACGAGCTGACCGAGGCGCGCCGCGGGTGGTCGCTGCCGCGGATCCACGGGCGCGCGACCGTGTTGAGGTAGAGCGGGGTGTTGGGCAGGTCGAGCGCGGGGTTGGGCCGATCGACCTTGATCGTGGGCGGCAGCACCTCGTGGTGCAGGGCCAGCGCCGTCTTGATCAGGCCGGCGGACCCAGCGGCGGCCTTCGCGTGGCCGATCTGGGACTTGATCGAGCCCAGCGCGCACCATTGGCGGTCGCTTCGCCCGCTCTCGTCGAAGACCTCGCGCAGGGAGTCGAACTCTGCGGCGTCGCCCGCCCGGGTGCCCGTCCCGTGGGCCTCGACGAGCTCGACGGTGTCGGGACCGTAGCCGGTCTGGGCGTAGCAGCGCCGCAGGGCACGGGCCTGGCCGGCCGGAAGCGGCGCGTAGATGCTGCGGGCCTTGCCGTCGGAGCTCGAGCCGGCGGCGCGGATCACGGCGTAGACACGGTCGCCGTGGGCCTCGGCGTCGGCGAGCCGCTTGAGGGCGACCATGCCGATCCCCTCGCCCAGCATCGTGCCGTCGGCCGCATCGGAGAACGGGCGGCAGTCGCCGGTGAGCGACAGCGCCATCGTCTTCGTAAAGCACATGTACATCAGGATGTCGTTGAGCGTGTCGACCCCACCCGTGATGACCATCTCCGATTGGCCGACGTAGAGTTCGTGCAGCGCGATGTCCACCGCCGCCAGCGCGCTGGCGCAGGCCGCGTCCACCACGAAGTTGCGCCCGCGCAGATCCAGCCTGTTGGCGATGCGGCCCGCCACCACGTTACCGAGCAGCCCTGGGAAGGTGTTCTCCTGCCACGGCGTGTAGTTGCTGTTCAGCAGGGTCTGGACCTGCTCGACCCGCGCCTCGTCCAGCCCCGCCTCCCGCAGCAGCCGCGCGACCACGGGCATCTGGAGCCGGCCGCACATGTGGCCCACGAGCTCGGTCGCCGACGCCACCCCGAGGATGACGCTGATCCGCTCCCGGTCGAGGTCGGCGAACTGACCGGCCGCAGCGTCCTCCAACACCTTCTGGGCCACGACCAGCGCCAGGAGCTGGGCGGTGTCCGTCGCCGCCAACACGTTGGGCGGGATGCCGAACGCCATGGGCGAAAAATCCACCTCGCCCAGGAAGGCGCCGCGGGTGGCGTAGGTCTTGTCGGGCGCCATCGGGTCGGCGTCGTAGTAGTCGGCCAGGCGCCAGTGGGTCGAGGGGACCTCCTTCATCTGGTCGCGGCCCGCGAGGATGTCGCGCCAGAACCCGCCGGTGTCACTCGAACCGGGGTAGAGGGCGCTGATGCCCACGATGGCGATGGGGCAAGGGCTGTGCACGGTAGGCTTGTTCATGAAATGCCGGATCAGGGTGTCGTATGGCGGCGACCGCAACCCGCGAGGGTGTCAGCGCAGTCGCCGTGGAATGAAGTGGAAGGCCTCCTGGGGGATGGGCACACCCCAGGTCCGAAGCTGTTGAGCGCGGCTGACGTGGGCCGCCCCTTCGAGCAGGTTCAGCGCGATCTGGACGACCGACCGCTGCTCCAGCGGCTCGAGGTACGAGCCCGCGACCCAGGCGTTGAACGCCCCCATCGCCGGACCGCACCAGAGCTGATAGTCGAGCTTGCGCGCCGCGTCCCCCTCAATGGCCCACCGGCTGGCTTTGCCGAGGTACCACCGAAAGACCAGCGCCATCTTGTGGTGGGGGTCCGCCTCGGCCCGCGCGAGCTCGGCCGGGTTGCGACGCCGCCAGAAGGCGCGCGTCTCCTCCCAGACCGCGTCGAGCGGCATGCCGAACACGCGCCCCGCGAGCTGGGCCGCCTCCTCCGCCGTCAGGTCCTCAAGGCCGCCGCAGCGGCTGTACAAGGTGTAGAGGCTGCGCGCGCGCTGGGCGAAGAGCGTCCCGCGCTTGAGCACCTGCACGTCCACCCCCATCTCGAACATGTCCGCCGCCGGCGCCATGCCGACGTCCGCGACACCGGCCGCCGCCAGCATCGCCTTCGCCTCCTGGCTCAGCCCCGACTCCACGGCGGCTTGATTGACCGAGCCGGTCAAGACGTATGCCGCGCCCAACCCAAAGGCCGCCGCCACCGCCGACGGCGTCCCCAGCCCCCCCGCCGCCCCGACGCGCAACGGGCGCACGTAGCCGCACTCTGCGACCACGCGATCGCGCACGCCGACGATGGTCGGGAAGATGGCCGTCAACGGCCGGTTGTCCGTGTGGCCGCCCGAGTCCGCCTCCACCGTGATGTCCTCAGACACCGGCAGCCGCGAGGCCAGGTGCGCCTCCTCCTCCGTCAGCTCGGCGCGCGCCACCATGGCCTCGAGCAGGGCGAGCGGCGGCGGCCTCATGAACTGCACCGCCGTCTCGGGCCGCGAGACCTTGGCGAAGACCTGCCGCGGCCGCACCACCGCCCCGGCCCCATCCACCCCGACCCCCCGGAACGCTATCCGCACCACCGCCGCCGTCAGCTTCATGTACGCCGACGCCGAGACGCACGGCACGCCCCTTCGGATGAACAGATCCGCCACAGCCGACTCCAGCTCCGGCTCGTTCGGCGAGTGGATGAGGTTGGCGCCCCACGTCGCGCCCGTGCCCGCCAGCGCGGCGGCGATGGCGTCCAGCTCCCGCTCCACCCGCTCGAAGGGCAGTCCCGCGGCGCCAAAGAACCCCAACATCCCCGCCCTCGCCAGCGCCACCACCAGCTCCGCGGTCGCGATGCCGTTGGCCATGGCGCCAGCGATATAGGGATACCGCACGCGGTGCACCTCGCAGAACGTCCGGTCGCCGAGCCACTCCGGGTACAGCGGCGGCGCCGACCCCAACCACTCCGCCTCGCCGGCCCCCGCCCCAAGCTCAAGCCGCCCCCCAACGGCCAGCCCGATCTGCCCCGTGCCCCGGTCGCGCACCACGTGCACCGTCTGCCGCACCGCTGAGATCAGCGGCGTCAGCTCAGCAGGCCGATAGCGCGCGGGCCACCCGGCCGCCGCCGTAAACCCGCCACAAGCGTCGCCAGACACACTCTCTCGATCAATCAGCGTCACTTCCATCGCCTCCATGGCCCACACGTCGTCCTCGCCGTGTTCGGCCCGTCTGAAGGAGCAGGAGACGTGAGCCACGACGGTGTGACATAGAGATGACGGCGGCGTCAATTCGTGGGGTACGATCTTGCGTTGTTACCATCGCCCCACGGCCTCGAGGGCCTGTGACGAGCGGCGCTGCTGGAACGGCCGCCCCCAGGAGCATCGGCGAGGGTGGACCTGAACCCAGGCTCTCCCGACGGCGCCACGCACGCTCACCGCCTCCCTCACCCCCGAGCCTCCATGGCACAAACGCGCTCCCGCAGCGCAGCCGCCTGCTTCCTCGCCGCCTTCGTACCGTGCGCCTCGAGCCCTTCGATAACGCGTCGATACAGGCCGGCCGACACCGTCGGATGCGCCCCCTCGAACGTCAGGGCCACGGCGAGGGCCGCGCTCTTCCATCCGCTCTCGCTGAGGCCCTCCAGCTCCGCCAACGCCCGCTCGACGTCACCGAGCTCCGCATGGATCCGTGCCCGCACGGGCTGGAGCCGTTTGCGGTCCGGGTCGAGGCCCACGATCATCCCGAGCACTTGAGACCACCGCCCCGCGGTCTGCGCCTCGGCGCGCAGCCGCTCGTACGGACCGATGTCCGGCTTCGCGCGAAACCAGCGAAGCGCCTCGACGAGCGCGTCCAGGTTGGCTGGCATCGCGACGCCCTGACCGACGAGCCACCGTCGCACGGCGTATTGGTCGGGCTCCAACGCGGCGGCGTGGCTCCGGACAGCGTCGTGCGCGGCCTCGACCAGCCCCGCACCGACGAGCCCATTCGCCAGGTCGATGAGGCTGTCCGCGGTGGCCGCGCGCACCAGCGCGACGGCCTCGTCCTCACGGCCCTGCGCGAGCAACAGCGCCAGCCGCGCGTTGTCCATGTCCGCCTCCACGTACAACCGCTCGAGCTCGTCGTCGCTCAGGGGCTCGGGCAGCAGCGCGAGCAAGAAGCGACCGGCCCACTGCCGACGCATCGGCGCGTGCTTGCCACGGACCAGGGACAACGCCTGCCGCACCCAGCCTGCGACGCGCGTCCGCTCCTCCGCCGTGGTCTGCGAGAGCAGGACGGCGCGCGGCGCAGCGTCCATGCCGTAGCCTCCGTGCTCGAGCGCGTCCCACCGATACACCGCGAACGCGTCCCGCAGCACGGCCTCCCGCGCCTCCGCCCCCTCGGCGACCTCCAGACAGCGCCCGAGCCCCTTGACACACTCATCCACGATGCCCGCCACCTCGCTCTCCTCGTCGCGGATGGACTCGTAGTACTCCAGGATCGTGTCCGTGATCGCGGCGAACACGACCCGTGCGTCGTCCACCGCCCCCGCCTCCAGATACTGCGTCCCGAGCTCGATCAGCGGCCACAGCTCTC
>Ga0210033_1000872_pt1 | contig 28685 bp, 22 predicted proteins | sample CryGeymeta201501_FD_185465 | JGI IMG/M metagenome (GOLD analysis project Ga0210033, IMG submission 185465) | Groundwater microbial communities from Crystal Geyser aquifers in Utah, USA - Crystal Geyser metaG 2015-01 (SPAdes) (version 2) | ecosystem: Environmental > Aquatic > Deep subsurface >... | reverse complement strand
CTGGTCGATGGCGACATCCGCCGTCCCTGCGGGCGGTGATGCCGAGACCACCGTCGGCGCGGTCGAGTCGGGCGCGTCGCCCGTCGTGAATCGCCACTCGTACGCGCTCTCGAGGGGGTTGCCCGCCAGGTCTACGGCGCCGATGCTCAAGGTGACGGTGTATTCGGTGTTGGGCTCGAGCACCTCCCACGGCGCGAGAAACGCGCTGACCCCCGAGTACGTCACCGTGGCAACGACGGGTGTCGCCCCCTGTCGCAACGTGAAGGTCGCGGCGGAGATCGAGGTGGGATCCATCGGCTCGCTGAACGTCATGCTGACACGCTGATTGATCGGAACATCCACAGCGCCGATCCCAGGCGTATTCGACACCACAGTCGGCGGCACCCGCTCGCCGGACTCGCCGGTGGTGAAGCTCCACAGGAACGCGGTCTGCAGTGGGTTCCCTGCCAGGTCGGTCACGTCCATCTCGATCCTGACGCTGTAGACCGTACCGGGCTCCAGCTCCACCGCGGGGATGAACAGCGCGGTGACACCCGAGTACGCCACGCTGCCGAGCACCGGGGTCTCTCCCTGGTCCAGCGTGAAGGTGTCCAACCCAATCGTCGTCGGGTCCATCAGCTCCGTGAACGTCGCGCTGATGAACTGGTTGGTCGCGACGCCCGTGCTGCCGCGCACGGGTGACGTCGACGCGACCTCTGGCCCGACCAGGTCAGGCTCCGCGCCGGTGGTGAATCGCCAGACGTATGCCTCGGACAGCGGATTTCCGGCGAGATCAAGAATGTCTACCGTGAGAGTTGCGGTGTATTCGGTTTCGTACTCGAGAGGCTCAACCGGTGCAAGAGTCGCCGTGTCGCCGAAGTAGCTCACCGCGCCAGCGACCGGCGTCGCCCCATGCGTCAGGGTCATGGTCGTCGACGTGACGGTGGCGAGCGCGAGCGCCTCACTGAAGGTCGCGCTCACGCTGACGTTGATCTCGACCAGCTCGGCGAGGTCGGCGGGGGTGGTCGACTCAACGCCAGGCGGAGTTGTGTCGGGCTCGGTCCCGGTGGTGAAGCGCCACTCGTACGCGCTCTCCAGTGCGTTGCCCGCCAGATCGACCGCGCCGACGCTCAACGTGACCGTGTATTCGGTGTCGTAGGCCAGCGCCTCCCAGGGCGTGAGAGTCGCGGTGAGCCCTGCGTAGGTCACCGTTGCCGCGATGGGCGCCACGCCCTGTCGCATGGTGAGGGTCGCAGCGGAGATCGAGGTGGGATCCATCGGCTCGCTGAACGTCATCGAGACCGCCTGGTTGGTCGCGACGTCCACCGTCCCTGCGGGCGGCGATGTCGAGACCACCGCAGGCCGCGTCAAGTCGGCCTGGCCGCCCGTGGTGAAGCGCCACTCGTACGCGCTCTCGAGCGCGTTGCCAGCCAGATCGATCGCGGCGGTGCTCAAGGTGACGGTGTATTCGATGTTGGGCTCGAGCGCCTCCCACGGCGCGAGAAACGCGCTGACTCCCGAGTACGTCACGGTGGCATCGATGGGGGTCGCCCCCTGTCGCAACGTGAAGGTCGCGGCGGAGATCGAGGCGGGATCCATCGGCTCACTGAACGTCACACCGATGCGTTGATTGGTCGGAACATCCGTCGCGCCGAGCTCAGGCGTGTTCGACGCCACGGTCGGCGCCAGCCGATCGGCGGACTCGCCGGTAGTGAAGCTCCACAGGAACGCGGTCTGCAGTGGGTTCCCCGCCAGGTCGGTCACGTCCGTTCCGATCGTGACGCTGTAGACCATGCTGGGCTCCAGCTCGTCTGTGGGCATGAACAGCGCGGTGACACCCGAGTACACCACGCTACCGAGCACCGGGGTCTCTCCCTGATCCACCGTGAAGGTGTCGATGCCGATCGTCGCCGGGTCCATCAACTCCGTGAACGTCGCGCTGATGAGCTGGTTGGTCGCGACGCCCGTGCTGCCGCGCACCGGTGACGTCGACGCGACCTCCGGCCCGACCAGGTCGGGCGCCGTGCGGGTGGTGAATCGCCAGACGTACGCTTCGGACAGAGGATTTCCAGCGAGATCAAGGATGTCTGCCGCGAAAGTCGCGGTGTATTCAGTTTCGTACTCGAGAGGTTCAACGGGCACGAGAGTCGCCGTGTCGCCGGAGTAGCTCACGGCGCCGGCGACCGGCGTCGCCCCATGCGTCAGGGTCATGGTCGTCGACGTGACGGTGGCGAGGGCAAGCGCCTCGCTGAAGGTGGCGCTCACGCTCACGTTGATCTCGACCAGGTCGGCGAGGTCGGCCGGGGTGGTCGACTCAACGCCAGGCGCGGTCGTGTCGGGCTCGGTCCCGGTGGTGAAGCGCCACTCGTACGCGCTCTCCAGCGCGTTGCCCGCCAGATCGACCGCGCCGATGCTCAACGTGACCGTGTATTCGGTGTCGTAGGCCAGCGCCTCCCAGGGCGTGAGAGTCGCGGTGAGCCCCGCGTAGGTCACCGTTGCTGCGATGGGCGTCACGCCCCGTCGCATGGTGAGGGTCGCGGTGGAGATCGAGGTAGGATTCATCCGCTCGCCGAACGTCACCGTAACCGGCTGGTTGATCGCGACGCCTACCATCCCTGCGAGGGGCGACGACGAGACCACCGTAGGCCGCGTCGAGTCGGGCTGGCCGCCCGTGGTGAAGCGCCACTCGTACGCGCTCTCAAGGGGGTTGCCCGCCAGATCGACCGCGGCGGTGCTCAAGGTGACGGTGTATTCGGTGTTGGGCTCGAGCGTCTCCCAGGCCGCGAGAAACGCGCTGACCCCCGAGTATGTCACGGTGGCAACGATGGGGGTCGCCCCCTGTCGCAACGTGAAGGTTGCGGCGGAGATCGAGGTGGGATCCATCGGCTCACTGAACGTCACACCGATATGTTGGTTGGTCGGAACACCCCTCGCACCGAGCTCAGGCGTGGTCGACACCACGGTCGGCGCCACCTGCTCGCCGGACTCGCCAGTGGTGAAGCTCCACAGGAGCGCGGTCTGCAGTGGGTTCCCCGCCAGGTCGGTCACGTCCGTCCCGATCGTGACGCTGTAGACCGTGTTGGGCTCCAGCTCCTCCGCGGGGATGAACAGCGCGGTGACACCCGAGTACACCACGCTGCCAGGTACGGGCGTCTCTCCTTGATCCAGCGTGAAGGTGTCGATGCCGATCGTCGCCGGGTCCATCAGCTCCGTGAACGTCGCGCTGATGAGCTGGTTGGTCGCGACGCCCGTGCTGCCGCGCACGGGCGACGTCGACGCGACCTCTGGCCCGACCAGGTCGGACGCCACGCCGGTGGTGAAGCTCCAGCGATGGGCTGCCACGATCGCAACGCCGGAGTCCGAGGCCGCACCGGCCAGAATCGCACCTTCGAACATCGTGGTCGGCTTGAGGTCGAGCAGCGGGTCAAAGGTGAACGAGCGGCCATCGGCGCTCATCGTGACGGCGCCGGCGAGGGCGTTCTCGCCGTCGCTCAGGGAGAAGTGCGACGCATCGATGGGCGTCATCGCTGTGTCGAAGATCACCGCGACGTTCGTGTTCGTGGGTACGTTGAACGCGCCGTCTGTTGGGAGCGTCTCCGTCACCGCCGGCGCCGGCGCCGGAGTCGGCGCGTTTAGCCGGGTGGGCACGTCAGCTTCCGCGCAGGAGGTCAGCGCCAGGAGCGCCAGGAGCGCGCCAGCACCAAGCGGCGGTGACAGAAGGATTCGTCGAAGTTTCATGCGTGTAATCCCGCAGTGTATAGCCAAGAAAAAACAATACGTAACGTATTGCTGCGGGTGAACGGACACGGCAGCACAGCACTCCAGACGTCGCGCACGTGATGGGACGACGCAACTTCTGGACCAGGACAAGCCAGACGGGCCGGCCCCTGGTCTCGGTGTCGGCCCCGGCGTGGTAGCCGTCACACGACTGACAATGCAGTCATTTTGACTTGTGACGCGTTCAAAGTGATGTGGGCGCGGTGGAGAATCTGCGCTCGAAGGCGCCCGATGTGACCCATGTCGAGATGTATGAGATGAAAGGGCTTGTGGAAAAATAAGTGGGGGTCCGGGGGCGGCTCGCCCCCGGCCGCCGGAGGCACCGTGCCTCCGGCGGCCAGGGGGCAGCGCCCCCTGGACCCCATTTTTTCCGCCTGCCAAATAGACCACTTGTTTCTAGACGAGCCCAAAGGCATGTGGCTGCGATCCGCGCGACGGCGCCGCGCACGGTCGGGGACGGTCTTCACGGTGCGGGCGACCTCCTCGCCTGCGCGGAGCAGCGCGAGGCGGCGTCAAAGCGCAGAGTTCAGCCACGTCTCGCCTGGCTCGGTGTCGACACCGAACTGGCGAAGCCCGGGGAAGACGACCGTGGCGAGGGTTTGCTTGAAGATGTCGAGGCGCTGAGATCGCGGCAGGCAGCCGTGCTCGAGGTCGAAGGGCGGGTCCGCGCGCGGTGCGGCGAGCGCCTCGGCGACGGTGTCGCGGAGCATGGCCGGGAGGCGTGCGGAGACGCGCAGCGGTGGGGTGTCGAGGGAGGCCAGCCAGGCCCAGCCGAGGCGCGCGTGCTGCAGCTCGTCTTTGAGGATCGCGTGGGTCGTCTCGCGGAGCGAGGCTGCGGGACGGCGCTGCTCGGGGTGAGGGGAGCATTGTTCCGCTCTTGAGATAATGTGTTCTAATGGCCAGCTATTGTTGCGGTCGGTAGACGGGTTAGATTGCCCCGGTCAAACGCGGCCACCGAGCGCGGCCCCAACCACCAGGAGACAACATCATGAAGACGCTGATCCCTCGCACCCTCACCCTCGTCGCCTCCGTGTTTCTGCTCACCGTGTCCTCCGTTGCGGTGGCGCAGGGGCAGAGCACCTTGAAGACCGACGCCACGAAGAGCTCGATCCAGGCGGTGGGCGCCAAGATCACGGGCGAGCACACGCTCACGTTCTCCAACTTCGTCGGCGAGGCGAAGGTGGACGACGGGGCGGTGTCGGCGCTGTCGTTCACGGTCCAGGTGAGCGACCTCAGCTCGGAGATGGGGGACAGCGAGTGGGGGCAGAAGCTCGTGGGCCACCTCCGGTCGGCGGACTTCTTCGACGTGGCGACGTTCCCGACGGCCTCCTTCGAGAGCACAGAGGTGAAGCCGAACAAGACGAAGCACGGCACCCACACCGTCACCGGCAAGCTGACGCTGCGGGGCCAGAGCCGGATGGTCAGCTTCCCCGCCACGGTGGAGGTCCAGAAGAACAAGGTGAAGGGGAGCGCGGTGTTCACGATCAATCGCAAGGACTTCGCCATCGTGTACGCCGGCAAGCCCGATGACCTGATCAAGGACCTCGTGCTGCTGAAGATCGCGCTCAACTTCGACCGCTGAGGGGCGCAGGACGCTGACAGGGCGGCGGTGGACCTCAGAGGCTCATCGGGAGGTTGCGCCGCCAGGCGGCGAGGACAACGATGAGGCTGGGCGTGGTCTTCATCCTGGGGCTCCGAAGGGCGTTGTACCTCGGGAGGCGAGGCGCGTGGGTTGAGAAGCCATCCGGAAAGTTATGGCCGTCGTTGACGAGCCCCATGCACGCCATCTGCGGCTTCTCGTCGTCCCCATGGGGCGCTGCCCCAATGGAGACTCCTCAAAGCCACATCTGACGCACCTGGAACTCGCCAACTCGACCATTCCTTTCCGGATGGCTTCTGAGGGGGCGGTTTGGCGTCGTCGAGTCGCCGGGCCGTCCGGTGGGGTCCTGGTGTCTGCGACGATGGGGAATGTGCCCATCACAAGCGACCGCTCCTGCGCAGCGACGTGAGGTGGCTCGACGTTCGGGGGGCGGTCTGGTGTATGATGCGGGCTCCACGGTTGATTGATCCGTCCCATCGCAGGAGCGAGCCACCATGACCGTCGCCCCGATCCGCGCCCGCCTCACGCCGAGCATGAAGCCCACGCTCGGCGCCGTGCGTCCGATGACCTTCGTGGCCGCCGACGCCGCCTGGGATCTGCCGGGTCACGTTCGGGCGGGCTCGGCGGTGCGACGGTGGGGTGAGCGGTTCGTGGTCGTGCAGGACGACGTGCACGCGCTCGCGCTGGTCGACCCGCGCACGGGCCAGTGCACGGCTGTGCCGCTGCCGCGCGGCGCGGACGGCCGGCGGACGTTTGGGGAGTCGACGGGGAACAAGGGGTTCAAGATGGACCTGGAGGCGTGCGTCGTCCTGGGGGACGGGCGCCTGGTGGTGTTGGGCTCGGGGTCGAAGGGGCCGCGGGAGCGCGTGGTGGTGGTCACCCCCGAGCTCGAGGTGCGCGTGATCGAGGCGGGTGAGCTGTACGGGATGCTGCGGCGGGAGGTCGGCTTCGCCGGCTCGGAGCTGAACCTCGAGGGCGCGGCGGTGGTGGGCGGTGCGGTGCGGTTTTTTCAGCGGGGGAACGGGGCGCCGCGCGGCGAGCTGCAGCCGGTGGACGCGACCGGGGAGCTGGAGCTCGGCGCGTTCGCGCGCTGGCTGGACGGCGGGCCGCTGCCGCCCCTGGAGCGGGTGCGTCCGGTGGACCTGGGCGAGACGGCCGGGGTCCGGTTCGGCTTCACGGACGCGACGGTGCTGCCTGACGGCCGGGTCGCCTTCGTCGCTGGCGCCGAGGACTCCCCGGACACCTACCGGGACGGGGCCATCCTCGGGGGCCGGTTCGGGGTGATGGACGGGGAGGCGGTGTGGGTGGCGGACATCCTCGACGTCGACGGGACGCCGAGCCGGGTGAAGCTGGAGGGCATCGACTGGATCGAGGAGACGCCGGAGGGCTGGTCGTTCATGGTCGTGGCCGACATGGACACCCCCGAGGTGCCGGCGTTGATGGGGACGTTGACTGTCTGCGCGGCGGGGGTGCCCTCGGCGGCGGCGACCTGAGGGTTACGTCCAGCGCTCGGCGCCGTGGGTGGTGCCTTTGCCGGGCTCGGTGACGAGGGTCAGCGGCCACATCGCCCACGCGTCCTTGTCGGCCGTGGCGCTGCTGACCCCCCGGACGCGCCCCTCGAAGCGCTTGACGAGGTGGGCGATCCACGCGCCGCCGACCGTGACGCCGATCATGTCGAGCAGCGCATGGTCGGCTTCGACCACGACGAGCTGCTCGTCGCCCGACCCGAGCGTGCCCGCCTGGACGGCCCTGCCGAGGTCGTCGAGGCTGCCGAGCCAGAGCTGCCCGGCCTGGCAACCCCGCGCGCTGACCGTCAGGCAGAGTCGGGCCGCAGCGGGGCCGAGGCGCTCGCGGGCCTCGTTGGCGCGGCCTTCGGTGGGCAGGGCGATGACGCAGCCAGAGGCCATCGCCGCCCCGGCGCCAGACGCGAACGCGATCGCCACCGTGTCGCTGCCGCGCGCCGGCTGGACGACGCGCCCCGGCTCCATCATCAACGCAGGCCCGACGCACCCCCACAGGCCTGGATCGCTGGCCTCCCCGAGCGCGTCGATGGCCGCCAGGAGCACGTCGTCGCTGTCGAGCTCCGGCGTCAGGGCGGGCGGGGTGTCCATCGCGTCCAGGCGGGCGCGGAGCTTGCCCAGGCGGTCCGGTCGGGGCCACTCCGGCGCGGACGGGCCGAACAGGCGGTAGAGGAGCTGCTTGAGCATCGGTGGGCTCCAGAGCGGTGGACTTGATCCGCTTCGTCGCGAAGCAGCCAGTGCAGGAGCTGCTTGAGCATCGGTGGGCTCCAGAGCGGTGGGGTGGCAGCGAGGGCGAGCGCCGCGCTGGTGGGGTGAAGCTCGCAGGGTGCCTGTGCGCCGTCAAGGGCTCGAGGTGCTCGGGTCGGGAGGCGCGCGTGGCGGGGAGCTCGCCGGACACACAAACTCACCGTCGACAGAGCGGCGGGGCGTGGCTAGCATGGCTGCGCTGGTGCCGGAGCGGTGCCAGCACAACACGACTTGAGTTGGGAGACGACATGGCAGACCTTGGCGCGAGGCTCGACGCGATCGTTGAGAAGTACACCCGGCGCGGAGAGCACCCGGATCATGGGCGGAGGCACATTCACGAGCTCGGCCCCGAGGCCAAGGCGACCGTGCTCGCCCACGCTCTGACGGCACAGGGTTCCGCGAAGCGGATGCTCGTGCTCGCCCTGTGCGACGACGTGTATCCCCCTGCGATGCCGCAGTTTCGCGCGTGGCTCGACGACGACGACGAGGAGGTCCGCCTCTACGCCGCCTGCGCCCTCGACGCCGCCTACGGCAAGCGCTTCAAGGTGGTGGACCGGATCGGCGGCCCCGGCGGCCTCCTCACGCGGGCGATGGACGCCGTGAAGGAGGAGTGGGACCGCGCCCCGGCGTCTGTGCCCACCGAAGCGGAGTGGCTGACCGAGCAGCTCGACAAGCGCCGCCGGGATCTCGCGTCCGTGCCTCCGCCCGAGCCCGGCCTGACCGACGCCGAGCGCGCGTCGCTCCGCGCGGACGCCGTGCAGTTGAAGTCCGCCTTTGACAAGCTCCCGGCGGCCGTGCGGCATCGCCTCGACTGGATCGCCGTCGGCCGCGCGCTGCCGCTGTACGCGGCGGTCTTCCCCGACGATCCGACCCTCCACGAGGCCCACCAGCCCGTCGCTCAGTTCCTGGCCGATGGGCAGACCTCCATGTTCGAGGCCCAGGACCGCGTCACCGAGGCGATCCGACGCGCCAAGGCCGTCGCCGGCTGGAGCCCGGCGCATCAGCGATGGCACCGGCCCGACGCCAAGGCCGCCGCCGATGTGGCGCAGGCCCTCTGGTACGTGCTCAGAAGCCGTTCGAAAAATACATGCCTTGTTTCCTTGTATCTTCTGTCTCCAGGTGGGTTTTCTGCTGGTCATGGGCCTCTGGGCCCACTCCCTCACATCAGACGCCACCTGGAGACAGAATCTACGTCGGATCCATCGGCATCTATTTTCCGAATGGCTTCTCAGCACCTCGACGCCCAATCGCTTCATGGGCATGACCTGGCCGCGGGGCGCGATCGTGCTGGCCGGTGGCGGCTTCGCGGGGGTTCGGGCCGAGCTCGATCGGCAGCTCGCCGACGTCGCCGGGGCGAGCGCGGAGGTCTGATCTTCGCGGCGATGTCAAGCCCAGGCGAGGCTCTCTGAGCGCTCGGCGTGCATGTGCGGCCAATTGTCAAGAGGTGAAGCGGCGCTTCGATGCCTGGGTCGAGCGCCTCAGGAGGTCGGCGTCTACCGCGGCGCTGGAGCCGCTGACCGGCCCGCGGTGGTCCGTGGCGGCGCGCTCCGCGGCGGCGTTGACCTCCTGAGGCGGGCCTGACGCGCTGCGTCATGCGGTGGCACACCGAAAGCCGCTGCGTCGAGCCGATGGCCACCTTTTTGGTTGCGTCCGGGCGGATCTCGTCATAGGTTGCGCCCTGCCCTCACTGCGTCGGCGGCGTGCTGCGGGGCCGTTATTGCGCCGACGAAGAGAGGTCCTCGGGTCCTGGAGCGGGGCCGCGCTGCGGGTGTCCAGTCGCCAGACTGTTGCCAGCAAGAGACGATTTCCTGGCGGCATGGCCTCCAGCACGTGAACGGCCACCGTTCACACCATGGGTCCGCGAGCTCTCCGCTGCGGTGCTCATGACACGGTAGAGTTCGGGTGCCAGCCTGTGGGGCGACCTGAAGCTACCGAGGAGGCAGTCGTGTTCAAGCGAATCTCTGCTCGTCTCAGCGCATCCCTTCTTGTGTTCTTCCTCCTCATCGCCGCATCCTTCGCCGCCACCTACGTCTTCATCCAGAAGCAGCAGTACGACGCGCTGATCATCAACGTCTCGGGCCGTCAGCAGATGCTCGTCCAGCGCATCGCGCGCGACGTGCAGTTCTACTCGCGGGCGACGAGCTCGGATCAGCGTCTGGCGACGCGCGATCGTGTGCTTCACAGCGTGCGGGCATTCGACACGACGCTGAGCGCCCTCAAGGATGGAGGGTCCGCCCCGCTCGAGCTGGACATGAGCCGGATGAAGGAGATCCCGCCAGTCAGCAGCGAGGCGTCTCGTCAGAAGCTGGACGCCATCGACAAGGCGTGGGGGCCGTTCAAGACGCAGATCGACGCGATCGTCGCCAGCGAGGGTCAAGACACCGTCGCGATCGACTACGTTCTGGCCAACGACGACGCGCTGCTCCGCGCGGTGCAGGGTCTCACCGACGTCGCTCAGACCGAGGCCGAGGCCAAGGTGTCCACTGTCGTGACGCTTCAGTTCGCGGCGCTGGTCGGCGGTCTGGTGCTCTTTCTCTTGATCCTGTGGGCGACCTGGAGGAACATCGGGCTGCCGCTGCGGCAGCTGGTGAAGGCCGCAGAGGACATGAGCACCGGGAAGCTCGACACCCCGATCAGCACGCGGGGGCCGACAGAGATCGAGGAGCTGGCGGAGTCGTTCGAGCGGATGCGCATCAGCATCCGCGCTGTCATGGAGGAGTCCGGTGGGCTCGGTGACGATCTGGATGACCTTTAAAGAGCGTTGACCAGCGGGCGTTGGCGCGGATCTCACCGGGAACAGGAAGCACCATGACTGACTCCAGAAACGGACACGACGGAAGCAAGCGGCCGATCACGCGCCCACGCCTGGTTGTGCCCAAAGAGCTGCTCGAGATGGAAGGCCCCACGGCGGAGCACGAGGTGGTGCCGACCGACGAGGCACGCAAGGAGCTGAGCGGGCTGTTCTTTCCGAAGGACCTCGCGCGTCGGCCACCGCCCACACCCGCCAGGCGCTCGGCCCTGGTCGCGCCGCCTGGCAACGACGACGAGCTCCTGTCGAACCTCCCCCGCTACGATCTCACGCCCGCCAATCCGGTGCGGCCAGAGCCTGAGTCAAGCCCCCCTGGTCACCTCGCGCGGACGATGGAGCTGGGCATGGATGACCCGTTCAACATCGACAGCCTGCTCAGTGAAGAGAGCTTCTTCATTGACGGGCTGGAGGAGCCCGAGGAGTTGCCCATGAACACACCCGATCCGCCATCGGGCCCGAATCTCCAGGCGCTCGTCGCCGACCCGGACTTCTGGGCGGTGGCCCGTGGGGACGCGGCGGGATCGGTCGTCGATCAAGCGGGTGAGCTGGACGGGGAGACGATCTGCGCGATCGCTTCGATGGTCAACCAGCACTTCGCGGCGGCGATCGAGTTCACGGGGCTGGGCGAGCTGCAGAGCTGGTCCATCGTCGAGCCGGACAAGACGTGGTACGCGCACTGCGAGCCAGAGGCGTTTCTGGTGGCGTTGGGTGCCCACAAGCGCAATCCGATGGGCGGTCTGGCCAAGCTGGCGGATGCGTGTGGAGGCACAAGGCGATGAACCAGGAGATTCTGTCAGGCTTGCGCCAGGTTCATGGGGCGATCGGCGCGGCGGTGTTCGCGGTGACGGGGGAGTGCCTGGTCGAGAGCCTTCCGCCGCCCTACGAGCGCGTGTTGATTGAGCAGGCGTTGGATCAGATCTTTCAGGCGCTGGACATCTTCGCTGCCTCCGAGCAGCCGCTTGGGCAGAGCAGCCTGGTGCTGGCGGGCTCGGACGGCAACCTGGTGATGCGCCAGCTGGACGGCGAGGTGCTGGTCTGCATCACCGATCCAACGGCCAACATGGCGATGTTGAACGTCGCGATGAACGTCGTGGCGGTGAAGCTCAAGCGTCCGGAGCCCCCGATTCCGCAGCGCGCTCGGACCACGGATCCTGCGATGCAGGTGGTGGTCGCTCCGACGACGCTGCCGCCGGGCATGGGCGTGGCGCCGGCGGAGCCGTGGAACAGTCTGGATCGTGTGGAGCCCGCTCCGGCGCACGTCAGCGGTGATCTCGTCTCCAAGAACGCGCTGCGTGAGCTGCTTGGGTTGATGCGTCCGTACTTCGGGCCGGCGGCCAAGCTGATCCTGAAGCATGAGTTCACCGAGCGTGGGCTCTCGGCGAACGCCGTGCCCCGTCAGATCTTCCGGGAGCTCGTGGCGTCGATGGCGACGCGGATCCCGTCCGAGGATCGTCGGATGAGCTTCGTGAGTGAGGCGATGGCGGTCGAGCGGATGTAGGGCGCTGCGTCGAGTCGGTCTGTCGGTCTTCCTACTCCAGAATGATCAGCTCCCCAGGGGGCTCTCCAGCCGGCTTTGGCGTCGGGGTCGGGGGGCGCGGGACGGGCTCGCGCTTCTTCGGTGTGGGTGTCGGCTTCGGTGGCGTTCGTTTGACCTTGGCGGGTCTCGGGGCGGCGCTGCTCTGTCGAGGAGGAACGGCCCTCGCTCCGACGGGGGCCGCAGCTTCGGCCACCAGATCGGGGGCGACGTTCGCCCGAGGGGCAGGCTGCGCGGCGGGGGCGGCCTCGTCCGTGGGGGAGCGGGGCTTGGGGTCTCGGGCGGCGGTCTGGGGGACCTCGGGCGTGGTGGAGGCGGGCGAGGGCGAGCGGGTCGGGGCGGGATCGAGCGGGGGAGCGCCGGGTGGGCCTCCCAGGACCACCGCGACGGCGATCAAGAGGCCCACCACGGCGATCCCGGCAGCCACGCGCAGCGGCCAACGGCCCTGGCGGACCGGTTTGGCGAGCGGCGGGGGTGTGGCGGGCGGCGCGGCGACGAGGGGCGCCGTGTCGGTCACGTCGGCGGGGACGTTGGCATCGGGCTCCGGGTCCGCGGTGGAGTCGCTGGACGTCAGCGTCTCCGCCCGGCCCGCCTCCTGCGGCGCCGTGACCTCTCTGCCGAGCCTCGCCGGATCAACGCCGAGCACCCTGGGCGGCGCCTCGTCCTGGCGAGCTTTCGCCTCGAAGGCCTCTGCGAGCGCGTTGCGGAAGGCGATGGCGTTCGGGTAGCGGTCCTCGGGCTCGAGGCTGAGGGCGCGGTCGATGATCTGGCCGTACCGGCTGAGGCGGATGAAGTCGGGGATCTCCAGCTCGCCGTTGCCATGAATCATGACGCAGTTCAGGGGGTTATCGTCTCCGACGACAGGGTAGCCGGTGAGCACCTCCACCAGGATGAGCCCCATCTGGTAGACGTCGAGGGCGGGGGTGACGTGGCCGTCGGTGATGTACTCGGGGGCGAGGTAGTGGGGCGTGCCGAGCATCTGACCGTCCACGGTCAGGCGCGCCATGCCCTCCCTCTGGATGTGGGCTATGCCAAAGTCAAAGATCTTGAGCCGCTCTTCGGGAAAACCGGGTGAGACGATGAAGAGGTTCTCAGGCTTGAGGTCCTTGTGCACGATCCCTAGGGCGTGGGCTCGGCCCAGGGCGTCGAGGCACTCGCAGAACAGGGGGACCGCCCGGCTCGGCTTCATGGGGCCGTGGGTGGTCAGCTCGGTCTGCAGGTCATGGCCCGAGAGGTACTCCATGACGATGTAGGGCTCGCCGCCGTCCGTGGTGCCGACGTCGTGGATGGTGACCACGTTGGGGTGGGAGATCATCCCGGCGGCCTGGGCCTCGCGGCGGAACCTCGCGACGCCTGCTGCCAACTCCGCGCGGTCCGTCCCCAGCATGCCCAGCGCCAGGACCTTGACCGCGACCGCCCGGTCGATGGCCTGGTCGACGGCGCGATAGACCTGGGCGAATCCCCCCTGCCCGAGGTGGGCCTCGATGCGGTAGCGGCCTCCGACGATCGCCCCCGGCTCGATGAGCGCGGGGGGCTGGACGGGCGGGGCTGGGGGGGGCGGCGTGGACATGGTGGATCGGTCTCTCGCTCCAGCGACGCGGCCCCTGGCGGCCTACTGCAGGATGCCGCCCGAGGCGCTCTCGGAGATCTTCGGCATGAAGCTCTTGTGAAGGCCCACGGCCCCACGGCTCTCGAACTCGACCGTCAGCGCGCTGCTCGCCCCGGCCTCGACCTCGAAGAGCAGCTCTCGGGTCTCGGTCGCCGTTCGGGCGACCAGGACGTGCACGCCGGGCGTCAGGACCACCGGGCGCCCGTCACACGCTTCGCTGGGCTCGCCGTCAACGGTGAGCTTGAGGTTGAGCGGCTTGCAGGACAGGACCAGCGTGCCCGTGCACTTCGTCTTCAGCTCCTTGCGGTAGGTCACGATGACCTCCGCGACGTGGGCCGGCGAGGGGCGCGCCACCTTCGGGGCGACGATGGCCTCGCTGTAGGCCTCCAGGGCCTCGTCGCACCGGCCCGCGTACTGGAGCGTGCGCCCGAGGTTGAGCCACGTGAGGTTGAGCGGACCGAGCTTCAGGGATTGCTGGAAGATCGCGATCGCCTCGTCCCACTTCCCGGCCTTGGCGGCCGCGACGCCCTGGCCGTGGAGGGTCACCTGCTGCGCGGTGGCCTCGACGGGGGCGACCTGAGCGGCCACCACGGCGGGGATAAGGACCAGCGAAGCGCCGAGCAGCGTCGCCAGGGTCAGCGGCACGCGCGGTCGGTGGTTCGTTGGCCGGTTGGACTCCATCCACATGGGCTCACTCGTCCTTGAGCGCACCAGGGCGCCGGCCGTGCGTGAGGAGGCACCTGTCGGTGCTGGCGAAGGGGGTCTCTGTGCCTTCACGGGTTGATGATACATGTGGGCCGAGGCCCGTTCAACCAGCAGCGGCGCCGCCGGCCCAGACGTGTGTCCGCCCCGAGGGGGCACGGCTCACCGCGTCGCCGAGCTGGCCGCCGACACGCGCAGCTTCGCGTTCTGCCTCAGGTTCATGAAGAAGATCTGGTACTCGATCGGGTGGTGATTCCCCTCGCCGAGCACGTGATCGAGGACGCGGCTCGGCAGGTCGCGCGGCGCGTCGCCGATGTGGGAGACGACGAGGGTGCCGTCGACGCACTGCGCGTCGGCGAACGCCAGGCGCGGGGCGGGGTCCTCGGTCTCGAGGAAGACGGCGCCGAGGTTGAGCGTGGCGTCGGCGGCCTGTTCGTCCTGTCGCCACGTCAGGGGGTTGGTGCACAGCCGCGTCCGCAGGTCGGGTCGGTGCAGCTCGAAGCCGGTCGGGACGAAGCCTGGCGACCGCGCGTTCCAGGCGATGGCGCAGTGGAGGTCGTCTGGCGCTGCGCAGGGGGCGATGTCCGGGGCGGCTTCGTGGAGCCCCTCCTCGGTGACGCGGCCGCCGATCAGGTAGGCGGCCACCAGCTGGTCGCGGAGCTCGGTGCCGCTGATCGCCTCGGCGAGCAGGCGCTCGGCGAGTATGCTGCCCTGGCTGTGGGCGGCGAGTATGAACGGCCGCCCGGCCCCGCGGCGGGCGTTGAAGGCCTCAAAGGCCCGGCGCACGTCGTCGTAGGCGAGCGCGATGGCGCGGTCCCCATCGGCGGATGGGGTGGTGAACGTCGTGCCGTTGGCCTGGCGGTACCGGGGCGCGTAGATGGCGCAGCAGCCGCTGAAGGCTGAGGCCTGGAGGCCGGTGGCGACGCGATCGGTGGCGGCGTTCAGCTCGGCGTCGTCCGTGGGGTCGTTCCAGCGGGCCCCGACGTGCGAGGTCGGGTGCACGTAAAAGACATCGGCGGGCGCGAGCCTGGGGTCGACGGAGCGGGAGCCGGGCGGGGAGCGATCTGCGAGGTCGTCGCGATCGGGCAGGGCGCTCCATGCGGTGGGGCTGGCGTAGTCGGGGGCGGGAGGCGGGGACTCGGCGTCGAACGCGACGGCGGGGGTCATCATGATCCGCACGATCCGGTCGATCTGAAAGCTGACCACCACCGCCGGGACGATGAGCCCGAGGCTGGCGCCGAGCGCCACCATGCCGACCTTCTTCCACTTGCTCATCGGGGCCTCGGGGTCGCGTTCGGCGTTCGACGTTTGACGAGGGGAAGGGTGGCGGTCCTCTCCGCCGCGTGGGTCCGGCTCAAGGCAGGTCCGCGTCGCGGAACCCCATGGCGTCGGCGAAGTCGACGCCCTCGTAGTCGCGGGCGAGGAAGGGCAGGGAGAGGCGTGGCTCGCGTGGAACATTATCGCCGAAGAGGATTTTACCGGCGCTCTCCGTGCTGAATCGTGTGGGATAGACGGTAGATTCGATGATGAGCTCGTGTCCGAGGCGCCACGGCTCACAGGAGGACGCGAGGGCGCGGCGGCGCGTGGCGTCCTTCAGGTCCGCCAGCATCGCCTCGACGCGCGCCACCTCGAACGTCGTCGGCGACCACGCCTCGGGGCGGGCGCCGTCCCAGGGGCGCGGGTCGTTGTGCTGGCGCCACAGCGACGTCTCGCCCGGCTCGGCGAACGGATCGACCAGGACACCGCCCAGAATCGCGTTCCAGTGGACGTGCGGCGCCAGCCACGGGAAGCCCGTGAGGCCATCGATGCCGGAGTAGCCCGTCAACGCGATCGGCTCGCCCTCCGCCACCCGCGCCCCGACGTCGACCAGCGCGCGGCCGAGGTGGTTGTAGGTCGTCATCAGGCCGCGCCCGTGGTCGAGGTAGATCTTGAGGCCGCCGCGGTTGAACTCCCGTCGGATCGACACCACCTGGCCCGCCCCTGCGGCCGTGGCCACCGTGCCAGGCGGGATCACGAAGTCCGTGCCGTTGTGGCTGTCGTAGGTCAGGCCCTTGCCCCGGAAGTCCCGCACCTGCGTGATCCGAACGGACCAGCCCGCCGATGTGGGCGTTGGGTTTCGGTTGAACAGGTTGAGCAGCGGGATGGTGCGCCCTCCCATCCTCCGACCGAGCCACGTCCCGACCGACAGCCGCGGCGTCATGATGCCCAGGCTCGTCGTGTCGAAGCGCGACGGGGGGACCGTGGGATCGCCGCGAAACACGACCATCGCCTGTTGGAGGGTCTGTGCGTAGGGGGCGAGGCCGAAGACCTCGGAGATGGAGAGGGGAGCGTGATCGTCCATGGTGGGCCTCGGAGCTGGCAACGTCCAGAGCGTCGACCCATGGGGTAGCGCCTCGGCTGCTGGAACGCAACCGGGACGTGCGACGATCGGTCCGGCTCGCCACGCACGCCGCCCTGAGGTACAGTCGCCTCCGCCGAGCGCGCGCCAACCCACGCCCCGACCCACCATGATCCACCTCGAAAACACCTACGCCGACCTCCCGCGCGACTTCTTTCAGGACGTCACGCCCTCCAGCGCCGTCAAACCCGAGCTGCTGGCCTTCAACGCCCCGCTCGCCGAGGCCCTGGGCCTCACCCTGAGCGACCGGAGCGCGGGCGAGCTCGCGGCGTTGTTCTCCGGCAAGACCCTTCCTGACGGCGCGCGCCCGATCGCCATGGCGTATGCGGGCCATCAGTTCGGCAACTTCGTGCCCCAGCTCGGCGACGGGCGGGCGATCTTGCTCGGCGAGGTGGTGGACGGGGGCGGGAGACGCTTTGACATCCATCTGAAGGGGGCGGGGCAGACGCGGTTCTCACGCGGGGGCGACGGGCGGTCCTCGCTGGGGCCGGTGATCCGGGAGTACCTGGTCAGCGAGGCGATGCACGCTCTGGGGATCCCCACCACGCGCGCGCTGGCGGCGGTGGCCACGGGCGAGGTGGTCTACCGCGAGCGCGCCCTGCCGGGCGGCGTGCTGGCCCGGGTGGCCTCCAGCCACCTGCGGGTCGGCACGTTCGAGTTCTTCGCCGCGCGGCGCCAGACCGACCACCTGAGGGTCCTGGCCGACTACGCCATCGCGCGGCACGACCCCGCCCTGCGCGACGCCGACGAGCCCTACCTGGAGCTCTTTCGCGCGGTCGCGCGGCGCAAGCTCGCCCTCGTGGCGCGGTGGATGGGCGTGGGCTTCATCCACGGGGTGATGAACACGGACAACACGAGCATCGCGGGCGAGACGATCGACTTCGGTCCGTGCGCCTTCATGGACACGTTCCGGCACGATCAGGTCTTCAGCTCCATCGACCACCAGGGCCGCTACCGCTACCGCAGCCAGGGTCAGGTCGCCATCTGGAACCTCGCCGCGCTCGCCAACTGCCTCGTGCCGCTGGTCGCCGCCGACCCGTCGGTCGCCGTGGAGAAGCTCAACGCCGAGGTGGACGCGCTCAGCGAGGTCTTTGATCGGGCGTGGCTCGCGGTGATGGCCGCCAAGCTCGGCATCTTCGAGCCCCGCGACGACGACCGTGGCCTGATCCAGACCTGGCTCGACCACCTCGAGCGCCACGAGCTCGACTTCACGCTCAGCTTCCGCGCGCTCGCCGACGGACCCGACGCGCGCTCCCCGTTCCACCAGGCCTGGCGCGCCCGGCTCGCCGAGCAGCCGCAGACCTACGCCGAGGCCTTCGCGCTCATCAAGCAGCGCAACCCCGCCATCATCCCGCGCAACCACCAGATCGAGCGGGCCATCGAGGGCGCGCTCCACGGCGACCTCGCGCACTTCCAGCGGCTTCACCTCGCCCTCGCCTCACCCTACACCGACAGCCCCGAGGCCGCCGAGCTCGCCGCGCCGCCCCGCCCTCACGAGGTCGTGCAGGCGACCTTCTGCGGCACCTGAGCGTCGGCCCAGGCGACCGGAGCGCAGCGAACGGGCCGGGCGGCCCTCGATGTCGGAGTGAGCACGGGCAGGCGCGAAGCCGCCCCGTCCTTCGCTATCGCAGTCGATGTAAAAAGCCATTCGGAAAGATAATGGCCGAGTTGGCGAGTTCCAGATGCGTCAGGTGTGGTTTTAAGGAGTCCCCATCTGGACCGCCGTACAGGTGCGTTGGGGTCGCGAAGCAGGGTCTTCTGCGGGCTATTACAGTTCGCTCGTCTGGGGTATGTTGAGCCCGCGACGCAGGGCCCTCCCCGAGCTGGCGCTCAGGGAGCTCCCTGCACTGCGGGCTCAACACACCCCAGACGAGCTATTACAGGAGCGCGTCCATGGTCGACCTCCTCGACAGCACGCAACACCGCCGCGCCGCCGCGCTCTGCGCCGTCCTGCTCGCCCTGGCCTGCGCGCCCTGGCCGCCGCCGGCTGAGCCCGGACCTCCGGCCGTCGCAGCCGACCCGTGCGGCCCGGCCGCCGTGGAGGGCTTGTCCCGTGAGCTCGAGGCCACACCGCCAGAGGCGCGCGCCGCCCTCGTCCAGCCCTTCGCGGACCGGTGCGGCGACCGCTACCCTGGCCTCGTCAAGCTCCTCGACGCGGTGGTGGCGCCGGTGGTCGTCGAGCTCCCGCGCCGGGATGCAGGGGGCGAGGAGGCGACGCCGATCGTCTCCCTCATGCTGCGCTCCGACGGGATCACCCTTGATGGGGTCTTCATCGAGGGGTCGGCCGGGGAGGGCTGGCAGGCGCCGGTCAAGGAGGCGCTCAGGGGGCGCATGGCCGGCTTCCTGTCGGTGATGCCCGACCTGATCATCGCGGTCGACCCCACCCTGCCCTATGCGCGGGTCGTCACCGTGATGGACCTGGCCCTCGCGGCCGGGTTTCAGCGCGTCTCCCTCGACGTCTCCAACCGATGAGCGCCGTGGGTGTTCCACGTGAAACAACCGCTCACCCGAAGTGAACGGCCGATACCGCCGCCCCCATCACGGTGTCCCGGTACGGCGCGCTCGCCCCGTCCTCGCCGCCCGCGCCCGCCACCACCATGAGCGGCAGCAGGTGCTCCTCGCGCGGGTGACAGGCGCGTGCGGCCGGTGCGCGCTCCCACTCCACCAGCCGGGTCGCGCGGCGCGACGGCTCCAGGTCCATGGACTCGACCATCCAGTCGTCAAAGGCCCTCGACTCGTCGGCGATGGCGGTCTGCGCGCCGCGCATGGACGCCATGAGGGTGCGCAGGTTGTGGTAGCTCATGCCGCTGCCGACGATGAACACCCCCTCGTCGCGCAGCGGCGCCAGCGCCCGCCCGATCGCGAGGTGGCGCGCCGGGTCGAGCCCGCGCTGGAGCGAGAGCTGGAAGGTGGGCACGTCAGCCTCGGGCCAGGTGAGCTTGAGCGGCACGAAGGCGCCGTGGTCGAAGCCTCGTGCGCTGTCCGTCCCGGTCCGGATCCCCACACCCTCCAGCAGGTCGCGCACGCGGCCGGCCACCTCAGGTTCGCCGGGAGCCGGCCACTGGACCTCGTAGGCTTCGGGCGGGAAGCCATAGTAGTCGTAGAGCATCGGCGGGTTGGGTGCGGTCATCACGGTCGGGATGGGCTCCTCCCAGTGCGCCGAGACGACCAGGACGGCGCGCGGCCGGGCCGGCGGGGTCATGCGCAGCGCGTGCATGTAGGCGGCCATGCGATCCCACATCCCGGGCTGGCCGAACGCGCCCGCGTCGATGAACGGCCACGGCCCGCCGCCGTGGGGGAGAAAGACCGTCGGCGTGCGCGAGGACGGCTGAGGGGTGGTCATGGGCTGGAGCTCCTGGGTGTGATCGCCATCGGATCCGGCGCCAGGCGCCCGACATCCGACGCCGAGCGCCACGGTGACGAGGCCGCCGAGGTGGGCGAGCGCCTGCCGTCGCGTGAGGATCTCAGGGTCCTGTGAGCTCATGTCGGCGCCGTCCTCATTGCTCGTGTCCTGGCGCAGAGCGTAGCGCCAACGGGAGTCGCGACCAGGGGCCCGAAGGCGTGGCGCAGAAACAGCGCGTTCCTCCGCGGGAGTGATGAGGTCTGGACGCCCCGACCGGGACTCTCCGAACGGCTTCTAAACCGCCGGTTACGCCACCGTCGGATAGTCCGTGTAGCCCTGCGCGCCCGGCGTGTAGAACGTCCCGAAGTCCGGGGCGTTCAGCTCGGCGTTCGCGCGCAGCCGCGCCACCAGATCGGCGTTGGCGAGGTATGGGCGCCCGAAGGCGACCAGCTCCCCCTTGCCCTCGGTCAGATCGGCCTCGGCGCGGGCGCGGTCGTAGCCGCCCGAGAGGATGATGGTGCCGCCGAAGGCGTCCTTCAGCGCGGCCTTGAGCTCCGCCGGGACGGGCGGGGCCCCCATGGAGCTGTGATCGACGATGTGCACGTAGGCCAGCTTCAGCTCGCCGAGCCTGCCGGCCAGCCAGGTGAAGTCTGCCGCGATGGTGTCCCACGGCGTGATCCCGTTGAACGCGCCGAACGGGGACAGGCGGATGCCCACCCGGTCCGCCCCGATCGCCTCGGCGCACCGCCGCGCGGTCTCGAGCGCGAAGCGGCCGCGGCCGGTGATGTCGCCGCCCCACGCGTCGGCGCGGAGGTTGGTGCAGGGGCTCAGGAACTGGTCGATGAGGTAGCCGTTGGCGCCGTGCAGCTCCACGGCGTCGAAGCCCGCCTCGATCGCGTGCTTCGACGCGGTGACGAACCCGGCGATGGCCTCCTCGACCTCGGCCTCGGACATGGCCACGGCCTCGGGGTATGGCTGGGGGCCCTGGGCGTCGGTGTACATCTCGCCCGGCACGGTGGTGGCGGAGGGCGCCAGGAGCCGGCCGCCGTCGGTCATGTTCAGGGGGTGCCCGACGCGACCGGTGTGCATGAGCTGGACGGCGATGCGCCCGCCCTTGGCGTGCACGGCGTCGGTCACCTGCTTCCAGCCCGCGACCTGCGCGGCGCTCCAGAGGCCGGGGATGCGGGCGTAGCCGCAGCCGTTGGCGTCGGGAGCGGTGCCCTCGGTGATCAGCAGGCCGCCGTCGGCGCGAGAGGCGTAGTACTCGGCCATGATGGGCGTGGGGATGTGATCGGCCGTGGCGCGACAGCGGGTCATCGGGGCCATCACGATACGGTTGGGCAGCTCGAGCGCGCCGAGGGTGAACGGGGTGAACAAGGCCATCATCTTCTCCGGGTCGTCATGTGGATCGTTGGGGGGGCGGACCCCAGGAGACCCGAAAGATAGGCTGTGCCGCCAGTGGAGCAATGACGCAGAACCGGGAAGCAGATGACCATGGGTGGAACAATCGCGGGCGCGTTGGCCAGCTCGAGCCCTCAGCGCACCAGCACGACGTCAGGGATGCAACATCCCGTCATCATCCCACGTCTCGGCGCGCTGCACGTCAGCCCACGCGATCCGTCGCTGTCCCCTCCTCCAGCCCCCTCGGCGCGAGGTCAGGCCGAGTGGCGTCGCGCCGGGCGTGGAGGCGCCACCTGATGTTCCACCGGCCCCTCGTAGCGCAGCGCCCAGTAGAGCGGCGTGGGCACGAACGCCGGCCCGACCTTGAAGACCTCCCAGCCGAGCAGCAGGTCCTGGCTGGCGGCGTTGACGGCCACCAGCGGCGTGAAGCCGAGGCCGGCCGGGTCGATGGGGAGGTTGCCGGCGGTGGTGTAGTCGAGGAAGTGGGCGCCGCGCCACTGCCGCGGGAAGCGTTGGCCCGCCGCGGATCGTACCCGGTAGTGCCCGAACGTGACCGGCTCCCCCCGCCAGCTCCGACGGGGGATCCGCGCCCCGTCGATCCCGTGCTGCTCCATCTTCACGTTCCACCCACGCACCTCGCCGCTGTCCTCGTCGCGCACGAAGGTCTTTCGGAAGGTGTGCCAGAGCACCTTGCGCGCGAGCTCGGGGAGGCTGAGGTCGACCCCGAGGTACTGCCGACCGGCCAGCGTGTCCGGGTCGAGCGCGTGGCCGCGCTCGAGCACGGCGTGGAGCTGCGAGGCGTTCATGCCCATCAGGTCTTCGAGCGTGAGCGCAAGGGCGGGCTCGACGCCGCGGATGACGGGGCGGATGATGGAAGGGGCGGCCATGGGGACCTCGGGGATGTGAGGGTGGCGTCGCGGCGTCGCTGCCATCGGCGCTCCCCCGGCGTCGAGGCCGAGGGCGCGCCGGGCGCAGACGGTCGCCACGGCCATGATGGGGAGCTGCGGGTTGACGCCGAGGTTGGTCGGGAAGACGCTCGAGTCCGCGACGAACAGGCGCTCGACGGTGTGGTGCCGGAGATCGGGCCGCACCACGTTCTGCGCCGCGTCGCTGCCCATCCGGCACGTGCCGAACATGTGGGTGATGGCGCTGGTGAAGGCCATCGGGTGGGTGGGGCCGTCCTGCTCGAGGCGGATCAGGTCGCCGACCGACGCCGTGCGCGGCGTGAAGCCCCGAACGCCCGGAGCGACGTGGTCGGCCCCCGCCGCCAGCATCATCTCACCGAGCACCCGCAGCCCTCGCCGGAACTTCGCCACGTCCCGGTCGGTGGGGCTCCAGGTGACCACGGTGCGCCCGGCGACGCGACGGACCCGGCCGTGCGCCTCGGCCTTGACGGCCACGCCCCAGTCGAGCTGGTGGGCCAGGTCGTCCAGCTCCCGTGCGAACGTGCTGCCGACCCCGTCCAGCCTGCCCGCCAACACCCCCAGCCCGAACCCCAACGCCTCGAACTTCAGGCCCTCCCCCCGCAGGCCGATGACCTCGTGTCCCTGCGTGGCGCCCTCCCACATGCGCACCGGGTCCGGGAACCGCCCGGCCATGGAGACGCCCGGGTGGCACTGGAAGTGCTGCCCCACCGGACCGTGCCGCAGCCCGCTCCCCAGCAGCAGGACAGGCGACTGCACCGCGCTGGCCGCCACGATGACCGCCTGTCGGGCGACCACCCGGACCCGCGCCCCGCTGGCGCTCAGCCCGCGCACGCCCTGCGCGACCGCACCGTCCACCTCGATGCCTTCGGCCTCGACGGAGGAGATCAAGGTCGCGCCGCCGTCGAGGGCGTCAGCGAGCAGGGTGACGTCGACCGAGCGCTTGCGCCCGGTCGGGCAGCCCTGGATGCATCGCCCCGAGCCCTCACAGCCGCTCACGTTGCGCCGGATCGGCCGATGCTCGATCCCGAGCGCCTCGGCGCCGCGCGCCATGAGGAGGTTCTTCGGGCCGGCCACCGCCGGATCGGTCGGTCGAACGTGCAGGCGCTCCTCGAGCTCATCGGTGAGGGCCTCGAGGACCGCCCAGGGGAGGGCGTCGCCGAGCGCCGGGTCGGCCCGGAGCCACCCCTCGTGCACGTCGCGGGGGAGGCGCCAGCAGATCGCGCCGTTGATCGGCGAGCTCCCGCCGACCATCTTGCCCTGGATGTACGGCATCGGCGCGCGCCCGATCACCACAGACGCGCTCATGTCTCGATACAGCAGCGCCATGGCGTCGAAGGCCGATCGCGGGTGCTCGCCTGGCTCGAACCACCGGCCTGCCTCGAGCACGACCACCCTGGCGCCTCGCGCCACGGCCTCCCGCGCCGCGGCGGCGCCAGCGGGCCCGCTCCCGACGATGACGACGTCGGTGGTCAGGGTCAGCGGGCTGGACAGGCTCCGCCCATCGATGTGGTTCATGGCGAGACTCCTCGGGCCGCGTCCTCGACGCCCTCGTCGGCGAAGTACCCCAGCGCGGCGACGACCTTGACGATCTGGATCAGGTCGGCGGCCACCGGCAGCCCGGCGACCCGATGGATGTAGGCGTCGCGCGCGGCCGCGGTCATGTGGGGCAGCGTCCGGCCATGCCCCAGCAGCGCCGGAAGCACCGCACCCAACAGCACGGTCGCGGCCTCGAAGCCCCACCGCAGGTGGGCCGGCGCGGTGGCGTCGAACTGATGCCAGAAGCGCTGCAGGTCAACGGACGCTGGCGCCGGCAAGCGGGTCGGCTCCCCCAGCACGGCGAGCACGAGCGCCGTCCGGAGGGCGTCACGGGTGGGGTTCCAGGCGTTCATGCGAAGGCTCCTGTCTGGCTGCGCAGGCTGGCGTCGAAGCGCGCGACGGTGCGCGCGTCCACCTTCGCGATCGCCCCCTCGACGACGTCCGCGAGGTCGTCACAGCCGCCCTGAATGGCCTGAACCACCTCCATCAGGGAGGCGACGTTGGCGGCCGGATCGGCGTACATGGCCTCGGCGACGCTCGGCACCTCCACCACCGCGCTGGCGACGGCGTTGAAGACCGTCAGCGCGACCGTGTTCCCCGTTGCAGCGACGAGGGCGCGAGCGAACGCGAGGTCGGCCTCCCGCATCGCCCCGGCGCCGGTCTGCGTGGCCCTCAGCGCACCGTCCAGCGCGCCGCCAAGCGTGGGCAGGGCGTCGAGCAGCCGCTGCCGGTGCCGCACGATGAGCCGCACCGCCACCGCCCGCCGGAGCTCCAGCAGCTCCTCCAGCAGCGACGTCGCCCGCGCCGGATCGTCCAGCGTCGCCTCGATCCACAGCGGGATCAGCGACAGGTCGCCGACCTCCCGTGGGTCGTTGACCCGCAGCCCGCTCCCCTGCCGCGCCGTGACCAGCCCCCGCGCCTCCAGGGCCGCGATCACCCGCTGCATGGTCGACGGGTTGACCGAGAACGCGAGCCCGAGCTCCCGCAGCGTCGGCAGCCGACTCCCGGCGGCGTAATGCCCCCGCAGGATGTCCCGCGTCAGGCTGCGTTCGATGGTGGTGGCGGTGTCCATGGGCGTCCGAGGTCAAGTCAACGCGGCGTTGTTGTGTGACACAATTGAGTCATACAATGGCTGACCTCCGGACGCAAGACAAAACTCGCGCTCGGGCCAGGCTCCCCCTCCGCCGCCCGGCCGGGCACTTACTCCGCGAGGTGCAGCGGAGACATCGGGTCTGTGGGGCCGGGGCGGCCGGCGCGGTTCAGGGCAGCGGGCCAAAGTCCTCAAGGCGGTGGAAGTCCGGTCGCGGCCCCGTCCCGGCGAAGCTCGCGCTGTACGACCGTCGCCAGGCCGGGCCATGGATGGCGGTGGCGTTGACGCGGTTCAGGCCGTCCGGGAGCCACAGCAGCGGCACACGCACCCGACCGCGCCACCGGTCCGACCCACGCTCCACCTCAAAGTGCAGGTCGAAGCCCTGCGCCACCACCTGCCGTCGGCCGGACAAGCTCAGCACGAGGTGATGGCCCGCAGGGCCGAGCTCTACCTCCAGGTAGCGGTCATCGTCACCCAGCAGGAAGACCTCCACCACCTCGTGCTCCCAGAGGCCGGGCGTGGGGCCAGGCGCGCCGGGAGGTGGCGCGTCGCCGTGCATCGGGGCGTCGACGGTCAGCAGGAGCTCGTCGCCGGTGAAGTCGAGGAGGACGGCGACGCGATCCTCGGCGACCAGCGGCGCGCCGTCCCAGGTCTTATCCACGGCGAGCGCGACCCGACGGCGGACCCGGTGCGCCGCGAACGCCTCTTTCGCCTTGTCTGTCAGTGGGATGGCGAACAGGGGCAGCTCGCCGAAGACGCCCGGCACCGCGCCGACCGGCTCGAAGCCCACGCGCTGGAGCATCGCCAGCGAGCGCACGTTCGGCGCGTCGGCCGCGCTCACGATGCGCGACCAGCCCAGCGCCCGCACCTCCTCGACCAGCCAGCAGACCGCCGCGGTCGCCAGCCCGCGACCCGTGTGCGAGGGCCGCAGCGCGATCACCACCTCCGGCTCCACGCTCATCTTCGGCCACGCCCGCAGACCGCAGAAGCCTACCGCCTCCTCCCCATCAAACAACAGCACCACGCCGAGACCCCCGCTGGCCGCAAGCGCCTCGCTGGCGGCGATGTCGGCCAGGACCTCGGCCATCGTCATCACGTGGCCGTCGAACAGGTAGCGCACGATCGAGGGCTCGGTGCACAGCTCGAAGAAGGCCTCCGCGAGCCCGCGATGCAGGGGTTGACGACGAAGCAGGGCGAAGGGGGTCATGGGGACACTCCTGGGTGCAGGTCCGCGGAGCTCTCGAGGACAGTCTCGGCGCGGCCCGGATGCAGGGCGTTGGCGCATCGGAGTGTAGCAGCGGGTCTGGCTCTGGCCAACTCCTCCAACCCCCGCTATCGTGTCCTCCTCACACGCCCGAAGGAGCCTTCGATGCTTGTCTCCCCGCCCTCCCTGTCTGCGTCACGCCCCTGCCCTCACCGCACGATCTCGATCGCGCTCGCCGCAGCGCTGATCGCGCTGGTCGCCGCGTGCGCCGACTCCTCCCCCAGCCCCACGCTGGAGCCGACCGACGTCGGCCCGGACGCCCTCCTCGACGCCGACGACCACGGCGGTCGCGACACCGCCGCGGACGCTCCCCCGGACACCGACGCTGACCTGTCGCCGGACGCCGCGGACGACGTCCTGCCCGAAGATGCCACGCCGGACGTCGCGCTCGACGCCGCGCCTGACGCCGCGCTCGACGTCGCCGAGGACACACGCCCCGACACCTCCCCCGACGTGCCCGACCACTGCCCGGACCTCGCCCTCACGCCCCCTTCGCCGGTGGGGCTGCCGTCTGTCTCCGGGCGCCATGAGGCGGTGACGGCGGGCCGCTTCCACGACGAGTACCTCTACAACGCCGACGGCTTCCTGAAGATCGGCGTCCGCCGCGAGTGGGGCGGTACCATCATCTTCTTCGGGCTGGATGACGGCCAGCAGGGGATGAACAACACCAATACCATCGACGCCAACGACACGGGCCGGGAGGTGCAGGTCGCCTTCTACGACCCGGACCGCAGCGGCCAGGGGTGCGCGTGGAACGCGTCGTGCCAGACCGGCGGGCAGGTGTGCCCGGTCGGCATCCGCTACCTCGGGTGGAACCCCGTCCAGGGCGGCAATCGATGCAACATCGGCTCGGGCGTCGAGGCCGTCCGGGTCCAGGATGGCGTGATGGAGGTCCAGACCCTGCCTCGGGAGTGGAACCCGGACTGGGACGCCCAGAGCTGCCAGCCGGACAGCTGCGGCTCGGCCCCGGCGAACTCCCGGCCCTCGGACGTGCGCGTCTGGCAGCGCCTCCGCTTCGTCCGCCCCCACGTCGTGGAGGTCGAGTACCAGCTCCAGAACCTCGCCGAGCTCGACCACGCCGCGACGTTGCAGGAGCTGCCGACCATGTACACCGCCAACGGCCACGGCGGCCCCGACCTCTGGCGCATGTTCGACTCCAGCCGCGTCGAGGTCCCCATCGACACCGCGGCCGGCGGCATCGACGGCTTCAACTACAAGAACTTCACCAGCCCCGGCCCGTGGGTCGCCTTCCAGAACGGCACGCTCGACTACGGGGTGGGGCTCTATCAAGAGAACAGCGTCCGCGACTTCCAGGGCTGGCAGCAGCGCGCGTTGCCCTTCAACAACGTCCGGGCGCGGTTCGCCTTCGGGATCCCCGCACGTGGCACCGTGAGGGCACGGGCCTACTTGATCATCGGCGCCCTCGGCACCATCGAGGCCGAGGCGACCTGGCTGGCCGCCCACCTGCCGCCCTTCGGCACCCTCGACAACGCCGCTGTCGCCCCCGATGGCGCGGTGGCGCTCGGAGGCTGGGCCCTCGATGATGAGGCCGTTCAGCGCGTGATCGGCCGCGTCGATGGCGTCGAGCGCGGCTCGCTCGCCAGCGCCTTCCCGCGGCCGGACGTCTGCCTGGTCTGGCCCGGCTATCCTGGGTGCAACGCCGTGGGCTTTGGCGGCAACCTCCCTGCAGGCGCCGTCCCGGACGACGGGTGCCCCCACGCCCTCGAGGTCGTCGCGATCGACGGCCGAGGCAATGAGCGGGTGATCGATCGGCGCGCCGTGGTGCACCCGTAAGTGTCTAACAGTCCACAAGAAATCCAAGGGTGGAGGAGACGATGGGCACCTGGGGATCGGGAAATCTCGACAACGACTACGCCCTTGACGAGCTGGGCGACCGGTCGGCGAAGTTCATCAAGACCATGATGGCGAGGGCTCGCAAGAAGGCCAGCCGCGAGGCCGATGAATGGGACCACACCACCCTGTTCGTCGAGTTCGAGATGGTCTTCGCGCTCGCCGAGCGCAAGCTGTTCACCACGGGCTATCCCGCACGCGCCGAGGTCGAGGCCCTCGCCCAGAAGTTCATCGTGGGCTGGGATGCCTACATCGACGAGCTGGGCGCGACCGACGACTACAAGGAGCGCAGGCGCGCGACCATCCTCGAGACCTTCGAGCGCTTCGCCGTGCTCTGCGACACCTTCGCCACCTGAGAAGCCGTTGAGAAAGTAGATGCCGATGGATCCGACGTAGATTCTGGTTCCAGGCGGCGTTTGATGTGAGGGAGTGGGCCCAGAGGCCCATGACCGAGCAGAAGACACACCTGGGGACAACCCAGTCTGCATCCCGGTTGAGCCCGCAGGGCAGGGGGTTCTGTGAGCGATAGCGAGTCTGGGGTGGGTTGAGCCCGCAGGGCAGGGGGTTCTGTGAGCGATAGCTCGCAGAAGACCCTGCGT
>Ga0210033_1000867_pt1 | contig 28782 bp, 21 predicted proteins | sample CryGeymeta201501_FD_185465 | JGI IMG/M metagenome (GOLD analysis project Ga0210033, IMG submission 185465) | Groundwater microbial communities from Crystal Geyser aquifers in Utah, USA - Crystal Geyser metaG 2015-01 (SPAdes) (version 2) | ecosystem: Environmental > Aquatic > Deep subsurface >... | reverse complement strand
GGTGCGGAGAGGTGCTTTGGAAAGATGTGAAACGGGCGCAAACCCTTTAGAAACAAGGGGAAAAAGAAAACCCGTCACCCCGGAGAATGACCCCAGAGAGACGGGTTTGTCTTTTGTTAATGGTGGTGGGCCTGTAACCCGCGCCAAACCTAGCTAACTCAGCGCCTTACAACCGGCGCAAGCCCGTGCGGAACGGTGCGGATCACCCCTCTACCTGCGGTGAATCGTAGCAGCTTGACCCGATCACCGCCCGCGATGCCCGCCGCCAGGATCGCCGCCAGTTCGATTCCGTGTTTATCAATCGAACCCGCGTCCGCATTTGGAGCGGGCACTGATTGCTCTCCCTCCTCGGACTGCTTCCCGCCCGGACTGGCCACGAACCGCCGGACACGTCTACAGCCCGACGTGTACCGGGCGCGCCACCCTTGGCCTTCGCGCCTGGCTGGCGGTCTGGAGGTTGGCTGTTCGGGAGAGGATCCGTAGCATTGCCTGATCGTGGTGGTAGGTCCGGAACGCATCCGCCACCGCGCTGTCAATGAAGGTGGCCGTCATCTGGCCGTCGGCCGGTGCGGACACGACGCCGTCCGGGATGTCTCGTGACCAGCCCCTGGCTGACCGGAACCCGCTCACCAGGTGCGAAAAGTTCGGCCACGCGTGGTCCAGGTGTGCGTCGTCGATGGTGACCATCACGCCGGTCAACTCGCATTCGACGCGGCCCTGGTCGTCCCCGTACTGGGCGAACGCCTGCTTCTTAGCTTGGATGAGGTCGAGCGCGACGGCCTGCCGGCAGGCACCATAGAAGTCCTGCGACCGTCCCTTGGGCTTGCCCTTGACCGCGTCGATGTACGAGAAGTCCGTAGCGGTCCCGTCCTAGCGGACGACCCAGAAGCCAGAACTGCTCCAGCCGGTCCCGGTGTTCAGGCGCCGCTCGAAGTGCGCGATCTGGCCGTCCCCCTTGGTTGGTTCGCCAACCGCGTCGAGCGCCGGGTCGTAGCGCTCGATGAGCGCGACCAGATCGGCGTGGTCATCCAGGTCGGAGACGCGCTGCCCGTCCTGGTACCGGTGCAGCACGGACTTGTAGTGCTCCAGAGCACTGCTCTGGGTCCGGAAGCTCCGGGAACCGATATCGACAGCCTTTGCCATTCTTCCTCCTCCGTGTCCTGCGTCAGCGCAGCAGAACGTAAGCCACCACAGCGACCAGCGCGAGCCAGAACAGGACTCGCGCCCCACTGCGCTTCGTCCCCGGCTCCTCGGGCGTGGCCTGGTTGTCCAGCGACTCGCGGTACGACAAGCCGGTGCCAGGTATCCCCACGTTGCCGGTGACCTTGTCGCCCCGCAAGTTCACCGACGCGCCCGGACGCCCGACCGTCCACGACGACCCCGACTTGCTCAGGTTGAACGTCAGGCCCTTGAAGATGCGGATACGTTTTTGGAAACGGAAGCCCATGGCAATTCACTCCAGCCCGGTGAAACGCACGTGCATTCCGTGCCCGCGCCACAACGGCACGGGCGCCTCCTCGCTGGACTTGAACGGCTGTTCCACGCTCACTACGGCGACCGAGGCAAAGTGCCCGGTCGTACTCAACTTGGCGCATCCGGCAGCGATTGCCTGCCAGTTGCTCGGGCGTGCTGCGCTGTTGGCGGGAAACGTGGCGGAGCGCACGACCACCCATTCCGGTCGCTTGGTCTTGCCGATGAACCAGATTGAGGGATCGACCTCAGGATTCCCCTGCCAGGACATCAGCTCAAAGCCCTGCTTCTCCAAGTAGTCGCGAACCACTTGGACGGCCATGTCGTGGACCTCCCATGGCGACATCTCGATCTTCTGGTCAGTGACCAGTGCCACTGGGTCGATTGGCCTTCTGGTCTCCGCGTCCAGCAAACCCCATCCCGGCATGTCCGCCACCCAGGCACCACCGAAGAGCTTCTTCTTCATCGGCAGGATGCAGGCTCGACCGTTGGCGCTTCTGGCAGCAGTGACGGCCCCCTGCGGGTTGCCGGGCCCCTGCACCTTCCCGTCAACGTCATCCACGCGGACGAAGAACAACTGGTTGCCGAGGCGGAAGGACAGATGCTCCAAGAATGGCGGATAGGGATGGGCTCGCAGCCAGGACTGAATGCCACCGTCCACCTGCTTGCTCAGATGGATGCCGGCCGCCTTCCAGCAAGGAAAGAACGCCTCGGAGATCTCGTTCATTTCGATTTCGTACATGCTGCTCCTCAATGCGGGCTGTAGCGGCTCTTGATGCCGTCGATCGTTCTCAGCTCGTCGTAGTACCGCTTCTCACCGGTGCTCTTGTCTTCAAAGGTCCGCTGGCTGTGCTTGAAACAAGGGTCGCACCAACCCAGTCGATACCGTGTCGGATTGGCTGTCTCACCGAATTGCGTCGGCGCTCCGCAGTTCGCGCACAGAACCTTCCCCTTTGCATCCCTGGACTGCGTCTCCGTGCGCGTAAGCTGGTCGAGGACAGGGCTTGACGCGGCATCGCCTGACAGCTTCTCGGGCTGAACGAAGTCCAGGGAAATCGTCTTCTCGCCGGCATGGGTGAAGAAGATCCGGACGGTGCCGTCGATGCTGTCGGCCAGCACCTGACCGATGCCCCAGTCAGGCTTCTTCGGGTGCCGCACGCGATCGCCTTTTTTGTATTGCATAAGATCTCCTTGATGGCCGTCCGTCCCAGCTACTCAGTCAGTCAGCCTGCCGCCTGAGCCACCCGGCGACGTCGCCAGCCCGCGCGCGCTTGGCGCGTTCGCCAGCGTCCGCCTCTTCCGGGAGGTCCTTCCAGACGGTCAGAAAATGGGTGCCTGGTGCTCCGTTCTGGACCATCACATACCCAGACCGCAGCTCTTTACGCCCCCACGTCGTTTGCCACCGTGCGGAAAACGACCACAGTTCACCGCCGTCGGGTTTGCCGTTGAGAAACTGCTTCCAAGCCCCGTTCAAGTGGCCGAAAGGCAGTTCAGGCGCCGCCTTGAGGGGGTCCGTGACCACTTCGCGCTTCTCGACTTCCTGCACCGTCAGTCGCTCCAGCAGGTGTTGGCGCTCGACGGCGAACTCGCGCTCCTCCTCGACCCCAGCGCCGTCCTTCTTCTTGAGCATCTCCTTGACCTTCATGTAAACCGCAACGGGCCAGACGGCGACAACGAGGATGGCAGCCAGAACCGGCGCTACGAGGTTGTTGAGGATGCGAAAGGAAAGTTTCTTGCGGTCCGGGTTCACGGCTTCGAGCAGCTCACGAAGGGACTCGGACTCTTTCTCCTTCGTCAGCTGGTGCGCGCCGTAGACGACGGCAAGCACCGCGACGCCGATGCCCAGGTACCAGTAGACGTAGATCACGCCGCTCCCCCACCGCCTTTGTCGGCTCGGGGAAACACTGTCATAGCACCGACTTCGTAGCCCTCTGGGGCGCCTTCGGACTCGGCGACTCCGTTGTGCTGCACCCGAGTGGCCACGATGACTCCCCGCTCAATATCCAAGAACAGGTCGCGCTCGAAGGTGCTGCCGTACCCCATGTGGATGTACTCGAGCTGCTTGCCTTGCGGGAGGCGGATCGTGCCGGAGTACCAGTGGGCGAACACCCTTTCCGGAAACTCGGGGAAGATGGTTGCCAGTGACGCGTCGGTTCCGTTTTCAAGCGTTCCGCTCAGACCGATCAGGTACAGGCGGTCATCAACGATCTCCCAGCTACCGACGTAGCCGCGCCATAGCGCCGTGCAGTTCGACTCGAAACGCGGGTTGATGCCACCCATGGCGAAGTAGTCGCTGAGGGGGTTGGTGCACATCGCCACGTCCTCTCCCTGGTAGTTAAGTCTTTCCGCGATCTGCGCAGTCATGATGCTTCCCCTTTCTGCGAGCCACCGTCGTTTGCATGGGTCATCGTCATTTCAAAACCCCGGGTACTTCTGCCAGACGCGCTGGTTCATCCCTGCGTTCTCGCTGTACTCACCGATGTCCCAGTCCTTGAATGCGTAGAGATCTTCCGCGACGGTCGTGATGACCTCGCGCAACTCCAGGGGCTCCACCCACTCGGATGGAATCGCCTTCACACCGAGCATGGCGCCCAGCAGGTTGCCGGTGATCGACCCCGTCGAGTCAGAGTCGCCATCGTGGTTCACGGCCAGGATGACGCCGTGTTTAAAGTTGCGCGCGACCAACGCGCAGTAGATGGAAATGGCGAGGGCTTCTTCCGCAACCCAGCCCTGGCCGAGCTGTGCGATGGCGACTTCGTGGGCCTCGCCGCTCGCCGCCAGTGTCTCGGCCATCTCGATCGCGCGCAGGGTCTCCTCATGTCCACGCTCGGCACACAGGATGGATTTCGAGGCGATCAGCGCTTCGGACAGCGACGCCCCGTCGGTCAGTGCAAGGATCAGAACAGCCAACACGCCGCCAGCCAGCGCTCCGGTCGGATGCCCGTGTGTCAGCGCGGCCAACTCGGTGCCCAGGCGAAAGGCGTCCTGTGGCGACTCCTGCTGACCCAGGCGCCATGCAAACAGCCCAACGGGCGCGACCCGCATTACGCCACCACACCCCTTGCTGTTGTTTCTGGCTGGCTCCCCCAGCGAGCCCATCGCCCGCAAAGCCGCGAGGCATGTGTTGCCAGGGGCACGTCGATGATGCAGTTCGCGCTGTTGAAATAGCCAACCAGGTTCGTCAGAGCCGAAGTCGATGTCGCAGGTCGGACGTTCACCTTGGGTTCGCAGCCAACGGAGGTAGGCATGTGCCGTCACGCCGGAATAGGTGGTGATGCCTTTCATGCAGCCTCGCACCCAAGCTCGAATCAGCCCCTCGGCGGTGAAGAGGGTCATCTGGGTGTCGTCCGTGATCAGACCGATGCCGCCGTAGGCTGGTGCGTACAGGGTGATGCCCTTGGGTCCAAAGTGGCGAAGAATCTCGGTTCGCTTCATGAACTCGACGGGCGCGCCAAGTGCGTCGCCCACAGCCCCGCCCAGCAGGCACCCGACAAATCGCGCTTGGACCGTCCGGCGCTGCTGGCGCTTGCTGCGCCATGGCGGTGGGTTGGGTGCACTTTCCGGCTCGTCATCCTCGGTGGCGTCGTCTGCCTCCGGTCCGTCTTCCTCAGACAAGGAATGATGAACACCAAGCTCGACGACCACTTGCGCAGCCGGACGGGCCACGAGGTTCAGCTGTTTGCGCCACTCAGGCACTTCAGTGCCGTCCCAACTGACGCCCAGACCCTTCTCCCAGTACGACAGGTAAGCCTCGCCACGCTCGGACGCGTAGTGGTTGCTGTTGCCAGCGGAGCAGTCGAGTGCGTACTCCCAGTTGTTCTCGCGCATGCAGACCCCGTGCTCCGGATGCGGCACCTGGCCCAGACCCGTCAGGTATTCCGCGCTCTTGGTGTCCAGTGGGCGAAACACCGCAACGCGTAGCCGACCGTCGTCCCTTGGGGCGATCGCCGCGATCAGGTCGTCACCACGCTGCACTGTGACCAGCTTGTCGCCGAGATCCACCGGCCCGACCTCAACCCACCAGTGGTCACCGGCGGCTGAAACCACGTCCCGTCCATCGTCGGGCGCCAGCAGCTCGGCCAGCCGGCTCATCGCTGGCTCGTAGCGCTTCCATTCGGTGCCACCGTCGCGCGTGCTCACCTGCAAGCCATGCAGCATCATCGCCAGCGGTAGCTCTCCCCCTGCGTCCACTGCTGACTTCAGATCAGCGCTGGCAATCGGATAGGCGATGTCCGGCAAACCGTATCGCGCCAGCACTTCTGGCTTGAGATGGACGTCAGCGAAGTTCGGCATGGCGAGCGAGAAGGCGATCGAACGCTGCCTCAAGTTCAGGGTGGACGCCGCGTACTCCGGCGACAACTTTGGCTGCCCAGTCGAAGTAGCCTTGCTTGCGTTCTGGCGACCAGTCGGACGGCGGTGACGCCAGGATGTCCCGCAGATTGCAAATCTTGTCTGCCAGCTTCACGAGCTTGGCTTCCTTCGAGATGTGCGGGGCGTGTTCAATCTGGCGCTGCTTGCGCACATGCTTTTCCAACGACTTGTCGTCGGTCACTTCGAGGACGATGGTCGTGATCTGCGACCCGAAAGTCGCGGTCAACTCTTCCGATGTGGTCTCGGTGTCCTCGATCGTGTCGTGCAGGACCGCCGCACAGAGGACCGCCACATCGGTGACGTTGCCCTCGTTCGCAAGTACGTTGGCCAGCGCGATCGGATGATTGATGTAAGGCGATGCCTCGGCGTCCTTGCGCCGTTGATTACGGTGCTTGTCGGCGGCAAAGGCCACTGCCTTCGCAAACGCGCCCAGGGGGTTGTCATTGCTTTCCATTTGGAGATCCCTTCTTGCTGGCTATTTCGTCTTGGTGGCCGCTTCATCGACGAGCGCCACCACCGTGTCCTCGTTGCCGGTCGTGATCAAGGTCCACAGGGCTCGGCACTTGTCCAGCGCGTCGCCCGATGCGTCTTCAAGTTGCTTGATCAGGTCCAACTCCAGTTCGGCACGCTGCTTCGCTTTGCGGCCGCCGTATTCCTCGACCAGGTGGTCGCCAGCGACGTTCATGGCCTTGATCAGCGCGTCTTCGTCCGTCCTGATGCCCTGCCAGAAGAAGCGATTGGTCATGGCTTCGCGGGGGAACTCCGCGATTCCCTTCAAGAGCGCGAACGCTTGACCCCAGGGCGACGACCACTCCGACTTCTGTGAGGGATTGAATGCCACGGGCGAGTACGCCACCTTGGGAATCAGCTTGTCGGCCTTGGTCCGATCCAGGCGGGTCTTGAGCTCATCCAGGATGTTGGTGACGGCGTTATCCGGGATCTTCCCGCCCGGGTGATAGGCCTCGTACATACGCTGCGCGTCGCTGCGGATGCGCTCGCGCTGCGACGCCAGAAAGGCCTCGATGTCATCGCCTATGGTCTGTCCGAGCAGTTTCTTCGCGTCGTCGTTGGCTGCTGTCAGCGCCGCCTCGAAGAGGGGAATGGCTTGTTTGGGCATCCAGCGCACCCCATCGGCGAGCGCGAACGAATAGCGCGGCAGCAGCTCACCCGACACCCGACGCAACCGATCGATCTTCTTGAGCGTGGATTCGTCGAATGGCGCGACCTTGAACGAGGTCTGCGCCTTCACCATGCCAGTCTGACGAAAGCTGTCGACGCCGAACCACTCAGGCTTTACGGGCGCCTCCAGCGGCGGAATCCGGCTCAACTTGTCCACAGAGACCAGTGCACCGAGTTCGAAGACCCGCGCCACACTGTCAGAGAGAGGGTCGAGCTTGGGAACGCCAATGGCTTCGGTCGGCGACGGCACTGCTTCGTTGTTCTGGTCCACCAACACAACCTCACCCGACTCCGGGTCGACGACGGCCCGCACCGGTGGCTCGGTGTCTGATTCGTGGGCAAGGCAGCGCCGCCGGTAGTCTTCCCAAAGCCGCGCCGCCTCGACGTCGCCTTCAGGCAGCACCAGGTTCGGCATCGAAGATGCGACATCTGGTCGCAGCGGCCCCGCGATGCCCCACAGGTAGTCGAACCACTTGCGGCACGCTTCGAAGGTCGCCGCTGTCACGACCGATGCCAGGTTCGCCTGCGAAGGCGACGCTGGCGCAAATCCCATGTTTTCGGTTGGGCCAACTGACACCGCTGCATCGCCGTCCGCGCCGCACAGGCACAAGAGGTTCGATGACCGGTAGAGCAGGGTCGCCTCCGGGAAGACCTTGAAAGCCGCGCGATCGCCGTGGCGTTCGACCAGACGAAGCAGGTCTTGCAGGTCGGCCTCCGAAGTTCGGCACGTCGGGTGGATGCTGACGACCAACCGCAGCTTGGTCGCGGCGTTGTCAGCGAGGTATCCCTCCATCCAGTTCACTGCCCGCGCGTCGATCGCAGACACCACGCCGAACACGCTGAGCGCCGCCCGCGCGGCCACCTCGAAGGGAAGCTCCGTCTCGTACCTGCCGACCCCTGAGCTGACGCGGGGCTCCGGCCAGACGAAGGGCATTTGCGGGACGATTGGCTTGCTCACGAGGCCTCCTTTGGCGGTTAGGTCACGCGGCGATTGAGAGCCTTTGCCGATTGGGCGCACCCACAACGGTAATCACAATGCAGCGGATACAAACACTAAAACGATGTGTTGGACACATTCTAGTGCGGCTTATATACTTCACGCAATAGCCCCCATAAGCCTTCGTTAACCCAAACGAGCACCCACAGGATGTCGAAAGAACAGCTTGCAGACCTGACCCAGACGCAGCGCGATCGACTCGCGTTCGTGGAGTTGCGCGTGCGCTTCATTGGGGAGATCCGCCGACAGGACTTGGTTTCGCGTTTTGGCATCCAGTCCGCCGCCGCCACCCGGGATCTGGCCCTGTACAAAGACCTCGCTGCGGGCAACATCGACTACGACTCCAAGGGCAAGTCGTACATCTTGGGTCCGGACTTCCACCCAGTCTTCGACTTCCCGCCCGAGCGTGTGTTGTCCTGGTTGACCCAGGGCTTCGGCGACGGCGAGCCCATGCTGCTCAAAGCATGGGTCGCCAGCGAGAGCCCGTCGCGGCTGACGCACCCGGATCTGGATGTGCTGGCGAGCGTGACTCGGGCGATCCACCAGGAATGCCCGCTGGCGATCGAGTACCACTCCATCTCGAACGGTAAGGCCGAGCGCCAGATCGTGCCGTTCGCGCTGATCGACAACGGTCTTCGGTGGCACGTTCGCGCCTTCGACCGGAAGTCGAAGGAGTTCCGTGACTTCGTGATCACGCGCATCAAGCAGCCGCAGGTGTTGAAGGGCGAGAAACCAGCGTCGCACGAACTCAGCGACCAGGACATTCAGTGGACCCGCATCGTGGAGCTGGACTTGGTCCCCCACCCCGATCAGCCTCGACCTGAGATCACCGAGATGGACTACCGCATGGAGGATGGCGCGCTGCGGCTGAAGCTGCGCGCAGCCACCGCCGGGTACATCCTGCGCAAATGGAGCGTGGACTGCTCGCCCGACCACAGCCTGCGTGGCCATGAATTCCGCCTATGGCTGAAGGACCACCTTGCGATGTACGGCGTCAAGAACGCGATCCTTGCGCCTGGGTACAGGTCACCCGATCAGCAGCGCCTCGAATCGGAGGTGGATTGATGGTGGGCCCCCAAATAATCGAAAAGCTGGAACGCCTGGTCGATGAAGTCGGCGCACTGCAGAGCAAGCTCGTCCTGCTCATCGGGCCGCCCAATGCCGGCAAGACGGCATTGCTGCACTCCCTCGCCAAGAGCAAGGGCGTCACGCCGCTGAATGTCGGGGCCGAGTTGGGCGGTCGTCTCGCGGGCATGCCTCAGAGGCAGCGCCACCTGCAGACTACGACAATCCTGCGCGAGCTGGCCGATCAGCATGCCCCTGACGACTTGCTGCTGCTGGACAACATCGAACTGTTGTTCGACCGGTCCCTTCAGCTTGATCCACTCGATTTGTTGAAGCGCCACGCACACGCGAAGCGCGTCGTTGCGGTTTGGCCAGGCGAGTTGCAGGGCGATGCAAGAACGGGCCGGCTGACGTACGCCGACATGGGGCATCCAGAACACCAGGACTACAGCCTTACCGGCGTGGTCCCCTTTGAAATTCAGTAATAGGGAAGCGAGGAAGACATGCGCTACGGCGATCTCATTCAATTCGAACCGATCGAATCGGTCATCCAACTGCTCGACGCCAATCGTCCGAACGAGGCCAAGAAGCTCGTCGCGACGTATGTCATGTCGGACGACATGGCCGAGCGGATCGCCAAGCAGATGATTCCGCAACTCTCATTCGACGAGTCCGTCGACCACATGGGCGTGCTGGTGGTCGGTAACTACGGCACCGGTAAGTCGCACTTGATGTCGGTGCTGTCCCTTGTGGCTGAGGACGCGGCTTACCAGCCCATGATCCGCCACCCGAAGGTTGCAGAAGCAGCGGGGAAGATCGCTGGCAAGTTCAAGGTCCACCGCATCGAGATCTCCAGCCAGATGTCGCTGCGCGACATCATCACCCAGGAGCTTGAACTCTTCCTGGAAAAGAACGGAGTCAGCTACTCGTTCCCGGCCGCCGACAAGGTGGTCAACAACAAGGCTGCGTTCGAGGAAATGATGGCCGCGTTCGCCGAGGTTCACCCCAACCACGGCGTACTGTTGGTGGTCGACGAGTTTCTCGACTACCTGCGCTCCCGCAAGGACCACGACCTGGTGCTGGACCTGTCGTTCCTGCGTGAGATCGGTGAAGTCACCAAGCACCTGCGTTTCCGCTTCGTGGCTGGCGTGCAGGAAGCCATCTTCGACAGCAGCCGTTTCCAGCACGTCGCCGACAGTCTGCGCCGCGTGAAGGACCGTTTCACGCAAGTGCTGCTGGCCCGGCAAGACGTCAGCTTCGTTGTCGCTGAGCGCCTGCTGAAAAAGACGGCTGATCAGCAGAACAAGATCCGGACCTACCTCACCAAGTTCGCCAAGTTTTACAGCTCGATGAACGAGCGCATGGACGAGTACGTGCGGCTGTTCCCCGTTCACCCTGAGTACATCGGCACCTTCGAGCGGCTGATCTTCACCGAGAAGCGCGGCGCACTGGTCACCCTGCGCGACCAGATCCAGGCCGTCCTGAACGACGAGGTTCCCAGCGATCGCCCTGGGCTCATCGGGTACGACAAGTTTTGGGAGACCGTGACCTCCAACTCGGTGCTGCGCTCCGACCCCAGTATTGGCCCCGTCCTGAAGGTGTCCGAGGTCCTGGCTGAGCGCGTGCTGAAGGCGTTCACCCGCCCGGCCTACAAGCCGATGGCGCAGCGCGTGATCGCTGGCCTGTCGGTGCATCGACTCACCACTGGCGGCGACATCTACGTGCCAGTCGGGCCGACCGCTGCCGAGCTGCGGGACACGCTGTGTCTGTACCAGCCCGGCATCGAGGACATGGGTGGCGACCCAGCGGACGACCTGCTCACCGCCGTGCAGACCACCCTGCGGGAGATCGTCAAGACTGTCAACGGCCAGTTCATCTCCAAGGCGCCGGACACCGAGCAGTACTACCTCGACCTCAAGAAGGACGTCGACTACGACGCGCAGATCGAAAAGCGTGCCGAGGCCCTGTCGGATGACGCGCTGGACCGCGCCTACTACGGCGCCATCAAGCAGTTGATGGAACGCACAGACGAGAGCACCTACGTCACGGGTCATCAGATCTGGCAGTACCAGATCGAGTGGCAAGACCGCCGCGTCGACCGCAATGGCTACCTGTTCTTCGGCGCCCCGAACGACCGGCCCACCGCCCAGCCCGAACGCGACTTCTACGTCTACTTCATCCAGCCCTTCGAGCCGCCACGTTTCCGCGACGAGAACAAGTCGGATGAGGTGTTCATCAGGCTCAAGGGCCTGGACGACGCCATCAAGCGCCACCTGGCCTTCTATGCCGCAGCACAGGACCTTGCCTCCACCGCCAGCGGCGGCGCGAAGGCCGTCTACCTGGACAAAGCCAAGGACGCGCTGCGCGACATGAGCAAGTGGCTCCAGGAAAAGCAGATGACCGCCTTCGAGGTCACCTACCAAGGCAAGACCAAGACCCTCCAGGGCTGGGCCACGGGCGTCAACATCCGTGACAGGCTCCGTCTGGGATCTGATGAGCGCGCCAACTTCCGCGACATCGTCAACGTCGTCTCCGGCCTGGCGCTCAACCAGCAGTTTGCCGAGGTCTCCCCTGAGTACCCGACCTTCCCGGTGCTGGTCACCGAGTCCAACCGCAAGCAATTGGTGGGCAATGCGCTGAAGGCACTGGCCGGCGGCACCCGTACCAAGGACGCCAATGCCATCCTCGACGCGTTGGAGATGCTGGATGGCGACCGCATCGAACCGGGGCGCTCGCGTTACTCGCAAGAAGTGCTGAGCCGCCTGAAGGCCAAGGGCCATGGTCAGGTGCTGAACCGCAGCGAGCTGCTGAACGGACAGACGGACGTGGAGTACTTCCACCCGGTGAAATTCCGCTTGGAGCCGGACCTGCTGGTGGCCGTGCTGGGCGGCCTCGTCTACTCCGGCGACATCGTCCTGGCCATCACAGGCGACAAGATCGACTCCGGCAAGATCACGCTGCTGGCCGAGCGCGGACTCGAAGAGCTCAAGCAGTTCAAGCATGTCGAAGCGCCGAAGGAGATCAACGTCTCCGTTCTGCGGTCCTTGTTCGAACTGCTCGGCCTGTCGCCTGGCCTGGCACAACTGGCCACGCAAGGCTCGGAAGAACCCGTCAAACAGCTTCTCGAAGCCGTCTCCAAGCTCGTCGGCCGCGTGCTGACGGCAGGCACCGATCTGCAAGGCAAGCTCACCTTCTGGGGCAAGCCGCTGCTCACGGACGACGAAATCCGAGACTGGCGCACCCGGCTGGAAGCGCTCAAGACCTTCACTGAGGGCCTGACGCCGTACAACACGGTCGGCAAACTGAAGAACCTGCGCATCGGGTCCGACGACATCGATGCCCAGAAGAAGAACCTAGAGGTCCTGGCCGCCGTCGAGAAGCTGCTGGAACTGGTGACGGAGCTGGGCAGCACAGCCGCTTACCTGTCGCAGGCCGAGATGGTGCTGTCCAGCGACCACGCGTGGGTCAAGCAAGCGCAGAGCGCGCGCAAGGACATCCTGGACAAGCTCGCGCTGGACCGCAACGCGCAGCATGCTGCCGAATACCGCCAGACCCTGGCCCAGCTCAAGAAGGACTATCTCACCGCCTACATCGCCCAACACAGCAAGGCTCGCTTGGGCGTGACGGAGGACAAGACCAAGTCTGCGTTGCGCAAAGACACGCGCCTGGTCGCCATGCGGGCCCTGGCCGGCATTTCGCTGATGCCCACCAGCCAGCTCACCACCTTCGACGACAAGCTCGACAAGCTCAAGAGTTGCGCGTCGCTGGTGGAGGCGGAGCTGTCGGCCAGCCCCTATTGCCCGCACTGCAGCTTCCGGCCTGCCAACGAGCAGGGCGACTTCCTGCCGGCCGCCAACGTGCTGAAGCAACTGGATGAGGAACTGGACAAGTTGCTCGACGGTTGGCAGCAAACGCTGCTCGACAACCTGGACGACCCGATCATCCAGGCCAACCTGGACCTGCTGAAGGCATCCGCCCGCGAGCTGATCAAGAAGTTCGTTGCGTCGAAGAAGCTGGCCGACCCCGTCACCCCGGACTTTGTCAGTGCCGTGCAGGAAGCCCTGTCAGGGCTGGAGAAGATCGGCGTCAGCGGCGACGACATCAAAAAGGCCCTGCTGCAAGGCGGATCTCCAGCCACGCCGGACGACCTGCGCAAGCGGTTCGAGACCTTCCTGAATGACCGCTGCAAGGGCAAGGACGCCAGCAAGCTCCGGTTCGTAGTGGAGTGATCTCGTGAGCGGCCTAAGCAGCAGACCCCTTCGCCTGCAAAGCTGGATTCCCCCCAGCTTTGCGTGGACGACCGCGCCTGACGTGTTCTGCATCGACGTGCCGCTCGGCGACCCGGACCTCGTCGAGTTCATGTCGACAGGTGTTTGCGAGATCGATTTTCTTGGCACCAAGAAATCAGCGCGACTCATGGCGCTGTTGCTCGACGAGAAATCTCTTCGCCGTCAATTGAGGGAAGCCGTGTGGGCACCAGCCAAGCTCAAGCCCACCGGTTCACGCATCAAGGCCGGCACCAAGGTTGTCGCGCATTGCCACGGGGTGTTCTTGCTGCCGGACGGGAAGAATCTTTGCGTGGCGGTGGGGCGGTCGAAGCCCGTTGCTTCGGATGCTTGGATCTCGGCAGGGCTGAAGGCAGACGCCGACGCGCTGCTGCTGGAGCACCAATCCAAAGTCGCCGAGTTTGACGAGGCAATCGACCGCAAGAAGAAGGACAACGAGGACTTCTACGCTCGCAACAGCGACATGAAGAAGTTCGAAGGGTATGCAGAAGCGCAGGTGGCGATGGAGAGCCACTTTCAGCGTCCGGTGTTGACCGCCGAACGGCTATTGCCTTCACTGCCACGCGCCGCGAAGTTCACACAGCCGACATCGGGCGACCTTGAAAGGCTCGCACGCGCAGCAATTGCCGCGATCGCCGCATCCGGCTGGCCGCCATCCCGCGATGGCAACTACGCCGGCATTCTTCCCGGCGCCGCTGGCCGCCGCAGTCAAGGCCTCGTCTCATGGGTGCCCCACACAGGCCTGCCTTCGTACCCCGAGGTCCGGTGGGCTGTTCAGAAGCGCCTGCCTGCGGCGTTGCGCAAGCCGCGCATCGAGCAGATGGGCAAGCCCAAGTTCGACACGGGCACACAGCCCGTACAGGACTCGGTTCAGGTCCACGGCTTCGATCCGGTGTCGAACGACCTGAAGGATGCGCTGGACGATCTGCAGCTCGATCAAAGCGACTTCCGCAATCGTATCGATGACGTTCGCAAGGATGCCAAGGGGCAAGGCTTCGAGGCCGTCGCCTGGTTCCAGCCGTATCACGTCTGGACCGAGGAAACCTGGGGCATCTACTTCGACGCCCGCAAGCTGGACGATCTCGCGCTCAGCCTTCTTGATGACTTCAAGTCGGCGCGTGTTCATGGGTCACACAGCCTTGCTGCGCTGCTGGCCTTTGGCCTGACCTACGCCCACGAGATGTTCCACGCCCGGGTCGAGGCCGCACTCTCCTGGGCCGAGATCAACGCCCAGCAGCCGCGACACCTGCGCTACAAGGAGCGTGTCTACCAGGCGCTGCGCGAAACGCCCGATTGGCTCGAAGAGGCGTTGGCCAACTGGTCAGCATGGGACTGGTTCAAGGCACCGGGCATCCAGTCACTGGTCGCACGCATGGCGTCGAACGGTGATGGCTTGGACCGCGTCGTGGAAGCGTCCCTGGACCTCGCACCACCCGGCTATCAGGAATGGCGGCTGGGTCACCAGCCTGGTACGTGGCGCACCTTCGCCAACCAGCTCAGCACCGGCAACCCCAAGAGCAACCCCGCCGGGATTGGCCTGCCACTTGAAAGCGCGCTGAGCGGCCCGCCGCCGTATGACTTCCAGCCCGCCGACATCCCGCTGCGTTTCGTGGGCCCCGGCGTCATCGCCGATCGTCTCCAAAGCCACCCGGCCACGTTCAACGTGCCGCCGCGTCGCGAGCTTGAACGGGCACTCAAACACTTCCGCCACAGCCTGGACGCATCGGGCGGCAAAGGCGGCCACCAGAAGTGGACGGGGCCCGACCAACGTGCCTTCATTCTCCCCACGCGCGACCCGGTGAGCACGGGCGTCTTCAAGACGTTCCTGCACCACGTGGGCATCGACAAGGCTACCTACGTGCGCCAAGTGCGACCCAACCTCTGAATTCCGAAGCTGACGCCATGAACGACCTATACAAAGACCATCAAAAGGCAGCAGGAAGCCCCGTCGAATGCTTGGGGATCACCTTCCCAAGTGAGCAGGCCCGTCGCGGGCATTTCTCGAAACTGTTGGCCGAGAAGCTGAAGGACCCAGCGTTCCGGCAGACCGAAGGGTTCCCGCAGGGCACCGATGAAGCCATCCTGGCGATGTCGGACCCGCCGTACTACACGGCATGTCCGAACCCGTTCCTCGAAGAGTTCGTGCGCCACTACGGCAAGCCCTACGACCCCAGCGTCAGGTACAGCCGCGAGCCGCAGACCATTGACGTGTCGGTAGGCAAGACGGACCCGCTCTACAAGGCGCACTCGTATCACACCAAGGTGCCGCACTTGGCCATCGTGCCGTCCATCCTGCACTACACGGAACCGGGCGACATCGTGCTGGACGGTTTCGGTGGCTCGGGCATGACAGGTGTTGCGGCGCAGTGGTGCGGATCAGCGCCTGCTGCGTACCGTCACGAAGTGGAGATGGAATGGAAGAAGCAAGGCAAGGCCGCGCCCAAGTGGGGCTCGCGCCGAGCCATCCTCAACGACCTGTCGCCTGCCGCGACCTTCATCGCAGCCAACTACAACCTGCCGTTCGACGTGGAGGCATTTGCAAAGGCGGGGAAGCAACTTCTCAAGGAAGTCGAGCAGGAACTTGGCTGGATGTATGAGACGACCCATACGGACGGCAAGACCAAGGGCAGGATCGAATACACCGTTTGGAGCGAAGTTTTCACATGCCCTCACTGTGCGGGTGAGGTGAACTTCCTCGAAGAAGCGCTCGACGACGACAGTAAGCGGGTAAAGGACACGTTCCCTTGCCCACATTGCGGCGCCGACCTGAACAAGGACAACCTTGATCGCGTCCTTGAGTCCCGCGTTGATCCAGCATCTGGCGAAGCGTGGAAGCGCGTCAAGTTCCGACCGGCGCTCATCTCTTACGTCGCAGCCGGGGCTCGCCGAGAGAAGCAGCCCGACCAAAGCGACTTGGCAGTTCTGGCGAAGATCGAAGCACTTCCGCTGCCTATGGATCTGCCTACAGCCCGATTTCCAATCGAGCAGATGTATCACGGGTCACGAATCGCCCCGAAGGGCTTTTCGAATGTCCACCACTTCTTTCTTCCGCGTGCAGCTCAGGCGATGGCGTTGCTATGGCGAAAGGCAAAGGGACAGCCTGATTTCCGGATTCGCGAGATGCTCTTGTTCTTTGTCGAACAGGCAATTTGGGGGCTATCAGTTCTGAATCGCTATCAGCCGATCCAGCAAGGTAGACCCGGCGGATCGCAGGTCAACCGTCAGCTGACCGGCGTCTACTATGTCGGCTCACAGCATGCTGAGTGCAGTCCTCAGTACAACTTGGGTCTGAAGTTAGATCGACTTGGAAAGGCGTTTCGCGACTACAAGACTGCAGCTGGTAATGCGGCGATCAATACGGGAACTGCCGCAGGCATTCCGTTGCCATCAAGTTCCATCGACTATGTGTTTACTGACCCACCGTTCGGCGAGAACATCTTTTACGCCGACTTGAACTTCCTCGTTGAGTCTTGGCACCGTGTCACAACAGACGCCAAGCCGGAAGCCATCGTCGACAAGTTCAAAAAGAAGGCGCTTCCGGAGTACCAGCACCTGATGCAGCGTTGCTTCGCGGAGTATTACCGCGTGCTGAAGCCCGGGCGCTGGATGACCGTGGTCTTCTCCAACAGCAAGGCGGCGGTCTGGAACGCGATCCAAGTCGCGTTGCAGCAAGCGGGCTTTGTTGTGGCCGAGGTCACTGCGCTCGACAAGGTGCAAGGCAGCTACCGCCAGGTCACCTCCACCACGGCGGTAAAGCAGGACTTGGTGATCTCGGCCTACAAACCCAATGGCGGCCTTGAAGATCGGTTTAATCAACACGGGCCGACGGTGGACTCGGCGTGGGACTTCGTGCAGACGCACTTGAAGCAGTTGCCAGCGGTCAAAGTGACGTCGGGTTACCCGCAGGAGCTGCTGAACATCGTCGAACGGGACCCGCGTCGCATCTACGACCGCATGGCGTCTTGGTTCATCCGCCACGGCACGATGGTGCCGATTTCAACGCCCGAGTTCCTGGCGGAACTGCCAGTCCGATTCCGCGAGACGGACGGCATGGTATTCCTGCCCGAGCAGCTGGTCGAGTACGAGAAGGCGCGTGCGCGCATTCCGCAAGTCGCGCAAGCGGAGCTGTTCGTCTCTGACGAACGCAGCGCCATCGACTGGCTGACCAACTTCTTGCTAAAGCGCCCATCCACCCGCTCAGAAATCCACCCGGAGTACATCCCGCAGATTGGCTCTGCCAAGCGCAAGGGCGAGATCATTCCAGAGCTGGACCAGTTGCTCGAAGACAACTTCCTTCAGTACGACGGCAGCGGCGATGTGCCGAGCCAGATCCACAGCTACCTGTCCACCAACCATAAGGACCTGCGCGGCCTCGAAAAGAACCACCCTGCATTGGTGGCCAAGGCCAAGGACCGCTGGTACGTGCCCGATCCGAACAAGGCTCAAGACCTGGAGAAGAAGCGAGAGAGAACGCTGCTGAAGGAGTTTGATGCCTACAAGGCGTTCACGGGTCGCAAGATCAAGGAGTCTCGCCTTGAGGTTCTGCGCGCTGGATTCCGGTCGGCATGGGGTAACAAGGACTACTCAACGATCATCAACGTCGCCAACAAGCTGCCCGAAGAAACACTGCAAGAAGACGAGAAGCTGCTCCTCTGGTACGACCAGGCGCTCACGCGCACGGAGGCCGGGGGCTGATGGTGGAGAGCAGCCAAGCCCAAGTTGGGCACGCCGTGGGAGCGTGGTGCTGGCACACGCGCCACGCAGCGCCTTGCCGCGTGGTGGACAGGCAGGACATGTGGGGCGAAACCGCCTACCGCGTGTGGCTGCCCACCAAGGACGCGGTGGTGCGCGCGCGCTCGCAGGACCTGGCACAGCTCGACAGCATTCAGCCCACGGTCCAACACATTCTGCATACGGCAGCGGCGGCCAAGCTGCTGGACGCTTTGGAGGACAACCTGCTGCTGGCGCCCATCCAGTCCAGCGTGGTCCCGTTGCCGCACCAGCTCTATGCGCTGAACCGCGCGATGAGCCAGCACCGCATTCGCTACCTGCTGGCGGACGAGGTGGGCCTGGGCAAGACGATCGAGGCCGGTTTGATCCTGCGGGAACTGAAGTTGCGCGGCATGGCCAAGCGTGTGCTGGTGGTGGCGCCCAAGGGGCTGGTTCGCCAGTGGCAGGCCGAGATGCGCCTGCACTTCGGGGAGAAACTGCAGTTCGTCGACCCGGCCGAACTGGCCGCCTTTCGGCAGTGGCGCAATGACGAAGAGAACCTCTGGCGTCTGCACGACCAGGTGATCTGCTCACTGGACTCGGTCAAGCCGATCGAGGGTCGCAAAGGATGGAGCCTGGAGCAGCTGAACAACTACAACCGCGAGCGCTTCGAGGACTTGATCTCGGCGTCGTGGGATCTGGTGATCATCGACGAGTCGCACCGCATGGGCGGCAGCACCGACCAAGTGGCACGCTACAAGCTGGGCGCAGCGTTGGCCGAAGCTGCGCCCTACCTGCTGCTGCTGTCGGCCACGCCGCACCAGGGCAAGACCGACCAGTTCCTGCGCCTGATGCAGTTGATTGACCGGGACTCGTTCCCGGATGAAGGCAGCGTCAGCCGAGATCGCGTGCGGCCTTTCGTCATTCGCACCGAAAAGCGCAATGCGATCGATTCGGAGGGCCAGCCGCTGTTCAAGCCTCGCGTCACCCGTCTCCAGGCCGTGGCATGGCAAGACCGGCACGGCGCCCAGCAGCGACTGTACGAGGCAGTCACCGACTACGTGCGCCATGGCTACAACCAGGCACTGGCGGCCAAGCAGCGGCACATCGGGTTCTTGATGATCCTGATGCAGCGGCTGGTGACGTCCAGCACGGCGGCGATTCGCACCACGCTGGAGAAGCGGCAGGCGTTGCTCAATGAACCCCAACCGCAGGCATCGCTGTTCGATTCGACCGAGATGGACGAGTGGGCCGAGCTGGACGGTCAAAGCCAGGTCGACATCGCGGTGCAGGCCTCGGGCTGGGTGCAGGAGAAGGCCGAGGTTGACCTCCTGCTGACCCTGGCCCGGGAAACCGAGGCCCAGGGCACCGACGCAAAGGCCGAGGCCCTGTTGGAGTTGATCTACAAGCTGCAGCAGGAAGAGAACGATCCGACCATGAAGGTCTTGATCTTCACGGAGTTCGTGCCGACACAGGCCATGCTCGCGGGCTTCCTGGAAAGCCGTGGCTTCTCCGTGGCTCTGCTCAACGGCAGCATGGACCTGGATACCCGCACCAAGGCGCAGCAGGTCTTCTCGCAAGACGTTCGGGTTCTGGTCTCGACCGACGCTGGCGGCGAGGGTCTGAACCTTCAGTTCTGCCACGTCATCGTCAACTTCGACATGCCTTGGAACCCGATGCGCATCGAACAGCGCATTGGCCGCGTGGACCGTATCGGCCAGCGCCATGTGGTGCGAGCCATCAACTTCGTTCTCGAAGACACGGTGGAGCACCGCGTCCGCCAGGTGCTGGAGACCAAGCTCGAAGTCATCGCCCAGGAATTCGGCGTGGACAAGGCCTCGGACGTGATGGACTCGGTCGAGGCGGAAGCAATGTTCGACGAGGTGTTCGTGCAGGGCCTGCAAGACCCTGGCTCGATCGACAAGGCGTGCGACGCCGTGATCAATCAGGTTCGCGACAAGGTCGCCGACGAGCGCAAGAACAGCGACCTGCTGGCGGATGCCCACGCGCTGGATGCCATTGAGGCTCGCAAATGGCGCGACCACCCGGCGCAGTTTTGGCTGGAGCGCGCCATTACATCCGGTTTGCCAGCGCGTGGCGGCAGCGCCCTGAAAACCGGTGACGCATGGCGCGTGAAATGGGTGGACGGCAGCGAGTCCACGAAAGTCTGCTTTGACGCCAGGACAGCGGAACAGAACCCGGACCTGGAGTGGGTCACGTTGGAGGACCCACGCGCCAGAGCGGTAATCAGCGAGCTGTCACGTTGCGTTGCTGGGCAGCCCTTGCCGGTGGTCAAGATCGCCGGCCTGCCTGAAGCTGTGCAGGGTGTCTGGTCACTGTGGGAGATCAGCCTGTCAGCTGAAGGCCTCAACCGAAAGCGCTTCCTGCCGGTCTTCGCTACAGACGACGGGCGGACCTTTGTGCCCACGGCCAAGCGCATCTGGGACCTGCTGTTGACGGAAACCATCGTGATCATTGGCGCCACCACCACCGAGCAAGCGGTGCTGTGGTTCGATGCCTCCATGACGGCGGCCAAGGCGCAAGGTGAACGCCTGTTTTCCGAACTGCTCGGGGAGCACCGTTCACGGCTGAAGGAAGAGCGGGAGCGGGCCAAGTACGCCTACGACGCTCGCTATCAGGCCATCGGCAGAATTGGCTTGCCTGCTGTTCGCGAGCATCGCCGCAAGCGGCTGAATGCCGAGCACCAGGCACGGATGGCAGCTTTGGATGACGCCGAGGCCAGCGTGCCGGATCTCAACGCCGTGATGATGCTTCGGGTGGGGCCGGTATGAGCCCGTGGATTGATCGCATCCTCAAGGAGTTTCCGGCAGACCTGTCTCGCCTGTGGATCGCCGCCGACCCCGACGATGTGCTGCTGGATGAGCAGGTGCTGTCAGGCCTGCGGGAACGAGGCTTTGAGGTGCTGCCGTTCGAGGACTCGGTCGCGTTTCGCGCCGAGTACGAGGATCGGTACCGGAGCGCCTGGGACCGTGGTGAAGCGGCGCCTGCCAAGGCCCTGGTGTTGCACCTGCGTGGCACCAACGTCAGCGATTTGCCCTGGGACTACCTGAAGCAAGCACGCCGGGTCAGTCTGAGCCTTGCCAATCTATTCCCCAGGCTCAGCTATCCCGTCGTTCGACAGATCGGCGCAGAGAACCTAGAAGCGCTGTTCGCTGCGCAATCGAAGCATGCGTCGCAGGCCTTGGGCGAGTCAGCGACCAAAGAGTTCGTCCTGACCCACATCTTCAAGATCAGTCCGCACCTGATTTCGCGCCCCGAGGACCTGTGGCACGTGCTGCTGAAGCTGCACTACCGCGAATCCGGTCTGCCGTTGGTCTTGGCGGCCCATGTTGCGCATGTGCTTGGCGATCACGCGGCGTTCAAGGATCTGCCGATCAGCGAGCTATTCGCATCGAAGAGCACGTTGCTACGCGTCGTGCAGGACGCTTGGTACCGCTACCTATCACGCCTTGGGTTGACGGGCACACGCACCGGTGAACCCACGCCGGCCGATTTCTTGGCCAAGGCCGACGTGCCGTTTGAGCATCCTGATGTTCGGGTGCTGGTGGACTCGATGTTCCTGGACGGACTGCTTCACCCGCTCGCCGTTCAGGGCGCTGCTGTCAGCATTCCTGAGTGGGCGAAGGTGGGCATCGTCCAAGACCCACTCGCACTGAGGAACCTCGTCGCCGAAGGCATCAAGGGCATTCTTCAGTCGCTGCCAACGCTGGAATCATCCTACCGGGACTGGGCCAACTTGTCCCGCCGGTTCGGCGAGGTGCTTGCCCGGTTTCATGCCTTGGACACGGTGCGCGCCGAAGGGCTGAAGACCGCAATTGCCGAGCTGCAAGCCACCACCGACGAGCATCTGCGGCAATGGGTGACCAAGCACTATGCCGACCTGCCTTCGCTGCCTGTCGCCAAAGGGCCGGTCATGGTGCACCACGTGCCGCGCTTCCTTTCAATGCGGCGTGGTGCAGGCGAGGCCAAGATTGCCCTGCTGGTGTTCGATGGTCTTGCCGTTGATCAGTGGGTTCAGATTCGCGAGGCTCTGGCCAAGCGAGCGCCCAAGCTCGGGTTCGAGGAAAGCGCGTGCTTTGCCTGGCTTCCGACGCTGACATCGGTATCCCGGCAGGCGTTGTTCTCCGGACTCAAGCCGCGAGAGTTCGCCGACACGATCGAGTCCACCTCGCCGGAGCCGACACAGTGGTCGCGTTTTTGGCAAGACCAGGGTCTGCGCGCCAATGAGGTGATGTACCGCAAGGGCATCAAGCGAGCGGATCAGCTGGCAGAACTGGGCGCGGCCATTTCAGCGCCATCGATTAGGGTTGCGGGCATGGTGGTCGACACGGTCGATGAGATCGTGCACGGCGCCGTGTTGGGCAAGCGTGGCATCGCCGCACAGATCGAAAGCTGGTGCGAGAGCGGCTTCGTCGATCAATTGTTTTCGCTGCTGCTCGACAAGGGCTTCCACGTCTACCTGACCGCCGACCACGGTAATGTGGAAGCGGTCGGCCAGGGCCGGCCCAACCAGGGTGTGGCCCCCGAACTGCGTGGTGAGCGCGTCCGGACTTACCGCAGCGAGACCCTGGCGTCCGAGTCGGCGGCCGCGAATCCGAACACCTACCGTCTTGATGTCTCTGGACTACCGGCGAACTTCATGACCTTATTTGCCGGTGGACGCGCGGCCTTCATGCAACAAGGAGAACCGGCCGTCGTTCATGGCGGCATCTCGGTCGAAGAGCTGTTGGTGCCTTTCGTCAAGATTAGTTATGTGAGTTGAACTGAATGATTCCGACAGCCCCTCAAATTGGCTTCGACCGGTTCATCCAGCTGGATTGGGTGGCTGCTGCGCTGAAGGTGCGCGCAGGTGTGGCCAGTCTTGATGAGCTGAATGAGCTGCTGGATGCCGCCGGCCTTGGGAACGAGGCCAAGATCAAGACACGCACCAAGCTGAATGCATTGGTCCTGGAGCCTCGGTCCGATTTGGTGGACTTCATCAATCGCGGCATCGAACTTTTTTCAGGTGCGAAACCCCAGCAGGATGCTGCCGGCTTCGCCTGGGGATCGGCCCTCGCAACGTATCCGTACTTCGGGAAGGTCGCCGAGTTCACCGGCCGGCTGACCGCCATGCAGGGCGACTGCTCGATGCCGGAAGTACACCGTCGAATGAGCGAGTTGTATGGCGAGCGGGGCAACATCAAGACGGCCACCCGTGCTGTCATTCAGACGCAGGTGGACTGGGGCGCGATACGCCGCGTCACCAAAGGCAATCGCATTGAGCGACTGGCGCCGAAGCCGGTAACAGATCCGATGAAGGTCTCGTGGCTGATCGAGGCAGTGCTGCGTTATCACGGCAAGGCCATGGCGCTTGCCACGCTGCAATCCACTGCGGCGCTGTATCCGTTCTCGTTCGACCAGCCTTTAGGCTATGTGGTGTCGAAGAGCCCTGCATTGGAGCTGCGAGCGGCAGGCCCCAGCAATCAGTTCGTCGCGCTGCGCGCCACACTTTGAGGAACGAACATGAATACAAGAACAGACAGTACAAGCGCGCAAGCAAGCTGGTTCGTCGGCGCGAGCTACGGGGGCACGGACGATCAGTTGCCCCGATTTCTGTCCGAGGGGATTTGGGAGAACGGCTACGAGGACAAGCATCTCGACGTGGTGCGATCAATGCGGCCAGGCGATCGGATCGCAGTCAAGTCGTCCTACACGCGTAAGCATGGACTGCCCTTTGACAGCCGTGGACAAGCGGTTTCGGTGATGGCGATCAAGGCGATCGGCACGATCACTGAGAACCTGAATGATGGCCAACGAGTCAAGGTTGACTGGACAAAGATCGAACCGGTACGTGAGTGGTATTTCTATACCCACAGGGGAACGGTGTGGCGCGTTCTGCCTGGCGAGTGGATGACCGATGGTTTGATCGCCTTCGCCTTCGACAACAAGCCGCAGGACGTCGAGCGCTTCCGAAACGCGCCCTACTGGCGGGAGCGATTCGGGACAGTGGCGCCGGACAAACATCGCTTCGGCTGGACAAAGTTCTACGAAGCGATCGCCGACAAGCTGCTCACCTATCGCGCCAACAGGGCCGCCCTCGTGGAAGGCATCCGGGAGATCTCTGTGCGGGTCGACGGACTCGGTCACCTGGCGGAAGACAAGTATGCGGATGGCACCACGGGCTTCGTGAAGGACATCTGCCCGTTCACGACGATGGGTCTTTTCAATCGGGGCATCAAGGATTCCAACCGCAAGATCATCGCGACCGAGTTGGCCAAGCTCCTGGGCGTCGACGAACCTGTTCCAGAGACGTTCGAAGGCATCCCGCTGCTGAACAACTTAAAGTCCTGGTACTTTCCATTCGAGGTCAATCGCGCGGCCGACCATATCGACGCGCTTTGGGGCGTCTTCGCAGCGGGCATCGCGTATGCAGACACCGACGATGACCTTGCCCGCGAGGAGTTCGCCAAGGCCTTTGACAGCGCGAACGGGCGCCGAGGGGTTGCATGGAACCTGACTTTCGGTCTTTACTGGATCAGGCCTTGGGCGTTCCTGAGCCTTGATCACAACTCCCAGGTCTACGTCAGCAAGAAGCTCGGCGTGCCGATTGGCCTTCACGGCCCGAAGAGACGCTGCAATTCGGCAGACTACCTTGCCGTGATGGATGTACTGGAGCCGCGTTTCCAGGAAACCTCTTACCCGGTCCATTCCTACCCTGAGCTTTCGCTGGAAGCATGGCTGTACAAGGACCCCACCGATGAGAAGTCTCCGGTCGGCGAAGACGACGCGGGTGACGCCGATGATGGTGACGATGCTACTGAGGCAACTGCACCAGTGGGCGTTCATGTTGCCGTGCCGATCGTGCCGTACTCGGTCGACGACATTCTCAAGGACGGATGCTTCCTTGAACGCAACGAGATCGATCGGCTCCTGGACCGCCTTCGCACCAAGAAGAACCTGATCCTTCAGGGGCCACCAGGCACGGGCAAGACGTGGCTTGCGAAGCGCCTGGCGTTTGCGCTGATGGGGCAGAAGGACGAAAGCAAGGTCCGCGCGGTGCAGTTTCACCCCAACCTGTCCTACGAGGACTTCGTCAGGGGATGGCGCCCGACCGGCGAAGGCAAGTTGTCTCTGGCCGACGGCGTCTTCATGGAAGCGATCAAGGCCGCGTCGAAGGACCCGTCGTCGAAGTTCGTCGTGGTAATCGAGGAGATCAACCGTGGCAACCCGGCGCAGATCTTCGGCGAACTCCTGACGCTGCTGGAGGCTGGAAAGCGCACGCCCAACGAGGCACTGGAACTGTGCTACCCGGATGCGGATGGCAAGCGCCGCCCCGTCCACATTCCGGAAAACCTTTACGTCGTCGGCACGATGAACATCGCCGACAGGTCGCTGGCCCTGGTCGATCTCGCGTTGCGTCGGCGTTTCGCCTTCGTGGGTCTGGAGCCAAGGCTTGGCACCGCGTGGCGGGATTGGGTGGTCAAGGAGTGTGCTGTCGATCCGGCTCTGGTCGCGGATATCGAGCACCGGATTGCTGAGCTGAATGACCAGATCGCGGCTGACGCTCGGCTTGGAAAGCAGTTCCGGATCGGCCATAGCTACGTGACGCCCGCCCATAGGCTGGAGGCCGGGGACACGAAAAAGTGGTTCCAGCAGGTGGTCGAGACTGAGATCGGGCCACTGCTCGATGAGTATTGGTTTGACGCCCCTGACGAAGCGCAGAAGGCGTGTGCACAGCTGATTCAGGGCTGGTGATGGGTGTGGTCGTGGAGCAAGTCGAGAGCGCGTCGGTCGACGCAGATGGCTACATCGGACGTATTCCGGTGCGCAATCTGTGGCTGCTGATGCTGTACGCGTCGGAATTGTTCCGCACTCGCGGCATCGGCAATGTTGGCCTGGAGGACAACCCTGACGATCTACCCGATCTGGTCGCCGAGATCCTGGCCCACGCAGTGGAAGTCAGGCAGCGCCGCCGCCTCAATCTGGGCTACCGATCTCGGGATGCGGTCCTCAATCGCGTGCGCGGACGGATTGATGTCCTGAATACGGAGCGGCATCGATTGCTGGATCGTGGCTTGGTGGCCTGTCGATTTGATGAGCTGACCATCGACACGCCACGCAATCGCTTTGTGCGTGCGGCACTGGAGACCATCTCCAGAATTGTGCAGAGGGAGGACGTGTCTCATCGCTGCCGCTCACTTGCCAGCGGCATGAAGGCCATGGGTGTCTCCGGCGATGCACCCACTCGCGCGCAGATGAGCACCGATCGCTTTGGCCGCAACGACGCTGATGACAGATTCATGGTGGCTGCGGCGAAGCTGGCTTTTGATCTTGCCTTGCCAACTGAGGTGGCCGGGACGAACGTGTTGACTCTGCCCGATCGCGAGGTCACCTGGGTCCGGCGACTGTTCGAGAAGGCTGTAGGCGGCTTCTATGACGTGGTACTGCAACCGCAGGGATGGCGGGTTCGGTGTGGCGGTACGCTGGGCTGGCAGATCGAACAGAAGACATCGGGAATCGACAAGATCTTGCCGACGATGCGAACCGACGTGGTCCTCGACCATGCGCCTTCCGGCCGGCGAATCGTCATCGACACCAAGTTCACGTCGATCGTGACGAGCGGCTGGTATCGAGAGGAGACGCTGCGCAGCGGGTACGTGTACCAGATCTACGCCTACCTGCGATCCCAGGTCGGGCGAGGCGATCCGCTTGCGGATTGCGCCAGTGGCTTGCTGCTTCACCCTTCCGTCGGCGACGCAGTTGATGAGACGGTTGTCATCCAGGGGCATGGCATCCGATTTGCGACGGTGGATCTGACAGCATCGTCCGGAGAGATTCGATCGCAATTGTTGCGACTCTGCGAGCCGATGCAGCCAGTGAAGATGGGGCTGTGAAACACCATGGACAGAGTCGACATAGGCCCCTGGGCGAACATCAGTGAGCGCAACTGGAGCGCCATCCTTCTTGGAAACGGCGCAAGCATCGCGATCCATGGAGAGTTCGCATATCCATCACTTCACAGCGTTGCTGACGCAAAGGGACTGCTTGCGACCACCGCACCAATTTTCGCGAACCTCGGAACGACAGACTTCGAGCATGTTCTGCTCGCATGCTGGTATGCCGAGCGCGTCAACATGGCCTTGGGGGCACCATCGGCCGATATCTCCGCAGCCTATGCGGAAGTGCGTACAGCACTGATCGAAGCAGTACACAGTGTGCATCCGGTGCATGCCGATGTCGCGGCTGACCTGCAAAGGATAGGCGCCTTCGCGAGCGCGTTCTCTACTGTCGTCAGTTTGAACTACGACCTCACTCTGTACTGGGCCATGCTGCTGTTCAATGCGGCAAACGGCAGCTGGTTCAAGGACGCCTTTCATCACGGTGAATTCCAGGCGGATTGGGGGTACCTGCGCAGACCGCTCCCTCCAGCAGCCGGAGCAACGCTGGTGTTCTATCCGCACGGCAGTCTGTCGGTGGCGCGGGACTACATTGGTGACGAGACAAAGATTGCGGCATCTACTGGCGAGATGGGTGACTTGCTCGGAACGATCACCCACAAATGGTCATCTGGGCACTACGTCCCGGTTTTTGTTAGCGAGGGAACCAGCAGGGAGAAGGTCGCTGCCATACGCCGGAGTCACTACTTGACGAACGTGTATGAAGAGGTCCTGCCCGCGCTCGGGGAGAGTCTGGTCGTGTATGGCTGGAGCTTCGACGAACGGGATCAGCATGTGATCGATGCCATCTCAGTGAGTCCGCCGAAACAAATGGCAGTCTCCGTGTTCACCGGACAATCAGACGCGGATCAACAGGCGTTCTGTCACCAGGTCCTCAAGGTCGTTGGCCGGTCGTTAGCAGGTACCACCGTGACGTTTTTCGATTCGCAAAGCCCAGGTTGCTGGAACCATCCATGACGATGATGGTTCGCTGGGATCGATCTTGCCCGCGGGCTAGACGCTGTTGTTCACATCGGCGATCAGCAAGGCGACCTCGACATCCCGCCGCGCAACCAGTCCCGGCAGCACTTTTCCGCCGCCATAGACCCACCGGCGCAGCTCGCTGGCTGCGCTCGGCCAATCCCGCTGGTTGAGTCGCCGCCGTAACGTTGACGTCTGGAGGCGCCCCGCGCCGAGGTTGAACGTGAAGTCCACGATGGCGGCGAGCCGCCCCCCAGGCTCGGTGGCGAGCACGGGGCAGTAGCGCAGCGTCGCGTTCAGCGCCGTCTTGAGGTCGGCGGCCAGGAAGCCTTCGGCCTCGGTCTCCGTGATCGGCGGATGCTTCGGATCGCAGAGGTGGCCGTAGCCAATGGTCCAGTAGCCTGCTGGACAGACGTAGGGATGCGCCCGGCCAGGATCGACCCTCGGGACCCGATGGAACCCCTCGAAACGCTTTGCGATATCTATGGCCGCCTGTGGCACCGCGATCACGACCGCACCCGGTCAAACACGCGCCCCAGGAACCAGAAGTTCAGTACCCCGGCCCACAGCGCCTGGTCGGCCTCGGTCCACGCGTGCAGGATCGCTGCACCCCAATCGGCCCCGCCCGACATCGCCCCGACGAACGCCGCCGTCTTCGCTGCGCAGTACAGCGCCATCAGCCAATAAGTGATGATTGGCCGCACGCTTGATGACAGGGCATCAGCCCACCAGACACCGGTTTTCTCGCCCTGGGTGCGCACTGCGTCACGAAGTGCCTCAATTGCAC
>Ga0210033_1000864_pt1 | contig 28830 bp, 24 predicted proteins | sample CryGeymeta201501_FD_185465 | JGI IMG/M metagenome (GOLD analysis project Ga0210033, IMG submission 185465) | Groundwater microbial communities from Crystal Geyser aquifers in Utah, USA - Crystal Geyser metaG 2015-01 (SPAdes) (version 2) | ecosystem: Environmental > Aquatic > Deep subsurface >... | reverse complement strand
CGATGGTGCCCGACTCGCCGTCCGCGTAGGTCGCGCCTGCGCAGCTCGAGTGCAGATTCTCCTTGGTCCACGTCGCGCCGGGCCGGCCGAAGACGTCCTCGCCCAAGGTGCCGAGGGAAGCCGAGCTGGAGATGTAGTCCCGATTCATGTCCAGGCAGGAGAGCGCCGACTGCTCGAGGGCCTGGTAGCCCCAGCAGTAGTCGTTGATGCACTCCGTGCCAGGGCCGGTGCAGCGCGCGTCGTCGTCCGTGCAGCTCGAGTAGCCGCCCCATGTGCAGTCGGAGCGACAGGTGCGCGTATGCGTGCCGCAATTTCCGCACCCGTTCGAGTCCACCTGGCCCGGGCTGCAGACGCCCGAGCACGACGCGTCGGGCACGCTGGTGTCAGGTCGACCCGAGTCGAGTCTCCCAGAGTCCGGCGTGCCGGCGTCGGGCATACCCGCGTCGGGTAGCGCGATGCAGCCGCTGCCTTCGACGCAGATGAAGCCCGGTTCGCAGGCACCGATGCGTGACGCCGTGAGGCACACGCCCTCGACGCAGCGCGCCTCGGCGCAGATGGAGCTCGGCGGCGTGCACTCGGAGTCGGCGGCGCACTCGGCCATGGTGCAGGAGCCATCTCCGCAGGAAGGCGGCACGCAGAGTCCATCCTGACACTCCGTAGCCGTCGGATCCCCACCGACGGCGGGGCAGGTGACGCCACCGCAGTTCCGCGTCAGCGCCACGACGACTCCCGTGACGCCGTGAGCCTGGACGGCGACGCGACGCGAGAGCAGCTCTTCGCCCGAGCGCCCACGAAGGGTCGCACGCACGATGTGGGCGCCCTCGGGTACGGACCCGATCTCCGCGGCACGCACGCCCCGCACGAGATCGTCGCCCACGTTCAAGCTGCGACGCGTCAGCGCCGCGCCTGGCAGGGTCTCCACGACCACGTCGACCTCCACCGCCTCGACGCCCGCGACGAAGTCGGAGCGCACGTCGATCACGAGTGAGGTCGAGCCGCTCGAACACGCGGCGAGCAGCAGCCCGAGGAGCCACGAGTGTCGGACGACATGGCCTAGCGTGCGGGCGGGAGAGTACATCGATGCCATTGTATCGACCCACCCAGTGCAGAACCAGTGCCCCGCCTGGCGCACGCGCGAACCTTCAGCCCGCAGATCGGTCGGCGCAGCAGCGAAAGCCCGTCGAGTAGTCCCAATGGCTCGAGTCGTGGGCCGTCGTGCGGTAGAGGCAGCCGTTTCCGTTCAGTACCGTGTCCACGTAGAAACCGCCGCGGAAGGTGCCGGCCGGATCCGAGGTCCATTCATGCAGGTTCCCCATCATGTCGAGGGGACCGTCCTCGCTGACGCAGCCCGGATGTGTGCCCGTGCGCGCGAGGCTGTCGGGCAGCTGATCGATGCAGGGGTTGCCCAACATGCTCCAGATCCAGGAGGCGCTGGTGCCGAAATACTGGATGGCCGGGTGCACGGCGCGCGCGTCGTTGCACACGCCGTCCATGCGCGTGTCGCCGTAGGGATAGGTGCTGGCCGCGGAGCCCTGGCAGGCCCGCAACCACTCGCTGTCGGTGCACAGCCGCTTGCCCGCTTCGGCGCAGGCGGACGCCGCTTGCAGTCCGTTGATATAGGCCTGTGGGACGGCGTCGGGCAGGGAGAGGGCTCGCACGCGCGCGTCGCCCGGATTCCAGTAGGGCGACCAGGGGCTCAGGCTGCCGTCGCTCGCGACCAACGACAACGCGTCCTCGTAGCGGTCGACGCACAGGCTCGCGCCCACGGGGAGCATGCCGTCGGGACAGCCACCGACGCCGGGCTCCTCGACCAAGCCGACGTTGGGCTGGGGCATCGCCGACTCGTCGCAGGCGGTCGCGGTGGTTGGCGCGCAGCACTGGACCTCCGTGGGGCCCGGGCAGAGGCCGGGGGTGGGCGAGCGATCTCCCGTGCACAGCGCAACGTCGATGCACACGCCGGGCACGCCACCCGCGGCGCATGCGACGCCCGCGTCGCCCATGGAGCCATCGCTGGTGGCGGCGTCCATCATCGCCGCGTCGGTCAGGCCTGAGTCGGAGAGCGCGGCGTCGAAGCCGGCGCCGTCCACCGTCGCGTCCGCCGCAGCAGCCTCCATCGACGCGTCCGAGCTGGCGTCGCGGGGTGAGGCGTCGGGTGCCACGCCACTACCCGCGCATGCGGCCAGGACGAAGAGCGAAGCCAAGACCAGGCGACGGAACATGAGCCAGACATAGCAGCCCGCGCGCCCCGAGGGGAGATGCCGGCGCATCTGGCGTATGCTCGGGCATGCCGTTGATCCTGGTCGTGGGCGGCCTGCTGGCCGCTCTCTTCTTCTTCGTGGTCGTCCCACGCATGAACGAGCTCTTCTTGATCTCGGTACGCGACGGCAAGCTCTTGGTCGTGCGGGGTCGCGTTCCCGTGCGCCTGCGCCAGGACTTCGCGGAGGTGACGCGCCGCGCCGGCGTGAAGCGCGCGAGCATTCGAGCCGTGCGTGAGAGCGGACACGCTCGCCTGATCCCGAGTGGTGTCGACGAGGGCACGGCCCAGCGCCTGCGCAACGCCTTCGGCATCCACCCCGTGCAGCGCCTGCAGGCGGCGCCACTGCTCCCCAATCGCAACCTCGGTCAGATCCTCGGCTTCGCCTGGCTGGCCTGGCTGATCGCCGGAAGCCGCCGCGGAGGAACTCAGTAGGTATAGAAGCCTTCGCCCGACTTTCGACCGAGCTTGCCCGCGCGCACCATCTGACGCAGCAGCGCCGGAGGTCGGAACTGCTCGCCGAGCTCGGCGAAGAGGTGCTCCATGATCGAGAGGCGCACGTCGAGACCGACCAGATCCGTGAGCTTCAACGGCCCCATGGGGTGGCGGTAGCCGAGCTCCATGGCCTTGTCGATGTCCGCCGGGCTGGCGACTCCCTGCTCCACCATGCGGATGGCCTCGCAGCCGAGGATGATGCCCAAACGGCTGGTGGCGAAGCCCGGCCAGTCGCGCACGACGATGGGCTGCTTGCCGAGACGCTCGCCGAAGGTGGTCGCCCGCGCGATGGACTCGTCACTGCTGCGCATGCCGCGCACCACCTCGAGCAGCTCCATCAGGGGCACGGGGTTGAAGAAGTGCATGCCCACGACGCGCTCGGGCCGTGAAGTCGCGCCCGCGATCTCGGTGACGCTCAGGCTCGAGGTGTTGGTCGTCAACAGCGCGTGCTCGGGCGCCAGGCGGTCTAGCTCGAGGAAGGTGGAGAGCTTCAGCTCCATGATCTCGGGGATCGCCTCGACGACCAGATCGGTGTCCGCCACGGCCTCCTCGAGCGAGGTCGTGGTGCGGATGCGCGCGCGCGTCGCGTCGGCCTCGGCTTGGCTCGTTCGCTGCTTCTTCACGAAGCGGGCCAGGCTCACCTCGATGGCCTCGAGGCCCTTCTCGAGCGCAGGCTCGGCGACGTCGCGCATGACCACGTCGACACCGATCGAGGCGCAGGCCTGGGCCACGCCGTTGCCCATCGTTCCGGCGCCGAGGACGGCGACTCGCTGGATTTTCTCGTTGCCCATGACGACTCCCGCCACGGCTTCCACGGCCGCGGCGCCGGGAGACTAGCACGCGTCCTGGGCTCAGCTCTGCGGCTTCTCCACCCATGCGCCCTCGGCAGGCTGCGCGGGCTCGTCGGGCGCGATGCCGCGCGGCGCACCGAGCTCGGCGCCGATGCTGAACTGCAGGGTGCCCCAGCTGGCGGAGCCGGCGTAGAACTGACCGAAGCCGATCGGGAAGCCGTACTGGGCGCGCAGCAAGAGACCTCCAGGCACGTGACCCGTCACGCCGAAGAAGGGCACGGCGCCCACCTCGCCCGCGGTGATGGTGGAGCCACTGCGCTGCAGGTCGTCGAAGCCGATGTTCTTCATCGAGTTCTGGACCGACACACCGCCGAAGAGATCGACGTAGTCGTTCAGCCCCACGGTGCCGCCCAGGGAGAGGGCGAACAATGCCTGCACGTCTCGTCCGCTGTCGACCAGGTGGTAGTTGGAGGCGCTCGGATCGAGCAAGGCTTCGACACTGGTCAGGCCATCGTTCCGCTCCCAGACCGCGTAGGGCACGCTCACGAAGGAGAGCGCGAAGCCCGCGCCGAAGCCCCAGGTCATGTGCCCGCCGTCGATCGGTCCGCCGAAGTGCAGTGAGACGTTGGGTCCAAAGCCGTACAGGCTCTCGTTCTCCATCGGAGGCGTCCCCGCCGCCGTGCCCTGCGACATGCTCGAGTGGGCGTAGGAGACCTGCGGGCCGACGGCGAAGTGACGCCCGATGGCGAAGCGCGCCTGACCGCTGAACTCGGTGCGCGCCGCGTGCAGCGCGGGATCACCCACCTGCGGCGCGTAGTCCGTGTCGACGTCACCGGTGGAGACCTCGCCGATCAGCTCGACGCCACCGCGCACGGGCTGCGTCAGGGAGTCGCCGTGGGGCGTCGGCACGAAGGCCGTGCGGCGGTAACGGGTCTGGGGCACACAGCCCACGAGCAGGGCGAAGCCCAACACGAGCAGAGGCACGGATCGCGTGGATAAGCAAAGTCGCATGTCATCTCCTCCTGGAGTCGAGAAGACTTTAAGCAGCATCCGTGCCAGCGACTGGAGCTATCAGAAATCGCGCCCTGACGGCGGATGGCGGAGCTGGAGTGTGAATACCAGACCCGCCGAGCGCTCTTTGTGGTGAAAACGGCACATCCCGAGGGGACGCCCCATTGAGCCGAATCAACGGCTGAGTCAGATCAACCCGAGGGCAAGAGCCCGTGCAGGCTGTAGTCGAGCACGCCGATGGCCGCGCGATCGACGTCGAACTCGTCGTCCTCGGCCATGACGTACTGCTCCATCAGCTGCTTCACCGAGCCAAGCACGCAGATGGCGGCGACCTCGGTGTCCATGGCGCGCAGCAGACCGACGCGACGTCCCTCGTCGAGTGCGAGGCGGATGTAGCGAAGGAGCTTCTGGTAGAAGAGCCTCAGCCGCCGATCGACCTCGTCGCCCAGGCCCACGGCCTCGCGGATGATGATGGTCGAGAGCAGGCGGTTGTCGGCCACCGTGTGCAAGACGCGGTGCACGATGATGTCGAGCTGCACACCGAGGGGAGGCGCGCCCTCCTCGCGATCGACGCCGACGATGCTTCCCCTCAGCTCCGCCAAGAGGCCGTCGAGGAGCTCGAGGAAGATGGCGCTCTTGCCTTCGAAGTAGAGATAGAAGGTGCCACGCGCGATGCCGGCCGCGTCGATGATGTCGGCGACCGTCGTCTGGTGGAAACCCTTGTCCCCGAAGGTCCGAAGGGCAGCGCTGAGGATGGCGCTGCGACGATTCTCACGACGCGCCTCCGCCCTCAGCGTGCGTCCATCGACTCCGCCTCTCATCGGCTGGCCTCGCGCGCGTCGCGTTGCTCGAACCAAGCGTCGACGCGACTCGAGATCACGGAGTGCACGTGATCGACGAGCTCGGGCACCTGGGCGTCCGTGAGGCCCGCCGTCTCCACGGGTTCATCGATGTACACGGTGACCTCCTTGCCCAGGCGGATGCGGAGCGAGCCTTTGCGCATCACGTCGTACATCCCGGTGACGGTCGTGGGCGCGATGGGGATGCCCAGATCGCGCGCGATGTAGAAGATGCCGCGGCGAAAGGAGCCCACGCGTCCGTCGGGTGTGCGTGTGCCCTCGGGGAAGGCCAGGATGGAGTGCTGCTCCTCGATCTCGCGCCGCATGTGCTCGCGGATCGCGTCCGTGCGCTTGGCCCGGTCGGCCGGAACGGGGATCGTGCCTCGGCTCTTCATGAACCAGCCATAGAACGGGTAGTCGAAGTGCGTCTCGAGCTCGAGGCCCTGTTTGAAGTGCGGCGTGGCGCAGTACATCGTCACTTGATCGAAGTGGTTCGTGTGATTCTGCGCGAACACATATTGTCGATTGGGATCGACGTCTGGATGCACGACCGCGCGCCACTTGGACATGGTCATGCGCACCATCGTGTCGCAGTAGAGGCGGTTCATCCATTGAAGCTGATCTGGCTTCCAGATCTTCTGCATCGCCATCAAAGCCGTGGTCGAGGGCAGCAACCAGCTCGTGCCGGCGCCCCAGGCGACGCCGCTCTCCAGCAGCTCCCTCACGTTCTCGAGCGCACTCAGGGGCGCTTCCTTCTCCATCTCCACACCTCTCTCCATCAGGCCATCAACCCAAGCGCACCCGGCAGCACCTCGATGGATTCGATCGACAGGCGCATCACCTCACCATCGATCATGACGTCCTGCTCACGAGGCGCGACGAAGTCCACGCGCTTCGCCCGGCACTGCTCCACGTCGGCGTGGTCCACATGCGTGCCGGTGAAGATGCGCGGGAACGCCCCAAGCAGACCGCGCCTGTTCAGCGCCCCCGCACGGATGACGTCGACCTCTCCGTCCGCCGGGTCAGCGTCGGGAGCCATCATCATCGTGCCTCCCGTGTAGCGGCTGTTGCAGAACGAGAGGAAGACCGCCGCGCGCTCATCGACGTCCCCGCCGTCCAGGCGAATGGCGTCGACGGGATGTTTCAAGCGCATCACCTCTACCAAGACGGCCGCGACATAGCCAGCGTTACCGAGAGCCTTGAAGCGTCGGTTCATCAGCCCACCGGCGGCCGCCGTGAAGCCCAGGCCGAGGATGTTGATGTAGTGCAGCACGCCGTCTGCATGACGCACTTCGACGACGTCGACGGATCGTTGGCGACCGCTGGTCAGCGCGTCGAAGGCCGCCTCCTCGCTGGTGATGCCGAAGTCGCGCAGGAATGAGTTTCCGGTGCCCAAGGGCAGGATCCCGAGCACGGGCTTGTCGTCGCCCACCGCTCGAGGGAAGAGTCCGTTCACGACCTCGTAGCTGGTGCCATCGCCACCGAAGACGAGGAAGCGTCGTGCCCCGCGCTCCCAGGCGTCCGCGGCCAACTCGGTGGCATGACCCGCCGCGTGCGTGAAGTGCACTTCGAGCTCGAACCCATGCTCGCGCAAGCGGTCGAGCGCCAGATCGGCGCGGGAGCGGCAACGCCCTCCCCCGGCCGCTCCGTTGACGATCGCGATGACTGGCTCACTCATGATCTCTTCATCCACGACAAGGCCCCGCTCAAAGACGAACGATTGAATCCAAAGATGCTTTCTCCCTCAGCTCGCCGGCCAACACCGCGCGCTTCACCTTCATGGACGCCGTGCGCGGGAACTCGTCGTCCCAGCTCAAGATGCCCGTCACGCGCTTGAAGTCGGGCAGCCTCTTGTTGCGCTGCTCGAGCTTGGCCTTGAGGTCACGCTCGGCACCCTGGACCACGGCGAAGAGCCCCTCGTCGGTGAGCGCCACGCCTGGCCAGACATAGCCCGTGGCGAAGATGGCGAGCTCCTCGCAGGGCAGTCCGTCGAAGGCGCCCTCGATGTCCTCGGGGTAGATGTTCTTGCCACCCGGCGTGACGATCATGTTCTTGCTGCGACCCACGAGGTGCAGGTGACCCGAAGGGTCGAGCCATCCCAGGTCGCCGGTCTTCAGCCATCCGTCGTGCAGGACCTCCGCGGTCTGCGCGGGATCGCCGAGGTAGCCGTCGAATACGGTGGGGCTCTTGGCCCAGACCTCGCCGATGCCGCTCTCGTCGTCCGCCGTGCGAATCTCGAGCTCGACACCCTCGAGGGGCCGACCGACGGAGTCCGCGCGGAAAGGCGCCAGATCGTTCACGGTCAGCACGGTGCAGGCTTCCGTCAGGCCGTAGCCGATGACCACGGGGATACCGAGATCGTAGAAGAAGCGCGCGCGCGCCGGATCGACGAAGGCGCCGCCGCAGAAGAGCATCTTCAGCGTGCCGCCGAAGGCGTCGTGCACGGGCTTGAGCAGGCTGCGGCTCAGCCTGTGACGAGGCTTGTCCAGGGTCGCGCGCACGTTCAGGTTCACCAGCGCGTCGAACAAGCGCTTGGCCATCGGACCCGCCTCGTCCTGCTTCTCGCGGATGCGACGCTCGAAGGCCTCGAGCAAGAGCGGCACCACGGCCATGTGCGTGATGCCGGCCTTGCGCAGCGTGTGGTTCACCATCTCCGGCCGCAGCGCGCGCTGATGCACCACGGTCGCGCCGCCGGCGAAGGGTCCGACGAAGCCCACCATGAAGTCGATGGCGTGGTTGGTCGGGAGGATGGAGAAGTAGCGGTCGCCCACCTCCATGGGGAAGATGTCCGAGAGCATGCGGAACTGGGCGAGGTAGTTCTCGTGCGTTAGCACGCATCCCTTGGGATCGCCGCCGGTGCCCGAGGAGTAGACGAGCGTCGCCTGATCCGAACGCGCGCGCGCGATGTGCTCGCCGGGCTCGACCTCGCGCGGCAGGCTCTCGAAGCGCACGGCAGCGCCCAGGTCGGCGCCCTCCGGGGCGTCCGTGACCCAGACGTGCGTCGCCTCGGCCTGCTGCTCCATCTTGCGCCACTCCCCGTACTCCGTGACCAGGAGCCGTGGCTTGGCGTGAGCCAGGAGCGCGCGCTGCTCGTCGCCCTTCAGCTTGTAATCGATGGGCACGAGCACGGCGCCGCGCACGAAGGCGGCGGTGGCGCTCAAGAGCCAGTTGGGCTGGTTGCTCATGACGATGGCGACGCGCTCGCCGGCGCATACGCCGAGCTCTTGCATCGCGCGCGCGAGGCGATCGATCTCGCGCTTCGCCTCGAGGTAGCTGAGGCGCCGTGCCTCGCGCTTGCGGTTGTACTCCACGAACGCGGTCTCGCTCTTGTAGGTCAACAGCGCGTCGTAGAGCAGCTCGCCCAGGCTGCTGTAGGCGTCGGGGTGGATCACAGGCGCCTCGAGATCACCTCGGCCAGACCGCCGAAGGTGTTCACGCCCTGGATCTCGTAGTCCGGGATCTCGACCTCGAATTCCTCTTCGAGATCGGTCAACAGCTCCATGGCCTGGTAGCTGTCGATGCCCAGCTTCTCGAACAGATCATCCTCGGGCGCGAGGCCGGAGGTGTCCTGGTCGAAACGACGAGCGGCGAGCTCGAGCAAGCGGGGGACGAGGTTCTGAGCGGCGGTCATGTTCTTCTCCGAGGAGGGCAATCCTGCGGGTCGGGGGATTCAGGGGAGGTAGGGGCGCACGTCGTCGCTCTCGACGAACTTGCGCAGCGCGGCTTCGACCACATCGGAGCCGAGGAGTTCGATGAAGAGATCGCGCTCACGGGCGAGCTCTTCCTTGGGCAGCGGCTTGGTGAAGCGCTTGGCCGCCGCGGTGGTGGGTCCGTCGAAGCGCGCGGCTTGCTCGGCGAGCTTCTCCGCCACCTCGAGCCCGCGTCCGCGCGGCACGACCTGCGAGACCAGGCCGACCTCTTGCGCCTTCTTGGCGTTGATCGAGCGGCCGGTGAACAGGATGTCGCGGATCACGGCGTTGCCGATGTCGCGCTTGAGGCGTGGGATGCCGCCGAAACCGGGCACCAGACCGAGGCGAAGTTCGGGGAAGGCGAAGCGCGTGCTCTTCTCCGCGATCAGGACGTCGCAGCACAGAGCGAGCTCGAAGCCGCCGCCGAAGCAGAAGCCGTGCAGCACGCCGATGGTGGTGATGGGCGCCATGTCGATGGCGTCGAAGGCCGCGTGGATGCGATCGATGAACTCGCGCGCCGCGGCCGCGATGGCGAGCTTGCCCCCGCCTTCTCCGGCTTTGGCGCTCATGCCCGCGTGCAGCTCTCGCAGGTCGGCCCCGGCGCAGAAACCGCGCTCCACCGAGCTGTGGAAGATGGCGGCGCGCACCTGATCGCCCGGGTGGCTGAGCAGGCGCGCGACGATCTCGAGCTCGCTCAGGGCGGTCTGACCGATCTCGTTGCAGGGCTCGTGATGCAAGGTGACGAGCAGCGTCTGCCCGTGAAGGGTGGTCGACAGCGCCTCGCCCCGGAACTCGAAGCCCGCGGGCTTGGGCCGAGGCAGGGCGTCTTCGACCATGCCTTCGACCATACCCCCGACCTTGCGCGCGAGCAGACGCGCCTGCCACGGCAGCGGCAACCTCATGGGCGCCCCACCCGCTCGACGATGGCCGCCACGGCGGGCGGGAGGCTCGGGAGGTGCGCCCAGGGATCGCCATCCGAGCCGAGACCTTCGGCGAAGGGGAAGTCGGGGTGTTGCTCGCGTACGCGATCGACCAGGACCATGCCCATCTCGCCCATGCGGCGGAGGTTCTGCACGTAGCAGCGGTCGATGCCGTCACGGATCTCGGTCGCGCGCGGGATCAGATCACGCAGCGTCTCGTACAGATGCTCTTCGAGCTCTTCGTCTTCCACCTCGAGCGCGAGCTCGGGCTGACCGCGATCCTCCATCAGGTTGCGGATGCGCTCGTCCATGGTGATGCCCGCCGAGGCCACGCCGCCCGCCATGGTGGTGACGATGGCGTGATAGCGGGAGGAGACCATGTAGCTCGCCTGCCGCATGGCGCTGACCATGCGGTACATGTCGTTCTCGTCGGAGACGATCACGGGGTGCCCGCCGCCAAGCTCGTGGCTCAAGGCCTCGCACGCGCGGCGGTCGAGCTGCTCCGAGCCGAACATCACGGGGAAGACGTCGAACTCGGCCTGGATGCGACGCACGGCGCCCGCGATGGCGGCGATGTAGCGCGCTTGCCGGCGATCCACGTCAGCGCCCGAGGCGTGGAAGTAGACGGAGCCGTAGTGGGCGTCGTCCTCTTCGTCGTCCAGAGCGTTGATCATGGCGCGAGGCACGTTCGGCTTCACGGGCCACCAGAAGGGGTTGATGGGGCACAGCGCCAGCACGGGCGTCTCGCCGTCCCAGCCTGCGTCCATCAGGATCTTGCGGCCCACCTCGGGCGGCGCCGGATCGAAGGTCCAGGCCGTGTCCGTGCCCGGGCGTGAGACCACACCGAGCTCGGCGAGCACGTCGCGGGAGGCCTCGTTGCGCGTGATGATCAGCGCGTCCTGACAGTAGCGGCGCACCATGCGGGCCAGGGACCGATCCATGTTGCCCGCCTCGCCGCCATAGCCGACGGCGAGCTTCTGCTCCGCGGCCGCGAGACCCAACGCACCGACCATCATGGTCGAGAGCGCGTTGGCGAACTTGCTCTTGAACATGGAGCCTTCGCAGGCGATCACGCCGTGCTGCGCGTGCACGGTGTCGAACAAAAAGCGCGGGAAGATCTTGGGCAGGAGCAGCTGCCGCACGGTGCGGAAGTAGCCACGCGTCAGTTCGAGGTCGAGCGTCAGGATCGACATCTCGACGTGCTCGTCGCCGAAGAGGTGACGGAACTGACGGATCATCTCCTCGACGCGCACGTCCGCGCCCGTGTTGCGCGTGCCGCTGTAACCCGCGAGCAGGAGCTTCAACGGCATGCCCGGCTGCCAACGCTCGCCCGCGTCGAGGGCGTAGCGGCTGGCGGCGATCTCGATCAGCCCGGCCATGGAGTGGGACAGCAGCCGATCCGCATCGAGGTGACCCTTAGCGCGATCGTAGACCTGGCGCGCGACGTCCTTGAAGACGCGGAAGAGTCCGTCGTCCTCGGGCGAGGGCGGCGCCTCGACCTCGGGCTGGATGTCCTTGGCGCGCGGGCGATACACGCGCACGTGACGAGTCGTCGCGGGCATCAGGCCGCCTCCTCCCCGGCGCGCACGGGCGGCAGCGGACGATAGGGGTAGCGGTAGCCGACGCCCTTGGCGAAGCGATAGAGGTCGTTGGCGTAGTCGAGGAAGCTCGCCGGCGCGACGCCCACCTCTTCCACGGCGCGGCTGTTGTCGAAGACCGTGTCGTAGGTGATGTAGGGCAGGAAGACCTTGAACAGCGAGCCGATGGTGGTGAGCGTGTTGCGACGCTTCATACCCGCGAGGCCGTTCATCGCCGCGCCGAAGGGCGTCTCGAGCGCGGGCACGAAGCGCGCGGGGCGCCGACCATTGCCGCGAGTCAGCTCACCGGCCACCTGCGCGGCCGTGGGCGCGCTCTCACCAGCGCTTAGGTGGTAGATCTCGTGCTTCGTCTCCTGCTTCGCGTGCAGCGTGGCGATGGCGCGACCGACCCAATCGGCGTTGACGATGTCGAGGCGGACGTCGGAGCGGAAGGGCAAGATGGGCATGTCCGCGAGCACGCAGAAGGCGCGCACCATGTCGAACTGCGAGGTCTCGGCGAAGCGCGAGTCGCCCATCACGATCGACGGCCTGAAGAAGGTCTTGGGCACCTCCGGCAAGAGCCGCCGCACCATGTGCTCCGCGAACTTCTTGGTGCGCCCGTAGGGATCGTAGTCGGAGCGGCCCCAGTCGATGGCCGAGTCCTCGTACACCACCTCGCGGTCGCGCTGCCCCGCGACGGCCACGGTCGAGACATGGCTGAAGCGACGCAGACCAGTCGAGTCCTTGGCCGCGCGCGCGAACTCGATCACTGCCAGCGTGCCGCGCAGGTTGTGGTTCAGGCAGGCCTTCTCGCTCTTTCGATTCAGCGAGGCGGCGATGTGCAGGACCGAGTCGCATTCGCGCGTGAGCCGCTCGTAGGTCTTGGGCTCGATGCCCAGGCCGGGCGCCGTGAGATCGCCGGGCACGAGCTCGATGCGGGGCAAGAAGGAGCGGAAGGTGTCCGCGTCCATGTGCAGCTGCAGGCCGCGCCACAGCTTCTCGACACCCTCGGCTTGGTACTTCGCACGCGTGAGCACGGCGATGCGCTCGTCGCTCTCGCGCATCATGACGTCCGTCACGTAGGAGCCGAGGTAGCCGGTCGCGCCGGTGATGAAGGTCGTCATGCGCTCACGCTCCTCTGGGGTCGGGGGCCGTCGGCCGCCTCTGGGCACGCGCTCGGGCCGCGCTTCGATTCATCGGTTGGCTCGTCGGACTTGGCGCGAGCGGCGATACGCCCCACCGCGTTGAAGGGCAGGGGTTCGTCCTCGGGGACGCTGTCGCCCTTGAGGATGGGGATGCACCACATCTCGAGCCCGGGCACCTGCACGTCGAGCCAGTAGCTGCGCCAGTCGATGTCGTCCACGTCGAAGCCGAAGCGCGCGCGCTCGTCCTCGCTCAGGCGGGCGGTGGCGGCGGGCAGAGCCGTGGTCTCGTAGATCCAGTCGTGATCGTGGATGAAGGGACGATAAGTGCGCAGCATGTCGTCCACGCGACCGAGCTGACGATCGAGGTTGCGAGCCTTCATCGACGCCGACTTCATGCGCTTGTTGAGCGAGTCGCCCAGATCAGCGCGCATGCGCTCGGGCAAGGCGGTGGTGGCGTCGCGGCCCTTGAGCAGGCTGCGCACGGAGCGCGCGATGCGCCGCACGGTGTTGACGTCGAGCAGACGATCACCGTCGGCCTCGACCGGACGCGCCTCGAGGTGTCGCAGCACCAACGACTCGAAGGTCGTCGCCTGCTTGCGGCCATGGATGCGACGCCAGGCCAGCGCCGTGAGCTCGACGGCGCGACCGAAGGTGAGCGGATTCCGTTGGCCCGAAGCCACGTGGTAAATCTCGCGTCCCTCGTCCCGCAGCAACTCGGCGGCGGCCAGGATCATGCCGCGCGCGACGGTGTCGACGGGCACGACGTCGAAGTGGTTGGTGGCGCGCGAGGGGAAGCGACAGAAGGTCGTGCCGAGCAGCCAGACCAGCGGGCCCGAGGTGTTGATGCCTTCGTTCCATCCCAGCATGGGGAAGCTGCGCGCGCACTCGACGATGGCGGGTCGCAGGATGGAGACGCGCAGTTCGGGCGTCATCAAGAGGAGGTGCTCCGCCAGGCCCTTGGTGTAGGTGTAGATGTTCGGCCAACCGAGCCGCTGTCCCCGCGCCATGGCGTGATCCGTGCGCGCCCGGACGGTCGCGAGGGAAGCCATGTCCGCGCTCAACTCCTCGAGTTCCTGGCGCGGATCGAACTTCACCCCCAAGGGTGAGATGCCGTGTTCGAGGGACTCGGGCACCTCGCGCGACGGTCGCCCCGCGACGAAGCAGGTCGAGATGTGGAGCATGCGCTTGCCGGCGCTGCGCTTGGCCAGCTCCGCGACGTTCAGCGCGCCGCGCAGGTTGGCCTCGATCGCCAGGGGCGGATCGGGCTCGAAGTCCGTGAGCCCGGCGACGTGCACGACGAGATCCACGTCGGCCATGAGCGCATCGGCCTCGGCCTCGGACAGACCGCAGAGATCGGCGCTCAGGCGCGCGTCGACGACGTCGACCTTGTCTCGCAGCAGCTGGCGAAAGTCCGAACCGTAGAGCTCACGCAGGGGCCTGAGCGCCGGCGAGCGCTCTGCGATCTCCTCGAAGCGAGCCTTGGCGCCCACGCCCTTGCGACCGCGCGCGAGCAGGGTGAATTTGCGGATCTGCGGCAACTCCGTGAGCACCATCGAGAGCCAGACCTTGCCGACGAAGCCGGTCACGCCCGTGACCAGGATGTGCTTGCCGCGAAAGGTCTCGACGATGGGCGGCGGCGCGGCCGTGCCGGTGGAGTCGACGGACACGACGCTCAACGCTCCACCACGGGCCAGTCGTTGTCGCGCGCGATGCGCCGCAGGCGAAAGTCGGGATCGACCACGCAGGGCTTGCCGATGGCGCTGAGCAAGAGGCTGTCTCCCGCGTGGGCGCCGTAGGCCCAGGAGAGGTCGAGATCGATGTCGTTCTCCTTGGCAAAGCCGCGAGCCCACTGACCCGCCAGGTGCGAACCGACCACGGGCTCCTCCAGGCGTCCCGTCGCCTTGCCGCGGCTGATCTCGAGTCGGTTGCAGATCAAGTCGTCGGCTTCGAGCGCCTCGGCCAGGCGGCCCGCGATCTGCTCGATGTTGTCGCTCAGCAGCACGATGCGGCGGCCATCCTTGCGCGCGCGATCGAGCAGACGTCGGCCCACGTCCATCAGGTCGTCCTGCACGTATTCGTCGTAATACTCCTCGGCCAGCACCTCGACGCGATCCTCGGTCATGCCCCGGAGCCCCATCCAGGTGACCCGCGTCGCGGTGGCGCCGCTGGCGAGGGAGCTCGCGAGGGAGAGGGGCGCCGCGAAGGCCACGTTGCCGAGGCGGAGCGCACGCCCACCGAGACCGCGGGCGTTGCCAGCCAGCCATGCGGCGGCGGCGAGGGCCGGGCGATCGAGGAGCGTCCCTTCGACGCGAAAGAAGGCAGCTTGTTGCACGAAGACTCCAGTGCAGACGGGCGCGGAGGCGCCAGGGGTGGGGGTGGCAGCCTCTTAGACCAAAATAGACTGACGTGTCAGTGCTTTTTTCCCCGCCGGGTCGATCGGGCGAAACCACACACCTTTTGATGTGATCTGGCTCTCAGGGAGACAGGGCCAGGCTCACCCCAGGCTGTCGGGCGCGGCACCGGCCAGGGAGAAGGCGACGACCACTCCCGTCAGCAGACCCGAGAGCATCTCGAGCCCGAGCACGCCCGGCGTGAACGGTCCGTCGGGCACGAGCTGCGTGATCAAGGCGCCGGCGAGCATTCCGGAGGACCAGGCCAGCGCGTTGGCGCCGATCCAGCTCGGGTTCAGTCGACCGAGGGCGAGGGACTGACAGACGCCGAGGACGACCCCGAGCCCAGCTCCAGCCACGACGGCCACCGCGAGGATCACCGCCGCCGACGGCGCCGTGGGCTCCGCGCCAGACGCCAGGCTGCCGCCGAGCCAGACGAGCCCGAAGGCCAGACCCGAGGCCGCCACCAGGCGACGCCCTCGACTCCGGGAGAGCTGCGGGCCCAGGGCCCAACGCTCCGCCCAGCCCACCAGGACGCCCTCGAGAATGCCCACCAGCAACATCATGGCGCCGAGGAAGAACTCGGCGCGCTTCGGACCGTCTCCGGCCAACCTGCCCACCAAGGTCCCGGTGAGGGAGAGCATCGCCCGAGCCAGGAGCTCGGCGCCCCCGAGGGCCAGCAAAGAACGCAGGAGCGGGCGCCCATGGCCAACTCCGCCGACAGTCTCGCGCACCACGCCGGCACCCTACCCTCGGGACCGGACGGGCGCGAGTCGTACCCGACAGATCGCTAGGGCGTGAGCATCAGGCCGAGCAGCTCGTCGGGCGCGTCGACGTGCACGAAGTGACCGGCCTGCGCGATCACGTGGACGTGGACATGGGCTCGCTCGGAAGCGAGGGCGTGCGCCCGATCCCTGTCCTCGGCGTCGTAGACGTTGGAGCGGCCGCCGATCACGAGGTGCAGCGCGCCCACCTGCGACTGCTCCACGGCGGGCCAGAGATCCTGAGCGAAGTAGTCGTCGAGCAGGCCCTCGATGGCGTCGAGATCGAGCGCGAGCACGAGCCCTCCTTCGGGCTGCGGCATGAGGTTCATGGCCAGCCATTGCGCGAGGCTGAGCGCGAAGCCCATCGTGACCAGGCGCTCGACGAAGGCTTGGCGAGTGGGCCAGCCGCGCGGCATGACGCGCAGCGCGGCCACCACCTCGAGCAGATTCTCGGAGCCGTGGCGACTCGGTCGCGCGCCGGGCGTGGAGTCCACGAGCCAGAGCTGCGAGAGCGACGCGCCGCGCTCCTGGGACCAGCGCAGGGCGACCTTACCGCCGAAGCTGTGCCCGAGGACGCCAGCGACGGGTCGACCGAGGACATGGGCCAGGTCCTCGAGGTCCGCGGCACAGGCGGCCAGCGTATGGGGCGGGGGCCGCGACCCCGAGTCTCCGTGCTCGCGCAGATCCACCAGCACGGCCCCGAGCTCGGGACGACGCGCGACCAGCCGCTTGGCCAGGCTGCGCCAGTTGGAGCGACTGCCCAGGATCCCGTGCAAGAAATAGAAGTCCTGCGTCGGGTTCGTGTCCGGGGCGACGAGGCGCGTATGGGCGAGAGGTGTCATGCGGATTGGAAGCGCGGGTCAGCGACCGGCACTGGACTCAGCCAACACACGGGCTCGATGGGCAGGCGCTCCAGGAACACTGGGCGCAGCACTCGGCTGAGGACGAATTGGTCTCGAGCCCCGGCGGCTCTCGACCCTCCCTGCGTCACAACTCGTGGAGTCATGTCATGCGAGGGACGGAATAAAAACGAGAGCAACCCCTACAGTACATCCTCGGGGCTGGTGCAAGAGGGGAGGGACTGCAGGCTCCGCGGCAACGCAGGGGCGCTCTCAGGGAGATATATGGCTCCGGGGGTGTCTCTACGCAAGCAAAAAGTCACCATCGGAGGAGATTTTTTTTCGTACGGCACGCGGCAAGATGCGAGCAATTAGGCGTTCTACGCGGAAAAACGGTAGGAACGCCACGGCCGTGATCTGGAAGAAGAAGCCGATCGCCATCATGGCGAGGACGCCCACATGGAAGGCCCAGATGGCGATGGCCCAGGCGACTCCCAGGCGGCGATTCAAGAGCGCGACCGGGGCGCCCAGCTCGATCAGCAAACTGAAGCCCGCCAGGGTCGAGAAGAAGCGCGGATAGGGCAGGAGGAGAGGGGCGAGGGGAGAGTGGTGGCTCCCCAGCTCGATCTTGCGCACGTTGCTGAACGCCACGTAGTTGCGCAGCGTCTCACCGTCGAAGAACGCGAAACCCGCGTCCCTGAGCTTGGCGCTGCCCGCCAGGAGGTAGACCATCACACAGGCGGCGGCCATGAGTTGCACGGCCCAGCCATAGCGTCCGTCCGGCGCGGGCACGGACCGACCGCGGGCGTCCATGGCATAGGCCTCCGCGGCGGGGGAGACGGCGAGCACGGAGACATAGATCACCAGTAGGTTGTCCGTGTGCAGAATCTTCCCGAAGGAATTCGAGAGCGTCAGCACCCAGAGCAGCAGCAGCGCGAAGGCGGGCGCGAGCAGGCGGTGACGGTAGCCGAAGAGCAGAGCCCAGCTGAGCGGATAGAGCAGCAGCAGCGCGAGCCGGGAAGTCCACACGGGTGGAGGTGCGGAGAGCAGTCTCAGAACGCCGACCGGTGCGAAGGCCGACGCGGGCAGGTCCGTGTAGCTGTAGAGGTGGGTCAGCCGGATGACCAGGTAGATCGTCGCGTACAGGCCGACGAAGATGCGCAACGCGGCGAGACGCTCGGCGGGCATGCGCGGCCACACCAGGCGGTCGACGAGCTCCCTCACGGCGCCTCCACGGACGGCATCTCGCAGCGCATGAGCACGACCCGGTCCAGCGGTTCGGGGGCGCCCTCGAAGTAGGCCACGGCGTCGAAGCGACTGCTCGCGATCTCCACGGCCACGGCGCTCCTGAACTCCTCGTCCGCCGCGACGCGCCGCGCGATGGCCTGGCAGAAGGCGCGGGCTCGCGCACTTCCCGCGTGGACCTCACGGTGGATGGTCATCATCGACTGCAGGACCTCGTGGTTCTCGGCGCTGATCAGCGAGGGCAGCGGCCGCCGTCGACCGTCGGGGAGCACGGCCAGAGCTTGCTCGAGGATCATCTCGGGGCTCGCTCGCTCCTGGCTGAACATCGGATAATCCGAAAGCGGGAAGCTGTCCGCGGGCGGCTCGCGCAGCGCGGGGATCAGCATCGCGCCGAGCAGCGCCAAGGAGAAGAGGTGCGCGAGCAAGCGAGGCAAGGCGGATAGCCTAGTCGCGTTGTCCAGAAAAGCGACATGAGAGAGCCGGTCGAGTGTGCCTATCTGTCAAGTGGGGTGTGATGTAACTCCTCCCCTCCCCTTCCATAGGACACCGCCGGGGTTACTCTCCTGCACCCATAAGCGCGGAGATGTCATGGCCAACGAATCGCTCACCGTCACGGACAACCGAACCGGCAAGACCTACGAATTCGCTGTCAAGAACGGCACGATCTCGGCAATGGAGCTACGCCAGATCAAGACGTCGGAGCAAGACTTCGGGCTCATGAGCTATGATCCTAGCTACATGAACACGGCTTCGACGGAAAGCCGCATCACGTTCATCGATGGCGCCAAGGGCATCCTGCGCTACCGCGGCTACCCGATCGAGCAGCTCGCCGAGCAATCGAGTTTCCTGGAGGTCAGCTATTTGCTGCAGCAGGGCGAGCTCCCCAGCCGCCGCCAGCTCGACGAGTTCACGCACAACATCACGTACCACACGATGGTGCATGAGAATATCCGCGAGCTGGTCGACGCCTTCCGTTACGACGCGCACCCCATGGGCATCCTGCTCAGCACGGTGGGCGCGCTCTCGACCTTCTATCCGGACGCCCGCGACATCGAGTCGGAGGAGACGCGACGTCTGCAGGCCTATCGCTTGATGGCCAAGATGCCGACCATCGCCGCCTACGCCTATCGCCATCGTCGTGGACTGCCCTACATCTACCCGGACAACGACCTCAGCTACGCCGGCAACTTCCTCAACATGCTCTTCTGCATGACGGAGCGCCGCTACAAGCCGAATCCGGTGGTGGAGAAGGCGCTCGACGTGCTCTTCATCCTGCACGCCGACCACGAGCAGAACTGCTCCGCCAGCGCCATGCGCGCCGTCGGCTCGTCCCATGTGGACCCCTTCAGCTCCCTCGCGGCGGCCACCGCGGCGCTCTACGGTCCGCTCCACGGCGGCGCCAACGAGGCCGTGATTCGCATGCTCAACGAGATCGGCAGCAAGGCGAAGATCCCGGAGTTCATCGAGCGCGCCAAGAAGGGCGAGGTCCGCCTGATGGGCTTCGGCCACCGCGTGTACAAGAACTACGATCCGCGCGCGACGGTGATCAAGAAGCTCGCCTATCAGGTCTTCGACGCGGTCGGGAAGAACCCGATGATCGACCTGGCCCTCGAGCTCGAGCGCATCGCCCTCGAGGACGAGTACTTCGTCTCCCGCAAGCTCTACCCGAACGTCGACTTCTACTCGGGCCTCATCTACCAGAGCATGGGCCTGCCCATGGATCTCTTCCCCGTGATCTTCGCCATCGGCCGCACGCCGGGCTGGCTCGCGCAGTGGGAAGAGATGCTGACGGATCCGGCGCAGAAGATCGCACGTCCCCGCCAGGTCTACCTCGGCGAGAACGAGCGCCCCTACGTGCCGCTCTCCGACCGCTAGGCGCAGCGCGCGCCCCGTCGTCGAGCCCCAGTTCGGCATGGCCGCGCTGGGGTTCGACGCGTCTGGCCCAAATCGATGGGCCAACGCTGATGGCCCGGTCGGCCACTTCTCCCCGTGGGAGGTCAGCGCTTGCGCGACCCCGACCTCGATGACTTCGTCGATGCACCCAATGCCGTCGGTGCAGACGAGTCCTGCACCCCACGACCGAACATCGACGCGCTGATGGCCCGTTGCAGTCGCGGCGCCGGCGTCAGCTGGTCTTGGTGAACGTGAGCTTGCCGTCCACGAAGTCGACCTGCACGGTCTCGCCCGGTCCATAGCCGCCGCGCAGCAAGGTCTCGGCCAAGGGATCCTGCAGCTCGCGCAGGATCACGCGCTTGAGTGGCCGCGCGCCGAAGGCCGGCTCGTAGCCCAGCTCCACGATGTGAGCGACGGCCGCGTCCGTGACGTCGAGACCGACGCGTCGATGGGAGAGGAGCTTGCTCAGAGCGCGAAGCTGGATGCGGGCAATGCCGGTGAGATCCTGCTTGTCCAACGGATCGAAGATCACGATGTCGTCGATGCGGTTCAGGAACTCGGGCCGGAAGTGTCCATGCAGCGCCGCCTGCATCTTCTCCTTCAGCGCCTCGTTCGTGCCCTTGTGATCCAGGATGAGCTCACTGCCCACGTTGGAGGTCATCAACACGACCGTGTCCTGGAAGTGCGCGAGGCGACCGCGGCTGTCCGTGAGCCGACCGTCGTCGAGCACTTGCAGCAAGATGTTGAAGACGTCGGGGTGGGCCTTCTCCATCTCGTCGAAGAGCACGACGCTGTAGGGGCGCTGTCGCACGGCCTCGGTGAGGTAGCCGCCCTGGTCCGAGTCCACGTAGCCGGGCGGTGAGCCGAGCAGGCGCGCGACGCTGTGCTTCTCCATGAACTCGCTCATGTCGATGCGCGTCAGCGACGCCTCGTCGTCGAAGAGGAACTCGGCCAAGGTCTTGGCGAGCTCGGTCTTGCCGACGCCGGTGGGGCCCAGGAAGAGGAACGAGCCGATGGGCCGCCGCGGATCTCGCAGACCGACGCGACCTCTTCGCACGGCCTTGGACAGCGCCTTCACGGCGGGGTCCTGACCGATCACGCGCTCGCGCAGGCTGTCCTCCATACGCAGGAGCTTCTGCGTCTCCTCTTCGAGCATCCGCGCGACGGGTACGCCCGTCCAGGCCGCGATCACGTCGGCCACGTCCTCGGGCATCACCGTGTCGTGCACCATCGCGTCGCCGTGCACGCCGAGCTTCTCCTCCGCCTCGGCCAGTTGCTTCTCGAGCAGCGGGATGGAGCCAAAGCGCAGCTCGCCCGCGCGCGGGTGATCGTCCGCGGCGCGCACCTGCTCCAGCTCGCGCTGGGCTGCCGCGAGCTCGCTCTTGAGGCGGCTGACCTCACCGACGATGCCCAGCTCCGCCTCCCAGCGCTCGCGCATCTGGGCTATCTTCGGGACCAGCGCCTCGGCGTCGCTCGCGAGCTTCTCGCGGCTGAGCTGGGACGCATCGTCATGATCGTCCTCGAGGCTCTGCTCCTGGATGCGCAGGGCCTCGAGCTTGCGCTCCATGGCGTCGAGGGCGGTGGGCACGCTCTGCATCTCGACGCGCACACGCGCCGCGGCCTCGTCGATCAGATCGATGGCGCTCTTGGGCAGCTGCACGCCGGGCACGTAGCGACGGCCGAATTGCACGGCGGAGTTCAGCGCCGGATCGCTGATGCGCAGCCCGTGATCGATCTCGAAGCGTCCAACCACACCGCGTAGCACGGCCAGCGCCTCGTCCAGGGTTGGCGGCTCGACGGGGATGGTGACGAAGCGACGCGCGAGCAGCGGCTCCTCGTCCATCACCTTGCGCAGCTCGTCCGGCGTGGCCACGGCGATGGCGCGCACCTCGCCGCGAGCCAAGGCGTTGGCGAGCAGCCCGGCCGCACCGTTGCGCCCCGTGAGGCCCGGCAGATCCGAGAGGAAGAGGATCACCTCTCCGCCCGAGTCGCGCAGCGCCGCGAGCAAGGTCCGAAGGCGCTCCTCGAACTGCCCGCGGAGCGTGGCGCCTGCGACCAGAGCGCCCATCTCGAGCGCGATCACACGTCGGCCTTCGAGGAAGCGTGGGACGTCGCCACGCGCGAGACGCCCCGCGAAGCCGTTGACGATGGCGGTCTTGCCGATGCCGGGTTCACCGACCAGGAGCGGGTTGTTCTCGCGGCGACGCGCGAGGACCTGAAGCACACGCCGGAGCTCCGCGTCACGCCCGACCGTTGGATCGAAACCGCCGTGCGCCGCCTGGCGCGTGAGATCGCGCCCGAACTCTTCGAGCGGGTCACCGCCCGGCGGCGTGCCTTTGGTGGTGGCAGCCCTCGAGGCCGCGGGCGCCGAGTCCGCCTTGGCCATGATGCCATCGAGCGTGGCGCGCAGGATGGGCGCGCTCAGCCCCGTGGCCCGGAAGACCCTCTTGACCGCGCCGCCCGTCTCCTGCGCGCAGGAGAGCATCAGGTCGGAGCAGGTGACGGGGACACCGCCCTTGCGCGCCGCCTCACCCTCGGCGCGACCGAGCAGCTCGAGCAACCGGGGCGAGAGGAAGGTCGACACGTCATCGATGGAGCCGAGCTTCCGGATCATCAGCTCGGCCTCGACCATCACGTCCGTGGGATCGACGCCCGCCTTCTCCACCGCGGCGCGCGCAGCCTGGTCGCGATCGAGCAGGACGTAGAGCAGATGCAGCGGCTCCACCTCGGGGTTCTTGCGCTCGTCGGCGAGGGTCTGGGCCGCGCCGATGGCGGTCTTGGCGGCCTTGTCATAGGCCTCGAGTCGAAGTGTCAGGGTGCTCATCGGAGCCAACGGTCGACCCGACGGCCTGCCAAGTCAATCCTGCGCGTGCAGCCCGTGCCGAGATGGCCTCAGCGCCAGACCTCGCGGCCGTGACAGGCGGGATCGCACGAAGCCGGGGTCGTGCCCGAGCGCGGCGTGTAGCTGCCGCCGCGGCGCAGGGAGACCTCGCGCAGACCGTTCACGTGCAAGGGCAGGCCGCTGATGTTGCCGGCCGAATCCACCACCGTCGCGTGACACTCACTGCACGCGTAGCCTTCTCCGCGCACGTGCTTCTCGTGCTCTCCCGACATGGCCCGCAGATCCGACTGGGGAGAGCCCCGGTAGGCGTGGCAAGAGTCGCATTGCAGCGTCGGGTTCGTGGCCCAATCCGCGGTGCCGAGGCGCGATGAACCGTTGCCGTGACAGTACAGGTTGGCGCACACACCCGTGAAGGGATCGTAGGTCGCGACCGGGTTGAGCGCGTCGAAGATCACTTCGGCCTGTCCGTCCCCGTCGATGTGGCCAGGGCTGAGAGCCGAGGTCGGTGTGAGGTCGTGACAGCGCGTGCAGTCCCACGCGATGTGCATGGAGGTGGCGCCCACGTGCTCCGTGTGCGCGCCCACGGCGACGGTATTGCGACCCGTTCGGCCATCCACGGCGGCGGGCGGTGCACCCGTCATGTTGTCCGTACCGCCATGACAGAAGGTGCAGTTGGTCTGCCAGCCGGGATGGCAGGTCTCGCACGAGACTCCGACGATGCCGCCAAGCAAGTCCGCACAATCCCGGCAGAGATCAGCGCGGCGAACCCGAGCGTCCCGAGCCAATGTCCAACGAGGGCCCGCAGCAGCGCGGCCGAGATCACCTGGGGCGCGCTCGCGAGCACGGATGGCGCGAGCCCCGAATGGACGGGCACGACCTGCAGCGGCGTCTACTGCCACGGCGCGACGCTGCTCTCCGGCGGCACCAGTCGAGGTAGATCGCGTAGGCGTCGCCAGGCGTCGAACCGCCGCTCGCGAACTCGAGGAAGAGCGCTTCGCCGCGCTCGGTGGTGATGAGCGAGCGTGTTCGTCGATCAGGACCAGATCGCCTCCCGCATCGAGCCGAGGCCCGCCGCGTAGGCCGACTTGTATCTACGGCTCGAGCCGCAGTCGCATGATTCAAGCTACTTGCGCGCAGGGGTGGTCAAGATGGGGTGAACGTGCCGAGCTCCCCGACGCTTCGCGTGGACGGAACCGCCCCGCCCGCAGCCGTCAGCTCAAGAACCGACGCGCGGTGCCGACGATGTGCATGTAGTTCCCACGCGTGAACGCGGCGGGGTCGGGGCAGCGCAATAGGTTCATGCTTCCGCGCGCCTGCGCGAGCGATTCGTACTCGTGCTCCGTGAGCCACTGCGAGAGGCCGTCGCGGATCTTGGTCAGGTGCGCGGGGCCGGCCTTCAGGAGCGCGGAGACCATCTGCACGGAGTGGGCGCCGCTCATGATGGCCTTGAGCGCGTCCTCCACCTCGTGCACGCCGCCGGAGCAGGCGAGGGAGAGCGTGCGCTGTGACGAGAGGATGCCGAGCCATTGCAGGCGCAAGAGCAGCTCACTGCGATCCGAGAGGTGCAGGGACGAGTCGAGCTCGAGGCGTTCCGGACCGATGTCCGGTTGATAGAAGCGATTGAAGAGCACGAGGCCATCGGCGCCGACCTCTTCCAGGCCCTCGGCGAAGCTGGCGAGCGCGCTGAAGTAGGGTGAGAGCTTGACGGCGATGGGCACCGTCACCGCCGCCTTCACCTGCCGCACGAGGGCGAGCATGGCGGACTCGAGGTCGACCGCGTGGAGTCTGGGATCCGTGGGCAGGTGATAGAGGTTCAGCTCGATGGCCGCGGCGCCCGCGGCCGCGAGCTGCTTGGCGAAGTCGAGCCAGCCGCCCGGGGTCGTGCCATTCAACGACGCGATCACGGGGATCTCGAGCGCCTCCGCGCTGCGCCGCAGATGCTCCAGGTACTCCTCGGGGCCGAAGGCGAATTCCTCGACGGTGGGCAGGTAGCTCGTGGCCTCGGCGAAGGAATTGTTGTGGTCCTGGATCGCGTGCAGGGCCGCCATGCCTTCGCCCGTCAGCTGCTCTTCGAACAGAGAGCGCAGCACCACGGCCGCGGCGCCCGCGTCCTCCAGGCGCTTGAGATCGTCGAGGCTGTCCGAGAGCGGTCCAGCGCCGGAGACCAGGGGATGGGGGAGTTCGATTCCGAGGTAGGTGGTCGAAAGGTCCATATCAATCCTCTGTTCCGAGGCTGTCGTTCTGCGGGATGGTGATGCCGGCGAGCTGCTCGTACACCCCGCGCTGCCTGCGCGCCTCGTCTTGCTTCTGGGTGACGAAGCTCGCGAAGCGCAGCTTGTCCATCTTCTCGACCATGCGGAAGCGTGCCTCGGCACGCATGTAGGTCTCGACGCTGCCCTTGGGGGCGTTGGAGTCGAGGGCGAGGGGCGGCTTGCCCTCGGCGACGTTGCGCGGGTCGAAGCGGTAGAGCGGCCAGATGCCCGTCTCGACCACGGCCTTCTGTTGCTCGAGACCGTGAGCCAGATCGTAGCCGTGGGCGATGCAGTGGCTGTAGGCGATGACGAGCGACGGTCCGGGGTAGCTCTCCGCCTCGATCAGGGCGCGCACGGTCTGCTGGTTCTTGGCGCCGAAGGCAACGCGCGCCACGTAGACGTGACCGTAGCTCATGGCTTCGAGGCCGAGATCCTTCTTGGTGATGGTCTTGCCTGCGGCGGCGAACTTGGCGACCGCGCCCAGGGGTGTGGCCTTGGAGGCCTGGCCTCCGGTGTTGGAGTAGACCTCCGTGTCGAGCACCAGGATGTTCACGTTGGCGTCGCTGCCCAGCACGTGATCGAGGCCGCCGTAGCCGATGTCGTAGGCCCAGCCGTCGCCACCGATGATCCACACGCTCTTGTCGACGAGGTAGTCCGCCAGCGGCCTCAAGCGCTCGACCTGCGGCCCCTTGAGATCACCGAGCTTGCTCTTGAGCATGGCGACGCGCTCGCGTTGGGCTTCGATACCCACAGCGTCGCTCTGGTCCGCCGTGAGCAGCGCCTCGACGAAGCTGGCGTCGAGCTCACCCACCAGCGAGGCGACCAGGCCACGTGCCTGCGAGGTCTGATCGTTGACCGCGAGGCGCATGCCGTAACCGAACTCGGCGTTGTCCTCGAAGAGCGAGTTGGACCACGCCGGTCCGCGTCCGTGCGCGTCCACGGTGTAGGGCGTGGTCGGCAGGTTGCCGCCGTAGATGCTCGAGCAGCCGGTGGCGTTGGCGATGATCGCGCGATCGCCGAAGAGCTGCGTGACGAGCTTGATGTAGGGCGTCTCGCCGCAGCCGGAGCAAGCCCCCGAGTACTCGAAGAGGGGCAGGAGCAGCTGGGAGTGGCGCACGTCGAGGCGCGGCAGATCCTTCGCCTCGATCTGAGGCAGGTCGAGGAAGAAGGCGAACTTCTCACCCTCCTGCTCGCGCAGCGGCGCTTGCTCGGCCATGTCGATGGCCTTGTGCCTCGGGTTCGACTTGTCCTTGGCCGGGCAGACGTCGACGCAGAGCGTGCAGCCGGTGCAGTCCTCGGGCGCGACCTGCAGCGTGTAGCGCATGCCCTTGAGCTCGCGACTGCCGCGCATCTCGTCGGAGACGAAGCTCGCGGGCGCGCCCTCGAGCGCCGATGGATCGTAGACCTTCGCGCGGATGGCCGCGTGCGGACAGACCAGCGTGCAGTGGTTGCACTGGATGCAGATCTTCGGATCCCAGACCGGGATCTTGCGGCCGATGTTGCGCTTCTCCCAGCGGGTCGTGCCGCTGGGCCAGGTGCCGTCGGGCGGGAAGGCGCTGACGGGCAGCTTGTCGCCGTGTCCCGCGAGCATCACCGCCGTGACGCGCTGCACGAACTCGGGCGCTTCGACCGAGACGATGGGTGGACGGCTCCGGGTCGCCGTGACCTCGGTGGGCGGCGTGACCTGGTGCATGTGATCGAGCGCGGCGTCCACGGCGCGGAAGTTCTGCTGGACCACGGCCTGCCCGCTCTTGCCGTAGGTCTTCTCGATGAAGTGCTTGATGCGCTCGATGGCTTCGTCGGGCGGCAACACACCGCTGATGGCGAAGAAGCACGTCTGCATGATGGTGTTGATGCGGACGCCGAGTCCGGCCTTCGCCGCGACGCCGTAGGCGTCGATGACGTAGAACTTGAGGTGCTTGTCGACGATCGCCTGCTGCGCCTCGCGCGGCAGGTGACCCCAGACCTCGTCCGTCGGGAAGGGCGCGTTCAGCAGGAAGACGCCGCCGTCCACCATGCTCTCGAGCAGGTCGAACTTGTCGAGGAACTGAAACTGATGACAGGCGACGAAGTCCGCCTCCTGGATCAGGTAGGTGGAGTGGATCGGATCCTTGCCGAAGCGCAGATGCGAGATGGTGATCGCGCCCGCCTTGCGCGAATCGTAGACGAAGTAGCCCTGGGCGTGGTTGTCGGTCTCGCCGCCGATGATCTTGATCGAGTTCTTGTTGGCGCCGACGGTTCCGTCCGAGCCGAGGCCGTAGAAGAGCGCACGCACGCGCGCCTCGGGCTCGGTGCACAGCGGCTCGCCCATGGGCAAGGCGCGATGACTCACGTCGTCCACGATGCCGACGCTGAAGCCGTCCATGGGCTCGGGCTTGCTCAGCTCGTCGAGCACGTCGCGCACGTCGCGGGGCGTGAACTCCTTGGAGGAGAGGCCGAAGCGCCCACCGACGACGCGCGGCTCGTTGTCGCGCAGGCCGCGGCTCTTGGCCTGGCGCAGCGCCACCATCACGTCGAGGTAGAGAGGCTCGCCGACGGATCCGGGCTCCTTCGTGCGGTCGAGCACGGCGACGCTCTTCACGCTCTGGGGCAGGGCCTCGAGCATGTGGCTGAGGGAGAACGGGCGGTAGAGGCGGACGATCACCAGGCCGACCTTCTCGCCCTTGGCCACGAGGTGCTCCACGGCTTCGCGAGCCGCGCCAGCGCCGGAGCCCATGAGCACGATGACGCGCTCGGCCTCGGGGTGTCCGATGTAGTCGAAGAGCTTGTATTCGCGGCCGGTCAGCTTGGCGAAGCGCTCGAAGGCTTCGACGACCGTGGCGGGACAGGCTTCGTAGAAGGGGTTACAGGCCTCGCGCGCCTGGAAGAAGGTGTCGGGGTTCTGGGCCGTGCCTCGGATGAACGGTCGCTCCGGACGCAGCCCGCGCTCGCGGTGGGCGCGCACGAGCTCGTCGTCGATCATGGCGCGCAGATCGTCGTCCGTGAGCTCTTCGATCTTGGCCACCTCGTGGGAGGTGCGGAAGCCATCCATGAAGTGGAGGAAGGGCACGCGCGCCTTCAGCGTCGCGGCCTGGGCGATCAGGGCGAAGTCGTGCGCCTCTTGCACGTTCGCGGAGCAGAGCAGCGCGAAGCCCGTCTGGCGCGCCGCCATCACGTCCGAGTGATCGCCGAAGATGCTCAAGGCATGGGTGGCGATGGTGCGCGCGGCGACGTGGATGCAGCACGAGGTCAGCTCGCCCGCGATCTTGTACATGTTCGGGATCATCAGGAGCAGGCCCTGGGACGCCGTGAAGGTCGTGGTCACCGCGCCTGCCTGAAGCGCGCCGTGGACCGCACCCGCGGCGCCACCCTCGGATTGCAGCTCCGAGACCGACGGCACCTCGCCCCAGATGTTCTTGCGACCCTGGGCCGACCAGGCGTCGGCGTGCTCGCCGATGGGCGAGGCCGGGGTGATCGGGTAGATGGCGATCACTTCGTTCGTGCGATGGGCGACCGAGGCGACGGCCTCGTTCCCGTCCACAGTGACCATCCGACGTTGGCTCTTCGGCTCCGACATAGGACTCCTCTTGAACGCGGCCCGAGTCATGGAACTCGCCCGTAGTCCAGGGCGCGCGAGCCTGCATCTTACGGACCATTTACAAACTTGCCGTGAGAAATCACCGGGCTCCACATCGGCGCAACCGTTGCGCCAAGAGCGCGAGGGGGACGCAGAACTGGCGCCAAACGCATCCGCGCCGCGACGCTTTCGCCTCTTGGGAGGGCCGCCATCTGCCTGCTCCTGGCCAATCTGGCGGCGGCTCCCGCGCTCGCGCGATCGACGGAGGCGGCTCCCGAGGCGCTCGATCCCGGACCGAATCTGGACGACGAAGCGCGCTCGGTCTTCG
>Ga0210033_1000861_pt1 | contig 28890 bp, 26 predicted proteins | sample CryGeymeta201501_FD_185465 | JGI IMG/M metagenome (GOLD analysis project Ga0210033, IMG submission 185465) | Groundwater microbial communities from Crystal Geyser aquifers in Utah, USA - Crystal Geyser metaG 2015-01 (SPAdes) (version 2) | ecosystem: Environmental > Aquatic > Deep subsurface >... | reverse complement strand
GCGCGCCCATAAGGCGCGGGGAGGGGGGGCGCTAGCGCATGCGGGGGGAGGCATCCTCCCCCCGCCAACAAAGCGCATCGACTGTTGTTTCGGCCAGATGGCCGAAACGAGGGTCGAGGCCGAGAACCAGCGGTGGGAGGCATCGGAGAACCTCGGTGCGGAGAGGAAGATGTGGGCGGCGAGCACTTGCCCTCCCCATTGCTCACCGATGCCTGTGGAAAAGTCTAGTCTTGACATGTCAAGCTTTTGCAAAGCCATGTCGCGCACTACCTCAGTGGAAAGTCACGCCAGGAGACCGGCTGCAGTCAGGAATGGCAGACCTGTGTAACAGGGCTGCTGGCCGAAGCCTGGGTCAAGGCCCCCGCGCCGCCCTACTCGTCGGGTCCTCATGCTGGTCTGCGTGGCGCCCCCCCCGAACCTTCGCCTCCACCGCCCTGACGCCCATCATCGTCCGGTACCTCACCTCTTTCGCCGGTCCACACAACCAGGCGTTCGGCCCGCCGAACAGAACAGTCCAGCGCGCCCCTCCCGCGCTTCCGCAGGTCTGCGCCGCGCGCCCTGTTGTGTGCCGCCGATCCGCCACCCCGTCCAGGTCTCCCCATTTCGCAACAGACCCCGTTCGGACCCCCTCCATTCGCAACAAACCGGCCTTTCGCGGCCCCCTTCCCTCCCCTCAACCAACGTGATTGCTGCACTTACGGGCCACCTCACACTCCATCACCCCCCCGTTGTTGCGAAAGCGATCGCTCCGACCGCCCGCTGTTGCGAAAGCGGCCGCTCCGCCTCCCTCAGCCCCCCACCGACCCACGCCCGACCCGCCGCAACTTGGCCGCCGCTCGGTGCACCGCCGAAAAGACCCGCCAGTGCAGGGGATGCCCGGGAGGACGAGGCACGCCCCCGGGCACGGGCCCCAGCTCAACCTCGGCCGAAGCCAGCCCCTCGCCGGAGCGGACCCGGTCGAGGACCTGGCCCTGGCCGTCCAGGATGCGGCTGCCGCCGTCGAAGCCCTCAAGTTCGCCGGAGGGAGCACCAGATGGGTCGAGGAGGCCAGTGGCGTTGGCGTAGACCAGGGGGACACGCAGGGCCTGAGCTGCGGAGGTGAGGAGCTGGTCGCGGTGGAGGGGGCTGCGGTCCATCCACGGTCCCACGAAGGCGCGGCCCAAGGGGGAGAGGCGCTGGCGGCGGCCGCCGTAGTCGGTCCAGGCGGCGGCCACGAGGACGAGGTCGACCTTGCCGGCGAGGGCCCGCCAGGTGGCGGGCTGGACCAGGTCGGCGCAGAGGACCAGGCCGATGCGACCCAGCGGGGTGAGGGCGAGGCCGGGCGCAGCACCCATCTGCCAGGCGCGGGCCTCGGCGAAGGTGGGGAAGCGCTTGAGGTAGCGCCAGGTGCCGCCTGCAGGGTGAGCCAGGAAGAGCTCGCTGCCCTGGGGGCCGACGATGCCGACGCCGACCGTGCGGTGGTGGCGCCGGGCGGCGGCGGCGGCCCAGTCGCGGGCGGCGCGGGCCTGGGCCTCGTCGCCGGGAAGCTGGCGGTAGCCGGGCAGGAAGGCCTCGGGCAGCAGCACCAGGTCGGCGTCCAGGGCCTGGGCGACGGCCCGCTCGGCCCGCTCCAGGCGCTCGGCCAGGGGCCCGGCGCGGCCAGGAAGCTGGGCGGCGGCCAGCCGGAGTCCGCGCGTTCGGTGCATCGCCATGGACCGGCAGGTTAGCACGCGCCATGGCCCTCGCTCACGCTGCTGTCCGCGACGTTTCCGCCCTGGCGGCAGGCCGATGAGCGGGCTGCGCCAGGCCCGGCTGGCCCTGCTGCTGCGCCTGGGCCTGCTGGGCGGGCTGGGGATCACCCTCGCCACGCTGGGTGCCGCCCGCGCCGCCGAGCTGGTCGGCGCCTGGGCCGGCGGACCGGTGGCCCTGCGCTCCATCGCCAAGAACGGCCTGGGGACCTGGGACGCGCTCTTGGGTCGCAGCCACACGCTGCTGCTGGCCCTGGCGGTGGCGACCGCGCTCGGCCTGCCGGGTCTGCTCGCCCGACGCCGGGGTGGCCTGGCCCTGTCCGGCGGCCTGGCCCTCGCCCTGGCCCTGGGGGCGGCGGTGCTGGTCCCCCACGGCGCCCCCGGTGGGCCGGTCCTCACCGCCGGCCTGGTCCTGCTTGCCTGGGGCCTGGCCTGGCTCCTCGGACGCCGGCCCGGCCTGGCCCTGGTGCCGGGCACTGGCCTGCTCGCCCCGGCCGCCACCCTCGGCGCCGCCCTGGGGCCCCGCGGCGTGGGGCTGGGCCTGGCCCTCGCCCTGCCCTGGGGCCTGGGCCTGGGCCTGGGCCTGGACGCCTACCGCTCGCCGCGCATCTACGACCCGGGCGCCGCTGAGCCCGGCGCCTGGCCCCTCTCCCACCTCGACCCCCGCATCCAGCGGGTGGAGCAGGCCGCGCCCGGCGTGGACTGCGAGTACCACGACGTCGATCTCATCGACAACGCGGTGGTGGTCGTGGCCGAGGGCAGCCAGCGCCTGCTGGCCTTCTCCCTGGACGGCAAGGGTCCGCCCCAGACCGGCGCGCTGCCGGCCCCGTGGGGCCCCACCTTCGGCCTGGTGCTGGACAGCCTGACCGACCCGCGCACCGGCCTGACCTGGGCCCTGTCCGGACCCCAGCGCCTGCAGAGCTGGCGGCTCTCGGCGCAGGGCTGGCGACCCGACGGCCCCTCGGTGCCCCTGGTCCAGCCCGAGGACCACGCCTACCTGGCCCTCATCGAGGACCGCAACGAGCTGGCCATCGTCCACGTCAACGCCGCCACCGAGCCCCGCCCGGGCTGGATCAACCGGGTCGAGCTGGCGCCGCCCTACCGCAACCACGTGGTCCAGCTCCAGGACGAGACCGGCCGCCCCCTGCCGACCCCGCGCACCGTCACCTGGGTCCCCTCCCTGGAGCGGCTGGTGCTCACCAGCGAGTTCGGCGAGGGCGTCTGGCTGGTCGATCCCCAGACCGGCCGGGCCGAGCGCGCCCTGGACCTGTCCACGACCAGCGCCATGCCGCTGTGGGTGCCGGAGCTGGACCGCCTGTTTCTCCCCCAGCCCGCCTCGGGCGAGGTCCTGGTGGTCGATCTACAGGCCCGGCGCATCGAGCGGCGGATCCCCGGGGTGCCCGGCGTGCGCAGCGTGGCGGTGGACGTCGACCGCGACCTGCTGCTCGCCGCCTCGACCCTGACCGGAGAGGTGCGCGTGCACCGCCTGTCCGACGGGGCCACGGTCGACCACTTCACCGGCATGATGCCCCTGCCGCGGGAGCTGGTCCTGGACACGAAGCGCGGCGTGGCCTGGCTCTCGACCTGGGGCGCCCTGTACCGCTTCCCCTACGCCGCCCCCTGAGCCCGGCCCCGGGCACCCGCTCCCGGGGCCCACGGCAGGCCGCCACGGCCCGGAACCGGCCCTCTCCACGCCCCCTGTGGGCACCCGGAGGTCGTGCTACCTTCGCGCCATGGTCACGCGCTCACTCGGCCTGTCGCTGCTGGATCGGGTCAAGGACCTCGAGTTGCCGCTGCGCCGGTGGATCCTGCCGGATCGCTTCCACCGGGTCGAGGTGGAGACGGACAGCCGCTGCAACCGGTCCTGCCACTACTGCCCGGTGGCCGTAGCACCGCGCCCGGTCCACAAGATGTCCGAGGAGCTCTTCACATCCATCGTGGACCAACTGGTAGAGATCGGCTTCCACGGTCGCTTCTCGCCGCACTTCTTTGGCGAGCCCCTCCTCGACGAGCGCCTGCCCGACCTGGTGCGCATCGTGAAGGCCCGCCTACCGCGGGTCCAGGTGGTGGTCTACACCAACGGCGACCTGCTGACGCCCGACCGCAGCCGCGCCCTGCTCCAGGCAGGCGTGAGCCTGTTCATCGTCACCTTCGAGGAGGGCCACAGCCGCGCCTGGAAGCGCACGGAGCCCGGCCTGTCCCGACGGGAGCGGCGGCACTTCCTGGTGCGGGACTTCGACCGCGACGTGAAGCGGCCCTTCAACCGCGGCGGCCTGATCCGCTTCCCGGGCCGGGAGCTGCACCAGAAGGCCTGCATCGCCCCGGCCAGCACGCTGGTCGTCGACGCCTGGGGCAAGGTGCGCCTGTGCCCCAACGACTACGCCGGCGAGGTGGAGTGGGGCGATCTCGCCATGCACCGGCTGGCCGACATCTGGGCGCGCCCGGACTACCACGAGCTGCGGCAGGCCCTGCTGCGCGGCGAGTTCACCCGCCCGATCTGCCGCGCCTGCGTCGGGCTGGAGGAGCGCACCCCCATGGCCGTGAACCCGCCCCGCGTGGCCTCGTGAGGCCCCGTGGCTGACGGCCTCCTGCGGCGCCTGGTCCTGCGCCACTACCGTCGCTTCGCGCCCGTCCTGGACCTGGGGGCCGAGGTCTGGGGCCAGGCGATCACGGGCTACGAGGGCTTCGACGCCGAGCACGCCCGGGTCGCGACCGAGCTGGCCCAGGCCCTGGGGCCGGTGCTGGGCGCCCGCAGCACGCTGGACCACTACCGCAACGGCCTGGCCTTCGAGACCCGCTTCGCGCGCTTCTGCGGCAAGCGCCACGCCGTCGGCCTGGGCTCCTGCACCGACGCCCTGGAGCTGAGCCTGGTCGCCCTGGGCGTGGGCCCCGGCGACGAGGTGGTGACCTCGGCCCACAGCTTCATCGCGACCGCCCTGGCGATCCACCACACCGGCGCCCGACCGGTCCTGGTCGACCCCGCTCCCACCGACCTCTGCCTGCGCGCCGAGGCGGTGCAGCGCGCCCTCAGCCCCCGCACCCGCGCCATCGTGCCGGTCCACATGCACGGCCACGTCGCTGACATGGACGAGATCCTCGCCCTGGCCCAGCGGGCCGGCATCCCGGTGGTGGAGGACTGCGCCCAGGCCACGGGAGCCCGGCGCAAGGGGCGCCCCGTCCCGATCGGGCCCACCGGCTCCTTCAGCTTCTACCCGAGCAAGCCGCTGGGCGGCCTGGGCAACGGCGGCATGCTGGTCACGGACGACGACGACCTGGCCCAGGCGGTCCGGACCCTGCGCGACCCCGACGGCGCCGACCCCATCCTGCTGCGCAGCGGTCGCACGCCGAGCTTCCTGCATCCGGTCGATGTCGCCCTGCTCGGCATCCGCCTGGAGGGCCTGGCCGAGAGCCGGGGGGCGCGCGCCGAGCGGGCCGCCATCTTCCAGCAGGCCCTGGGCCACCTCGAGCCGCTGCGGCCTTCCCCCGACACGGAGAGCGCCTGGGGGGCCTTCGTGATCCGCAGCGACCGGCGCGACGCCCTGAAGCAGCGCCTGCTGGTCGCCGGCTTCGAGACGAAGATCGAGTACCAGACGCCATTCTTCGAGAGCCCCACCTTCGCGAGCTACGGGTGGCGGCCCGAGGACTACCCGGTGGCCCGGGACGCCGCCCGGCGCGGCCTGTCCCTGCCCCTGCGCCCAAGCCTGCCCCTGGCCACGGTCCGGCGCATGGCCCAGGTCGCGGCCGGCCGGGGCGCGGGGGGCGCGTGAGCACCGCTGCCCAGGTCGCGGTCGTGATCCCGGTGCGCCTGCGCCGCGCGCACGACCCGGCGGACCTGGCCCGCTGCCTGGCCGCCCTCGCCGCCTGTCGCCCCGCCCCCGCCCAGGTCATCGTCGTCGACGACGGCTCGTCGCCGCCGGTCCAGCTCCCGGCCCCCCGACCGCCCGACACCGCGCTGCTCCGCATCCCCCCCTCGGGCCCCGGCCCCGCCCGCAACGCCGGCGCGGCCGCCACCACGCAGCCTGTCCTGGTCTTCCTGGACGCCGACGTGGTCGTGCCCCCCGACGCCATCGGGCGCCTGCAGGCCCTGCTCGACGGCCACCCCCAGGCCGCCGCCGCCTGGGCCACCGTCAGCCCCCGCCACCCAGAGGGCGGGCTGGTCAGCCGGTACAAGCTCCACACCCACCGCCACTTCACCCTGCGCCTGGGCGCCGGACCCGGGCCCTGGACCACGCCGCACCTCACGACCATGCTGGCCGCGGTCCGCCGCCCGGCCTTTGAGACGATCGGCGGCTTCTCGCCGGCCTGGCACACCGTCTCCATCGAGGATGTCGAGCTGGGCCGGGACCTGGTCGACCAGGGCTTCACCCTGCTACTCGATCCCGAGCTGCAGGTCGTACACGCGCACCGCTTCGACCTGGCCAGCGCGGCCCGCAACGATGTCCACAAGCTGCGCCGGCTCGTCACGGCCACCCTGGGCCGGCGTCGCCGCCGTGGGTCCTCTGTCGAAGGAGGCACCGCCACGGACGGACGCATGCGGCGCTACGCCCTGGGGGTGCCGCTGGGCGTCGGCGCCGTGGCGGCCGCCGGGGTGGGGGCCCTGCCCCTGTCGGGCGCGCTGCTGCTCGGCCTGGCCCTCAGCGAGCGGGACCTGCTCCGCTACCTCGCCGCAGAGGAGGGCCCCTCCTTCGCGCTCGCCTGCCTGCCCCTGATCGCGCTGGAGCGCTGCACCGCAGCCACCGCCGCCGCCCTGGGCCTGGCCGACTACCTGGGCGCGCGCTCCGGCTCCTGAGCCCCGCCCCGCGCTATCCTCGCCGTCCCGCCCCGAGGCCACCATGTCCAGCTCCGAGATCATCGACGCCTGCCTGAAGCACACCCTGTTCTCCTGGGCCGCCCGGGACCACGTGCACCCCCTGCCCGTGGACCGGGCCCTGGGTGTCTACATGTACGGCCCCGACGGCCAGCGCTGGCTCGACTTCAACAGCCAGCTCATGAGCGTCAACATCGGCCACAGCCACCCCAAGGTGGTCCAGGCCATGAAGGACGCCGCCGACGGGCTGATCTACGCCTTCCCCGGCGCCGCCACGGCCGCTCGGGCCCGACTGTCCACGCGCCTGGCCGAGCTGGTCCCCGGCGACCTGAACACCTTCTTCTTCACCCTGGGCGGGGCCGATGCCAACGAGAACGCCATCAAGCTGGCCCGCCAGTTCACCGGCCGCCAGAAGATCCTGTCCCGCTACCGCAGCTACCACGGCGCCACCAGCGCCACGATGCAGCTCACCGGCGACCCGCGCCGCTGGGCCAACGAGCCTGGCCCCCCCGGCTTCATCCGGGTCATGGACCCCACGCCCTACCACTACTCCTTCGGGGACAACGACGAAGAGATCGTCGTTAACAACCTGCGCTACCTCGAAGAGATCATCATGTACGAGGGGCCGCAGACCATCGCGGCCATGTTCATCGAGACCGTGACCGGCACCAACGGCATCCTGCCGCCGCCCCAGGGCTACCTGCAGGGACTGCGCGCGCTGCTCGACAAGTACGGGATCCTGCTGGTCTGTGACGAGGTCATGGCCGGCTGGGGCCGCACGGGCAAGCTCTTCGCCTTCCAGCACGGTGGGCCGGACATGCTGCCCGACATCCTCACCATGGCCAAGGGCCTCACCTCCTCCTACGTGCCGCTGGGCGCCGTCGCCGTCACCGACCGGATCGCCCGGCACTTCGACGACCACGTCTTCTGGGGAGGCCTGACCTACAACGCCCACCCCTTTGCCATGAACGTCGCCAGCGCCTGCATCGAGGTCCTGCTGGAAGAGGGCATGGTCGAGAACGCCGCCGCCATGGGCGAGATCATGCGCCAGGAGATGGACCGCCTGCAGGCCCGCCACCCCTCCGTGAAGGAGGGTCGCTGCATCGGCCTGTTCGGGATGATGGACCTGCAGCAGGACCGCCAGGGCACCCCCATGGCCCCCTACAACGGCAGCCACCCCGTCATGGGCGAGCTCAACCGCTTCCTGCTCGACAATGGACTGTTCACCTTCATGCACTGGGGCAGCTTCATGTGCAACCCGCCCCTGTGCATCACCGAGGAGCAGCTCCGCGAGGGCTTCGCGATCATCGACCGCGGCCTGGAGATCACCGACCGGGTGGTCACCGGCTGAGCCGCGTGGGCCGCCCGCCCAGGCTCAGGTCCCGTCGAAGACCCGCGGCCGCGGTCGCAGGCGCAGCACCTCGATCTCGTCGTCCTGGGCCCACCACAGCAGGCGGGCCGGCTGCCCCTTGGCGATGGGCGGCGGACCGCCCCAGGGGCCGTGGTTCTCGTCGAACAGTGTTCGGACGGCCCGCTGCAGCTGGGCCTCGGCCGTGAGCTGGCAGACGTGGACCGCCATGGACGCGGCATCCATCAGGTTGGCCGTGCCCAGGCGGTACCAGGGGTCCATCACCGAGTCGTGACCGATGCCCACGGTGGCGCCGACCTCCCACAGCTCGTCGACCCGGGTCAGGCCACGGCGCTTGGGGTAGCCGTCGTAGCGCCCTTGCAGGACCACGTTGTCCAGCGGGTTGCAGACCACCATCACGTCCGCCTGGGCGACCAGGCGGCAGACCTTGTCGGCGTAGGCGTCGGGCTGGCTGTGCATGCTGGTGCAGTGGCCGGCCACCACCTTGCCCTGCATGCCGCGGTCCAGGGTCTGGGCGCAGACCACCTCCAGGTTGCGGCTGCCCGGGTCGTCGGTCTCGTCGCAGTGCAGGTCCACCGCGCAGCCCTGCCGCTCGGCCAGCGCGAAGGCCATGCGGACGCTCTCCCAGCACTCCTCCGTCGTGCGCTCGTAGTGGGGGATGGCGCCCACCGCGTCGCAGCCCAGGGCCACCGCTTCTTCCCAGGCCTGGCGCTGCCCGGGCGCCCGCAGGATGCCCTCCTGGGGGAAGGCCACGACCTGCAGCTCGGTACCCTCGACCGCCAGCTCGGAGCGCAGCCCCAGCAGGGTCTCGACGGCCAGCCGGCTGCCCGTGTCGACGTGGGTGCGCACCCGCAGGCAGCCCCAGTCCCGGTACATCGCGACCGTGCGTCGCGCCCGGTCCACCACGTCGTCCACGGTCAGCGTCGGCCGCAGGCGGGACCAGTTGGCGATGCCCTCGCGCAGGGTGCCGCTGCGATTGGGCGCCCGCGGCCCCAGCAGCGCGGCGTCCAGGTGTACGTGGGGCTCGGCCAGGGGAGGCGTGATCATGCCGCCCACCAGCACCTCCTCGCCGGCAACAGGGGCCAGGTCCGGGGTGCCGGGCTCGTCGCGAAAACGAAGCTCGGCGACGCGGCCGTCGCGGATCCGCAGGTCGCAGGGGCGGCCGTGCAGGCGGCTGTGCTGGAGGAGGGTCGAGGACATGGCAGCACCGGTTCAGCGAGGAGGGAGCCCGTCCCGGGCGCAGTGCAGTATCCTCCCGCCTTCCTCCCGGAGCCGCCATGTCCAAGCTGCCTGCCCTGCGGTCGGAGTCCGCCTTTGCGGACCGCAAGCCGGCCTACTCGCCCGCCCAGGCCCGGGTCGAGGCCAACCGCTGCCTGTACTGCCACGACGCACCCTGCATCCAGGCCTGTCCCACCAGCATCGACATCCCGACCTTCATCCGCAAGATCGGGACCGACAACCAGCGGGGCAGCGCCCGCACCATCCTGGACAGCAACATCCTGGGCTACTCCTGCGCCCGGGTCTGTCCGGTCGAGGTGCTCTGCGTCGGCGCCTGCGTCTACAACCAGATGGGCGTGCCCCCCATCCAGATCGGCAAGCTCCAGCGCTACGCCACCGAGCACGCCGTGACCCAGGGCTGGACCTTCTACGAGGCCGGCCCCGACAGCGGCAAGAGCGTCGGGCTCATCGGCGGCGGACCGGCCAGCCTGGCTGCCGCGCACCGCCTGCGCCGCTTCGGCCACGCCGTCACCATCTACGAGGCGCGGGACATGGTGGGCGGCCTGAACGCCACCGGCGTCGCCCCCTACAAGATGCCCGCCGACGACGCCATGGCCGAGGCGGAGCGCGTGTTGTCCATCGGCGGCATCGAGCTTCGCTCCGGCGTGCGCGTGCCCCAGGACCTGTCCTGGGCCGAGCTGGAACGGCGCCACGACGCGCTGTTCATCGGCATCGGCCTGGGCCCCGACAGCGCCCTGCTGACCGGCGAGCGGCCGGCCGGCGTGCACGGCGCCGTCGCCTGGATCGAGCAGATGAAGCTCGGCACCGTCGACGTCTCGGGCGTGCGCAACGCCGTCGTGGTCGGGGGCGGCAACACCGCCGTCGACGCCGTCCGCGAGCTGCTGGGCCTGGGCGTCGAGAACGTCAAGCTGGTCTACCGCGGGGTCCAGGCCGGCATGAGCGGCTACGCCCACGAGTGGGACGGCGCCAAGAAAGAGGGCGCCCGCGCCGTCTGGCAGACCGTGCCCACCGGCTGGCAGGTCAACGCGGCGGGGGGCATCACCGGCCTGCGCTGCCTGCACCTGGACGCCGACAAGCAGCCCATCGCCGGCACCGAGCACGAGATCGCCGCGGACCTGGTCCTGCTCGCCATCGGCCAGGGCAAGCTCGGCGCCCTGGTCGCCGACCTCGACGGCGTCGTCGTCTCCCGCGGCCGCATCCAGACCGGCCCCGGCGGCGCCACCGGCCGCCCCGGCGTCTACGCCGGCGGCGACTGCGTCAACGGCGGCAAGGAGGTCGTCAATGCCGTCGCTGAGGGCCGCGACGCAGCCCTCGCCATGCACACAACCCTGACCGGCGGAGCCGCGTGATGGCCGACCTCAAGACCACCTGTGCGGGCATCACCTCGCCCAACCCCTTCTGGCTGGCCTCGGCCCCGCCGACCAACTCCGGCGAACAGATCATGCGGGCCTTCGACGCCGGCTGGGGCGGCGCGGTCTGGAAGACCCTGGGCATGCCGATCCAGAACGTCAGCAGCCGCTTCGGCGCCATCGGCGTCAAGGGCGTGGGCGGGGTCGGCTTCAACAACATCGAGCTCATCACCGACCGCCCGCTGGCCGCCAACTTTCGCGAGATCGCCGAGGTCAAGAAGCGCTTCCCCGAGCACGCCGTCGTCGTCTCGCTCATGGTCGAGAGCCGCGAGGAGTGGAAGGAGATCATCGCCCGCAGCGAGGACGCCGGCGCCGACGGGCTGGAGCTGAACTTCGGCTGCCCCCACGGCATGTGTGAGCGCGGCATGGGCTCGGCCGTCGGCCAGGAGCCGCGGATCAACGAGCGGATCACCGGCTGGGCCAAGGAGTTCGCCACCGTCCCGGTCCTGGTGAAGCTCACGCCCAATGTCAGCGACATCGTCCCCCACGGCCTGGCCGCCCAGACCGGCGGCGCCGACGGCATCTCGCTCATCAACACCATCAAGTCGATCATTGGCGTCGACATCGAGTCCTTCACGCCCCGCCCGTCGGTCGGCCCGGCCAGCACCAACGGTGGTTACTGCGGCGCCGCCGTGCGCCCGATCGCCCTGCACATGGTCGCCGCCTTGTCCCGCGACCCGCGCTTCCGGCTGCCGATCAGCGGCATCGGCGGCATCACCTGCTGGCGCGACGCCGTGGAGTTCCTGCTGCTGGGCAGCAGCTCCGTGCAGGTCTGCACCGAGGTCATGCTGCGCGGCTACCGCATCGTCGGCGACATGATCGAGGGGCTGTCCGACTACATGGACCGCCACGGCTTCACGGCCGTCGACCAGCTCGTGGGGCGGGCCATCCCCGGCTACCGCGAGTGGGGCGAGCTCGACCTGAACTTCGAGGCGGTGGCGAAGATCGACGCCAGCCGCTGCATCGGCTGCCAGCTCTGCCTGGTCGCGTGCATGGACGGCGCCCACCAGTGCATCCACCCCGGGCCTGAAGCCGAGGTGCGCGTGCCCGTTGTGGACGAGGCGGAGTGTGTGGGCTGCAACCTGTGCCAGATCGTCTGCCCGGTCGAGGGCTGCATCGAGATGGCGCCAGTCGACAACGGCTTCCCGCCGGTGAGCTGGAACGAGCACGTGGCCCAGGGTGCGGCCCTGCGGCCCAAGAAGGGCTCACACGGCTGATGGACGGCGCCGGTCCGGGCTACCCTGGGCCGATGCCCTCCTCCGCGCTCCTCTCCCTGCTCCTCTCCTGCACCTCCCCCACGGTGCCGACCCACCACCCGGCGGGGGACGGCGGCGCGGCGGACGGGGGGGGCGCGGACACCGGATTCACCAGCGATGGTGGGGGGAGCGGCGCTGACACCGCTGGCGATGGGGGCGGCGACACGGCGGGTGATGGCGGCGGCGACACGGCGGGCGACGGCGGCGCGGCTGGGGGCGGCGGCGACACCGGACCCGAGATCGTGCCCGGAATCGACCCCACCCCGCCGGGCCTGTGCCACGTCACGGTGGACTGCGGCGGGGTCGCCATCCCCGACGAGCCCAAGCTCGGCTGCAGCATGACGGTGGCCGACAGCGAGGGCCGCACGGTCTACGACGACCACGCCGGGCTCGAGCTGCGGGGCCGCTCCTCGCTCGGCGCCCCCAAGCACCAGTACGCCGTCGAGCTGTGGGACGCCGATGGCAACGCCCAGTCGGCCAACCTGCTCGACATGGGCGCCGACGCCGACTGGGTGCTCAACGGCGCCTGGTACGACCGCGACCTGCTGCGAAACACCCTGGGCTACGACCTGTTCCGGGCCGCTGGAGATGTCGGGACCCTCAGCACCCCGCGCTACGCGCCCGAGTCCCGCTACTGCGATCTGCAGCTCGACGGCACTTGGATCGGCATCTTCATGCTGGTCGAGAAGATCAAGCAGGACGACGACCGCATCGACCTGGCCCCCGACGACGGCAGCGGCAGCGCTTTCGTCCTGAAGCTCGACGACACCGGCACCATCCACTCAAACGCCCTGGGCTACGGCGGCTGGAAGGTGGTGTCCCCCGCCGACCCCACGCCCACCCAGCTCGCCGGCATCAGCGCCACCCTGGACGACTGGGAGGCCGTCGCGACGCGCCAGCCCGCCCTCCTGGGCGAGGTCGTCGACGTCGACGACTTCATCGACCTGATCCTGCTCGAAGAGCTGGTGAAGAACAACGACGCGTTCTTCCTGTCCCTGCACCTGTGGAAGGACGTCGACGGCAAGCTGGAGCTGTCCCCCTGGGACCTGGACCTGAGCCTTGGCCAGCCCAGCTACAACGACAACGAGAACCCCGAGTCCTGGCTGCTGTACCGCCCGAGCCTGGTGGCGTCGCTGTCCTCGGTGCCGGGCTTCGACGCGCGCCTGGCGGCCCGCTGGGCCGAGCTGCGGGGCGGTCCCTGGGCCACCGACGAGATCCTGGCCCGCATTGACACCTACCAGGCGACCATGGGTGCCGACGCCATCGCCCACAACTTCGAGGTCTGGCCCATCGGGGACGTCGACTTCGGCGGCTACCTGTACCCGGTGAGCAGCTACGCCGAGGAGGACGCCCGCGTCCGGGCCTTCCTGGAGGCGCGGCTGACCTGGATGGATACCAATGTAGACCGCTGGAGTGAGGGCTCCTGAGTCCGAACAGCGCTAGTCCAGGTGCTCGGTCACCCGCCAGCGCAGGGCCCGCCCGGCCAGCCAGGGTCGCAGCTCCGCCTGGGGACCATCGACCAGGATCCGCTCAGGGACCGTGTCGTGGGCGCGCTCCAGGCCGATTCGATCACCGTTCGGCGGCAGCCCGTAGAAGGCCGGCCCGTTGAGGCTGGCGAAGGCCTCCAGCTGCTCCAGGGCCCCCGCGGTCTCGAAGACCTCGGCGTACAGGGGCAGGGCGACCGGCGCCGTGAAGCAGCCCGCGCAGCCGCAGGCGCTCTCCTTGGCCGAGACCGCGTGGGGCGCGCTGTCCGTACCCAGGAAGAAAGACGCATCCCCCGAGGTCGCCGCCTGGATCAGCGCCTGCTGGTGCCTGCGGCGCTTGAGCACCGGCAGGCAGTAGAAGTGCGGCCGGATCCCGCCGACCAGCATGTCGTTGCGGTTGGCCAGCAGGTGCTGCGGGGTCAGCGTGGCCGCGACCTGGGGCGCCCGGGCCCGCACGAAGTCCACGCCCTCGGCCGTGGTCACGTGCTCCAGCACCACCCGCAGCTCGGGGTAGCGGTCCAGCAGCGGGGCCAGGACCCGGTCCAGGAAGACCGCCTCGCGGTCGAAGATGTCGACCTCGGGGTCGGTCACCTCGCCGTGGACCAGCAGGGGCATGCCCCGGGCCTGCATGCGCTCCAGGACCGGGTCGATGCGGGAGAGGTCCCGGACCCCGGCGTCGGAGTGGGTCGTGGCGCCAACCGGGTAGAGCTTCACCGCGACCAGCAAGCCGTCCCGGTGCCCGGCGGCCAGGTCGTCGGGATCGCTGTCCTCGGTCAGGTAGGCCGTCATCAGCGGCTGGAAGGACGAGCCCGCCGGCAGCAGGGACCGGATCCGGTCCCAGTAGGCCAGGGCCTGGGCGCTCGTGACCACTGGCGGCAGCAGGTTGGGCATCACGACGGCCCGGCCCATGACCGCGGCCGTGGCCGGCAGCACGGCCTGCATCATGGCGCCGTCGCGCAGGTGCAGGTGCCAGTCGTCGGGGCGGCGCAGGACCAGGCGCTGGCTCACGGGGCCTCCAGGTACCCGCGCCTATCTCACTGGGCGTTGAGACCGGAGGCAACCGGGAACAGGTCGCCCACGTCGTAGAAGTCCACACCCAGGAAGTTCACGGAGCGCCCCCACTTTGCCGCGCAGGCCCGGGCCCGCGTCCCCAGCACGGCCTCCTGGTTGACCTCGGTGGCGGCGGCCTCGTCGGGCAGCGGGTCGCTGATCCAGTGGTTGACCAGGAACAGCGGGTTGTCGGGGCTGCCGCGATTCAGCTCGCAGGAGAAGTCCTCGGGGGTGCTGAAGCTGTAGGGCGTGTCGAAGAACAGATCCCAGGCGGGCATGTACCAGGCCGGCCCCTTGCTGCCCGACTCGGTGGTGATGATGACCCGCTGGTCGGCGTCGATGAGGGAACCTAGCGTTGGTAGGGCACCTCCGTCCCAGGTCCAGGCGCGGTCGGCCAGGCCCGAGGCCTCCAGCGAGGCGACCATGATGTCGGCGTCGACGTGGTCCTCAAAGATGATGACGATGACGGCGTCGGGGTGGGTGTACAGGAAGTCCTGGACCTCGGCCAGCCCATCGGCCAGGGGCTCGGCCCCCAGCTCGCAGTAGCCGTGGCAGAGGTAGGGCTGGTCCTTCCACATCCAGGTGTCGAGCATCAGCGCCCGCACGCCGTCCTCGAGCTGGCGGCGGATGCCGTGGTGCTGATCGGGCACCAACCAGCCAGCGTCGGCGTTGGACATGCTGTTGTGCGTGCCCGGCAGTGTCACCTGGTCCAGGCTGCGGCCACACAGGGCCGGGTCGCCATTGCAGGGCTGTGGGCCCGGCGTCGTGTCGATCGGGGCCTGGCAGGCCACCAAGGCGAGCAGGAGCACCGGCAAGGCAGGGAGGAGCAGCATCGGCTCAGCGGTACTTGAGCAGCAGGCCGGAGACGTAGTAGTAGGGCTGATCCCCGTCCCCCGCCCAGCTGAAGTCCTCGAGGTGGTAGCTGAGATCGACCGGGCCGCCGGCGGCCACAGCCGCGGTCACATCGCTGTCCCAGGGAAGCACGGCGGCTCCCGGGCACCAGCCGGCACGGTCGTACTTCCAGGTGCCCTGCTGTACGCCGTCGGTGGCGGTCTGGTTGCAGTCGTCCCGCCACACCTGCCGCGACAGCTCGGTGCCCGCGACCTCGAAGTAGTGGGTCTTGGCACAGAACTCGGCGCAGTTCTGCGTGTTGTCCCAACCATGTCCGGTGATGAAGGAGCGGAAGGTGACCTGGCTGAGGTCGGTCGGCAGCTCCACCGTCTGGGGCACAACCTGGCTCTCCACCGGCTGGTCGTCGCGCCCGGCGTTCCAGGACAGGTGCCCCCACACGGGCTCCACGGCCACCGGCTCCGGCGAGGGCGGGTCACCACCGGTGAAGTCCATGGTGGCCGTGAACAGCCAGCCGTCCCCGTTGCTGCTGCCCTCACCGACCCAGGTGTCGACGAAGACGCGCAGGGTCTGCGTGCCCGTGAGCAGCGGGCGCAGGGCCGTCAGGTCGGCGTCCCAGCCGTAGCCGACCCGGTAGGCCGTGATGAAGCGGTCCAGCTCGACATAGCGCTCGTCGGCGGTGCCCGGACCGAGGACGATGCCAAAGGTGCCGTAGCGATCCCACCAGTCGCACAGGTCGTGGGGACAGTCCAGGCGGAAGTGCCCGGTGATGGCGCTGTAGGTCGTGCTGCTGTCGGGGAAGTCGACCTGGACGTCGACCTGCCGACGGTTCTCGGCGTCGGAGTAGTAGAGGTACTCCTGGTCGAAGGCGGTAATCGCCTGGTCGGTGCCCGGGCTGCGCACCGGCGCCGTGTCGTCCCCGGCCGGGGTCTTGGGGGTACAGGCGAGGGCCAGCAGGCTGGGGAGGAGGAGCATGTCGTCGATATAGCCCCTGCGTCCGGGCCCCGTCATCCGACCCCGTCACCCGGCGCGGCGCTGTGCAGGCGGACCGGGCAGCGTGGCGATAGGCGGGACCGCCTCGGAGGTCCCGTGTCCCCCTCGTCCCAGAAGCCCGTCGCCTTCGTCCCCGTGCCGCCACCGCCCCTGGCACAGCGCGCCTGCCGCGGCGCCCGCTTCGCGGCGGAGGGGGACAAGCGCGACCGCTACAGCCTGCCCGAGCGCCTGGAGTCCCCCAGCCCGGTCGGCTACCGGACCCGCCCCTCGCTGGACCGCGAGGACTGCGCTCGCGGCCTCGCCCTGCTGTCCCTCGCCCGCCCCACGGCCTTCGTGCCCGGCCCCTCGCCCACCGAGCAGGAGCTCTTCGAAGAGTGCGCCCTGGGCCTGCTGAGCTCCCGCCAGTCCACCAACTTCCTCGGCCACCGACAGGTCAGCCTGGGGCCCGCCGACTCGGCGACCGCGGCCGGCCTGCTCCGCCGCCTGGAGCACCTCGAGGCGCCCGTCCTCAAAGGCGCCGCCGCCACCCACGTCGTGCTGTCCCGGCCCTACCGGACGCCCTTCACGCTGCTGCTGACCTTCATCGGCCACGCCCCCCTGGCCAGCATGGCCACCGTGCCCCTGCGGGCCTGGAACAAGCGCGTCCACCACCAGGACGACATCCCCACCATCGGCTACCTCCAGCACCTGCACGTCGGCATCCTGGCCGACGCCATGGAGCGGGCCGCGGTCCTGGCCAGCGGCGGCCGACGCCAGGCCAACGTGCTTATGGCCCCCTTCTCGGGCCCCGCACGCCAGGCCGACAACGCGGCCGTCCTGTCCGAGCTGGAGGCCCTGGTAGGATTGTCGGGGGCCGAGCGCCGGGCCGGCTGGCGCATCGCCCTGGTCGCCCAGGTGGGCGCCGTGGAGGAGCGGCTGCTCGCGCCAGACCTGTGTCGCAAGCTCGGCGCCGCCCTGCTGTCCTTCCGTAGCGAGCGCATCCAGCCCGGCGTCAACCAGGAGGACAAGGCCCCCGAGGCCTACCAGCACCGCCAGGACATGGACGTGCCCGAGGAGCTGACCGTCATGGCCGGGCGGGCCGGCTACAACGCCTTCTCGCACTGGACCGGGATCGACCGCGAGCGGGCCAAGGAGCTGCTGATCATCGACCGGGTCGACGTCCTGACCGACGGGGGCAAGGAGCGGCTGCGCATCATTCGCCGGGAGCTGGAGAGCGTGACGGACCAGGTCGTCCGGGGCATCCCCCTGTGGGCCGACCTGCCCACCGGGCGCGCCCTGTCCCGCAACGCCCTGCGGGGTCGCAAGGCCTTCGCCCTGGCGGGCCAGCGCATCTACATCGGGGGCCTGTCCCGACCGGAGATCGAGGCCGCGGGCCTGGGCTGGGAGCACGCTGTGCGCGCCTTCGGGGCCGCCGCCGCCCGCAGCGCCCTGGTGGCCGAGCTGTCGGGCACCACCGAGATCCCCGAGGGCTGCGACCTGCTGGCCGGCGTCTGCCTGATGGCCGGGCCCGTCAACCAGAACGACATCGGCAAGCAGTTCTACGGCATGCAGGACCTGCTGTCGGTGCGGCATCCCCACCGGGACCCGACCTCGCTGCTGGTCTGGACCCTCAAGGCCAAGACCGTGGCCGACCCCATCGGGAACGAGGAGCAGCTCATGAACGCCGCGCGCAAGGGCGCCCTGGTCGATCTGCGGGCCGGGCCGCAGGAGCTGTGTGCGATCCGGATCGACGCCGCGATCCGCCCCCTGCGCGGCGACGGGGACCGACGCGAGGCGGGCACGCCCAGCTCCGAGCGGGCCTTCGCCGACATCGGCAACTTCGTCACCGACCCCGAGGGCCGGCCGATCCCCGGCAACGCCGGGGAGCCCTGGGCGGCCGAGCGGGCGCAGATCCCGGTCTGGGGCTGAGCCGGCGCGCCGGGACCCGCGGCCTCCTGGCACCCTGGCGCGCTATCGCCCAGGGGGCCGCCAACAGCGCCCCCTGCCCGTCCGCCGTCCTGTTCCCCTCCTCGCCCCCCGAGCCATGTCCCTTCCTCGCGCCCGCCGCCTCGATCACGCCCTCGCCCTGCTCCTCTCCTTCCCGCTCGGCGCCGGATGCAGCGGCGGCCTCCTCGGCATGCGGAGCGCGACCCCCGACACCCGGCCGCCCGATGTCTCCCTGGTGGTCATCGACTCGCTGCGAGCCGACCACCTCAGCCTGTATGGCCACGACCAGCCCACCTCGCCCGAGCTGGACGCCTGGGCCCGCGACGCCGTGGTCTTCGACCATGCCACCACGACGGCGCCCTGGACGCTGCCGGCCATTGCCAGCGTCCTGACCGGCCACCACCCCTATGCCCTGGGCATCCGCGAGGACGAGAACGCCGTCCCCCACCGCGTCACCACCCTGGGGGAGCTGTACCAGCGGGCCGGCTACCAGACCACGGCCGTGGTCTCCCACATCTACCTGCTGCCCAAGTTCGGGCTGATGCAGGGCATGGACCAGATCGACACCGAGCTGGTGAAGGGGCACCACGAGCGGGTCTCCTCCGACGGCGTAACGGACCGCGCCCTGGGGGCCCTCCAGGCGCACGTGGCGAGCCACCCCGAGCAGCCCCTGTTCATGGTCGCCCACTACTTCGATCCCCACTACAACTACATCAACCACCCCGAGATCCTGGACTCTGGCACCGACCCCGGCGGGGGCCTGCACAGCAACATATGGACATCCGGCAGGTGCGCTTGATGCTGCGCGGCCTCCAGGAGCCGCTGCTGGGCGCTGCCCAGCAGTACCTGGCCCGCCTGTACCACTCGGAGATCCGCTTCACTGACCACCAGGTCGCCCGCCTGCTGGCGGGCATCGAGGAGGCCGGCCGCGCCGACAACGCCGTCATCGTGATCATGGGCGACCACGGCGATGAGCTGGGCGACCGGGAGGGGCGCTGGGTCGGCCACACCAAGGTGATCTGCCAGGACGTGCTCCACGTGCCACTGGTCATCAAGCTGCCGCACGGTCGGCAGCCGCGGGCCCGCGTGGAGGAGCCGGTGTCCCTGGTCGACCTGATGCCGACCATCGCCCAGGCCAGCGGCCTGGCCCTGCCCCCGAGCCTGGAGCTGTACGGTCGCCCCCTCGACCTGGAGCGCCCCCAGGGCCAGCGGCCGGCCGTCTTCGCCGAGACCGGGCGCTGGGCCCGCATGCAGGCCGAGCTCCAGGGAGACTGGAAGCTGGTCTCCTACCCCAACGACCACCTCGGCACGCTATCGCTGTTCAACCTGGCCACCGACCCGAGGGAGCAGCAGGACGTGTCGACGGAGCAGCCCGCGGTCGTGGCCGCCATGCAGGCCCAGCTGGACACCTGGAACGCGGCCATCGAGGGGGACCACAAGCGCCTGCAGCCCGCGTCCCGCGAGCCCGCCCTGACGCCGGAGGAGGAGGAGGCGCTGCGGGCCATGGGCTACATCGAGTGAGCCGTACCTAGCGCTGTTCGCATAGGGACGAGAGCTGGAAGACGTCCACCCGCGGCGGGCCCACACCGGCCGCCGCCTCGGGCGCGCTGGCCAGCACCCGAGCCAGGTGGGCGCTGTAGTCGGCGCCGCCCCACCGGGCGTAGCTGGCGCAGATCTCCGCCTGCTCATCGGCCAGCCGACGCCGGACCCCGGCCAGGGCGGCACGGGTGTAGACCGATGGGTTCAGGACCTCGTCGTAGCGCCAGTCCACCCAGCCCGACCAGTGGAAGGGCCGCACCTGCGCCACGCAGCCGTCCTCCTCCTGGCGCTGCATCACGCTGTCGGGGCCCAGCAGCTCGGCGTAGAAGCGGTAGCCGTCCAAGTTCGCCTCGAGGTCGGCGTAGCTGAAGGCGGAGGATGTCATGCGCCCGTAGATCGACCGCTCGGTGCCTGCCCCCCAGGCGATGGCCCGCGCTGGGAAGGCACCGAGCTGGCTGCGCTCCCAGTAGGAGAAGCCCATGCCCAGGAAGTGGTCCACCTTGTCGGTGCCCAGCAGGGTACCGGCCAGGTTGACCGTGCCGCAGGTCCCGGCGAGCTTGAGGATCGGCGCCTGCCACAGCCTTAGGTCGCCATAGATGTCCGAGCGGTCCAGGAAGTCCCGTGTTCCGGGCTGCTCTTCCAGCCAGGTGCCGTAGATGTTGTAGCCGACCCACTTGGGCCAGGGCCGGCCCGGCAGGCGCTCCGGGGGACCGACCTGGTCGTGGATGGCCTGGGCCAGCACCGCGTGGACCTGGTCGTCGGTGCCTCCGCAGCGGGTCTGTCGGTTGGTCTCGGCCACCGCGGCGGCGATGGCCTGATCCAGGCGGGCGTCGGCCGCCGGCGCCAGGTCAGGCAGGGGCTGGTCGCGGCCGGTGAGCTGGTCGGTCTCCCAGGCAGAGGCAGCGCCGGAGGCCAGCAGGGCCCCCAGGAGCAGGCCCGTCATCGGCGGGCCTGGACTGCATCGAGACACAGGTCCTGGAGCGTCACCAGCTTGCGGTCCCCGTCCTGGGGCGCGTCCGGTCCCACCCAGGGTCCAACCGCCACCAGGGCGCGGGCCTGGCCCTCGGCACAGAAGGCCGGCGCCTGCTCATCCAGGCCGGCGCGCAGACCGGGCGCGAGAGCCCGGCGGAAGACGCTGGGGTTCAGCACCTCGTCGTAGCGCCAGTCGATCCAACGCGCCCAGTCCCAGGGCTCGACCTGGGCCACGCAGCCGTCCGGGCCGCGACGCAGGATGCTGTCTTCGGACAGCAGCCCGTCGTAGAAGCGGAGGCCGTCGTAGTTGGCTGCCAGGTCGGCGAAGCTGAAGACGCCGGTCGTGCCCAGCCCCCACATGCCCCGCTCGGTGCGCGTGCCCCAGGCGACAGCCCGCAGCGGGTCCTCACCCTGCCGGCTGCGTCGGAAGTAGTCGAAGCCCTGGATCCAGAAGTGGTCGATCTTGTCGGTGCCGACCAGCTGACCGGCCAGGGTGATCGTCGAGGCGGGTCCGAAGGTGGCCAGGATGGGGTCGGAGAGGAAGCGCACCGCCCGGTACAGGTCGTCTCGGTCCCCGTGGCTGTCCCGGTCGATGGGCCCCATCTCCAGCCAGGCAGCGTAGGCGCCGAAGCCCATGGGGGGCTGCTCGCCGCGGGCGGGCACGTAGACCCGCTCCCCCGTCTGGTGGTGGATCTCCCGGGCCAGGACCTCGTGGATGTGGTCGTCGTCGCCCTCGCAGTGCGTCTGCTCGTTGGTCCGAGCCACGGCATCGGCCAGGAGCTCATCGGCGTGGGCGTTGGCTTCTGCCAGGGCTTCGGCCGGGGGATCCTGTCGCGCCGTCACCTGGTCGGACTCGTAGGCCCGGGCAGGGCTCGCCATCCCTGCGAGCAGCAGGAGGAGGGCAGCGGAGGGCGACAGCGCACCCATGGGGACCTCGGCGGGGACGGACCCGCACGTCGACACCGACGTGCGCGGGCACGACGGGGCTACCTAAACGCGCCAGGGGGCGCGGCAAGTCCCTCGCGATACGGGTGCAAGTCCACGCACCGGAACCCCGCCTCTCCACCCGGAGCCCTCGGTGGCCCTGCCCTGGCTCCTCCTCCTGGCCTGCCGGCCCGCGCCACCGCCCCCGCCGACGCCGACGGTGCAGTCGCCTGCGGAGCGGCCCGACATCGTGCTCATCGTCTGGGAGTCCACCCGGGCCGACCACGTGCCCCTGCGCGGCGAGCCGGGCAACCCCACGACCCCGGGTCTGGCTGCCCTGGCGCAGCGGTCCGTCGTGTTCCGGGCCGAGCAATCCGTGGCGCCGTGGACCCACCCCAGCGTCGCCAGCCTGCTCACCGGCCTGGCGCCCACCGCGCACGGGGTCCGCAGCTATAGCGACGAGCTCTCGCCTGATGTCCCCACCCTGGCCGAGCGCCTGCACGAGGGCGGCTACGAGACGGCCTTCATCGGGTCCAACGCCTGGTTCGAGGCCTCACACGGCCTGGCGCGCGGCTTCGACTGGTACCACGGCGTCGACGCCACCCCGGGCGAGCTGCTGGCGCAGGACCTGCTCACCTGGCTCGACCAGCGCGCGAGCGAACCGCCTGCGTCGCCCGCCTCACCCGCCCCGGCCGGCGGCCGGCGGCCCACCTTCCTGTACCTGCACCTCTTCGACCCCCACTGCCCCTACACCCCGCCCGATCAATACGAGCATCTGTTCACGCCCGTCCCATCCGCCCGTCACACCGACCGCCGCCTGCGCCTGGAGGCGTGGCAGCAGCTCAACGGCTGCTACCAGCTCCCGGCCCAGGGAGAGCCTGGCGAGCCGGTCCTGGACATGGACACCGTCATGGCCGCCTACGATGCGGAGCTGCTGCACGCCGACCAGGTCACCACCGTCCTGCTCCAGCGCCTGCGCGACTGCGGCCTGCTCGATCGCAGCCTGCTCATCTTCACCGCCGACCACGGCGAGGCCTTCCTGGACCACGGAATCCAGGGCCACGGCCCGGACCTGTACGCCGAGGCCGTGCACGTCCCGCTCCTGGTCCAGCCCCCCTGGACCGGCGCAGGCCCGGCTCCGTGGGCCGGCCTCAGCGTCGACCAGGACACCAGCTCGCTCGACATCCCGGCCACCATCCTCGCCGCCGCGGGCCTGCCCCCCCTGGCCCAAGGCGAGGGGCAGGACCTCTCCCCGCTCTGGCGAGGCACGGCCGACCCCGCCGCGCCGCCTCGCGCCGTGTTCTCCGAGACCGACGACCACGCCAGCAAGCGCAGCGTCCGTCGCGGCCAGTGGGAGCTGATCATGGACCTGGATCAGCACAGCCTGGCCCTGTACGATCGCGACGCAGACCCCGGCGAGACCACCGATCTGTCCACCTTGCAGCCCGAGCTGCGGGCCGAGTTGGCGCGGCTGCTGGCAGAGCATGATCGAAAGCTGCGGGCCCAGGCCCTGACTCGGACCCACCGGGACGGCCCCATGGACGCGGCGACGCGCAAGGCGCTGCAGCGGTTGGGCTACGTCGAGTAGCGGATCGGCAGCATGTGGCGCTCCGCCAGGGTGCCGCGCGGCCGCTCTCCAGGCGGCCCGCACGCCGACCGCTGCAGCGACTCCTGGACCTCCAGCGTCGCGGGGGCCATGACGACGGTGCGCAGGCGCAGGCGCTGGTCTCAGTCGTGGTGTGCTTCCGCGGAAGCCAAGAGTCACTCGGGCGAGGACAGCGATGCGTACACCGGCGCCTACAGCTGTGGCGATCCGGGCAACCAGTCCTTCACCATGATCGACATGGACAAGACAGGTCCCACCCACATGGTCGCACTCGCCTTGCTCCTGGCAGCCTGTCCGCCACGCCGCCGGCCGGCGGCAGGGACACCGCCGGTCTGTGGGACGGGGGAGGCGAGCGACACTGCCCCGAGGTCGAGCCCCCCCTGTCCGAGGCCTCCGCGCCGACCGCGGTGACGCGGCGGCGGCCGACGATGACCACAGCTACCTGGGTCACCTGGAGACCAGCGACGTCGTCTTGTCGCCCGCCTGGCAGGCCCTGGCGGAGGAGCACATGGCGAGCTTCCAGCCCGACCTGGACTTCACCGGCTGGCGGCTGAGCCTGGCCAGCAGTCTGCACGGGGCCATGGTCGGCACCTGGGGGATCAAGGAAGGCGCGGGCAGCACCATGTGGAGCGGCTCGGCCGCCTGGGGGCCCTGACCGCTGGCCATGGCGTCTGTGTGCCGCAGCGGCTCGCCCTCCTCCCCGGCCCCGCGGCCGCACCCACTCCCGCAGCGCCGATCGGGGGCGCGAGCATGCCGTGCTGCTCGCAGCCGGTCTGGAGGACCGGGCACGCACGGTGTTGCCACGGGGCGGGGGGACAAGCGCCGCCAGCCGCTCCCCCTGCTGCCCACCGCTCGCTACCGCTTGGACCCGCAGCTCACCGGCCTGGTGGCGGTGCCCTGGCGGTGTCCAGCCAGATCCGCAGCCAGGCCCGGGCCCGCTGGTAGGGCGTCGACCTGGTGGGCTCCCTGCAGGTCGAGGTCGTGCAGCGCATCCTGAACGCGTCGGGCGCGTGCCTGTCCTTGGTGGCCAAGGACAGCACCGAGCACATGGAGGGGGGCGAGGTACCTGCCTCCCCCCCCCCCCCCCCCCCCCCCCGTGCGGAGGGAGGTGGCCGCGGAGCGGTCGGAGGGGGGCGAAGTCTCGGAGCCAGCGGTCATGGGAACGAGGTTTCGGGGGCGCTGGAGAGGTGGCGGTCAGGATCTCACCGGGGGCGGGCCGCGGGCGAACGCGAGCCCCTCTCTGGAGATGGCGCTGGTGCCGAAGCCCGGGAGTCCGACACCGGTTGGCCCGTTCCTGCGCCCCATGCGCAGGAACCCACACCAGGTGCCGAACCTCATGCCCTCTCCTGCGCCTGGCGTGCTACCGCCCCAGCAGTGCACGCACCAGCAGCGTGCCGTGGGGTGGATTGGGGTGAGCAGGGACTTCCGGGCGCGCACACTCGCAACAGAGGGGGCCTCGACGGCCAGCCAGGGCTACCGCACTCGCAACGTCACGCGGCTGGGCCCGAACATGACGCATGACATGCGCGAAGCCTTGGACCTCGGCGCACTCTCGCGGCTAGATCTCGACGGCCGCGTCCTCCAGTGGAGCGGCGCCGACACCCTGTCGCTGGACCAGTCCGCCACCCTCGACTCCAGACCTCCTGACACAGGACAGTTCGCAAGGGACACTCCAACGACGCCCAACGGATGGAGCCCGACGGGCTATCGCCGATCAAGGCAGGTCACAAGCAAAATATTGTGTCATAAACTATTGCCCACGTCAAGGCGCAAAGTGCGACGAAAAAGCGGCATTCCACCGGCCTCCGCCCCTGCGCATGTCAGGAGTTCTGGACTCCGCCGGCGGGGCGCGCGCGTCGGTGTGGGCCGACGCGTACGATGGCCTCATGGACCCAGCCCAGCACTTCGCCGGCTACCCCCTCGGCCTGCAAGCTCGATGCAGCGCACTATCCCAATGATCCCAATGAGATGCGCGGCCTCTACGAGTGTGACGCTTCCTGTGGCCGGCCCGTGCGCCCGGTGGCTCGCCTGCGCGGCACCCTACCGGACGCTGACCAGGTCCCAGTAGAACGACTTCACCTCGCCCAGCTCCTCGTCCAGGTAGGCGTAGTAGTTCAGGTTGTCCGAGCCCGCGTCGTACAGGATGTGGGTCTGGACGGTGGAGTAGGTCCCCGCGGATGTCTTGGTGGTCGACAGCCCCCCGCCCGTCTCGACGTTCGACCCGTTGATGGTGCTTGTGCGGCCATCCTCGGCTCGCTCCATCGTGAATGTGTCGGCGACGCTCCCCCCTGATCCGAAGCCAGGCACCATGGTGAGCATGCCGTCCGAGTAGGTGTCGGTGCGATCGATCGTGGTCGCCGTGCCGTCCCCCGTGACGTAGGTGCCCTCGGTCACGCTGAGGATCAGCGTGCTCCCCGCCGTGGTGCAGGTGTAGGTGTCGCGCTGGGTGGTCCGCAGCGTGCCGCCCATGCTGTCCGTCATCGAGAAGGAGGCGATCCACACAGGCGAGGCAGGGTCGCTGTCATCGATGGTGACCGTTCGCGTGCCGGACAGGCCAGAGCTGGCCGTGTAGCTGTCCGCGGCTTCGTAGGTGCGCTCCCGCACGGTCGCCAGGCCCGAGTAGGCCGGACAGGGCGACACGAGGCCGCCCGTGTCGTCGCCGCCGCCGTCGGCGCCGCCACCGTCGCTGCCCCCGCCGTCACCGCTGCCCCCGCCGTCACCGCTGCCCCCGCCGTCACCGCTGCCCCCGCCATCCCCGCTGCCCCCGCCATCCCCGCTGCCCCCATCGTTGCTGCCGCCGTCGCCGCCGGAGTCCCCCTGCGCAGTGGCGTGGAGCGCCACGACCAGGGTGCCGCTGAGCAGGTCTCCAGCGACGGTCACGGTGAGCTTGTCGTCCAGGTCCGCGGGCTCCGCCAGCGCCACCACCAGGTCGTGGCAGCTGCCCTCGGAGATGGAGAACTGCTCCGTCAGCGCGCCATCGCTGGAGACCCCGTCACCCGACACCAGCGAGAAAGGGGCCGGGACCTCGGCCGTGCAGTCCGCCTGCCCTGGCCCTGTGTAGCAGACCGTGGTGGTGCGGGTGACGGCGCTGGAGCCGTCAAAGGCCGATGCCGGGAAGTCCAGGGCTTCCGGGTCGGCCCCGACCGAGACCTGCTTGCCGCACGCGGGCAGGAGCGCACCCAGCGCCGTGCAAGACAGCGCTGCGCAAGCCAGCGACAGGGTCAACGCGACATGGGGACGGAGTCGGAACACCTGGAGCCTCGTGGACGGGACCGCAGCATACCGGTGCCCCGGCGCATGCGCCATGGGTCGCCTGGAGCCCGCTCCGGCGCCCGCCAATCGCCGGGAGGTGTAGAACCGCAGCTCGGTGGGCGGCACGGGCCGGGAACCGCGCCCACGCTGGTGGTAGGCAGACTGACGCAGGGGGGGCGGTCCGGGGAGCGTTACCGAGGTTGTGCACCAGCCGGGCCGGCTGGACGTCACCCCGACTGCGAGGGCACCCGCGATGCCTCACCCTTCGCTCCTCCTGTCCCTGGCGGCGCTGCTGCCGGCCTCCGCCCTGGCGGATGGTCACGCAGATGCCCCAGGGGCCGCGGCCGATCCAGCCGCCGACATCGCCAGTCTTTTCGCCTGGCACACCAGCGGCGGGAAGCTGGTCACCGTGCTCACCTACCGGCCCTTCCTGGGCAGTGGGGCCAGCCCGGTCTATGACGCGGACGTCCTCTACGGGATCCACATCGATCGCACCAACGACGGCGTGGCCGACACCGATCTCTACTTCCAGTTCGGGCAGAACGGCGCGGGGGAGTGGGGTGTGCAGGCCACCACGGGGAGTGCCCAGCTCTCGGGACCGGTGGAGACGGTGCTCAGCGATGGGAGCACCCGGCTGTGGGCTGGCCCCGCCGACGACCCCTATTTCTTCGACTTGGAGGGCTACCAGGCGACCGTGGGGAGCGCGACCTTGTCCTTCACCGGGACCGATGGCCTGGCCGGTCTCAATGTCATGGCCATCACCTGCGAGACGGACCTCGCTGCCCTGAGCGGCGGTGCGACCGATCTCCGCGTCTGGGCCACCACCGGTCGGAAATAGGAGGGAACCATGATCATCCACCTCAGCGCGCTGCTCGCCCTCCAGACCCTGTCCGGCTGCGACCTCCTCGGGGGCAAGGGCCCCCTGGACAGTGATGACACCGGTCAGGCCGACACGGACACCGACACCGATGCCTACGTGTTCGCGGCCATCGACGGCAGCTTCACGCGCGTGGATCGTGCGGGCTTTGCCGACGTCAACATGCTCCTGATCGGCGGCTCGGACGCCTACAACCAAGGGGATCCGACCGACGACATGGCGCTGGCCTTCGGGGCGGAGATCGTCGGGGGTGTGGCCGCCTGGCACGCCATGCTCGACGACGATCTCGCGGGGCTGGGGCTCACCCCCTGCACCGAGCCGGGAGACGGCAGCGGGACCTGCATCGCCCAGCTGGGGCCCCTCATCATCCCCGACACCCTGATCCTGGACACGACCAGTACCGCCGGCTTCCCCAATGGCCGGCTGCTCACCGACCCGGTGACCGACGTCGTCCTGGCGGTCAGCCTGCTGGACCTGTCCACACACCCGGCCGATATCTTCGTGGGGCTGCTCAACCCGGCGGCCAACGACGTGGCCTTCCGGACCGACTTTCCCTACGTGGCAGCGCCGCACTGATCGGCAGGTCGCCATGCTTCACCACCTCGCTCTGCATGAGGCCCCCCTTCAGCCTGTCGAGGGGGCCGACGCCTCACCCTTTCCGCCAGCGGGCCTGCTGCGCTTCCAGGAGATCAAGCTGGCAGGTGATGGCTGCAGCAGCAACCACCGCTTCCTGCTCCTCGAGGACGGCAGCTTCTTCCTCCAGGAGAACCTGGCGGCCGACTGCGCCGCCCGTCCGCTCGGGACGCGCTTCAACCGGCCCTTCCCCAAGGGGCCTACCCACGTCCTCAACGCGGGGGATCTGCGGGCCATCGACACCGCCTTGCGTGCGCAGGGCATCGCCGACTCGCCCCCTCCCACCGCCCCGAGGGCAGGGTCTTCGACGGTGCGATGCGCATCCTCGATCTCCGGACGGACCGTGGTGTGCACCGGGTGATCGACGTCGGTGGCGCGGCTACCGCCCTGGACCCGGTCCTGGAGCTGATCTGGGCCAGGTTCGGCTGAGCGTGGCCGCAGTCCCCGTGGCGCCCCTCCCCAAGGCGAAGAGGCAAGCGCGTGACCCAGGACCCCAGGACCGATCAGATGATGCTCCCCTTCATCGTCGCCATCGCCGTCGGCCTGACCGGCCTGGGCTGGTTCTTCTACCGCGGAATGTCCCGCTTCACGGACACCGCCGACGCGATCAGCGACAGCCTGATCGCCCGCTACGTGGGGCTCCTCGAGGCGGGAGAGTACGGCGAGGCATGGTCCACCTGCCTCGCGCCCTCGCTCCAGGGGCAGGTCTCGCAGCAGGACTTCGTCGCCGCCCAGGCAGCGCGGGCGGAGGAGCACGGGCCGCTGACGGGCTGGACCCAGACCACCTACCAGCACGAGGCCAACCTCTTCTCCCGCGAGTCCGAGCTCGGCGTGCGCGGGGTCCTACACTACGAGCGGCGCGACGTCTTCGTGCAGTACAAGGTGGACCTGGGCGCCGACCCCCCGCTCATCCACCAGGCCTTTGGCAGCGAGGGAAGCAGCGGCACGCTCTCCGAGGGGACCTGGTAGTCGCGGGGG
>Ga0210033_1000858_pt1 | contig 28946 bp, 25 predicted proteins | sample CryGeymeta201501_FD_185465 | JGI IMG/M metagenome (GOLD analysis project Ga0210033, IMG submission 185465) | Groundwater microbial communities from Crystal Geyser aquifers in Utah, USA - Crystal Geyser metaG 2015-01 (SPAdes) (version 2) | ecosystem: Environmental > Aquatic > Deep subsurface >... | reverse complement strand
GACTTCGGCACCTGCAGCAAGCCCGGCAGCCGACGCCGGTGACGGCGGGCTGGCACAATTCACCGACAACCAAGCGGCCCAGTCACTGGCATTGGGCGTCGGTGTGGCGCACAGCCAATCGCGCGCATCGAGCCAGGCCGCCAAAAGCCCGCTGTGCAGAAAATAGCCCGCACCGAGTGAACTGCTGGCAAGCTCGCCGATCGCCAGCAATTCTGCCTGCCAAGACAAAGCGGCCACCGCCGCACGCGGATCGAGGATCAAGGCATCGAGCCGATCCAGCCAAGCGGCGGTAGCGTCCGGCAGCGCCATGCCCAACTCGGCGGCCAGCGCAAAATGGCGATCACGAATCGTCTTCGCCAGGGCTTGCGCCGCGACGCGCTCGGCGCCGACGCGGACGATACCGAGCAATCCATCGGTCACCCCAGCCAATGCCGAAACCACCACCAGCGGCCGCCAACCGGCACTGATCCGCTCTGTAACCAGCGCCGCAATCGAACGCCAACGCGACGCCGAAGCCACACTGGTGCCACCGAATTTCAACACCACCCAGCGCCGATCCAGCAGCGCAGGCGGGCGTTGGAGCAGTTCGGACGAAGGCTTATCGTTACGGGTATTCATAGGGACTCGATAGCGGCGGCACGGGCGCAAACGGGCAAGCGCGAACGCCGATCATGCGCAATTTGCAGCGACGTTAGCAAACCAGTGTGCCCAATTGCCATGGAAAACGCAGACGGCAAGCGTCGTCGCGCCGACGTAGGGCGACCTCCACAGCCTTATGGCAGCTTGCTCATTCCTGCCAAAAGCCTTCGACCAGCTCTCCGTCCTCGTCGATCAACCACCATTCCACGCCCATAGTGCAGGGCACGCGGTGCAAGTTGTCCGTAGGCCGCCACATCGCCAGCACCGCCCGCCGAATCCCCTCGGGCAATGCCGGGTGATCCAATGGCACGGGCACTTCCTCATCCCATCCTGCCAGTGCATCCACATCGGGGTTCGGCATAGTCAGGCTCCAAATCACTGCGGTGAGTTCGTTCGCGTCATGATTTTCCCGCACAGTCTCAGCTTCTGCGACAGCAGCGCAGCAGAGTCCCTATCAGCACTCGCCGCTGGAGCTCACTATGGATCGTCGCGAATTTCTAAAAAACTCGACCTTGCTGTCGTTGCCGCCGGGCTTAGCGTTGCCGTCAATCACGGCGAAGACTAATGCAGGTAGTAGCCAACTCTGCCTGTTTGACACGGTCATGTTGACAGAGGGAAACACTACTCAGTTGGCTCTGGCGGCTTGCCTGCATCCGGGCGAGCCTCTGCAATTGCGCTGCAATCCGCTACGGCCACGAATGCCCGATGCCGTCGAAGTGATCTGGCGCGAACAATGCCTGGGCATACTGCCGCGCGATATGGCCGTTGCCGTTGGCCAATTGCTGCGACGCGGACTGGCGCTCAAGGTTTGTCCGCGGCCAATCACGTCGCGCCAGTCTGCCCGCGCGCCATTGCGTCTGCGCATCGATCTGGATGTCAATCAAGCGGCAACACCAAACCCACTTACCTCGCGCGAATTGTGGCAGTCTGCCCTGGCCGTACATAACGCAGCGACCTCGCTGAGCAATGATCTTGGCAGTGGGTTCGAGTGCCCTGCCATGCTGAAAAAAAGCCTGTTACTCGGCGCCCACGCCTGGTTGCGGTACCACGATCTGGCCCCGACCGAACCGGAACTGACCTGCCTGCAACAGTTACAGGGCGCGCTGCGGCCAGCACTGGCACAACGTTGGCACCTGGCAATACAAGCGTTAACCCGCCCGGACTGGGAGCCCGATTCCCTGGCCGTCATAAACCGGGGTGGCAACTCGTGGGCACAACGCCAAACCGAACAAGACCAATGCTACAAACTCAATCTTCAGCGCGTGGATCGTTGTTGGCTTGCCCTCTGCCTGGCTGCAGGTGACAGTGAATTCGACTTTCCCGATCTGCACGGCAGCAGCGGCAGACTCAAACTTGACCAACAACTGTCGCCATTGGCGACGCCCAATGCTGACGAACGTCAGCGGCTGCTGTGCATGCTGGGATTCCTTTTGCGCACCATCCATCACCCGGAGCGCGAGAAAGCACTGCTGATGCTCTACCTGCTCGATGAAGCCATCATGCGCGAACGCGACCATCGCGCCACTTCACTCGACTACTTCGCCTGGCAGCGTGGCCCGATCGCCTCCAGTCTGTGGGAGGAATGGGAACAACCCGCCGCCGATCTGGCCCAAACAATCGCCTGCGCGCAACAGCCGAGAGTCAGCCAGCATGCCCGGCAGGCCTGGTCTATTCCCGAAATATTGAGTGAATGGGAGTGCGCCATGCTCACCTCACTGGTCAATCGCTTCGGTCAATGCGAACCACACGCCGTGCGCGCAGCCGCGTGTTCGGCGAGCAGCGCCTGGATGCGCACTTGGCGTGGTGGCATCGGTGCTTATCGAAACATCGATCTGCGGCGGGTGTGAGCAGCAGGGGCAGGGGCAGCGGCAGCGTTTAGGGCCGCTTCAAATGAAAAAACAATTCAACGAACAATCCCAGTGACCCGCCCCGCTTCAGCTAGGGCTTCGGTGGCGTTTGATCGGCTGGCACCCATTGGTAATGCCGCTCGTCTTCGATCATCACTTCATCGCCATCGAACTTGAGTTCGAACATGACGATGGTCTCGACCTTGACGCGTTTGCCATCCTTGTTGATCGCATCATCACGGAACAATTGCGCCGAGACCGCACGGCATTTCAGCTTCGAGAAGTCGGTCCGTGCCTTGACGCTGTTCGCGACCGGCTGTATGGCGCCGCAGTACAAAATGTCCTGAATGGTCTGGATGGCGCCAAGTCTGTCCTTGGGGCCTTTCGCTTGTACCGGAATCACATAGTGGCGACCGTCTTTGTCGACTCCCACATACAATTCGTCGATCTCGATCTGACCGTAGTTGGGTATTTTTGTCCGCAGATGATTTTGCAGCGAGTAGGTCGTCAATCCCAGAAAAATATCCACCAGGCGGTTGTAGCGGATTTTTGCCAACAACGCCTGCTCGTCACCCAACTTGTACTTGGCGACAATCTCTGGCGTCGCATCCGGGATCGGGATAACCGTCCGCCCAGGTGATCGTTCGATATGCGTCACTTTACCAATCGAAAGCGGTAGGCCCCATCGCCTGCCCCCAAGATCATCCAGGCCCGGCCCTCAGGCTGAGTGTGCAAAATACCATCCGGCAACGGTCGCCGGTGCCGATAGGCATAGATCACATCGCCCAAGTTTTTCAAGCGCGGCTGGTTGGTGAGGTTCTTTTCATAGAGCGCCAATGCCACTTCTACCAATTCTTCGCGATTGAACGCGAACTCGGCGATGCCGCGCCGGTAGTGGCGTTTGAAGACTGCTTCGATGATGAGACTGTAAAGTTTTCCTGCCGATCCGGCTTCGTCGTGGATCACTCGCTCGCCCTCGAATCGCCAAAACTCAGCACAAACTGCCCTGCCACCTGCGTATCACTCGCGCGCGAACCACCAATCCCCGGTCGTCTTCGCTGGGCGATGGTGTCGCGGGGCACATTGAAGTGTCTCGCCGCGACTGCCATGTCGAGCGTCAGCAAATCTTCATCGCCCAATTTCACCAGGGTCTGTGGATGCTTCGGTCGCAAACCCATCGCCGCCATCACCTGGCTGGCCACAGCGCGCCCCAATCGAGGCGGCACCGAGTTGCCAATCTGCCGAAAACCGTGCCACTTGGTGGAATGAAAACGGAACCAATCCGGATAGGAATGCAGGCGCGCGGCCTCGCGCACAGTGATTACCCGCGCGTAGTTCGGATGAATCGGTCGCGGCGAAGTGAACGCGCCGCGATCACTCGCGGTACCCGCACGCAAGGTATTGCAAACGCCATCGGGGTCCAGTTTATGGAAGCGACTTACCGGTTCCGACCTGCCAGGCAGGGTGGCCGCGAAGCGTTCCTGCGATAGCGCAGTGTGTTCGGTGCGTCGGCTGGATGTCAGCAGCGCCGGATCGAAGTCACGGCGATAGCCGAAGTCAGTCGGGTCGTCCAACTGGCCGCGCAACATCGCCGCATAGGCCGAAGGTTTTCGGAACTTGGCGGGTACCGCGTCGCTCGACCACAACGCCGCGAAGTCGTCGGCGTTGGGCAGATCGCTGATCGCTGCTTTGACGGTAACCGGTTCGCGGGCTTCTGGATAGGTGGGCAAACGCAAGCCGCGCCGACATCCCATCAAAAACAGTCGGCGACGATCCTGCGGCACACCATAGTCGGCCGCATTGAGCACACGATAATCCTCGACCACGTCGTAGCCCGCATCCTTGAAGCTGGCCATCAACTCACACAGGAAACTCTTGTGCCTTCCCAGCGTCAGCCCTTTGACGTTCTCGAACACGAAATACTTGGCCCCGAGCTCAACCACCAGGCGAACAAAGTGATGTACCAGCGCATTGCGCGGATCGTCCAACGCACGCCTGCCAATCATCGAAAAACCTTGGCACGGCGCGCCTCCGAAGACCACATCAATCTCACGCTCGCCCAGGTCGGCCAATTGGCGGATCTGCGCACCGCTCAAATCCACCACGCTGCGGCAGATCGTCCGGCACTGCGGAAAATTGAACTCGTGCGCCGCCGCATGGATGGGATCGATCTCGATTGCCGCCACCACATCGAAACCGGCTTGTTCGAACCCCAGACTCAAGCCGCCCGCTCCTGCAAACAAGTCGATCCCGATCGGTCGTTTCGTGGTTGTCCTCTTCATGGCGACGATTATAGGCGCCACCGCAGCTACTGTTGATCGGATCTTTGCTCGTCGTCGGCTAGGAGATCGCTCAGGACCTTAGGCGTCGCGCAGAAATAACTTGCGCAGATTGCGCAGGACTTTCGTTCGCCTGCAAGGCGCACAAAGTGGAGCATAGTCGGACTATGTGACGCTTTGTGCAACGACGCAGGCGGGCGATAAGGACCAGCAAGATGGGCAAGTTATTTCTGCGCGACGCCTTAGCAAACCCTCACCGCCACCTGCCACCGAAAACGCCGAGGCCAAGTGCCCCGAACTGGACTCTGCCACAGCGTCAACACGGCCCACCGCACGCGCTCGGGCCAAGCTGGGGGGAGCGCACGCGAATGCCGCAGGCAGCCCGAAGGGTCGCGGTCAACGGCGCAGGATCAGCAAGACTTCTTCGAGTTCCTGACGGACTTGGCGGATCACCTGGCCGGTGATGCTGGCTTCGGCTTTGCCAGGCTCGCCTTCGATGCGTTGACGGGCGCCGCCGATGGTGAAGCCCTGATCGTAGAGCAGGCTGCGGATCTGGCGAATCATCAGCACGTCATGGCGCTGGTAATAACGCCGATTGCCGCGCCGCTTGACCGGATTGAGGTTGTTGAACTCCTGCTCCCAATAGCGCAGCACATGCGGCTTGACCCCGCACAATTCACTGACTTCACCGATGGTGAAATAGCGCTTCGCCGGAATTGGCGGGAGTTCGTTATTGCTGCCCTGATCCAGCATAGGCCTCCACCCGCACTTTGAGCTTCTGACCCGGCCGGAAGGTAACCACCCGACGCGCCGAGATGGGGATTTCTTCACCGGTCTTGGGGTTGCGGCCGGGACGACGATTTTTGCTGCGCAGATCAAAATTTCCGAAGCCGGAAAGCTTGATTTGCTCGCCACGCTGCAAAGCGTCGCGCATCACTTCAAAAAACGAATCGACGAATTCTTTCGCTTCACGCTTGTTCAGGCCGACATTCTCAAACAGTTTTTCAGCCAGTTCCGACTTGGTCAATGCCATTTCAACCTCGCAATCTCGCCCCGGTATCCCGTTCCAATCGGTCGATCACGGCCTGTAGGCCTTGATCGACATCCTGCTCGGTCAGAGTGCGTGAAGTATCCTGCAAAATCAAGCCGATAGCGAGACTTCTTGTACCTTCAGGTAAACCCGGTCCGCGAAACTCGTCAAACAGCACGCATTCTTTGAGCAGATCCCCCAGCGCAGCCCGCGCCGCCGTGGTGATCGCGGCAAACGCTACCGCGTCAGCGACGACCAGGGCCAGGTCGCGGCGCAGCGATGGAAATCGCGATAGTTCGCCGGTTTTCGGCAAGTCTCGACGACAAATAGCCGCCAGATCGAGCTCAAAAACATAACTGTCCGCCGCCAGTCCCAGCGTCGTTGCCAGCCGCGGATCGAGACAGCCGATCACCCCCACCGCTTGCCCGGCGCGCTCGATGCGGGCGCTCTGCCCAGCATGCAACCAGGCAGCATCGGCCGGCAAAAACTGAAACTCACCGGCCTGCCCGGTCAGCGCAAAAAGATTTTCCAGGTCGCCTTTTACGTCGTGGAAATCAAGCGCGCGTTTGCGCTCGCCCCATTGCTCGGCATGCGCGCTACCACTCAAAACCCCAGCCAGTTGCCAGGCTTCGCGCGGTGGCTCGCCGGCAAAAAAAACGCTGCCGATTTCAAACAAACGCAGGCGTTCCTGCTGGCGCGCCTGGTTTCGCAGCAACGACTCGATCAACCCCGGCAGCAGGCTGGTGCGCATGACGCCCAGGTCCGCCGACAGCGGGTTGCTCAAGGCCAGCGCCGGGCCCGGCAATCCCCAGCGCGCCAACGTCTCTGCGGCAACAAAACTGAAGTTCAACGTCTCCAGGTAACCGCGTGCCAGCAAAGCCTGACGCAGATCGGCCTTCGACACCGCGGCCTCCGCCTCCAGGCCGAGCACAATTTCACCGCATGGACTGTGCACCGGCACCGCGTCATAGCCATGGATGCGCGCCACTTCTTCGATCAAGTCTTCTTCGATCTCGATATCGAAGCGCTTGCTCGGCGGGGTCACTTCCCAGCCATCGGCGGTGACTGTCACCTGTAAATCCAACGCAGCTAGCAGGCGCACGACTTCGGCATCGGCGATCTGCATGCCCAACACCCGTGCCAGTCGCGCACGGCGCAGGCGCACCGGCGGCCGTTTCGGCAGGTGTTCGGGCGCCACCGCCTCGGTGATCGGTCCGGCTTTGCCCCCGGCAATGTCGATAATCAAGGCGCTCAGCCGTTGCAACGCGACGCGCGGCAACTCGGGATCGACACCGCGTTCAAAACGATGCGAGGCGTCGGTGTGCAAGCCCAGTTTCCGCGCCCGGCCCTGGATCGCCAACGGCGCAAAAAACGCACTTTCCAAAAAGATCGCTGCTGTGCTCGGCGTGACTCGAGCGGAGAAGCCGCCCATCACGCCGGCCACCGCCAGTACCTGGGCGGCATCGGCGATCACCAAAAATGCTTCGTCGAGGGCGACTTCGCGCTCGTCGAGCAATTTGAGCATTTCGCCAGCACGCGCGCGGCGCACTTCGATGCCACCGCGCAACTGATCGAGGGCAAACGCATGCGTCGGCTGGCCGAGTTCGAGCATCACGTAGTTGCTGCAATCGACAGCAACACTGATCGGGCGCAGACCGCTGCGGCGCAAACGCTCCTGCATCCACAGCGGGGTCTCGGCGGTCGTGTCCAAACCCTCGATCACGCGCCCAAGATAACGTGGGCAATCCACTGGATTGGCCAGGCTGACCGACCGCGCTTCGCTGCTCGTCTCCACCACCGGCGACACTGGCTGTGGTCGCCCGCCCAGCCCGAACAAGGCGCGCACTTCGGCTGCCAAACCGGCGATACTCAAACAATCCGGACGATTGGCGGTCAGCTTGATTTCGACCGCAGCATCCGGCAGTCCCAAATACGCTGCCAGCGGTTGCCCCAACGGTGCCGCGGTCGGCAACTCCAGCAAACCCGTGCTGCTATCCGCCAGCGCCAGTTCGCGTGCCGAACAGAGCATGCCGAAACTCTCGACATCGCGCAGTTTCGCTTTCTTGATCTCCGTGCCATTGGGCAGACGCGCGCCGATCATCGCCAGCGGCACTTTGATGCCCACCCGCGCGTTCGGCGCGCCGCAGACAATCTGGTAGCGCTCGGTTGCCCCCAGGCTGACTTCGCAGACCTGCAATTTGTCCGCATTCGGATGTTTGATGGCGCTGACGATCTCGGCGACAAAAACCCTCTCCAGGCCGTCACCCAAGGGTTCGACACTTTCCACCTCCAGCCCGGCCATGGTCAGCCGATGCATGAGCGTGGCCGAATCGCAATCCGGATTGGCGAATTCGCGCAACCAGTTCTCGGAAATCTTCATGTCGCGTCGTCCTGTCAGTCTTCAAAAGCCCGGCTCAAAGCCAGTGCAGCAGCGTCGATGCTTCAAGCGAACTGGCGCAGGAAACGCACATCGTTCTCGAAGAAACTGCGCAGATCGTTGACCCCGTAGCGCAGCATCGCAAAGCGCTCGACGCCAAGGCCGAAAGCAAATCCGGTGTAACGCTCCGGGTCGATCTGGCAGGCCTTCAACACGTTCGGGTGAACCATGCCGCAGCCGAGCACTTCGAGCCAGCCCGGCGCCGATCCATCGCCGCGATCCCAGCGAATATCGACTTCTGCCGACGGCTCGGTAAACGGAAAATAGCTGGGCCGAAAGCGCATCTCAAAATCACGTTCAAAGAAAGCGGTGATGAACTGTTTGAGGGTGCCTTTCAGATCGGCAAAACTGGAGGTTTCATCGACCAGCAAGCCTTCCACCTGGTGGAACATCGGCGTGTGCGTCTGGTCGCTGTCGCTACGGTAGACCTTGCCCGCCGCGATGATCCGAATCGGCGGTTCGCGGCCGACCATGGTGCGAATCTGCACCGGCGAGGTATGCGTGCGCAACAAGCGCCCGTCCGGAAAATAAAACGTATCGTGCATCGCCCGCGCCGGATGATTCGGCGGAAAATTGAGTGCCTCGAAATTGTGGAAATCGTCTTCGATTTCGGGGCCATCGGCAAGCTGATAGCCGAGCCGAGCGAAGATGCCGCTGATGCGATCGAGCGTCCGCGTGACCGGATGCAAATTGCCGCGTTCAGGATTGCGCCCGGGCATGCTGACATCGACGCGCTCGGCCGCCAGGCGCTGGCGATATTCGGTTGCTTCAATGACGATCCGGCGCTCGTTCAGCGCTTCCTGCAGCTGCAACTTCAGGCGATTGACGCGCTCGCCTGTGGCCTTGCGTTGCTCGGGCGCGAGTTTACCCAGCGCCTTCAACTGCTCGGTGAGTAAGCCGGATTTGCCGAGCCAGGCAACGCGCACGGCGTCGATGGCATCGATCTCGGTCGCCGCCGACAGCGCGGTCAGCGCGGCGGCCAATTGTTGTTCCAGAGATTGCATCGTTGAGCCCCAAAAATGCGCATGGGGAGCGGACTTAGAAGTCCGGCTCCCCATGCGTTTTGCTGACTGAAAGCTGATCGCCGAATGCTGCTTTGCGGATTAGCCTGCGAGACTCGCCTTGGCCTTTTCCGCGATGGCACCAAACGCCTTGATATCGTGGACGGCAAGGTCGGCCAGCGCCTTGCGATCCATGATGATGTTGGCTTTGTTCATGCCATTGATCAATCGACTGTAGGAAATGGCGTACATGCGGGCGGCCGCGTTGATGCGGACAATCCACAGTGCGCGAAATTGCCGCTTGCGCTGCTTGCGGCCGATATAGGCGTACTGAGCAGCTTTGGTGACCGCTTGCTTGGCGACGCGATAGACCTTGCGACGGGCGTGGTAATAACCCTTGGCTGCGGCCAGCAGCTTTTTGTGACGGGCGCGGGCGGTGACGCCACGTTTGACTCGTGCCATGACCTGGTCTCCTTAAAGATACGGCAGCATGCGGGCGATGCGACCAGCATCTTCCGCACGAACGTGATTCTTGCCACGCAAATTGCGCTTCCGCGTGGTCGACATCTTGGTCATGATGTGCGAGCGAAAGGCATGGCCGCATTTGTACTTTCCGGACGCCGTTTTGCGGAAACGCTTGGCGGCGCCCCGATTGGATTTGATCTTGATTTTTGCCATGACACTACCTGTGTAAGTTTGGTTGATCGAAGCGAGCGGCAAACGACGGTTCCCCGACCCTGCACTTTCCTTCCTGCTCGATTCTGACTTGTGCCGTCCTCGCGGACCGCGTTCCTGATGTGGATCAATGCGCCGACTGGCGTACCGATCCGCATGTTGCCGGTGGATGCGTGCATCCGCTGGCCTTCGGGTTTGATGCCGAAGCCCGAAATCATCTACTCAGGCGAAGCATTCGCCCGGACCTGACCGGGCCGCGCAGTCTAGCACCAACCTCCAGAGTAACCACCAGCGCCGACACCCGGGCGGCGATGGTTCACTTTTTCTTCGGCGCCACCATCATGATCATCTGCCGCCCTTCCAGGCGCGGATAGGATTCAATGGTGACTTCATCTTTCAGGTCTTCTTGCAGGCGTTTGGCCATCGCCACACCCAGTTCGGTATGCGCCATTTCGCGCCCTTTGAAGCGGATATTGACTTTGACTTTGTCGCCCTCGGCGATAAACCGCCTGAGGTTGCGCAGCTTGATGACGTAATCGCCTTCGTCGGTCGTCGGCCGGAACTTGAGTTCCTTGATCTCGACCACCTTCTGCTTTTTGCGCGCCGCGTTGGCTTTCTTCTGCTGTTCAAACTTGAACTTGCCGAAGTCCATGATCCGGCACACCGGCGGATCGGCATTGGGTACGATTTCGACCAGGTCCAGCCCTAAGTCCATGGCCATGCGCAAGGCATCATCACGCCCCACTACCCCAATTTGCTCAGCGTCGGCGCCAATCAGGCGCACGCGTGGAACCCGGATCTCGAGGTTCCTGCGATTCATCTTGTCTGTACTGATTAGCCATCCCTCCGCAAGGTTTCAAGGTTCGGAAAACCCGGATCAAATCCGGGCTTCCGCGTAAGCTTTGGTCGCCCCAGCGTGCAACTTCTGGATCAGCTCAGGTAACGCCATGGCGCCCAGATCTTCCCCCGAAAGTGTCCGCAAAGACGCCGTGCCGTTATCGCGTTCGCGGTCTCCGACCACAACCTGAAACGGCACTTTCTGCAGCGTGTGTTCGCGAATCTTATAGCCGATCTTCTCATTGCGCAAATCGCTCTCGGCCCGGAAACCTTGAGCAAGCAAGGATCCGGCAACCGCCGCCGCGTAGTCGGCTTGGGCGTCGGTGATGTTCATCACCACCACCTGCACCGGCGCCAGCCAGGCCGGCAGCGCGCCAGCGTGATTTTCGATCAGGATGCCGATGAATCGCTCCAGCGAGCCCAGAATCGCCCGGTGCAGCATCACCGGCGTTTTCCGGCTGGAGTCTTCGGTGACGTATTCGGCACCCAGTCGCTCGGGCATGGAAAAGTCCACCTGGATGGTGCCGCACTGCCAGACCCGGCCAATGGAATCCTTCAGCGAAAACTCGATCTTCGGCCCGTAGAACGCGCCTTCTCCGGGGTTGATCTGATAGTCGATAGCCTGCGCTTGCAAGGCGGTGGCCAGCGCCTGCTCGGCCTTGTCCCAAACCAGATCGGAGCCGACGCGCTGGGCCGGACGGGTGGACAACTTGTAGAGCACGTCGGTAAAGCCGAAATCCGCATAGACCTTGAGCAGGCATTGGATGAAGTTGACGCATTCGCCCTGGATCTGGTCTTCGGTGCAGAAAATGTGGCCGTCGTCCTGGGTGAAACCACGCACCCGCATAATGCCGTGGAGGGCGCCCGAAGCCTCGTTGCGATGGCAAGAACCGAACTCGCCATAACGCAGTGGCAGTTCGCGATAGCTGTGCAGGCCATGGTTGTAAATCTGGATGTGGCCGGGACAGTTCATCGGCTTGATCGCGTAATCGCGGTTCTCCGAGTGGGTGGTGAACATGTTGTCTTTGAAGTTGGCCCAGTGGCCAGACTTTTCCCACAGCGAACGATCCAGAATCTGCGGCGCGCGCACTTCTTTGTAACCGGCCACGCGATAAACCCCGCGCATGTATTGCTCGACCACTTGCCAGATCGCCCAGCCGCGCGGATGCCAGAACACCAGTCCGGGGGCTTCTTCCTGCATGTGAAACAGATCGAGCGCGCGACCGATCTTGCGGTGGTCGCGTTTCTCCGCCTCTTCCAACTGGGTGAAGTAGGCCTGCAAATCCTTGTCGTTGACGAATGCGGTGCCGTAGATCCGTTGCAGCATCGCGTTCTTGCTGTCCCCGCGCCAATACGCGCCCGCCACTTTGATCACTTTGAAGGCGCGCAGTTTTGCGGTGTTCGGCACATGCGGACCACGACAAAGATCGGTGAACTCGCCTTGCGCGTAGAGCGACAGGTCTTCGCCGGCCGGAATGCTCTCGATGATTTCGGCCTTGTAATGCTCGTGCTTGTTTTTGAAAAACGCCACCGCCTGATCACGACTGAGCACCGAGCGCGTCACCGGCAACGCCTCGTGGACGATGCGCAGCATCTCCGCCTGGATCTTTTCCAGATCGTCGGGGGTGAACGGCGTCTCCCGGGCAAAATCGTAGAAAAACCCGTTCTCGATCACCGGGCCAATGGTCACCTGGGTATCCGGGAACAAGCGTTGGGTCGCCTGGGCCAGCAAATGCGCGGTCGAATGGCGCAGGATGGTCAGTGCGTCGGCGTGCTTTTCGGTGACGATTTCGAGACTGGCATCGGCGTCGATGCGATAACTGGTATCGACCAACTTGCCATCCACTTTGCCGGCCAACGCGGCCTTGGCCAGCCCGGCGCCGATACTGGCGGCAACCTCGGCCACCGTGACCGCCGCCGCGAACTCACGTTTGGAACCATCTGGTAGGGTAATAGCGATCATGACTTGCTCCGATGGGCGCAGCCTCGGCGTTGGCATCAGTGCCTGGATCGCGCGCGCTGCAAACAACAAAAAAGGGCGCAAGCGCCCTTCGAAAAGAGGCACCGTGCGCGTGAATCAGTGCTGGCGTTCGGCTCGCGTCATGGTGATCGTGTTCTTTCGAACTACGCCTCTCGGGTGATTTGGTGGGCACAACAGGGTTCGAACCTGTGACCCCTACCATGTCAAGGTAGTGCTCTACCGCTGAGCTATGCGCCCAAATCAAGGCCGTGCATCGTACATGCAGCGCGGCATCGACTCAACCGCCATTTGCGGTCTGCTGGCGGGAGCCGGGAGACGGGTCGAAGGCAGTGGATAGGGCAGCGCGCTCCATGGCTGTTGCTGTTGCTGTTGCCGCTGCCGCCCGGCCCTTATGATGGCGGCTTAGCTCACGTCTACCGGCCTGCGATGCAGTTTGATTCCCTCTCCTTTGTGGTGTTTTTCCTGGCCTTGGCGGCGGTGTACCAGTTGCCCTGGGGCTGGAACGCGCGCAAGTGGCTGCTGCTGGTCGCCAGTTTCTTGTTTTACGGCGCCTGGAGCCCGGCCTTTTTATTGCTGTTGATCGGTTCGGCCAGCGTCGATTGGTGGTTGTCTTTGCGAATCGCTGCGGCCAGTTCAGAGCGCCGCCGCCGGCACTGGTTGCTTCTGTCGCTGGTGAGCAACCTGGGGCTGCTGAGTTTTTTCAAGTACGGCAATTTTCTGCAACAGAATGCGGCGGCACTGCTTGCCGCTTGCGGTTTGCATTGGCAGGCGCCGAGTTTCGACATCCTGCTGCCGGTGGGCATTTCGTTCTACACGTTTCAGTCGCTGTCGTATTGCATCGATGTCTATCGGCGACAGGTGAGCGTGCAGCGTTCGTTGCGCGACTACGTGTTGTATGTCGCCTTTTTTCCGCAATTGGTGGCCGGTCCGATCGTGCGCTACAGCGATTTTCGCGAGCAACTCGAACAACCGCGGCGCTCGACCGCGGCACTGGCCACGGTCGGCATCTCGCTATTGCTGATCGGCCTGTTTGAGAAAATCGTGCTCGCCGACAGTGTCTTTGCGCCGGTCGCCGATACCGGCTTTGTCGCCGGGATTTCGCCGGGCACGGCATTGGCGTGGAGCGCCACCCTCGCCTTCAGTGGCCAGATTTTCTGCGACTTTGCCGGCTATTCGCTGTGCGCGATTGGCTGCGCGCTGATCCTCGGCTTTCAGCTGCCGAACAATTTCCGCAGTCCCTACGCCGCCATCGGCTTTGCTGATTTCTGGCGACGCTGGCATATCTCGCTATCGAGCTGGTTACGCGACTATTTGTACATTCCGCTCGGCGGCAATCGCGGCACGACCTGGTTCACCCTGCGCAATCTGCTGCTGACCATGTTGCTCGGCGGGCTCTGGCATGGCGCCGCCTGGACGTTCGTCGCCTGGGGCGCGTTTCATGGTTTGTGGCTGGCGCTCGAACGCGGTGCTCGCCCCTGGCTGCCGTCGTATCGCTGGCTGGAAGCACCCGCACTGAAAATGCTCTACGCGCTATTCACCCTGTTGGTGGTGATCTGGGCCTGGGTCTGGTTTCGCGCCCCGGATTTTGCCACTGCGTTTGAGCTGCATCGCGCCCTGCTCGGCTACAGCGAAGCCGCCGCCAGCGCCGTCACTACTGAAGCGCGGATCGCCGTGGTCGCGTTTGGCCTGCTGTGGATCATCCATTGGCTAACGCGCTCGCTCGATCTGCGGCTAGTGTTGTCGCGTTGGCCCACCTGGGCGACTGGCTTGCTCTGGGGCTGCTTGCTCGCTGCCATCGTGTTGTCTCCCGGCGCTGGCCGTGCCTTTCTTTACTTTCAGTTTTGACGATGAAACGACTGTTGCTCGCCACCGCCATCGCCTTGACCCTGCTGAGCCTGATCGCCGGCAGTGCCGAGGTTTATTGGCGGCAGCGTGGTTATACGCCCGGCATCATCGATTCCACCGATTTGTGGGCGCAACAACGGGATCGACTGCGCCACAGCGACAAGCGCCCGCTGGCCTTGCTTGGCGCTTCGCGCACGGTCTACAACATCGATTTGCCGACCCTCCGCCAACGCCTGCCGGATTACCAGCCGGTGATGCTGGCGATCGACGCCAATCCGGCCATCGCCACGCTGCGCGACCTTGCCCACGACCGCCAATTTGATGGCGTGGTGCTGTGCGATATCGATGGCCTCGGCCTGTGGCGGGTCGCCTGGGAACTGCAACAGCCCTACGTCCTGCACTACCACCGACAATGGACCATCAGCCGCGACCTGCATCGTCGCCTGCTCAGTTTCTGGCAACGCCATGCGGTGATCGCGCGTTCCGACTTCAGCCTGGTGCGGAGCCTGGTGCGCCAATGGAATGGCGAGCCAGAACCGTTCCATCCCTACCTCTGGCTGGATGAATTGCGCGCTGGGTTTATCGATTTTTCGCGCACCGATCCGACCGCGCATCGACGCGAACTGGAAGCGCACCTGGCCCAGTATCACGGGCAACTGCCGCATGCGCCCATCGAAGCCTGGCGCGCCGATCTGGCGCAAATCAAAACCTGGGTCAGCGCCATCCAGCAACGCGGTGGCAACGTCATTTTTTACGCCACGCCGATCAGCGGGCTGCGCCATCAGGTCGAGGAACAGACTTATCCGCGCGCGCTGTATTGGGATCAACTCGGCCCCGCCACCGGTGCCCCGACCCTGCATGCCGACGATGTACCGGCGCTGCGCGATTTTCCGCTAGCCGATGAATCCCACATCGATTACCACGACAAAGTTCGCTACACCAATCTCTTGATCGACGCCCTCAACGAGCGCGGTTGGCTGCCACCGCGATCTTGATTCGCCGCCTGATCGGGACCGGCCAAATGACGACAAAATCAGCCATGGATCACGACTGCTGTGGTCGCCAGCTCCACAAACCTGGCTGAATCGATGGCTCGAAGAATGCCCGGCAGATGTTTCTCCCGTAGCGTCAGTAACGCAACATTGGATACGTTACCGATCAACACCAACAGCAATCTGGCAGTCTCGCCCTTGAGCTGAAACGAGTTGACGAAGTCGGCATCTTTGGTCACCACAATTCGATCATCACCATCGGCATAGCGGATGACCTCCGCATCAGTGCTGCGATTGCCGTTGTGCAGATCGTGAGTGTGCCGAGCATCAAAGCCTTGCGCCGTCAGTCAGTCGGCGAGTCGCTTGGGAAGCTGCGCATCGATCAGAAACTTCATGCCGCCAGCGGATCGATGCGTTTGATCTGGCTCAAGCGGGTCGCATAGGCCAAAGCGGCACGGATGTCGTCGACTTCAAGGTCTGGATAATCGGCAAGAATCTGTTCGACCGTCATTCCAGAACTGAGCCATTCCAGCACGCCCTCGACTGGATAACGTAACCCGCGCAGCGACGGTTTGCCGTGGCAGATTGCCGGATCCAAGGTGATGCGGGCGAACAAATCTGACATGGCGACACTCCCAAGGCACATTGACATTCTAGCGCTCCGGAAATCCGGGATCCTTCTGGCCGTAGATTCAGCGACACCCATCGCCGCTCAGCCGAGGCGATCCAGGCAACACGCGGTCTTGCGCCAGGGCTGGCAAGGAATAGTCGTCAAACCCACAATACCCATGCCAAACCACACCCCACCACCGCGACCATCAGTCATCTCGATGGCCTTGGCGATATTGCTGATCTTCGGCAACACGTCTGGGAAGTGCGACTTGGCCTGCCAACCACCAAACTGTTATCGCCAATCTTGCGCAAACTCATTCCCCATCGGTGAGGCGGGCATAGGTTTCCGGGCGGCGGTCGCGGAAGAATTGCCAAGTGTTGCGGACCGTGCGCACCAGTTCCATATCCAGGTCATGCACGATCAATTCGTCTTGGTCGCGGCTGGCAATTTTTTCGATCTGGCCGCGCGGATTGACGAAGTAGCTCTGGCCATAGAATTCGCCGATGTTCCAAGGCGCCTCGGTACCCACCCGATTGATCGCGCCGATCCAGCAACCGTTGGCGGCGGCGGCGGCCGGTTGTTCAAGCTTCCATAAATATTCGGACAGGCCGGCGACCGTGGCCGACGGATTGACGATGTACTCGGCACCGTTCAGTGCCAGCGCCCGCCAGCCTTCCGGAAAGTGGCGGTCGTAGCAGATGTAGACGCCGAGCTTGCAGTATTGAGTGTTGAACACTGGCCAGTGCGAGGCGCCGGGCTTGAAAAAAAACTTCTCCCAGAATCCGGCCACCTGCGGGATGTGGGTCTTGCGATATTTGCCGAGAAAACTGCCGTCGGCATCGATCACCGCCGCCGTGTTGTAGTAAACGCCGGTGACCGCGTCACGCTCGTAGATCGGCACCACAATTACCATGCGGTATTTGGCGGCATAGGTTTGCATCAGTTGCGTGGTCGGGCCATCGGGAATCGCCTCGGCACTGGCGTACCACTTGGCATCCTGGCTCGGGCAAAAATACGGCTGGGTGAACACTTCCTGGAAACACAACACCTGCACGCCAGCGGCGCCAGCCTGTTCAATCAACGGAATATGCGCGGCGATCATCGCCTGGCGAATGGTCTCCGGATCGGCATCGGTGCGGGCTTTCAAGGCCATCTGGATCAGGCCGGCGCGGAGCTTGGACATGGATTGGTTCCTCAGGTGAAATGGAGATGGCGCAACTTCGGGCAGCAAGTGCAACGCGCATCATACGATGACCCGCAGCCACTTCAATACGCCCTACAGCCACGGTCGTGATCGCCGCCCGGCGGTTGCCTAGTCCGCCCAATTATTTCTGCGAATACAGACCAAACAGGTTGCCTTCGGTGTCGACCGCCAGGGTAATGAAACCATATTCGCCAATCGACAGCTTCGCGCGCTGGATGCGTCCGCCAAACCGCAGCACCCGCGACTCCTGCTCTGCGCAATCCTCGCAGGCGAAGTAAGCCAGGGTGCTGTTGCCCCCGGAAGCGACGCCGGGCATTTTTACCAACGCACCACCGGCGCCGGGGTTGCCGCCGTCCGTGGAAAAAGCCCACATCTCGATTTCCGGGCTGTTCAACTTTTCCAGTTTGCAGTCAAGCACGCCTTCATAGAACGCTTTCGCGCGCGGCATATCCTGCACATAGATTTCAACCCAACAAAACCGATGGCTGCTCATGGCGAACCTCCACTGATTGCCTGGGGATGGATTGAACCACGCGGCGGCGTTTACCCGCTAGCCACCGCCAACCGCCGACTGGGGCCGACGGCTAGCGCGCATTCTTTCAGCGCCAAACCAAAACGACAATGCCTCATCCAACTGACGTACGGAAAACGTTCGACGCGTTGCCGCTCGCCACCTGCTGCCCGTCATCGCGCTCGGCGGAAACGGCGATTACAGGCCAAACCCCCGCTGTTTTGTGAGTTGGCGAATTGCTTTAGGGAACATCAGCTCGGCATTTTCGTCCAACGGAAGATGCGCAAAGCGATTGCGAACCAGGTCAATGGTCGCCAGCGCCTGCGCCTGGTCGCGCCGCCTTTTTTCTGGTTCACGGTCAGGTTGTTCACTCAACCAGTGCTTGTATACCGCGAATGCCCGAGGATCAGGGGCAACCATCGGCGCGGGTTGCCCGTCTTGGCCGATGACAATGGCATCAAACTTCGCGCTCGACAGCAGCCACTTGATATTCTGCAGCCACGAGGGCGTGAGATCTCCCGCCGCGATTCGCACAGGCTCGTGCCGACGCCATGGTGGATTGGGTGTCTGCCTGACCAAGTCCACGTAGAAGCCGTCCTTGTTCACCGCCCGGAAGGGCTGCTGGCGCACCGGATCGAATGACTTGTCCAGCTTGCGCAAGATGGCTAGTACGCCGGCATCCGCCACTGCGTCATCGAACAACGCCAGCTTCAAAGTCGCTCGCGCATCCCATAGGAAATCGACGTCGTTTGTGGCCATCAGTCCGGGGTCAAAGTGCACACCAGCGGCGGATTCATAGCCGTACAAAGCCTGGGTACCAATCACCATCAAGGTTTTGCCCAACAACCCGAAGGCGTCCAACTTGCGGAGTACTGCGGTAACCATCGACGGCACTCGGTTGATGCCGATCACCCTTGACATACCAGCAAATTCTGCGACCGCTTGCTTTAGAGACCTTTCACGCTCGATGGCGCGTGCTTTTCCGTCAACGAATTGGGCGTGAATCTGCTCCGTCTCTGGTGACCGCGGGCCGAGGCTTTTGGTACCTCCGGATCGGTTGATGACTTTGATGAGATAGTCGCTGCCATTCACCGACTTCCAAGTCATCCCACCGGCGTACTGACGAGCGCTGCGAACGGCTTCACGGTAGGCTGAGTAGGCTTGCTTGGCATCAATCGCGACACGCGATTGATTATTAGACAACTCTATGAATGTCATCTGTTTTCCTTTCATTTGCAGCATTCGGTAATCGTGAAAGGAAAAACCGCGTCTGTCAACCGGAGCGCCATTGTGGATTGGTAAGGCGTCGCGCAGAAATAACTTGCGCAGATTGCGCCGGACTTTCGTTCGCCTGCAAGGCGCACAAAGGGGAGCATAGTCGGACTATGTGACGCTTTGTGCAACGACGCAGGCGGGCGAAAGAACCAGCAAGATGGGTAAGTTATTTCTGCGCGACGCCTAACCCGGCCTGCGTTAGACATCGCCTGCAGAAGTGACCTCGCGCTCGATGTTTTTGATCGGCCATCGCCGTCTCGGCAGCTGCCGCCCGGATGCGGTGGCGTTGCCCCCATCGATGATGGATCGCAGCCCGCTGTTGCGGCGCTAGCTCAAGGCTGCCGGATCGGCCGACTCACCACGGTGCGCAGCACGCGCCGCGCGCGCCAATCGGGCGCCGCGATTGAGTACGATGCGCACGCCCAGCGGCACGCTTTCCCAAGGCAATTGATCGAGCAGATTGCGGGCGGTCAGGCCGAGTTCGGTGTCGCCGGTCATCATCAGTCGGCGTTGAAAAAACAAGGTATCGGCGTCTTCCAGTCGACTGGCCAGCAACAGCAGATCGGTGGCCGTGCCGCGCACGGTGGCCTCCGCTTCGAGATCGCTCGCACACAGCAGCAACTGATCGGCCTGCACCGAAACCACCCAACGCAAACCGAGATCGCTGACTTCGATGCCGAGTCGGCGATCCCGCAGAAAATCCAGCGCACCGGCGGCCAGCGGACCGGCCAGCAGATGGCGCACGGCGAGCTCGAAGCCACGCCGCTGCCAGCGCTCCGGCAGAGCCGAAAGGGGCACCGCCAAGCGCTGCGGCGGCGGAATCAGCCGCAACAATTGCTGCGCTAGTGTGAAGCTCAAACGGGTAGACGAAGGCATGATCTGCTCCGGGAAAATGGGCCGACGGGCCGCGGCTGGCAGGGCAACGGGGACCAAATCAGCATTGGTACAGAGGCGACTGCGGGATTGGTTCGAACTGCCATTTTCGTAGCGGTGAGCTGGCGCGCCGTCCGCACGCAGCTCCGCAACCAGGTCCAGACCGGGCGCCTGCACGCGATGGGCGTCGGCAAACAACAAGCCGAACAGCCGATCGGTGGTGGCCGACTCCAGGCCCAAGTGCCGACCCAGTCGCTGCGCCCGTAGCGCCACATCGCTTTCGCGGGTGTGGTCGTAGAGCGGCAAGCCAACGCTGCGTTTGAGGGTCGCTGCGGTCGCTACCAGGCGACGGCGGGCCGCAACCAGGGCAACCATGCCGTCATCGACATGATCGATCAGTTGGCGTACGCGCCGCAGCATGAAGCGCTCGGGCTGCTCAAGCGGCAACATCGGATGGTCGCCGTTGTTGCGAGCGCCAGCGCGGCAGGTTCAAAGTTGACAAGGTCAAGGTTGGCACCGGGCCATTGCAGCCGAAATGGCGCGCGCCGATGCTGATCCAGATCAACTGTTGGCCCGATGCCACCGTGCCGATAGTTGACCGAGGTCAAGGTGTCAGCACCCCCGTCACGCCAGTATTTGCCGTCCTTACACGGTGCCGTCATGCAAGTTTCAGCCGCGCCCTTTCATTGGATCGGCCGACCAGGTCGCTCGCAGGCATTGCTCCTCTCGCCCGCTTGCGGGATAACCAGCGACTTGGCCGACGTTGTTTGTCGGCTTAGTCGCTTGGCTAGTGGCTCCATCAGAGAGGTCGGGAGAGCGGGGCTTTGGGTCGAGATATCAAAATCCGAAACCCAACATCCAAAGCCCCTCTCCCCAACCCCTCCCCCGCAAGCGGGGGAGGGGCTCAGATCAGGAGCCCCTCTCCCCAACCCCTCCCCCGCAAACGGGGGAGGGGCTCAGATCAGGAGCCCCTCTCCCCAACCCCTCCCCCGCAAGCGGGGGAGGGGCTTAAATCGGGCACAACGCCCACTGTTGCTTCGTTCCCAACCTTGCTTCGTTCCCAACCTTGCTTCGTTCCCGCTCTGACTTGTCCAACCCCGCTTGGTAAGGAATTTCAACTAGCGCCATGATCGATTCGGGCTACTTTTTGCGGACTGCACTGCGGTCGTTTTCGACCCGAAGTCGGCAGCGATGAGTTGTGACGATTTGCGCAGTTTTCTGGGTCTGCTGGAACGCCACGACCAGCTCAAGCGGGTTGCGGTTGCGGTCGATCCGGAGCTGGAAAGCACCGCGCTCTGTCTGCGCACCCAGCGTGCCGGCGGACCGGCTTTGTTGCTGGAGCACCCGGTCGGTTCCGCGCACGCCCTGCTCGGCAATCTGTTCGGCCATCGGGCACGCATCGAACTGGCGCTCAGCGGTCGCCCGCTGGCGTCACTGAAGGAATTGGGCGAATTGCTGGCCGCAATCAAGGAGCCGCACTGGCCGTCCAGTCTGAAAGACGCTCTCGCGCATTGGCCGGAACTCGCGCAATTGGCGCTGGTAGCACCGCGCCAGGTGCCCGAGGCGGCCTTCAATGAGGTGATCGTCAGTGGCGGCGATATCGATCTCGGCGAGTTGCCCATCCAACGTTGCTGGCCGGGCGATATCGCACGTCTGATCAGCTTTGGCCTGGTGATCACCCGTGGCACGCGCCAGCCACGGCAGAACGTCGCCATCTATCGACAGCAAGTGATCGGCCGCAATCGCGTCATCATGCGCTGGCTGCCACACCGCGGTGGCGCCACCGATTACGCCGACTGGCAGGCCGATCATCCACAGCAGCCATTCCCGGTGCTGGTGGCGATCGGCGCCGATCCGGCGACGATGCTGGCGGCGGTGGCGCCGGTGCCAGACACGCTGTCCGAATACGAGTTTGCCGGCTTGTTGCGCGGCGCGCGCAGCCGCGTTTGGCATAGCCAACTGACTGGACTGGATGCGCCGGCTGGCGCCGAGATTCTGCTCGAAGGCTTTATCCAACCCGGTGACCACGCACTGGAAGGACCATTCGGCGATCACACCGGCTATTACAACGCGCAGGGCCAGTTTCCGGTGTTCACCATTGAGCGTCTGCGCCGCCGTCGCAACGCCATCTATCACGGCAGCTACATGGGTCGCGCGCCGGATGACGAGCCCTCGGTGCTGGCGTTGGCCTTGAACGAGCTTTTCGTACCGCTGCTGCGGAAAGTCTTTCCCGAAATTGTCGATTTTTATTTGCCACCGGAAGCGTGTTCGTACCGCATCGCCGTGGTCAGCATCCGCAAGCAGTATCCCGGACACGCGCGGCGAATCATGATGGGCATCTGGTCGTACCTGCGGCAGTTCACCTACACCAAGTTCATCATCGTCACCGATGCCGACATCGACGTGCGCGACTGGTCGCAGGTATTGTGGGCGCTGTCGACCAAGGTCGATCCGGCGCGCGATCTGATGTTGGTGGAAAACACCCCGGTCGACTATCTCGATTTTTCCAGTCCGGTGGCCAATCTCGGCTCCAAACTCGGCCTCGACGCCACCAACAAATGGCCCGCTGAAACCAACCGTACCTGGAGCCAGCCGATCATCGCCGACGCCACCATCGAAGCGCGCGTGGATGCGCTTTGGTCGCAGCTATTTGCCAGCCGATGACCGACCATCCCACCAGCGCACCCTGGCTTGACCACTACGGATCGGTGCCCGCCCATCTGGAATATCCCGCGTGCACGCTGTATCAGATGTTCGCCGCGAGTGCGGCGCGCACGCCCGATGCCATTGCCTGGGATTTTTTCGATCAGCGCACCCGCTTTCGATCCGCCTTGGCCGCGATTGACCGCTGCGCCGATGCGCTGGCAGCGGCCGGATTGCAGCGCGATCAGCGCTTGCTGATCGCGCTGCCGACGACACCGCAGGCGGTGATTGCGTTTTATGCCGCCAACAAGCTGGGCGCGGTGTCGGCGTTGATCCATCCGCTATCGACGCCCCCGGAAATCCAACACTATCTCGATGCCACCAGCGCCACCGTCGTGCTAACGCTGGATGCGCTCTATGCGCCGTTTGCGGCGGTCCGACCACAGCACGCCTTGCAGCGGATTGTGCTGACCAGCATCGGCGACGCCCTGTCGCCACTGCAAAGGTTGGCGTTCTGGTGGCGCAAGGGTCGGCGGATCGCGGCGATTCCAGCGGACCCGCGCGTGCTGCATTGGAAACCTTGGCTGGGTGCGTCGCATCCGGCGACGCCGATGGCCACCCGACAAACCGATCAACCGGCCGTCATCCTGTTTTCCGGTGGCACCACGGCACTGCCCAAAGGCATCGTGCTCAGCAACCGCAACTTCATCGCCCAAGGTCTGCAAGCCTGCGCTTGGGGCCGGATCGGCGCCAGCGATTCGATCCTGGCGATCTTGCCGATTTTTCATGGCTTCGGCCTCGGTGTCTGCGTCAATGCCGCGATGATGGTCGGCGCCACGGCGATTCTGGTGCCGACTTTCGATGCCAGCAGCGTCGCCCGACTGATCCGTCGCAAGCGGCCGAGCATTCTGGTCGGTGTGCCGACTTTGTATGCGGCCTTGTGTCGTGACCAGGCGCTGGTCGGCGCCGATCTATCGTGTCTGCGCGCGGCTTTTTGTGGCGCCGACAGCTTGCCGCGGCCGCTCAAGGAGGGTTTCGAAGCGCTGGTCGCGCGCGGTGGTGGCAAGCTGCGTCTGCTCGAAGGTTATGGCCTCACCGAAGCGGTCACCGGGATCATGGCGATGCCGCTTGATGACTATCGCGAAGGTTCGATCGGGCTGCCGTTTCCGGATATGCACGCCAAAATCTGCGCGCCGGGCACCGAACAAACGGTCGCCATTGGCAGCGAGGGCGAAATCTGTCTGGCCGGACCGGCATTGATGCTCGGTTATCTGGACGATCCGCAAGCGACCGCCAGCACCTTGCGTCGTCATGCCGACGGTCGCATCTGGTTGCATACCGGCGATCTGGGTCGCCAGGATGCCGATGGCTTTTTCTATTTCAGTGTGCGCCTGAAGCGCATGATCAAGTCCTCCGGCTTCAACGTCTATCCGGCCCAAGTCGAGGCGGTACTGGTCGACCATCCACTGGTCGCCGAGGCCTGCGTCATTGGCCTGCCCGACCCGGATCAAGTCGAGCGCGTGCTCGCCTGTGTCGTGCTGAAAGATGCCACCAACGCCAACGCCGATACCGCCGCGGCATTGATTGCCTACAGTCGCGAGCGGCTAATCAAGTGGTCGTGTCCGCGCACGATCCGCTTTTGTAAGGCGTTGCCCAAAACCCGCATCGGCAAGATCGACTACCGTAGTCTGCAACAGCAAACCCTGGCCGAGGAGGCCAAAACGCCATGACCGAAACCCTCCACCGCAGCGGCGGTGATCGCGTCGCGCAGGCGCTGGCCGCGCACGGCGTGCGGCAAATCTTCACGCTCTGCGGCGGTCATGTGGCACCGATTCTGGTTGCTGCCAAAGCCAATGGCATCCGCATCGTCGATCTGCGCGACGAGGCCAACGCGGTGTTTGCCGCCGATGCCAGCGCTCGGCGCAGCGGCATTCCCGGCGTCGCCGTGGTCACCGCCGGACCCGGCGTCAGCAATACCCTGACCGCGCTGAAAAACGCACAGCTCGCGCAATCGGCAGTGGTGTTGATCGGTGGCGCCGCGCCGACCGCGCTGCAGGGGCGCGGCGCGTTGCAGGATATCGACCAACGCGCGCTGGTGGCGCCGCATGTCAAAGCGGTGCTGCGGGTGCGCCGGGTGGCCGATCTGGATGGCGCTGTGCATCAGGCATTTGCACTCGCGCAGGATGGTCTGCCCGGGCCGGTATTTGTCGAATGTCCGGTAGATTTGTTGTACGACGAGGCGACCATTCGCGGCTGGTATCAGCAAGCCAGCGCCGGTGGCCATTCACTCACCGCCATCGCACAACGCTGGTATCTGCGGCGCCATGTGGCCCGGATGTTTGCCGGTAGCACGGCGGCGGCGGCGGCCACCGGCACCAGCGTGCATAGCGTCGAACCGAGTGCCGCCGTCATCGAAAAAGTGGTGGCAGCGTTGCTGCGCGCCGAACGTCCGCTATTGCTGGTCGGCAGCCAGGCGCTCTGCCTGCCGAACGAGGCGGCAGCGGTCGCCGCCGCCGTCGCTGCGCTCGGACTGCCGGTGTACCTGTCGGGCATGGCGCGTGGCCTGCTCGGCCGCGCCCATCCGCTGCAACGTTTGCATCAGCGTCGCCAAGCGTTGCGCGAAGCCGACTGCGTCATTCTCGCCGGTGTGCCCTGCGATTTTCGGCTCGACTACGGCCGCCATATACGCGGCGCCGCGACCTTGATCGCCGCCAATCGCAGTCGCCTGGAAGCACGCTTGAATCGTCGCCCAACCCTCACCGCTATCGGTGACGCCGGACGTTTTCTGCCATTGCTCGCCGCGCGACTGCAGGCGCGGGGTCAGCGGCCCGAGTGGACGCAAACCCTGCGCGACCGCGACGCCGAACGCGAAGCCGAAATCGATCGCGCCGCCGGTGTCGCTGGCGATCAAGTCAACCCCTTGGCACTCTGCCGGGAGATCGACCGGGTCGCCGCCGACAACGCCATCTTTATCGCCGATGGTGGTGACTTCGTGGCCACCGCCGCCTACACCCTGCATCCGCGCGGCCCGCTAACTTGGCTCGATCCGGGCGTGTTCGGCACGCTCGGTGTTGGCGCCGGTTTTGCCATCGGTGCCGCACTGACCGCGCCCGCTGCCGAAATCTGGCTGATCTGGGGGGATGGCGCCTGCGGCTTCAGCCTGATCGAATTCGATAGTTGCGTCCGTCATCACCTGCCGCTGATCGCGATCGTCGGCAACGACGCCGGCTGGACACAGATCGCCCGCGAGCAAGTCAAAATGCTCGGCGATGATGTCGGCAGCGTACTCGCCCGCAGCGATTACCACCGCGTCGCCGAAGGCCTTGGCGGCGTCGGCATCCTGGTCAAAACCCAAGCCGAATTACCCGCCGCCCTGGCCCGCGCGCAAGCCTGCGCCCGCGCCGGCCAAGCCGTTCTGGTCAACGTCTGGCTGGATAAAAACACGTTCCGCGAAGGCTCGATCTCGATGTAGGCAAGGCGATCAGCCGGGTGCGCCCAGGGCCGCGCCTCTGGTCGTGATGACCGCACCGGAAGGCCCGACAAATGCGGCGGGCGGCACGGCGCTTGGCCACCCTGAAATAATGGTCGGCGCGCTGGTCATCGGCTATCTAGTCCCCGTCAACCTCAAATCCACCTCGAAGGTGATCGAGTCAAGGGCGCACGGCCGGGCGGTGGGGCATGAGGGGACCTCAGCCGAAAGCGGCCGTGCGGCGAAGCGAACCCTTGACGCGCGGGGATCAGGCAGACTGGGCCAGGGTCGGAAGCTCGGCGGTATCGAGCTTCCGACCCTGCTGACGTCTGGGTTTTCGGCTTTCGGTTTGGAGATCCTTGGTGAACGCTTCGAGATGGAGCTCGGTGATGACGCACTGTTCGTCGGGCGGTGCGGGGGCGGTGCTTGGCAAGTGTTCGCTTTCGAGGACGCGGTCGAGGGATTTTTTCTGACGGGTGCCGATGCCGGTGCCGTAGTTGGTTGAGCGCGGTTGGCCTTTGCTGGTGCCGGTCTTGCGCTTGCCGGTCTGGCTGAAGCGCAGGCGCGCGAGTTGGGTTTCGACGGTGCTCGGCAGGGCGTAACGGTAGGGGGTATGGGTGGTGAGCAGATGCCAGGTCAGGTCGTCAAGAGACTGCTTGGCGAAGCCGTGCAAGCTGTCGAGCGTGAGATCGAAGCGGATCGCGTCGAGCTGCACCCCGTCAGCATCCAGCACACAGGCCTGGACCACCCGTTTATGAACATCGAGACCGATAAATCGCGTACCATTCTCCCGTGCGCGGGACTCTTCCCGTTGGGAGCGTTTGAACCTTGAAGTTCGCAGCAACGCAACCGTTGGGCCGGATTGAACCGCGTGGGCAACCATCGGCAACTATCTATCCGTGCTCAAAGCACATCCGGACGGGTCGCAAAGCGGACAGATACGACGGCGGGCTCGAAGCCCATAGCCTAAATCGTCCTCACCCTGCGATAGATGGCTCCCACGCACCCCCCACCCACCGCGCCTCAGTCCGAGATCGCCATAGTGTGGCAGCGTGCGGGCGGGAGCATGTCAGGTATGACCCTCTGGGGCGGCTGCACCAAACCACGATCAACGGCCAGACCACCCGATTCCTGTACGACGGCGACGCGCTGGTGGCCGAATACGATGGCGCCGGAAACGTGCTGCGGCGCTACGTGCACGGCCCAGGCCGCGACGAACCGATTGCCTGGTACGAAGGTGCGAGCGTGAGCACGGCATCGCGCCGCTACCTGCATGCCGACCACCAGGGCAGCATCGTCGCCACCAGCAGCAGCGACGGTACCCGGTTGGACCTGAACACCTACGATGCCTACGGCGTGCCGGGCGCGACCAATACTGGACGCTTCGCCTATACCGGTCAGATCGCCCTGGCGGAACTGGGGCTATACCATTACAAGGCACGGGCGTACGATCCAAAACTCGGGCGGTTCTTGCAGACCGACCCGGTGGGCTATGAGGATCAATACAACCTCTACGCCTATGTCGGGAATGATCCGTTGAATCTTACGGATCCGGATGGGCGGGAAGCCGGCTGCATCACACTGGGGACAAGCTGCGGGTTGGGTAGAGTTTCACAGGCAGAGTTCAATTCGCGGGTCTCGACGGTGGCGGACTTCACGCCCATCGTCAGCGACATTAAGGGCATCGTTGAAGCTGTCCAGAATCCCACAGTTGCGAATGTTGTCGCTGCCGTCGTTGGCTTGGTGCCTGGCCCTGGCGATGCCGTTGCCAAGGTAATTAAGACGGCTGACAAGGTTGGTGATGTTGGGAAAGGCCTCGCCGCAGCGAATAGAGCCGAGAATGCCGCCAAGGGAGTTCCTGCGAGCCAACTAGGCCCTTCTGGCAAGCCAAAGATTCACACTGTTGATCACGGTGGCAAACGTGGTGAGGCGAAAGAGGCTGCGCGTAGAGAGAATGGAAACGGTGGAAGTACGGTAAACCACACAAGCCCGAACGAAGGAAAGGATCATTTCCACGGCACTTCACCGTCAGGAGAAAAAAGTCGAGTGCATCATGAGTACGACTGAGAAGGGCTTTTGGGTTGGCGTCGCAGAGGTAATTCCTAGAGCAGGAAACGAGTTGCTCGAAGGGGCCGATGGAGCCTATGTCAGCGTAGTCGGACTTGCACGCACAAAGACTGAATTCACGGCAAACGCAAAATTTGCACTTGGTGCCATGGATTTTGACGTCTTGGATGTGGATGAGGTGGAGTTCATTAGTTCGCCCGAACATTGGGTAAACGCAGATCCAATCATGCGCGAAAGAGCAGCGACACTTAGCGCCAAGAACCCCTTCGAGTGTGGCTCATTTCATTGCTACAGAAACTGACGTGAAGAGCAGGGCAAGGGTCAGGTCTTAGCAGAAAAATCAGGGGTCAGGTCTTGTATTGACACAGAAAAATCAGGGGTCAGGTCTTGCAAAAATCAGGGGTCATGCAAAAATCAGGGGTCAGGTCTTGTATTGAAACATGATGACTGCTTTCACCTGCCAATCGGCAGCGTCCAGGACGCAACCGCGGACACCCGTAGTTCCGCCCAACGCTGATGCTCAAGCGAACGCGGACACCCATAGTCCCGCCCAAAAAATCATGGGTCAGGTCTTGTATTGACACATGATGGAAAAAATCATGGGTCAGGTCTTGTATTGACACATGATGACTGCTTTCACCTGCCAATCGGCAGCGTCCAGGACGCAACCGCGGACACCCGTAGTTCCGCCCAACGCTGATGCTCAAGCGAACGCGGACACCCATAGT
>Ga0210033_1000855_pt1 | contig 29025 bp, 19 predicted proteins | sample CryGeymeta201501_FD_185465 | JGI IMG/M metagenome (GOLD analysis project Ga0210033, IMG submission 185465) | Groundwater microbial communities from Crystal Geyser aquifers in Utah, USA - Crystal Geyser metaG 2015-01 (SPAdes) (version 2) | ecosystem: Environmental > Aquatic > Deep subsurface >... | reverse complement strand
GGGCGAGGAGGGCGGGGAGGGCGGGGTGGGGATTGAGGGCGGAGAAGGGGGGGGACGATCGGTTTGTGATGGTGCGGGGGAGCTCCCCCGCGGCCGCAATCGCGGAGCAAAGCTCCGCGAGCGGCCTCGACCCCTCGTAAACGAGGGGTGCTCGGGCTCTCGTGAGGTCTGTTTGTTCTCGGTGGCTGGAGCTCCCCCGAGTCCGCAATCGCGGAGCAAAGCTCCGCGAGCGGCCTCGACCCCTCGTAAACGAGGGGTTGTCGGGCCCTCTCTCGGTCCACGGGCTGAGGTTCACGTCTCGGAGCACGGTCGGCGACTTCGGTCGCTTTTGAGGTGAATTCTCTTTTGTTTTCGGTCGGTTATGCGTCGAGCATGGATGGGCGCCACTCCTCTCGCGTTGCCACGTGTCCGACGATAACGACCGTGCCTCGAGACGTGAACCACAAACCCTGGACCGTGAGAGGGCCCGATAACCCTTGGTTTACGAGGGGTCGAGGCCGCTCGCGGAGCCTTGCTCCGCGATTGCGGACTCGGGGGAGCTTGTCCGCACCAGCAAGACCCACGGTTCGAGAGCGATCAACCGCCGATCTATCGCCAGTGGCGCCGCCTCGGCGCGCCCCTTCGGGGCTCCCGAGGAGGTCACTCCTGGACGTAGTTGCTGCCGATGGGTGTCGTGACGGTGTCGCCGCCGTAGCGGAAGCTGACCTTGGGTGTGAGGTAGATCTCGACGGCGCGGCCGAGGAAGCGGAGGCCGATGGCGAGGGAGGGCTCGACGTGCCAGCCGGGCGGGCCGAGTTCGGCGATCGCGGGCTGGAAGCCCTCCCAGGCGCCGGCGGCGAGCTGGGGGCCTCCGTCCGGGCTCCAGGCGCCGCCGAGGGTGGCGCCGAGGAGGTACCAGGGTTCCCAGGCGAGGTAGAGGAGGTGGGCGTAGGTGTCGTCGTCGGGGGTGGTGGGGGGCTCGACGCGGGGGCGTCGGAGCCAGCCGGCGGAGGCCTTGAGGAAGGGGAAGTCGCCGCCGGTGGCCTCGAGGCCGTAGCTGATGCCGGAGCGGGAGGTGATCGTGCTCCAGGTGTAACCGAGCTGGGGGCCGACGCTGACGTGGGTGGTGCCTTCGGTGGTGGTGCAGGCTGTGGTGAGGAGCGCGGTCAGGGTCGCGATGGCGAGGGGTGAACTCAGCTTGCCGAGTCGATGCATTCTCTTCTCCGTGATGCTGTATGCAGCGCTCGTCATGGGTTGGCTCTGCAGGTTCATGGTAGACCGGGCTGCTCCTGATTACGACGATGATTGTGATGTGGGTGTTTTTATTGTCTGGTCTTGAGGGCGATGTGTGGAGGAGGGTCGAAGGGGCTTGCGCGGGAGGGGTGGAGGCATTACATTGGTGGCTGAAACTTTGTTCAATGTGCGCACCAGGGAGGCACTGTCATGCTGAACGAGACCCCTTTGAGCTCCATCCCCCTCGATGACTCTGGCGGTGCTGTGGGGGCGGCGCCGTGGAACCCTGTGGTGCCGGAGGGCTGGACACCGGCGTCGTGGGCGGGGAGCGTAGGGGAGGTGGAGGGGGTGCGGTTTCTCGAAGGTGCGTTGATCGAGAGCTACGATCCGGTGCTGGGGTTGGGTGCCGTGGTGCCGGAGCTGTGGTACCGGGTGGGGTTGGACGGGGAGGATCTGGAGGCGGGTTGGGCGCGGGGGCTGGACACGGTGTATGTGGAGAAGCTGGGGGCGCTGCTTCGGGAGCCGAAGGCGCGGGAGATCCGGCGTTTGATGCTGTGCGACTGGGGCGGGGACGGGCTGGACGAGGCGACGTTCGCCGACAGCGAGGCGCTGCGGGTGCTGTCGCGCGGGGCGCGGGCGTTGGCGGCGCTGGAGGAGCTGTACATCGGGGAGGAGCCTCACCAGACCGAGGGGCCGCAGGCGTTTGTGGGGCATGTGGGGGCGGCGCTGCGGGCGTTTCCGCGGCTGCGACGGCTGGAGGTGCGGGCGGCGTGGATGGCGTGGGGGAGCGTCTCGCACACGGGTCTGCGGTCGCTTCGGCTCGAGGTGGCCGACTCGCCGGAGGAGCTGCTGGACGCGTTGAACGCGTCGTTCCTGCCGGGGCTGCGGTCGCTGGAGGTGTGGTTGGGCGGGGACTCGGGGGGCGAGGAGGTGGAGGCGGAGCAGCTTGCGCCGCTGTTGACGGGCAAGCTGTTCCCAGCGCTGGAGACGTTGCGGCTGTGGGGGCACTCCGGGGAGCTGCGGGGGCAGGTGGAGGCGTCGCCGCTGGCGTCGCGGCTCACGTCGCTGGCCCTGGCGTGAGGCTCAGAAGCTCGCGTCGTCCATGGTGACGAGGTCGAGGGTGCTGGCCTCGATGATCTTGCGGCTGGCGGTGAGGTGGGGGAGGACGTTGGCGCCGTAGAAGCGGGCGGCCTCGAGCTTGCCGCGGTAGAAGGGCTGCTGGACCTCGGGGGCTGTGGGGAGCTTGTCGAGGGCGACGGCGGCGTTGACGAGCAGTCGCCAGCCGATGACGAGCTCTGCGAGGGCGAACAGGACGCGGTTGCCCTGCAGGCCGACGTGGTAGACCGACTCACCGAGCTTGCCGAGCATGGTCATGAAGATGCCCTGGACATCGGCGAGTGCGCGGGTCATGGCCTTGTGGGGCTCGGCGAGCTCGTCGCGGTGGGCGGTCTGGTCGAGGGTGGTCTGGATGTCGGTGAGGAGGGCGCGCAGGGCGGTGCCCTGGTCGCGTCCGACCTTGCGGAAGAAGAGGTCGAGGGCCTGGATGTGGGTCGTGCCCTCGTAGAGGGTGTCGATCTTCTGGTCTCGGATGTACTGCTCGATGGGGTAGTCCTTGAGGTAGCCGGAGCCGCCGTAGACCTGGAGGGAGACGGCGAGGAGCTCGTAGACCTTCTCGGAGGCGTAGCCCTTGATGAGGGGCAGGAGGAGGTCGTTGCGCTTGTGCCAGGGGCGGGCCTCGGGGCTTCGGTGTCCTCCGTGGAGCTCGACCTGATCCTGGACCCAGGCGGTGTAGAGGATCATGGCGCGGAGGCCCTCGGCGAAGGCCTTCTGGAGCATGAGCATGCGGCGGACGTCGGGGTGGTGGATGATGGCGATGCGGGGGGCGGTCTTGTCGGCGGCGAGTGCGAGGTCGTGGCCCTGGACGCGCTCGCGGGCGTAGGCGAGGGCGTTGAAGTAGGCGGTGGAGAGGGTGGACATGGACTTGACGCCGACGGCCATGCGGGCGTGCTCGATGACGTGGAACATCTGGCGGATGCCGTCGTGCACGTTGCCGACGAGCAGGGCGCGGCAGGGCCGGTCGAGGCCGAAGGTGAGGTCGCAGGTGGCCGAGCCCTGGAGGCCCATCTTCTTCTCGAGGTTGCTGACGACGACGCCGTTGCGGTCGCCGAGTGAGCCGTCGGCCTCGACCCAGCGCTTGGGGACGATGAACATGGACAGGCCGCGGGTGCCTTCCGACGCGCCCTCGGGTCGTGCGAGGACGAGGTGGACGATGTTCTCGGGGAAGTCGAAGTCTCCGTTGGTGATGAAGCGCTTGGTTCCGGTGAGCTCCCACTCCTCCCCGTCGACGTGGCGGGCACGGGTGAGGGCGGCGCCGACGTCGGAGCCGGCGTCGGGCTCGGTGAGGACCATGGTGCCGCCCCAGTGGCGCTCGATCATGTTGGAGAGGTAGCGTGCGCGCTGGTCGTCGGTGCCGACGCGGTCGATGATGCGGGCGAGGAAGTTGCCGAGGAGGTAGAAGGCGACGCAGGGGTTGGCGCCGATGATCATCTCGAAGGCCGCCCAGTTGAGGGACGGGGGTGCTCCGAAGCCGCCGTGCTCGGCGGGGAGCTCGAGCATGTTCCAGCCGCCGTCGAAGTAGGCCTTGATGGAGCGGGTGAGGCCCTCGGGGAGGGTGACGTTGCCCTCGGCGTCGAGCTTGAGGGGGACGCGGTCGGACTCGGCGAAGCTGGCGGCGAGCTCGCGGCTGGCGAGCACCTCGAGGGCGGTGAGGGTCTCGCGGGCGGTGGGCTCGTCTGTGTCGGCGTAGCGGCCCTGGCCGTAGGTCGTGTGGGCGACGTCGAGGACCTCGAAGAGGTTGAAGAAGATGTCCCGGAGGTTGCTGACGTAGTGTTGGGTGACGGACATGGCGGCGCTCCCGTGGCAGGTGCGGGGGTGGATGTGAACGGCATTCATGACTGGCGCCATACGTGTATACCGCCGTGAGTCTCAGTCGGACCCGCGATGCAGGGCCCCCTGCGAGCTGTCGCTCGCACGGCTCCCTGCCCTGCGGGTCCGACTGCGACTCAGGCTGGTCTAAACGGGCGCAGAAGTTGAGTCAACACTCACATCGTCGGAGGGCTACTCGAGTCGGAGGTCGTCGACGAACAGGACGCCGCGCTCGATGCGGAGGCCGACGCGCTGGAGGCCTTCGGCGAAGACGGCGTCGGGGAGGTCGCGGAGCTGGACGACGGCGGTGACGAAGCGGTTGGTCAGGGGGGCCGGACCGATCCAGGGGGTGGCGTCGAGCTCGTGCCGATCGCCGTGGGCGTCGATGAGGACGAAGACGAGCGCCGCGCCGCCGCCGCCGTCGGGGCCCTTGATGCGGGCGGCGAGGAGGGCGCCGCGGTCGATGGGGACGGGGGTGTCGTCCGGGGCGAGGTCGAACCAGAGGGTACCGGGGGCGGTGGTGGCGTCGAGGCGTCGGGAGCGGCTCCAGGCGTTGGCGCCGTTGGCGGTGGCGTTGTCGGGGAGGTAGGTGAAGACCTCCCGGTCTGTGAGGCCCTCGGCGGTGACGAGGCCGCCGAGGTCGTTCCGGTCGGCGTCGGCGTCGTTGAAGCGGTCGATGGAGAGGGCGTGCAGATCGCGGTTGAAGCGCAGGGCGACGCCGAGGGAGGAGATCGTGGTCTGCGCGACGTCGGCGCTCTGCTGACTGAACAGGGCGCTGTCGAGGGCGGGGTCGGGGGCGGAGCTCGTGGGTGCGCTCCCGTCGCCGACGCCGACGAAGCGGGCGAGGAAGGCGGTGGTGAACAGCCCGGTGAGGTCGTGCTGGATGGGCCGGGTGATGAGGGGGACGTCGTCGGGCTCGATGGGGGCGGTGTCGGCGGTCCAGGCGTGGATGCCGCCGAAGAGGGTCACCCAGGCGTAGGGGCCGGTCAGGTGGTCCTCGATGGGCTCGACGTGGGGGTAGTCGAGGTCGACGTCCCGGCCGGCGGAGATGCCGAGGAGGGGGATGGGGGGCAGGGGCTCGTTGCCGAAGCCGTAGTTGACGCCCTGCAGGTCGATGACGGCGCGCACGCGCGGCTCGACGATGGCGCCCCACTTGCTGGCGCCGCCTCCGCGGCTGTGGCCAGCGAGCACGATGCGGTCGAGGTCGAGGTGGCCGTAGAGGGGGCTGTCGGGGTCGTCGTCGAGGGTGTCGAGCCTGTGGAGGGCGTCGAGCTGGTCGGCGGCGCGGTCGCGGATGTTGGAGGTGGAGCCGGGCTGGCAGTTGTGCCGGGTGCCGTCGGGGGCGACGACGATGGCGCCGTAGCTGGCCCAGTGGCGGAACAGGGAGCGGTAGCGCTCGTTGATGTCGCAGACGCGGTCGTTGTTGGCGTGGGCGAAGACGATGACGGGCCAGCGGCCGGGCGCGACGGCGCCGTCGCCGGTGAGGGTCGGGTCGCCGAGGGTGGGCCAGGTGACGAAGAGGTCGATGGTGGCGCCGTCGCTGGCCAGCATAGTGGGGTTGTCGGGGCAGGCGTCGGTGGGCTGGGAGTCGAAGGTGCCGTAGGGGCCCGGCTCGTGGAGCGGCGGCACGACGGTGTCTGCGGGGGTCTGGGGGTAGACGGTCAGGACGCGCTGCACGGGGCCATCGGGGGTGTCGAAGGTGAGGAGGTGGTCGCGGGGGAGGCCGTCGGGGAAGGCGTCGGCGGGTATGGTGCCGATGATGCGGTCCTGCTGGAGGGCGAGGCCGGCGGGGAGGGTGCCGGCGCGCAGCGGGCCGGGGGCGGGCTCGTCGTAGAGCCAGGGGGCGCCGGCGCGTATGGCGGGCAGGGTGCGGCGCGGGAGGGCGTCGGCGAGGGCCGAGGAGGTGGCGGGGGCGGGCGCGGGGGAGAGGGTGACGGCGCAGGGGTCGAGGTGGGGCGGGGCGTCGGGGGGGACGTCGGGCGCGTCGTCGAGGGCGTCATCGGTGATCGCATCGGCGTCGGTGGCCGCGTCGTCGGTGGTGCAGTCGGCGCATGGGGTGGGGTCTGGATCGTCTGTGCACGCGGGCAGGGCGCTGAGGGTGGCGAGGAGCAGCGCTGCGGCAGCGCACCTCGGGTGCCTTGTCATCATCTGCTCCTCGGGGGCATGCTCAGGGCGTCGCGGCCAGGTTGTTCGGCCTGGTCGATGTGTTGGCGCGTTTTTTCTGTTTGAACGAATGGTCTTGCGCCCTACCTTGGCGGCCCGATGTTTGGGCGGGCCCAGGTGGCTCTTCAGTATAGATCGTAACGTGGGTTGGCGAGGCAAGATGACGAAGGGAGTCGCGGCAGACGCGTTGGTGGTGGGGTCGGGCGCGGTGCGAAGGGACGCGTCGGCGGGGAGCGGGACGCTGGCGGGGCTGCTCGGGGCGCTGGAGGTGTACTCGGCGCTCGAGCTGCATCGCCCGCCGGGGGATGCCCTGGTGACCGATGTGCGTGGGCGTTGGGCCGACGCGGCGTGTCGGCTCGCCAGCCGGGTGGGGCTGAGCGCGCAGGAGCTGGCGATGAGCGCGCGGGAGGTCGTGATGAGCGCGGACCCGCAGCGGCCGCGGGCGGCGTGGGTCGAGGCGCCCGGCGGCGCGGGGCGATGGGTGTTGGTGGTGGGGCGCAAGGGGAGCCGGGCGGAGGCGGTGGTCGTGTCGGCGGAGGGGCGTCGGCGGGAGCGGGTGGACGCGGCGGCGCTGGCGGCGCTGTGCGGTGCGCCGAGCGCCTCGGTGGAGCTGCGCTGGGTGGCGTTCGGGGAGGGGCTGCCGCTGGGCGCGCTGGCCGATGATGGCGTCGCGGTGGCCAAGGAGGACAAGCCGTGGCGCCGGCTGCGGGCGTTGGTGCAGCTGGAGCGTGGGGATCTGTGGGTGGTGGTGGCGTTCGCGGCGATGGTGGGGGTGCTGACGCTGGTGACGCCGCTGGCGGTGCAGGCGCTGGTGAACACCGTGGCGTTCGGGGCTCTGCTGCAGCCGTTGATCGTGCTGATGCTGGTGCTGCTGGTCGGGCTGGCGTTCGCGGGGGCGCTGCGGGTGCTCGAGGGCGTGGCGGTGGAGTACCTGCAGCGGCGGATCTTCGTGCGGGTGGTGAGCGACCTGTCGCGGCGGCTGCCGCGGGTGGCGGGCAGCGTGCAGGCGCGGCACCACACGCCGGAGCTGGTGAATCGGTTCTTCGAGGTGATGACGGTGCAGAAGGCGGCGGCGACGCTGCTGCTGGACGGTCTGGAGGTGGCGCTGCAGATGGCGATCGGGATGGTGGTGCTGGCGTTCTACCATCCGTTCCTGCTGGCGTTCGACGTGGTGCTGCTGGCGGCCATCGTGGCGCTGGTGGTGGTGTTCGGGCGCGGGGCGACGCGGACGAGCCTGTACGAGTCGGACGCGAAGTACGCCGTGGCGGCGTGGCTGGAGGAGCTTCCGGCGAGCGCGACCCTGTTCAAGAGTCGTCGCGGCGAGGACCATGCGGTGAGGCAGGCCGATCGGCTGGCGCGGGCATATCTGGCGGCGCGGGGGAAGCACTACAGCGTGGTGTTGCGACAGATCGTCGTGGCGGTGTGCATCCAGGTGGTGTTCTCGGCGGCGCTGCTGGGGCTGGGGGGCTGGCTGGTGCTGGAGGGTGAGCTGACGCTCGGGCAGCTCGTGGCCTCGGAGCTGATCGTGACGATGGTGGTGGCGGGGGTGGTCAAGTCGGGCAAGCTGTTTGAGAAGTTCTACGACCTGCTGGCCGGGGTGGAGAAGCTCGGCAAACTGGTGGATCTGCCGCTCGAGGCCGGGGTGGGTCAGGGGCCGGCGGCGCGGGCCGAGGGGGCGGCGCTGTCGGTGCAGGGGGTGAGCGAGGCGCGTGGCGGGCGGGTGAACCTGCTGGAGGGCGTGACGGTGGAGGTCGGCGCGGGTCAGCGCGTGGCCATCCTGGCCGACGACGACACGGGCTCGGCGGCGCTGTTCGACCTGCTCTATGGGCTGGAGCAGCCGGACGTGGGGTGCGTGCTGTACGACGGGATCGACATGCGGGACATCAGCCTGGCGGAGATGCGGGACCAGGTCGGGTTCGTGCGGGAGGCGGAGCTGACGGCGGGGACGATCATCGAGAACGTGTGCATGGGCCGCGACGCGGCGGACGTGGAGGTGGCGCGAGATGCGCTGGTGGCGGTGGGGTTGCTGGACGCGGTCCGGCAGCTCCCGGACGGGCTTCAGACCTCGGTGACGACGTCGGGGGCGCCGTTGACGCCGTCGCAGGCGCTGCAGCTGACGCTGGCGCGGGTGTTGGCGAGCCAGCCGCGGCTGATCTTGATCGACGAGGCGCTCGACCGGATGCGGCCGGGGGACCGGGACGCGGCGCTGGACGCCCTGTTCGCGCCTGGCACGTCGTGGTCGATCGTGGTGGCGACGCGCAATCGGAAGACGGCAGAGCGGTGTGAGCGGATCCTTCGGCTGCGGCGGAGGACGATCGAGGAGGTGGTGCTGCGATGATGGGAGCGACGGAGGTGCGGATCGAGCCGGAGTTCGAGGCGGCGGTGGAGCAGGTCCAGACGCCGGAGGTCATCCGTCGGGTGGCGCGGTGGCTGGTGGGGGGGCTGGTGGTGACGGCGGCCGCGATGCTGTTCGCGCCCTGGGTGCAGACCTCGCGGGGGGCGGGTCGGGTGATCGCGTACTCGCCGACCGAGCGCGAGCAGGTGCTCGAGGCGCCGGTGGGGGGCCGGGTGGCGGAGTGGTTCGTGACCGAGGGCGCGGTGGTGCATACGGGTGAGGTGTTGGCGCGGATCGAGGACAACGCACCCGACCTGCTGGATCTGCTGGAGGAGGAGCGGCTGGCGCTGGAGCGTCAGCTGGAGGCGGCCCAGGCGAACGTGACGGCCAGCGAGCGCCAGGTGGAGTCGCTGGAGCGGGCCGGTGGCTACGGGGTCGAGTCGGCCGAGGCGAAGATCGCGATGTCGGAGAACAAGCGTCGGGCGGCGGCGAACGAGCTGCTGGCGGCGCAGGCGGAGCTGGAGACGGCCGAGCTGAACCTGGCGCGGGAGGAGAAGCTGGCGGTGGACGGCCTGACGTCGCAGCGGTCCGTGGAGCTGGCGGGGCTGAAGGTGGTCGAGTCGCGGACCAAGCTGTTCAAGGCGCGGGCGGGCGCGCTGGGGGCGCGGAGTGACGTGCTCGGGAGCAAGGCCGAGCGGGAGCAGAAGCTGTCGGATGCGGACGCCAAGGTGGAGAAGGCGCGGAGCGAGCTGGAGAAGGCGCGGGCGGATCAGGAGAAGACCCGTCAGGAGCTGGCGAAGTTGGCGGTCCGGATCGGGCGTCAGCAGACGATGGTGGTGCGGGCGCCGCGGGCCGGGACGGTGCTGCGGATCGATGCGCTGGCGGGGAACGTGCAGGTCAAGGCGGGCGACGCGCTGGCGGTGCTGGTGCCGGACACGAACGCGCGGGCGGTGGAGATCTGGGTGGACGGCAACGACGCGCCGCTGATCACGCCTGGCCGTCACGTGCGGCTGCAGTTCGAGGGGTGGCCGGCGGTGCAGTTCAGCGGGTGGCCGTCGGTGGCGGTCGGGACGTTCGGGGGGCAGGTGTCGTTCGTGGACGCGGTGGGGCGTGAGGGCAAGTTCCGGGTGGTGATCGTGCCAGACGAGGCGGACGAGGCGTGGCCGGAGGCGATCTGGCTGCGCCAGGGGGCGCGGGTCAACGGCCAGGTGCAGCTGAATGAGGTGAGCGTGGGCTACGAGCTGTGGCGCCAGATCAACGGCTTCCCGGCGACGGTGCTGCCCGGCGAGTCGGGGGGCGAGGGGAAGAAGAAGGCCAAGGGGGACGATGGGGAGACGGACAAGGGGGAGAAGGATTGATGCGCAGGGCGACATGGGTGTCAAGGGGGGGGCTGGTCGCTTTGCTGGTGTCCGCCGCGGGCCTGACGGCGTCGTCGGCGCAGGCCCAGGTGGTGTCGCTGGAGGACGTGCTGGCGTCGGTCGAACGGCACCACCCGAAGCTGCTCGCGGCGGCGGCGAAGGTCGAGGTGGCCGAGGGTGATCGGCTGTCGGCCGAGGGGGCCTTCGATGTCAAGCTGGCGGGGGTGGGTGAGGTGGTGCCGGTGGGCAAGGCCGTGTACGGCACGGCGGAGCTGAAGGTGGAGCAGCCGACGACGCTCGGTGGGGCGCGGTTCTACGGGGGTTGGGCGTATGGGCGCGAGGACCTCCCTGTCTACTACGGCGAGCTGTTGACGCCGGAGGGCGGCAAGCTCAAGGCGGGTGCGACGGTGCCGCTGTGGCGGGACTTCGGGACCGACGGGGCGCGGGCGGAGCTGGCGGTGCGGGAGGTCGGGGTGGAGCTTGCCGAGGCCGAGGCGTCGCTGGTCCGGCTCGGCCTGAGCCGGGACGCGGTGGAGGCGTGGGCGAAGTGGGTGAGCGCCGGTCAGAAGCTGGGCATCGCGGCGGAGATGCTCGAGCTGGCCGTGGCGCGGGACGTGGGCGTGGCGCGCCAGGTCGAGACGGGGGCGTTGGCGCCGGTGGAGCGGATCGACAACCGTCGGGCCATCGTGGCGCGTCGTCGCGAGGTGGCCGAGGCGGAGGTGGACCTGGCGACGGCGGCGGTGAAGCTGGGGCTGTACCTACGGCGTGAGGACGGCGCGCCGATGGAGCTGGCGCCAGAGCGTCTGCCCCGGGAGCTGCCGGTGAGGTCGCCGAGCTTGCCGCTGGCCCGGTCGTTGATCGAGGCCGTGCAGCGTCGTCCGGAGCTTCGGGTGTTGGAGCGGGCTCGGGCGGCGCTGGCGGTGGAGCGTGAGCTGGCCGAGAATCAGCTCGCGCCGCAGGTCGATCTGGGCGTGGGGGCCGAGCAGGGGCTGGGCGACAAGGGCGCGGTGCTGGGCGCGACGGAGCTGCACGCGACGTTGACGTTCAGCCTGCCGGTGCAGCGCCGCAAGGCTCGGGGCAAGCTGATGGCGCTCGACGCCAAGCTGGACGCGCTCGAGCGTGAGCAGCAGTGGTGGCGTGAGCGCATCGAGGCCGAGGTGCGTCAGGCCCACGCCTCGCACGACGGGGCCATGCGGCGGCTGGAGTTCGGCCGTGAGGAGGTCGAGCTGGCCGGGCAGGCCGCGTCGGCCGAGCGCAAGCTGTTCGAGGCGGGCAAGAGCACGCTGCTGAAGGTCAACCTGCGGGAGGAGTACCTTGCGATCGCGCGGAAGAAGCTCGTGGAGGCGCAGCGCGAGGCGTTGAGCGCGTGGCTCGAGGTCGAGCTGGCCGCGGGGGGCATGGTGCGGTAGGCCAGCCGGCGCCCCCTTCAACCCCAGGGGGAAGCGTGGGCGGGGCGCTCGAGCTCTCGCCAGGACCGTGAGGTTGGGGGAGCCTGCGCGGCACCGTCTCCGACGAGATGTGAACAAGAGTCAGGTCAACTCGGGGGAAGCGTGGGCGGCGTCGGGTTGTTGGAGGACCGAGAGCGTGTCATGATCGGAGCCTCAACCCTTGCCTTCAGGAGGCGCTGTATGGAATCGGGAGCGGAGATCGGTGGGCCTGAGCGCGGCCATGGTGTCGTGCGCTTCGACGGGGACGAGTCTGGGGGGTACGGTCCGCCGCCGGGCGGTCCTCCGGGCGGCGGTTACGGGGGTCCTCCGGGCGGTGGCTACGGGGGTCCTCCGGGCGGTCCTCCGGGCGGTCCTCCGGGGTACGGGCCTCCGCCGACGGGGTATGGTGCGCCGCAGGGCTACGGGCCGAGCGGCGCATCGAGCGGGGCGTCGGGGATGGCGATCGCGGCGCTGGTGCTAGGGATCGTCTCGTGGATGGCCGGAACGACGCTGCTGACGTCCATTCCTGGCGTGATCGTGGCGCGGATGGAGCTGAAGAAGATCGAGCGGGGGGAGTCGTCAGGCGAAGGTAAGATCCTGGCGCAGATAGGGTTTTGGGCCTCGTTGGCGAACATCATCGTGTTCGGGGGGCTGTTCGTGCTGTGGTGTGGCTTCTTCGGGCTCGGGATCGTGCTGTCGCTGTTCGGGGCGGCGGCCAGTGGTGGTGGCTGATCGTCGCGTGCGGGCGGTGCGTGGGGGTCAGCGCTTTCCGTCGGCGATGTCCTGGAGCTTGCCGGCCTGCTCGCGGCCGTCGCCGAGGAGCTCTCGGATGTCGCGGATGCTGCGGGGCAGGAGCTCCTCGAGGGAGGGGCCGCTGGCGCGATAGCCGGGGCTGAGGGGGTCGTCGTTGTCGTTGACGCGCTTGGCGGCGGCGCTGATGCGGGCGATCTCGCTCTGGAGGGTGTCAAAGATCTGCATGACGCGCGTGGCGGACCTCTTGACGGCGGCGGTGTCGAGGTCACCACCGGCGTTCACGGGCTCCTCGGCGGCGCCGTCGAGCTGTTCGCGCAGCCGTGCGATGCGGCCGTCCTTGGACTTGATGGTCTCCTCGTGTCGTGCGATGGCTGCGCGGGCCTCGGCGAGCTCGGCGCGCAGCGCCTCTGCATCGCCAGCACCACCTGCGGGCTGAGGGTGGTGGGCCTCGAGCTGGGCGCGCTGTTCATCGAAGTCCCGCTGGAGGCGGTCGAAGCGGGTGCGATACTCCTCGACCATGATGGCGGCTTTGTCGCGCTCGCGCTGGAGTTCGTTGCGGGTGCGGTTGAGCTCGTCCTGGGCGTGGTGAAGGCTGGCCTGGGCGTGTTCGAGGTCGCGTTGGAGCTGGGGATCTGCGCCGGGTCCGAAGCCACCGCGGGCGAGCTGGGTGCGGAGGACCTCGACCTCGGCCTCGAGGCGTCGGACCTCGATGGGCTTGTCCTCGGCCAGACGCATGGGCGCCATGGTGGCGACGGGGTCGGTGGGCATGGAGGCGCCCGCGTGATGCCGTGCGCCGCCATGGTGCGGGGGCGCGCCGGAGGGCGGGGGCAGCGGTGGAGGCATGGTGGTGGCGGCGGGGCCAAGTGAGCCGCCGCGCACGGGCTGGGTCCGGAGGGGCGGGTTGGTGGCGGGCCCGACGGCGGCCTCGGCGCAGACGAACTCGATGCGGAGGTTGCCGCAGGAGACGACGTCGCCATTCTTGAGGATGGTGCGCTGGATGGGCTCGGCGTTGACCTGGGTGCCGTTGACGCTCTTGAGGTCGACGACGTCGTAGGCGCCGTCGAGCCACTTGATGCGAGCGTGGCGTCGGGAGGTGGCGCCGTCGTTGGTGCGGATCTCACAGTCGGAGAGGCGTCCGACGGTGACGAAGGGGGTGGACTCGTCGAGCTGGATGGTCTGGCGCTGGCCCTGGTCGTCGGTCCAGGTGAGGGTGGCGACGGGGGGCCCGGCGGGGACGGCGGGTTGCTCGGCGAAGGCGAAGCCGTCGGGCTCGTCGACGAAGCGCATCACGAAGTGGCCGCAGCGGACCTCGTCGCCGTTGTTGAGCTTCTGGGTGTGGATGGGCACGCCGTTGATGAGGGTGCCGTGGGTGCTTTGGAGGTCTTCGATGACGTAGTCGGGGCCGATGCAGCGGATGACGCAGTGGCGGCGCGAGACGGAGGCGTCGGCGGTGACGATCGCGAGGTGCTCGAGGCGTCCGACCGCGACCTCGGGGTTCTGCTTGTCGAGCACGACGCTCTGGGGAACTCCGGAGCGGTCAGTGAAGTGGATGCGTGCCATGGGAGGGTTATCCCTGTGGAGAACGGTTCGACCAGCGGAGTCGCCTGAGGAGTCTCCCGTCGTCGGGTGAAGCGTCGCATCGACGGTGTTCCGTTCGGTCGCGGCCGTGGCGCGAGCGCGGTGTGGAACCGGGAACGCCGGTGAACACGATGTTCTCACCCGACCCGGTCCCACCTTGGGAGGCGCACAGATATAAGAAGCCATCCGGAAAGTTATGGCCGTCGTTGACGAGCCCCATGCACGCCATCTGCGGCTTCTCGTCGTCCCCATGGGGCGCTGCCCCAATGGAGACTCCTCAAAGCCACATCTGACGCACCTGGAACTCGCCAACTCGACCATTCCTTTCCGGATGGCTTCTAAGGTGCTGGTTTCCAGCGGTCCTCTTCCGCCCTGTCGTCGTCGCATCAACCTCGACGTGGCGATGCCACGCCTTCGGTTTCGCTCCTCGTCAGGCCGAAAGATGCCTCGCCGGAAACCAGCACCCTATATCTGTGCGCCTCCTTACAGACGGCTTCTGAGACGCGGAGCCGAAGCTACGGTAGACGAACGCGGGCGGGTTCGCAACAAGGCGGCTCAAGATAGAGCGAGCGTCAGGTGTCCTGGGCAGGCTTGTGGATGAGGGAGCGGACGAGGTTGAGGAGGTCGGCGATGCGGAAGGGCTTGGCGAGGAAGGGGGTCTGGTCGTTGTGGACGAACCGTCGGGTGGCGGCTTGCTCGCTGTATCCGCTCATGAGGATGATGGGTAGGTCGGGCATCTTCGCCTTCATGTGGAGGTAGGTCTGCTCGCCGTCGAGCCTGGGCATGGTGAGGTCGAGCAAGACGATGTCGATGCTCTCCCCGTGCTCGTCAAACACCTCGATGGCCGCCTCGCCGTCGACGGCGGTCAGGACGCGGTAGCCGCCGTGCTTGAGGGCCTGCTCGACCATGGACAGGACGGCCTTCTCGTCATCGACGATGAGGGCGGTCTGCACGAGGCTCTGGCTGGGGGCACGCCGCGGCGCGGTGGGGCGAGGCTGTCGCGCGGGGAGGATGGAGGCGGGGAGGATGACTCGGACGGTGGTGCCGAGGCCTGGCTCGGAGTTCACGACGATCGCGCCAGCGTGGCCGCGCACGATGCCGAGGACGGCGGCGAGCCCGAGGCCGCGGCCAGTGCCCTTGGAGGAGAAGAAGGGTTCGAAGATGCGTCGCTGGGTGGTGGGGTCGATGCCGCAGCCGTTGTCGGCGACCTCGAGGTAGACGTACTCGCCCTCGGGGAGGTTGTCGTCGATGAAGGTGCTTGCGAGCGCGGCCCGGTCGTAGAAGGTGTTGCCGGTGCGGACGGTGATCACGCCAGGGCCGTCGCCGATGGCGTCGGCGGCGTTGGTCACGAGGTTCATGACGATCTGCTGAAGCTGGGAGACATCGGCTTCGACGGCGGGTAGCTGGTCGGAGAAGTCATAACGCAGGGAGACTCGCTTGGGAATGGAGACCTTGAGGAGGTTGGTCATGTTGGTGACCACCTCGGAGAAGCGGGTCGGCCGGACGACGAAGGAGCCTTTGCCGCTGTAGGCCAGGAGCTGCCGGCAGAGCTCGCCGGCGCGGTCGGCGGTCCGGATGATCTCCTCGACGAACATGGTGGCGGGGTGCTCGGTGGCGAGCATGCGCTCGGCCAGCTCGGCGTTGCCGAGGATGCCCGACAGGAGGTTGTTGAAGTCGTGAGCGACGCCTCCGGCCAGGACGCCGAGGCTCTCGAGCTTCTGGGCGTGCTGGTACTGGGCGTCGAGTCGGGCCTTCTCCTCGGCGGCGCGGCGTTGGTCGGTGATGTCGGTGATGAAGACCATGGCCTCGCGGGGCTGGTGGGGCCCGGAGAGCGTGGGGATGAAGCGAGCGTCCCACCACCGGCCATGGATGTCCTGGCACTCGACGTGGCTCTGGGTGCCCTCGGCGAAGACGGTCTGCACGGCGGCGGCGAAGGCGGTCAGCTCTTCGGGGGCCAGGAGGCTGGTGGGCGCGGTGAGGATCTGCTGGATGTCGTAGCCTTCGAGCACGCGGTTGACGTAGCTGAAGGTGCCGTCGCTGCGCATCAGGCAGATGAGGTAGGGGGAGTGCTGGAAGATGAGGGAGAGGCGCTGGTTGGACCGCTCGAGGGCCTCGAGGGTGTGGCGGTGCTCGGCGGCCTGGAGGTCGGGGTGGCTGGCGTCCCGGAGCAGGACGCGGACGACGCCTTCGGTGCGTGGCACGAGGGCCGCGTCGAGTTGGACGCAGCGGGTCCCGTAGCCGACGTCGAGCGGCAGGAGCAGGGGCTCGGGGGAGCCGCCCTTGCGGGCTTGATCGACGAGGATGAGGAGGCTGGTGAGGTCCGTGTCGGCGGCGAAGAGCTGGCTCAGCTCCTGGTGCTGGAGGTCGTCGCGGGTGCCGCCGAGGAGGTCGGCGGCGGCGTCGTTGAGCATCCGCACCTCGTTGTCGGCGCCGAGCACGAGGATGGCGAGATCGAGGGATTGGATGAGCTCGTCGAGCATGGTCTGATCCGAGGCGATGGGGACGGGAGGTGCGTGAACGGGAGGCTCAGCGGTCATGGGGCTTCCCCATCGCGTCACGCGCCGACGGCGCCTCCCGGCTTCAAGGGACGCTCAACAGCAGGGGGAACTGGACAAGGATCGGCTTGACGTTCTTCCGGACGGGAAAGATGACGCTCTCGAAGACCTTGGTGACGCAGGCGTCAACGCTCTTGTCACCGAGCGTGCTCTTGGCGACCTTGATGTTCTCGAGGCTTCCGGAGGGCTTGACGCCGAAGGCGATGATCATGCTGCCGGCGGCGCCCTTGCTGGCGATGTACGGCTCAAAGCATGCGGAGAGCTGCTTCTCGAAGCGGCGGACCTTGGTCTCGACCTCGGTGCGGTCGAGCTCGCCGGCGACAAGGGGGGTGCCGATGACGAGCTCGGGCCGCGCGGGGGGGGCGTCGGCGGCGGCGGGCTCGGCGGGCGGGGCCTTCTTGGGGGTGGTGCCGGTGTCGGCGGCGAAGGCGCTCTCATCGTCCATCTTGACGGCGCCGCCGAACATGTCGTCCTCGGCCTTCTTGGGGGTCTCGGTGGGGCGGGTCATGTCGTCTGCGTTGGCGTCCTTGCCGTCGCCAGGCTTCGTGTCGCCCCTGGCGACCGTGTCCTGTTTGGGAGCGGTGTCGGGGGTCGCGTCGTTCGAGGCGCACCCGACCGTCAGGGTCAGTCCAGCGAGGAGGCAGAGGAGGGCGAGGGCACGGGAGGACGTGGTCATGGAGGCTCCGGGGCGAGGTTGAACGAGGCTGCGTGGGGAAGTCCGCACAGCGCGTACCCGAATGGTGGGAGGATACGTTGGCAGGGCGCCATCCTGCAACTGTGGACGGGGCAATGTCAGCGCCTCCCAGGAGCCTCTGCGGCGAAGGGGCCGAGCCAGGGTTCGTGGGCGAGCAGGTGCAGGAGGAGGTCGGCGTGGGGGTGTCGGTCCCAGGTCGGGGGAAGGTCGGGGAAGATGTGGTCGGCGAAGAACTCGAGGACGGCGGCTTCGAGCAGCGCGCCGATGGCGGCTGAGCGGGTGAAGCCGATGGCGGTGAAGGCGCACTGCTCCACGTCCCAGTCCATGAGGGCCTCGGGGCCGGCGAGGCAGGCGATGACGCCATGATCGACGCGGAGGGTGGTGGCGTAGTGTTGGAGCTGGAGGGCGTAGCTGATGGGGACGTGGCCGGCCATGAAGGTCTGGTGGCGGGAGCTGCCGATGTGGGTGGTCTTGGCCTCGAAGAGGCCGCCGTTGGGGAGGGTGGCGTCGGTGGCGTCGGTCATGCGGACGCCCTGCGACCATCGGGGGTGTCGCCCGCGCTGTCCGGGCGCGAGGCGGAGGCCGGCGTGGCGCTCGAAGGTGGTGCGTACGAGGCCCTCGAGTCGGGTGCCCCGGCGCTGGGCGCGGCTGGTGAGGTGGGTGGTGGGCTTGTCGGTCTTGATCTTCCAGAGGTCGAGCGGAGACAGCCAGGGGCTCAGGCCGAAGACGGCGGCGACTTCGCTGCCACCGATGCCCTTGGTGACGGGCTCGGGCAAGTCGGGGAAGAGCTTGAGCTGCATGGTTCGGCTCATGGTGCGGCGCAGCTCGTGTGCGGCGCGGGGTTTTGGGGAGAGACTACAGGGTCAAGGGCTCGAGCTCCAGCGTGGGGCCGGCGCGGCGACGTGCATCAAAGGTGGGCGACAGCGTGACAACGTCCCGTGGCTCGTGCCAGACTGACTGGAGCGTTCACGTGGAACACATCTCAACAAAGGAGTCGCAGACCTTGATCGTCGAGTGTTCACGATGCGGCAAGCGCTATGCCCTTGACGGGACGCGCGGACTGTCGGCCACGGCCGAACGGCTGTGTGATGCCTGTGTCGGAGCGGGACGGGCGGCGGCCCCCTGGCAGGCCAGCGACGGGATTCGCCCGCAGCGGCCAGCTCCGGGCGGTCACGGGAGGGCGGTCGGGAGCTCCGGGCCGGCGCCTTGTTCCACGGGTGGGGGGTATGGGCCCGCGCCGTCTGCGACGGGCGGTCACGGGAGGGCAGTCGGGAGCTCCGGGCCAGCGCCTCGTTCCACGGGTGGGGGGTATGGGCCTGCGCCGTCTGCGACGGGCGGTCATGGGAGGGCGGTCGGGAGCTCCGCGCCGGTGCCTCGTCCTTCGGGCGCCGGACGTCCGCCTGTGCCGCCTGCGACGGGAGGTCGGGAGACGCGGTTTCGCGTCTCGGTGGCGGTGCGGTTCGCCAGCGCGCACGACTTCGTCGAGGAGTACGCGGAGAACCTGAGCCGAGGGGGGATCTTCGTGCCGGGCGCGGAACACCTCCAGGTGCGCGACACGGTGCAGATCGAGATCGATCTGCCGGGATTTCGGACGTTCCAGGTGATCGCGGAGGTGGCGCATGTGCTGTCGAAGGAGGCCGCGGCGCGGGTGGGGCGTCGCGCGGGTGCTGGCCTTGCCGTCAAGGAGGCGCCAGCGGACTTCAAGGACGCGTTGACGGCGTATCTGGTGCGTCTGGGTGGGCGTCGAGACGCCGTGGTGTACAGTGCGCCGGGGCCGCTGGCCGACACACTCGCTGAGGCGGGGTTCACCGTGGAGGCGCTCGTGGAGCCCGTGGAGATCCTTGAGCGGATTGCGGCGAGCACGCGGCTGGTGGTCGGAGTGATGGTGCCGGCGGAGGCGCAGCCGACCTACCTGGCGATGCTGGAGGGGACGATCTGGGAGGGCGTGGTGATGCAGGTCACGGCGCAGACCACGTTCGCTGCCGTGATCCATGACCTCGACCAGGCTGTGGTGTTGATGCCGATGCTCAGTTGAGCGCCCTTTGGCCTCGTCAGGCAGGGCTTGGCGCTACTTCTTGCCCACGGCGGTCGAGCGCTGGAGATCGGCGAGGTCGGCGAGCACCCGGAGGGCCTCTTTGGCTTGTGGGGTGAGCTCGTCGGTCCTGGGCTTGTCCTCCTCGGTGGTCTCGTCGTCCCCCGGGGCCTTGTCGGCGAGGATGTCGGCGAGCTTGACGACGCCCTCGTTGGCCTTGAACTTCCGGGTCTCCTCCGCCAGCTTCTTGAACTCCTCGTCCGCGGCGATGCGGGCGGCGGAGCGCTTGGAGAGGGAGGTGAGGAGGTCATCGGTGAGGGGGGCGAAGTGGTGCTTGGTGTCGTCGCTGTTGATGGCGCGTCCGCGGAAGGGCGGGATGGTGCCGGCGGGCAGCGCGTTGGGCTGGAAGCGCTCGCCGAAGTCCTGGCCGGCCAGGAGGGACGGGACGACGACATCGGCGGCGACACCCGCGCTCTGGGTGGTGGTGCCGCCGGGGATGAAGAAGAGCGCGGTGGTGATCTTGAGGGCGCCGAAGCCGGTGGGGAGGTTGATGATGTTCTGGACGGTGCCCTTGCCGTAGGTCTGGACGTCGCCGACGATCACGGCGCGGCGGTAGTCCTTGAGGGCTCCGGCGAGGATCTCTGAGGCGGACGCGCTGGACAGGGAGGTGAGGACGACGAGGGGGCCGTTGTAGTGGATGCGGGGGTCGGTGTCCTCGACGGTCTCGGAGCGGCTGGAGGGGCCCTCGACGGAGACGATGGGGCCGCGGGCGACGAAGAAGCCGGAGATGTCGACGGCGGCCTGGAGGAGCCCGCCGCCGTTGCGGGAGAGGTCGAGCAGGACGCCGTCGGCGCCCTTCTTGTTGGCCTCGTCGAGGAGCTCACGGACGTCGTCGGTGCAGTTTCGGGCGCCGGCCTCGCGGCGTCCGCCGTAGAAGGACGGGAGGTCGATGATGGCGAGCTTCATCTTCTTGCCGCCGTGGTTGACCTCCTCCCACCGGAGCTTGGCGGCCTGCTCCTTGAGGTCGATCTTGTCGCGGGTGATGAGGAGCTCGTGGCGCTCGGTGCGCTCGCCCTGTCGGAGGATGGTGAGCTTGACGGTGGTGTCCTTCTTGCCGCGGATCATGCGGACGACGTCGCGCAGGGCCATGTCGATCACGTCGACGGACTCGCCATCCTGGCCCTGGGCCACGGCGATGATCTTGTCCTTGGTCTTGAGTCCGCCCTGGCGGTCGGCGGCGCCGCCGGGCACGACCTCCTGGACGGTCGTGTAGCCGTCGCGGCTGGACAGGACGGCGCCGATGCCCTCGAGGGCGAGGTCCATGGAGATGCGGAAGTCCTCGAGGTCGTCTGGGGAGAAATAGGTGGAGTGGGGGTCGAGGGCGTTGGCGAAGGCGTTGAGGAAGGCGCTGTACTGGTCGATGGTGTTGAACTCGGAGACGCGTCGGGTGATGAGCTCGTAGCGGTGGACGAGCTTCTTCTGGGCCTCGTCGGGCGCGGTGCCGTTCTTGACGTAATTGACGAGCTGGAACTGGATGAGCTTGTTGCGCAGGGCGGCGAGCTCTTTGGCGTTCTTGGGTCGCTCGCGTTTTTCGGGGTCGACCTGGAGGGTGATGGTCTCGTCGATCTTGACGGGCTTGGCGAGGGACTTTCGGACCCAGACCTCCATGTCCTTGTGGAGCTTGACCTCCTTCTTGTGGAGCGCCTCGAACCGCTCGCACTTACCGACCTCGACGTCGGTGTAGAGGGCCTTCACGTCCTTTCGGAGCTTATCGTACTCGGAGGCGGTGAGGAGGGAGCGGGTGGGGTCGAGGCGATCGACGTACAGGTCAACGACCTTGTCGACGAGGGCGTCGTCTTGCTTCTGCACGCTCACGTGGTTGGCGAGGAAGCGCTGCATGAGGGTCGGGATGGCCTGACAGGCCATGGAGCTCTCCTGCGCGGCCGCCTCAGGGGCGAGGATGAGGAGGGCGATCGCAGTGAGAACGGTGGTGAGGGCAGCTTTTCTCATGATGACCCGTGGGCGATGGGACGTGTTGAGCACGGTGGACCTCTTCGGAGCAGGGCCCCGGAAGTGTGGTCCAAGAAGGTCGGTGGGTCAAACGCGGAGGGTGGCGTTTGTATGCCGTGATGGTCGCGGCGGCGAAACGTTGACAGAGTGTCGAGGAATTGTTACTCGACACTCTGTCGAGAAAAGACCCTGTGCGGGTCACGCGCTCCAAGCGAAGGCGAACGATGGCGAGGCACGTGGATCAGGAGAAGCGGGCGGAGATTCTTCAGGCGGCGTTCGCGTTTCTGCGCCAGCAGGGCAGCCCGCGGGTGACGATGACGGAGCTGGCCCGTGCCCTGGGCATGAAGCGCTCGACGCTGTACTGGTACTTCCCGGACGTGGCCAGCATCTTCGATGCGGCCCTGGACGCGCTGTTCATCGAGCAGGACAGGTTCGTGAGCGAGCGCATCGCGGGGCTGTCCCACCCCATCGACGTGCTGGGTGCGTACCTCCAGGCGGTGCACGCCTTCTACGCGGGGCGGGACGACGAGATCGTCTTCATGTTCCAGTTCTGGGCCGCCGGTCGCCCCGAAGCCCCGGACCTCGCCCTCAGCCGCATCCGCGCACGCTACCTCCCGCGCCGCGAGCAGGCCATCGCGCTGCTGCGGGCAGGGGTGGAGTCGGGGCAGGTGCGGCCTTGTGACCCCGAGGCGTTGATCGGCCTGGTCGGCGCGATGATCGACGGGCTGTTGATCCAGCGCCAGGTGACCGGGGCCGCGCTCGCGCCCATCCACGCCATCATTCAGGACATGCTGCTCGCGCCTCTCAAGGTCGAGCCCCCGACGGAGACGATGAATCCATGACGACCCTCACCACGACGCCCCCCCCCGAGCCCTCTGCGCCGCCTCGCCCCGCCCCGAAGGCGGCGCCACGGCCGACCCGACCGCTCCTCCTGGTCCAGCTCAGCGGGACGCAGGCCGAGATGGGCTTCCAGCACGGCGCGCTGCTGCGCGCGGTGGGCGGCCACGAGCGGGTGCTGGCGTACTACCCGAAGATGCCCGAGTACATGCTCTCGGCGTCGGTGCACCCCATGGTGGTCAAGACCGTGGGGCGGGCGGTGATCGGCGGGATGATCGAGACGATGGACCGGTATCGGGCGCCGGAGTACCGGGAGCGGAACGAGGCGTTCGCCGAGGCGCTGGGGCTGCCCCGGCGGTACTCCCGGTACACGTTCGTGATGGACGCGCTGCAGAACATCGTGGGGATGGCGCGGCGGTGGGGGCTGGACGGAGCGGCGAAGCCGGTGGGCGGGGCGATCCCGCCGGCGTGCTCGACGCTGTCCGCCTGGGGGGCGGCGACCGAGGATGGTCGGCTGCTGCACGCCCGCAACTTCGACTTTCCGGGGATCGGGATCTGGGAGGATGGGCCGACGGTGGTGTTCTGCACGCCCGAGCGAGGGCTGCGGTACGGCTTCGTGACGACGCGTGGGGCGGACACGCCAGGTGTGTCGACGTTCAACGAGGCGGGGCTGAGCGTGACCACGCACACGCGGTTTCATCGGGGTGTGGTGTTCCAGGGGGTCGGGATCATCGACCTCGTGCACGAGATCACGCGCAAGGCCGAGACGCTGGCCGACGCCGTGCGCATCGTGCGGGAGCAGCCGGTGGCGTCGTCGTGGGGGATCCACGTGTCCTCGGCGCGTGAGCGGCAGGCGGTGGTGATCGAGACCGCGGGGACGCTGGTGGAGCGGGTCGAGCCGGTGGCCCGAGAGGACTTCCTGGCCTGCACCAACCGCTACCGTCACCCGACGCTGATGCCGGACGAGGTGACGCTGTCGTCGTCGTTCGTGGCCAACAGCGACGGGCGGCTGTCGTCGTGCCAGCGCACCGGCGCCGGCGGCGGCCTGACGGTGGCGGAGCTCCAGTCGATGCTCGGGTCCCACCGCGATCCCTCCGACGCGAGCCTCGAGCGGGCGGCGGGCAGCGTGGTCGCTCAGCCGACCTCGGTGCAGTCTATCGTCTTCGATCCCGAGCGCGAGCGCCTGTTCGTGTCGGTGGGGCCGCCGCCGACGGGCGGCGGGCCGTGGGCCGAGGTGCCGTGGCGCTGGGCGGGCCACGCGGGCTGCGAGGTGTCCTCGGCCGAGGGGCTGGTGGAGAGCGCCGTGGAGGGCGTGGCCGCGGGGGGCGCGGGCAGCCGCTTCGACGACGCTGCCCGGCGCGCTGCCCGTGACGCCTATGTGCAGGCCGTGGCCATCGAGAACCGCGCCGGGGACGAGCGGGAGGCGCTGAAGCTGCTCGAGCGCGCCGTCGCGCTCGATCCGCGCGAGCCCACCTATCGCATCCTGGCCGGGGGCCTTCGGTTCAAGCACGGCGACCTCGCCGGAGCCCGCGCCCACTTCGCCGCAGGGCTCGAGGCGGACCAGTCGGTTTTCTACACCGGTCAGACCCTGCTGTGGGCCTCCCGCGCCGCCCAGGCCGCTGGCGCCGCCGAGGAGGCCCGACGCCTGCGGGCCCGGCTGCTCGCGACGGAGGAGCCGCTGCTGGCCGACTACCGACGGGCGGCCCGTCGCGACGTCGCCACCCCGTTCACGCACGCGGCGATGAAGGGGCGGGCCGTGCGGCTGCACCTGGTGGACGTGGAGCTGTGAGTCCGCGCCGCCGCTCCCGACGTTCCTCACGCCTCCTCGAGGTGCTCCAGGATCGCTCGGAAGACCTCGCCGTACTCGGCCGCCACCTTCGTCGTCTCGGTCTGGCGGAACTCGATGAAGGTGGGCAGGTCCATATGGAGGATACCGGTCACGAGCGCCGAGAGCCGCGGGGCGCCGACGCGGTCGGCCGCGCGGCCGATCTGCCTGCACAGCCTGTGGGTCTCGTCGAGGTTGAAGTCCTCCGCGGCGGCCTCGAGGGCGACGAGCCAGGTCGGCATCGCGCCGATGAAGGTCTCGATGAGGTCGCGGCGCGGCCCGTCGGGCAGGAGCGCCAGGACCGACGCGTCCAGGGGGCTCGCCTCGGCCGGTCGGCTCCAGTTGCCCGTGTCCGGCACGTCCGAGCGTGCCGGGGGGATGGAGTCCAGCGGAGCGCCTGAGCGTGTCGCGGGTCGGGAGTCCAGCCGCGCGGCCGCCACCAGGGGGTTGGTGCGCGCCATCGCCGGGAGCTCCATCGAGATCGTGCTGTGCGGGCTCTCCAGCTCGTCGGGCTGCGCGCGGCCCGCGGAGGCCATGCGTGTCCTGGCCGAGCGCCACAGGCCGGGCAGCGTCCGGGAGATCTCCCTGGCGGTGGGGCGTCGCGTCGGGTCGAGGTCGAGCATGTCCACGAGCAGCATGGCCAGCTCGACGGGCAGGACCGGGAGGAGGGGGTCGGGATCGGGCGCCGTGAGCGATCCCGCTGCGGCCTGGCGGGCGATCTGGTCGGTGGTGAGGCCTTCGCGCAGCTCCCGTCCCGTCACGCCCCACCAGAGCATCGCGCCCAGGGCGTAGATGTCGGAGGCGAGGCAGGGGCGCCGGTCGAACTGCTCGGGGGCCATGTAGGCGGGGGTGCCGGCGCCGCGGTGGTCGGCGTTGACGGTCGGCAGGTGCGAGACGCCGAAGTCGAGGATCTTGAAGACGAGGTGCTGGGTGGTGGGATGCCGCGTCACCGCGATGTTCCGCGGCGACAGATCCTGATGGACGATGTGTTGCCCATGGACCGCGTCGAGGGCGGAGGCCAGCTGCAGCCACATCCGCAGCGTGACGTTGTCGGGGAAGCGCCCGTAGCGGTGCAGCAGCGACTCGACGGTCGGGCCAGGCACCCACTCCATCGCGATGGCGGGCAGGCCGTTGGGGAGCGTGCCCACGAGGTAGAGCGTCGCGACGTTCGGATGCACGACCGCGGTGGCGGCCTCGAACTCCACGGCGAAGGTCCGCAGGAGGGCCTCCCGGTTGGGGTGGTCGAGCATGCGTGGATGGGCGACCTTGATGACGGCCCGTCGGCGCGTGCCGTCCTGCGAGGCGAGATAGACATGCGCGAAGGAGCCCTGGCCCAGGTACTTCTCGATGGTGAAGCTCCCGAGCACGCGCGCACCTTCCGGCAGCATCACCCCGGCCGGGACGTCATCAGGGGCCGTGCCCGACCGCAGGGCTTGTGTGGGTTCCTGTGTCATCTGCGCGGCCTCCGTCCTCGTGTCCTCCGGGCAGGTCGCGCGCGACCCTGGCCAGGCCGCCGGGCCAGCCGCTGTCGGCGAGGGGGGCGGGCGGGTGAAGGATACACACATACAGTGGCGTTGCACAGAGGGTGCCCGTGAAGCCGTGTCCATGGAGCGTGAGGGCGCCGGCGGCCCCCTCATTTGCGGTGAGTCTTGTTCACATCTCGGTGGAGCCCGTCGTGGCCGGCCACCCCACGCTAATCCGGCGCTCGACGCGCCGTCTCGCGCGTGGGGCTACTGTGGGAGGGCGCCCCCGTTGGGGGCTTGGCCGTGCTGGGGGCGAGGGTTGGGAGCGGTTCGCGTGTCGGGCACCGCCTGGCCGGTCGCGCGAGGTACACAGTCACCTCCCCGTTCCTGGCAGCGCAACACAACCGCTTGATGCAAAATAGCATTTCTACAGCCAACGAGACTGGCGTCGCTTCCCGAACCAACCTCGGCCAAGCCCCCAACGGGGGCGCCCTCCCACAGTAGCCCCACGCGCGAGACGGCGCGTCGAGCGCCGGATTAGCGTGGGGTGGCCGGCCACGACGGGCTCCACCGAGATGTGAACAAGAGTCAGTCGTTCACGCGGGGGAGCCGCTCGCGCCGTTGTAGTGCAGTCCCACGCGGACGCGCTCGGCGGATTCCGGGCCGCAGAGGCGGGCGACGAGGGCGAGGGCGAAGGGCATGGCGGTTCCGGCGGACTGGGAGGTGAGGACGAGGCCGTCGTCGACGACGACGTCGTCGAGTCGGCCGGGTGTGTGGAGCTTGCTGGCGACGCCGGGGTGGCAGGTGTAGCGGGCGGTGGGGAGGATGCCGGCGGCTTCGAGGACCATGGGGGCGGCGCAGACGGCGGCGACGGGCAGGCCGTGGTGGACGCGGTGGGCGAGGGTGGCCTTGAGGGCCTCGTGGTCGCACATGCGGAGGGTGCCGCCGAGGCCGCCGGGCAGGACGATGAGGTCGAAGGGGTCGTTGAGCACGTCGTCGAGGGCGGCGTCGGGGACGAAGCGCATGGCGCGGGAGCCGAGGCAGGGGGCGAGGCCGTCGAGGCCGGCCAGGACGACCTCGATGTCGGCGCGGCGGAGGACGTCGACGAGGGTGGCGGTCTCGATCTCTTCGAAGCCTTCGGCGAGCGGGACGAGGACGCGTGGCATGGGGCACCTGGGGGATGTATAGAGGGTTATGGGGAATCGCTCGGCGGTGGACATGGGCGGCGAGGTGGGGTGTAGTCTAGCGAAGTCGGAGATCGGTGGACAGGAGCTCGTGGGATGGATCGACGGATGCGATGGGGTCTGGTGGGCTGGGGAGCGGCGGCGGCGCTGGTCGTTGCGGGGGTGGGGTGCAGCGTGCCGCCGGTGCGTCTGAGCAAGCTCGAGAGCGCGCCGCAGGGCAAGGCGTCGGCGGTGGTGTTCGAGGGGACGCCGCGGCTCGATCTGGTCGGTGAGTATCGGTGGAGGGTGGTGCAGGGGCCGGTGAAGCCGGGGGATCTGGAGCATGTGGTGCCGGTGGTGGGGCCGGACTGGACGCCGGAGGCGGGGGTTCCGCTGTATGTGACGGCGCCGAGCGGGGCAGACTTCGACGGGTGGTGCGCGTCGCTGCCGGAGGCGTTCTCGGGGAAGGTGGTCCAGGGGCGGGTGCTTTACCGGGCGAAGGCGACGGAGGGCGGGCGTCCGCGCGTGCGGTGGCAGGGGGCGATCGAGGACATCGAGGCGCGGCACGGGGTCAAGGCGATCGTGGGTGCGCCGGTGGTGCTGTGGCCGGAGCCGCCGCCAGCGACGCTGGAGGACCAGGTGATCATGGTCCTGGCGGGGCTCGGGTTTGTGGCGCTGGTCGGGCTGGGGATGCTGCTGGTCGTCTATATGTTGAGGCAGCGGGAGGAGGTGCTGACGGAGTCGATCGGACGTCACGCGGGGCTGGGGAAGGAGCTCGGGCTGACGCTGCGGCGCGAGCGAGGGTTCAACCGGATGGCGGGGATCTATGCGGGGAGCGTGGACGGGCTGGCGGTGGAGCTGCGGTTGCAGACCGATCGGGGCAGGACCTCGAGTATGCCGGGGAGCGTGATGGCGGCGGTGGCGTTTCATTTTCCGGCGCCGCTGGGGCTGGGGTTGCGGGTGCGGTCGTCGGGGTTGATGAGCGCGCTGTCGGGGGCGCTGGGCGGGGAGTCGGTGCAGACGGGCGACGCGCGGTTTGACGAGGCCTTCGCGGTGCGGGCCGAGGACGGGGCGGGGGCGGCCCGGGCGCTGGGGGCCTCGGTGCGGTCGGCGCTGGTGGAGCTGCGGGAGGCCTCGGTGGCGGGGATGTCGGTGACTGACGAGGGGGTGTTCTTCCAGATGGAGGAGCCCGGTTCGGCGGAGATGGCGAAGGCGTTTCGGTTGGGGCGCGAGGCTGCGCTCGGGCTTCGGGACGCGTCGGTGGTGATGAAGCAGGGAGGCGGTCGATGAAGCAGCAGGGCAACGGGGTCGAGGAGGCGCTGGCGGAGAGTCCGGTGTTGTTTCACCTTACAGCTCAGGAGCGTAGGCTCCTGGCCTCGTTCATGGAGCGGTGCGCGTTCGCCGCGGGGGAGGTCATCATCGTCGAGGGGGACACGGACGAGCAGATGTACGTGATCCTGTCGGGTGAGGCGCGGGTGGTGCGCGGCGGGGACGTGGTGCTGGAGCGTCTAGGGCGCGGGGCGCACTTCGGCGAGCTGGGGCTGGTGGCGCGGCGGCCGCGGTCGGCGACGGTGGAGGCGATGACGAGCTTGTCGGCGGCGCGCTTGACGGGCGATGGGCTTCGTCGGCTGTCCCGGCAGGAGCCGGTGTTGGCGATGCGGCTGCTGCGCGAGCTGCTGGGCGGGGTGGCCGAGCGGTTGAGCGACGTCACCGAGCACGTCGGGGTGCTGCTTCGGGAGCGTTCGACGCCGCGGCGGGCGACGGCGCGGGTGACCTTGTTCGGCCGGGAGCAGGAGGTGCGGACGGGCACGCGGATCGGGAGCATCCTGCCGGCGGAGCTCGACGGGGAGCCGGTGGTGGCGGGTCTGCTGGACCACCGGGCGGTGAGCCTGCTCGCGCCGGTGTCGTCGGACTGTTCGGTGAAGCCGCTGACGACCGCCCACTTCGAGGGTCGTCGGATCTACAAGCGGAGCGTGGCGCTGGTGTTGCTGGAGGCGGCGGCGCGCATCGATCGCGACCTGGTCCTTCGGGTGGATCAGCCGATCGGGGTGGCGCAGCACGTGCTGGTCGAGGGGGTGGCTGTGGAGGCGCTCGAGCCACTCGTGACGGCGCTGCAGGCCGAGATGGAGCGGATCGTGGCGGAGGACCACCCGCTGCGCGAGGAGCTGTGGACTGTGGAGGAGGCCCAGGAGCACTTCGCGCACGTCGGTTGGCGGGACGCGTGGTCGCTGCTATCGATGTGGCGGGACGACGCGGTGCCGCTGGTCTCCTACGGAGAGGTCTTCGCGCTGCGGACGGGGGCGCTGCTGGCGAGCACGGGGCGGATCGGGAGCTTCCGGGTGCTGGTGAACAGCGAGCAGGGGCTGCTGTTGGCCTATGGGGATCACGTCCAGTCGGCGTTGGAAGAGCCCCGCAAGTCGATGACGCGGACGGGGGTGCTCCGAGCGGTGAGCAAGCACGCGATGTCGCTGAGCCGTGAGCACGATCGGTGGCTGCGGGCGGTCGGGATCACGTCGGTGGGCGAGTTCAACGAGGCGTGCGTCACGGGGGACGTGGATCAGCTCATCCGGGTCTCCGAGGGCTTTCAGGAGAAGCGGCTGGGGCAGATCGCCGACGCCATCGCGGCGCGCCGGGACGCGGTGCGGGTGATCTGTGTGGCGGGGCCGTCGTCCTCGGGCAAGACGACGTTCATCAA
>Ga0210033_1000847_pt1 | contig 29130 bp, 19 predicted proteins | sample CryGeymeta201501_FD_185465 | JGI IMG/M metagenome (GOLD analysis project Ga0210033, IMG submission 185465) | Groundwater microbial communities from Crystal Geyser aquifers in Utah, USA - Crystal Geyser metaG 2015-01 (SPAdes) (version 2) | ecosystem: Environmental > Aquatic > Deep subsurface >... | reverse complement strand
TGCGCTGCCGGGAGCCAAGGTGTGCGAACGCCGCGTGGTCGGCGAGCACCACCTGAAGCTCACCCTGGACGTCGGCGGAGCGCGCGTAGGCGCCTTTGGTCCGAACATGGCGGGGCTTCTCGGGAGCTTGCCCGACGTGCCCGTGCCCTTCGGTCAGCTCATGCCGGACAGCTACCGTGGTGGGGAGGCGCTCGAACTCTCGATCGAGGGTTTCGCGGCGCTGCCCGCCGATCTCGTCTGAGCCGCGAGCAGGGCGGCTGGCCGCGAACGCTCAGATCGGCGCGGGACAGATGCGCGAGGAGATCAGGTGCGCGATGGCTTCGATGCTGGGGCGAAGATCCGGCGCGCAGATGCTCTGCACGAGTCCGTTTCCGCGATCGGCGAAGTCCTTCACCACCTCGACGATGCGGTGCGCGGGCGGGGCGCTGCCCACGCCTCCGAGACTGCAAGCCGGCAGCAGCTTGTTGTCGTCGCTGGGATCGATGGTCGGCTCCATGCGTGGATCCATCAGCAGCGCGTCGTAGTCGATGCGGGTCGGATCGGCGGTCAGGTCGCGCGGCACGCCGGTGATGGCCGAGACGATCACGGCGCCTCGGCGGTCGAGGCTGAGGTTCCGCAGCGCGTCGATGTAGCGGCTGGTGGGGTGGAGGCGCTCGGGGTGCATCGCGCAACGCGTGCCCATGCGGCCGAGGGTGGCGGTGGCCGTGGACGACGGATCGTAGAACGTGTCGTCGCTGGCCGAGCAGTCGTCCTCGTCCGTGACGTAGACGACGACCACCAAGGAGTCGCTGCGCAGGAAGCCCTCGTGCGGCGCGCCCGCGGTCGTGTGCACGAAGAGCGCCTGCTGCACCGCCTCGAGTTGGCGTTCGAGGCCGCAGCCCGTCGTGCCCAGCTCCGCCATGCAGGCGAAGTCGTGGTTGAACGCGGTGGCGTTCGTGCCGTCGAACTGAAGCCAGGGCTCGGGCGACAGCGCGACCCCGGCGCAGTCTCCGCTGGTCGAGCGGCTGGCGCTGATGAACAGGCCCTGGTCGCCTCCATCCGTGCCGCAGCCGATCACTGTCGGGTTGGCGCCCACGCCCAGGTCGGAGTCGACGATGGCGACGCGCAGATCCGTGAGCGCGGGGAAGTCGGGCATGCCGTCGCCGTCGGCGTCGGGCGGTTGGGTCAGGATCTCGATCAGGGCGGGGAAGTTCGCCGCGAGGCTCGCCTGCTCCTCGGCCATCGAGTTCGAGTTGTCGACCATCCAGATCAGATCGACCGGCAAGGAATTCACGCAAGGCAGGAGCGGGTCACCCGCGTCGCGGTGGCTGCCGCCGTCGGCACCGGAAGCGTCGAGGCCGCTGCCTCCGTCGCCGGGGGTGGAGTGGCCGCCGCCGCAGCCGACGAGGGCGAGCACGAGGCCGATCGCGCAGCTCGCGCGCCTGGGACGATGGGTCATGCCTCGATCCTGCGGCCGCAGGTCGCGCTTGGGCAAGGGCCCTCTGCCCATGGGGCCTGAGTTCAGCGTCCCTTGAAGACGGGCTCCCGCTTCTCGAAGAACGCGCGCAGACCCTCCTGGGCGTCCTCCGTGCCGAGCAGGGTGAAGAGGCGCGCGCGCAGATCCGGCAGCGCCTCCTCCATCGGCATCTGGCGTGTCTCGCGCATGGCCTGCAGGCCCATGCGCAGCGCGACGGGCGAGAGCGCGGCCAGCTTGTTGGCCCATTCGGCCACGCGTGGCGCGAGCTCCACCTCGGTGACGACCTCGGTCAGGAGGCCCGCCGCGAGCGCCTCTTGGGCGTCGAGCTTCTCCCCGAGCAGGGCCATCTGCATCAGCTTGCGGGCCGGCACGAGGGGCCGGAGCACGCTGAGGATCATCATCGGGAACAGGCCGCGGCGAATCTCCGGCGTGCCCAGGACGGCCGTGGTCGAGCCCAGCGCCAGATGGGCCGCGGCGACGAGACCGAGCCCACCGCCCATGGCGTAGCCTTCGACCTGCGTCAGGATGGGCTTGTCGAAGCGCTGCACCGCGAGCAGCAGGTCCACGTAGTCGCCGCGCGGAGGCAGCCCCGTGGTGTCCGAGTCGCCGCTCATCTGCTTCAGATCGCCGCCAGCGCAGAAGCTGCCGCCCGCGCCGCGCACGACCAGCACGCGCTGCTCGGCGTCCTGCGCCACGTCCTCCAGAGCGTAGAGCAGCTCGTTCACCATCTGCGGGCCGATGGCGTTGCGGCGCTCGGGCACGTTCAACACGATCGTGGTCACGGCCCCGACGCGCTCGACCAGGATTGTGGCGTAACGGCGTTCGCCTTCCGTGCCGGTCACGCGCTGATCCCCGCGCGCAGCGCGTCGATGCGCAGGCGGGCACGCGTCTCTTCCACCGTCGTCGGCTCGCGGCCGATGGTGCGGGCGAGGGCGACGGCGTGCTCCACCATCTGGCCATTGCCCGAGGCCATCTCGCCGTTGGGTCGGTAGAGGTGATCCTCCAGGCCCGTGCGGATGTTTCCGCCGAGCACGAGCGCGCTGGCGAGCATGCGCCAGTGGCAGTGGGAGATACCGATGACCTCCCAGTCGAGGTCGTCCGGGCCCACGAGGCCCGTGGCGATTTGTCGCTGCAGCTGCAGGGACTCTACCTCCGCCGGGATGCCACCGAGCACGTTCACGATGAAGCTGAACTGCACCGGCTTCTTCAGCGCGCCCATGTCGAGCAGCGGCCAGGCGCCGTTGGTGTGACCCGAGTCGAAGCACTCGAGCTCGGGCTTCACGCCCGCCTCGTTCATGGCCGTGAGCAGCTCGAGGATCTTCTCGTAGCGATTCGGGAAGACCATGTCGAAGACGAAGCGCTTCTGCCGCTTCGAGTACTTCGAGTAGTTCATGGTGCCCATGTTCAGCGCCGCGATCTCCGGCTTGATGTGCCGGATCATCTCGACCTGCTCGCTCACGTCCTCGCCCATGGCGCCGGTGGAGAAGTTGAGCAGGATCGGGCAGCGTTCGCGCACCTCGCGGGCGATCACCGCGAACACGTCGGGCGAGTAGCTGGGCGTTCCGTCGTCGTTGCGCGCGTGGATGTGGACCACCGAGGCGCCTGCCTCGTAGGCGCGTCGGCACTCCTCGGCGATCTCCACCGGGGTGTAAGGGATGCCGGGGCATTGGTCGCGGGTGGCGAGTACGCCGGTGATGGCGCAGGTGACGATGACCTTGTCTTCGTGGCTCATGGGGGCTCCACGGCGCGGGTAAGTCGCACGCCTTCAGGCATCGCTCGTAGTGCGCTTCGACGCGCCGCGTCAACCCCGGTGGCGATTCGGGGCCGCGAACGCCCCGACCTCCCCAGGCAACCCACCCCTCGCACGTATTGCTCGGCCCGTCCGTGGCGAGTATGGTGCCCCCTTAGACCGGAGGGTGGGCTTGACCTATCAGCGACTCAACATGAAGCAATTCAGTCTCCTCGCCGTGTTCGCCGCGGCGATCAGCCTCGGATCCGCGTTGCCCGGCGCGCCTCTGGCGACCAGCGTCGCGAGCGCCCAGACGGCCGCGCATCAGGTGGGTCCGTCCCCCAAGGGCACGATCGGACTCGGCTTGGTGGGCGCGGAGCTCGGTCTGGTGATCCCCGCCGCCGCCGGTCTGGACGACACCTGGGCGTTGATCGTCTTCCCCGTGGTGGGTGGAGTCGGCGGCGCGCTGGCCGGACACTATCTCCTCGATGACGGCAACCGCACCTTCGCCATCGGCGCGCTCGCCCTGGGCGTCGCGCTGATCGTGCCCAGCATCGTGATCACGCTCTCCGCCACGGCCTACAACCCCGACGACGAGGGTGGCGTGGAAGGTTCGGACAGCTCCGGCGCAGCCGCGGGTGGCGGCTCGGGTGACGCCGCCGACGACGGCTCGGGCGATGCCTCGGGCGACACCAGCGTCGAGGTCGATTCCGGCGAGCAGGCCGCGCTGCACCGACGTCACCTCGCTCGCGCGGGCTCGGGCCTGTTCCGCCTCTCGGAGGAGGGCTTGATGCTCGGAGTCCCCGGCCTCAGCGTGCTGCCCGAGAACGCTCGCGCCGAGCTCTCCTTCATGCGCACCAACGAAGGCACGGAGCTCCGTCTCAGCCTCGTCAGCGGTGTCTTCTGAGCCAGGGCGTCTTCCTCGGTGCGCGGACGTCGCGCGCCTGAGCGCGCCCATGCTCCGATCCTCTCCCACCCTGGAGCCGCCGAAGTGATCCTGGCCCGTGTGCGCCGCAGCGTGCGCGAGCGCGAACTCCTGCACGCAGGGCAGGGCGTGCTGGTGGGTTGCTCGGGTGGGCCGGACTCGGTGGCGCTGGTGCAGGTCCTGGCGCGGCTGGCCGACGAGCTCGGCGTGCACGTGCACGTGGCCTCTGTGGATCACGGACTGAGGCCCGAGGCCGCGGCCGAGGTCCGGGCCGTGGGTCAGTTCGCCGGAGGTCTGGGTCTACCCTTCGAGGCGCTGGCCGTGCAGGTGCCCGCGGGCGCTTCCGTGCAGGCCCAGGCGCGCGACGCACGCTACGGGGCGTTGCTGGCCTGCGCCCGGCGGCGTGGGCTCGGCGCCGTGGCGGTCGGTCACACCCTCGACGATCAGGCCGAGACTGTGCTCGAGCGCATGCTGCGAGGTTGCTCCACGCGGGGTCTCGCAGGCATCGCGGCCTCACGCGAGGACGGCGTGATTCGTCCGCTGATCGATTGTCATCGCGCCGACGTCCACGCCTACGTCCGCGACCTGCCCGTGATTCAGGATGCCAGCAACCTCGACCAGCGCTTCCTCAGGGTGCGCATCCGCGAGCGTCTGATGCCCGCCCTGGCCGCCGAGGACGCCTCCATTCAGGGGCACCTGGCCGCCCTGGCCGAGGACGCGCGCGCCGATCGCGAGCTGGTCGACGCGCTAGCCGACGCGCTCTACGCCGAGGCCCGCCGCGGCGACGACCTCGAGCTCGAGCCACTGAGGAGGGCATTTCGCAGTGTGCGTCGCGCCGTGCTCGGGCGCTGGGTGAGATCCCAGACGGGCCAATCGCCCGGCAGAGCCGTGATCGAGGCCCTGGAGGCCATGTTGCGCGGTCGCGGTGAAACGTTGTTGCCCGGCGAGCGTCTAGTAGTAGTGCTCGACGGTCGCCTGCGGGTTGTCCAGCCGAATTCGCCCGAAGATTGAACAGGCGCAGGGCGCATGCTAGCTAGAGCAGGGCATGTTCCAGAATCTCCGCCCCTCTCTCGGTGTGCGGCTCGAATGAAGCGAAGCCAGTGAAGCAAAGCCATAAGACCCTGCTCCTTTGGGTCCTGATCAGCCTGATGCTGGTCGTGATCTACAACCTGGTGCAGCAGGATGATCAGCCGCGCTCGGTGCCCTTCAGCGAGTTCGTCTCCGACGTTCGCAACGGGCACGTCGAGAGCGTCAAGATTCGACCCCTCGAGCACACGGGGGAGTACCAGTACGTCCTGGCCGCCGAGTCCGATCACGGAGCGTCGACGCACAAGCTCTCCGTCGGCCCGCTGGGCGAGGAGATCAACCGGGAGTTCCTCGATCATCACGTGCGCTTCGAGTACCTGCCCGAGGACGACAACGGACTCTTGGCCAGCGTGCTCGTCACCTGGCTGCCCATGCTCTTGCTGCTGGGCATCTTCTTCCTCTTCATGCGGCAGCTCCAAGCCTCGGGCGGCAAGGCCATGAGCTTTGGTAAATCGCGCGCACGCCTGCTGAACGAGAGCCAGAACAAGGTCACCTTCGCCGACGTCGCCGGCATCGACGAGGCCAAGGACGACTGCGAAGAGATCATCGCGTTCTTGAAGGATCCCAAACGCTTCCAACGTCTTGGAGGGCGCATCCCCAAGGGTGTGCTGCTGATGGGCGCACCCGGCACGGGCAAGACGCTGCTCGCGCGCGCCATCGCCGGCGAAGCGGGCGTGCCCTTCTTCTCCATCTCTGGCTCCGACTTCGTGGAGATGTTCGTCGGCGTCGGCGCCTCACGTGTGCGGGACCTGTTCGAGCAGGGCAAGAAGCACGCGCCCTGCATCATCTTCATCGACGAGATCGACGCCGTCGGTCGGCACCGCGGCTCTGGCCTCGGTGGCGGTCATGACGAGCGCGAGCAGACGTTGAACCAGCTGCTGGTGGAGATGGACGGCTTCGAGTCCTCCGAGGGCGTCATCATCGTCGCGGCCACCAACCGGCCCGACGTCCTCGACCCCGCCATCCTTCGCCCCGGCCGCTTCGACCGTCGCATCATGGTGCCGCGCCCCGACCTGGTCGGTCGCACGGGCATCCTGCACGTGCACACCCGCAAGGTGCCTCTGGCGAGCGACGTCGACGTCGAGATCATCGCCCGCGGTACGCCCGGCTTCTCCGGCGCGGACCTCGAGAACCTGGTCAACGAGGCGGCGCTGCTCGCGGCGCGCTTGGACAAGGACTGGGTCACCATGAGTGATCTCGAGATGGCCAAGGACAAGGTCCTGATGGGCAGCGAGCGACGCTCGATGGTGATCAGCGACGCCGAGAAGCGCGCCACGGCATTCCACGAGGCGGGTCACACGCTGGTCGCTCGGCTCCTGCCCAACCACGATCCCATCCACAAGGTGACGATCATCCCGCGCGGACCCGCGCTGGGTCTGACCATGTCGCTGCCCAACGAGGATCGTCGCAGCTACTCGCGCGCGTGGATCCTCGACCGCATCGCCATGGCCCTGGGCGGCCGCATCGCGGAAGAGATCATGCTCGATCAGCTGACCACGGGCGCCTCCGACGACTTCAAGAAGGCGACGCAGCTGGCGCGCTCGATGGTGACCGAGTGGGGCATGACCGACGCCCTCGGGACGCTGGCCTACGTGGATCAAGAAGAGTCGGGCTTCCTCGGAGCCAGCCACCACAAGGACTACTCCGAGCAGACGGCCAAGGAGATCGACGACGAAGTGCGTCGCATCATGAAGGAGCAGTACGGGATCGCCCGCAAGCTGCTCGAGGACAACCGAGACAAGCTCAGCGCCATCGCGGACGCCCTGCTCGATCGCGAGACGCTGGATCGCGACGAGATCGAGGCCGCGATGAACGGCACGGAGCTGCCGGACCGCAAGCGCGTGATCGTCCCGACCTACGCGGAGAAGCGCCGTGAAGGCAAGGAGCGCCGCAAGGGTTCTATCTTCCAGCCGCGTCCCCGCGAGATTCCGAGCGCGAGCTGAGATGAGCCGGGGGGCCGGGCAGGCGATGCGACAGGAGGCGACGCCGCCCGCGCCGCAGCTCATGCCCGGCTCGGTCTGCGAGATCTGGGGCGCGCTCAACGTCACCCCCGACTCCTTCAGCGACGGGGGCCAGTTCTTCGAGCCCGTGCGCGCGCTCGCTCGTGCGCAGGAGATGCTGCGCGAGGGCGCGGACGTGATCGATGTGGGCGGGGAGTCGAGCCGCCCCGCGGGCGCCACCTATGGCGAGGGCTCCATGCACGTCCCCGTCGAGGAAGAGCTCGCGCGGGTCCTGCCGGTCGTGCGTGCGCTGGCGCGCGCAGGCCATCGCGTGTCCGTGGACACGGTGAAGGCCGAGGTCGCCCGAGCGGTGCTCGACGAGGGCGCGCAGATCATCAACGACGTCTCCTGCGGGCAGGGGCCCGAGCTGCTCGAGCGCGTCGCGCGCTCCGGCGCGGAGCTGGTGTTGATGCACAACCGCGGTCGAGGGCAGGTCAGTCCCCCGTTCACCGTATATGGCTTCGTGGTCGCCGACGTCGCGCGAGAGCTGGAGGAAGCCCGGGAGCGGGCGGAGCGCGCCGGCGTCCCACGCGCCAGGATCTGGTTCGATCCGGGCGTCGGCTTCGCGAAGACCGCGGCGCAGTCCATGGCCGTGCTGGCGGCGCTGCCGCGGCTCGTCGCTCTGGGGCAGCGCGTGCTCGTGGGAGCGTCCCGAAAGTCCTTCATCGCCAAGGTCGCGGCCACGCCCGAGGGTCGCGAACCCGCGCCGAACGAGCGCCTCCCCGGCACCCTCGCGAGCGTGCTCGCGGCGGCCCATGACGGAGCCCACGCCGTGCGCGTCCACGACGTGGCCGAGGCTTGGCAGGCGCTGGCCTTCGACCGGGCGCTGCTCGAGGCACGTCCGTGCTGAACGACCTGGTCGCCGGCGTCGCCACCTTCTTCGCCCGCGAGCCGTGGCCCGTGGGGCGCGACCTCATCGACATCGGACTGGTCGCTCTCCTGCTCTATGGCGTGCTCTCGCTGTTGAAGGGCACGCGCGCCATGCAGATGGCCGTAGGCCTGGCGCTGATCTTCGCCATCTACCAGTTCGCCCAACGCTTGGGCCTGGTGACCGTCTCCACCATCCTCGACTCGATGATCACGTACATCGTGCTGATCGTCGTGGTCATCTTCCAGAGCGACATCCGGCGCGCGCTGATGCGTGTCGGGCGCAGGCCGCTGTTTCGGGTCGCGCGCACGGCGCGGGACACGCAGGTGATCGAGGAGGTGGTGAAGGCCGCCGCCGCCTTGGCCCAGAAGCGCCTGGGCGCTCTGATCGTGTTCGAGCGCGACGCCGAGCTGAACGAGTTCGTCGAGCGCGGCACGGATCTCGACGCCGAGGTGAGCAAGGAGCTGCTCTACAGCATCTTCATCCCGAGCTTCGAGAACCCCATGCACGACGGCGCCGTGGTCATTCGCGAGGGACGCATCTGGCAGGCCGGCACCTTCTTGCCCTTGGCCGGGACGAGTCGACAGGACCGCACCCTGGGAGCGCGACACCGCGCGGCCCTCGGCATCTCGCAAGAGACGGACGCCGTCGTCGTCGTCGTCAGCGAGGAGCGCGGCTCGGTGAGCCTATGCTTCAACGGCAACATCGTGCGCAACCTCGACACCAACTCCCTGCGGGATGGTCTGCACGGCCTCTTCTATCGCGCCGCGCCCGAGGCCAAGCCGCGAGAGCGCCGTCCCAGCCTGGCGCCGGACATCTCCTCGGACGGGCTGGTTCCGCCCAAGGTGAGCACGTCCTCCCCGGACCTCGAGGACGCTGAGGAGGCGAAGGGGTGAGCAAGATCTCCCCCGCTGGCAAGTCCGGTCATGGCAGCGTCTCGACTCCGTCGGGGCCCACCGCCTGGCTTCGACGCGCCTTCACCCAGAACCTCCGCCTGAAGTTGTTCTCCATCGTGCTCTCGGTCGTGCTCTTCTCGATCGTGCACGGCGCCGAGGACGCCCAGCGCTCGGTCTGGGTCGACGTGGTCGCGCTGCTACCTCCGGACGACGCGGGCAAGATCCTGGTCAGCGAGCTGCCCGACCGCATCCGTTTGATCATCAAGGGTCGACGCTCCCTGGTGAACAACATCAGCAGCGAGACCCTGGCGCCCATCACCATCGATCTCACGGACGGGCGCGTCTCACGCTACTCGTTCTTCGACCAGGAGTTCGACCTGCCAGCGGGCGTGGACATCGTGCTGATCGATCCCGCCTCCATCCCGCTCTCCTGGGCCCGGCGCATCGAGAAGGAGGTGCCGGTCGAGGCCCGCATCGAGAGCCCGCCCCGCGAGGGCTTGGCCCTCGGTCGCCCCGCCGTAGTCGAGCCCGCGACCGTACGCGTGATCGGGCCCCGAGACGAAGTCGACGCCATTGGAGCCGTGCAGACCGAGCCCCTCGAGCTCGCGGATCTCGCCGCCGGGCGCCACGTGGAGCGCGTGCCGCTGGCCCGCCCACAGCCCCATATCCGCTACGATCCCGAGCTGCCCGTGCGCGTCACCCTCGACATCGTCCAGGACCTCGCGGACCGCACGCTCGACGGTCTGGTTGTCGAGGCCGTGGGCGCCGAGGCGCATACGCTGCGTCCGGAGCACGTCTCCGTGGTGCTGAGGGGACCACCCGCGCAGGTAGATATGGTGGATCCCGCCCGCCTGGTGCCCTTCGTCGACATCACGGGGCTGACGCCGGAGGGCGGCGCCGTGCCCGTGACGGTCGAGCTTCGGGGCGTCCCCGAGGGCGTGCAGGTGGTCAGCATCCAGCCCGCCGAGGTCTTCGCTTCGCCCTGAGTCGCCTCCCCGAGGTGCCGAACTCCGCCTTCAGGGCACACTGAGAGTGGAAGCCGTTGCACTTGACGCCCTCTGGCGTCCGGCGCAGAGCAGCGGCTCGCGCGGTGGGACGGCCGCGTGCTCGTCAAGGAGGACGCCATGCGTCGAATCGGCTTTGCAATTGGGATCGCATTGATGGCCTCGGCTCTGGGCTGCGGCAGCTCGGGGTCTCGTCACGGCGCGGACGGCGGACCCGACACTGGGGCAGACGGCATGGTCCCCGACGCGGGCGTCTGCGGAGACGGCCTCGTGGCCGCGAGCGAGGCCTGCGACGACGGCAACGACGTGGCGGACGACGGCTGCACCTCCTGCATGGTCGACGACGGATTCCACTGCACGGGCGAACCCAGCACCTGCGAGCCGGGTGCGGCTCCCGCCTGCGGCGACGGACTGCGTGGGCCCGGCGAAGAGTGCGACGACGGCAACACGGTCGACGGTGACGGCTGCAACGCCCTGTGTCGCCTCGAGGGCTGCGCCGACGTCGACATGGACGGCTACACGGACAGGGCCTGTGGCGGCCTCGACTGCAACGACACCAACCCCAACGCCAACCCCGGCGTGAGCGAAATCTGCGGCAACGCCGTGGACGAGAACTGCGACGGCACGGTCCAGCCCACGGTGGACGCGGATCACGACGGCAGCTTCTGCACCACCGATTGCGACGACACCGACCCCACGCGCGCGCCTTCCCTCGCCGAGGTCTGCAACAACGGCATCGACGACGACTGCAATCCCGACACGCCCGATCTCTTCGACGGGGACATGGACGGTCTGCGTTGCGACATGGACTGCGACGACACGGATCCTGCCGTCCCCGGCGCCGTCGAGATCTGCGGCAACGGCATCGACGACGACTGTGACGCAGCGACGCCCGACATCTTCGACGCGGACTCGGACGGCGAGGACTGCGACACCGACTGCAACGACGCGGATCCCGCCATCGGCAACACGCCTGGCGGTTGCGCCTTCCGCTACTTCCAGGACTTCGAGAGCGGAGACGGCGGCTGGGTCGCCGGCGGCACCTCCTCGAGCTGGGCCTATGGCACACCCGCCGGGACCTTCATCCCCGCGGCTGCGTCGGGCACCCACGCCTGGGTGACGAACCTCAGCGGCAACTACAACGACAGCGAGACCAGCACGCTGACCTCGCCGGCCATGGACATGAGCTCCGTCTCCGAGGATCCCATCCTGCGCTTCGGCCTGATCTACGACACGGAGAGCGTCAGCCTCGACCGCGTCTACGTCGAGATGAGCCTCGACGGCGGCACGACCTGGTCGCGCGTGGAGCCCTCGGCCACGGCCTCCGGTTGGTACGCGTCCGGCAGCTACTTCGGTGGCCACGGCGGCACGGCGGGACAGTGGAGGCACGTGCGCACCACGCTCACGGGCGCCGCCGGCAACGCCGACGTGCGCGTGCGTTTCAACTTCCACACCGACAGCTCCGTCACCTACGAGGGCGTCGGCGTGGACGACGTGCTCGTGGCTGTGCCCTACAACAATCTGGCAGCCACGGCCGTGATGGGACCGGGCAGCTCTTGCGGTCTCGGGAGCGCCGAGAGCGTCGGCTTCGAGCTGGCGAACGACGGAACGTCCACGGTGGATACTTTCGACGTCTCGATCTCCGTCGACGGCGCCGCGCCGGTCACGGAGTCCGTGACCCACACCCTGGCGCCGGGCGACAGCTACGTGCACACGTTCGCCGCGCCGGTGGACCTCTCGGCGTTCGGCGGACACACGCTGGAGGCCACGGTCGTCGCCACGGGCGATCAGGACCCCTCCGACGACTCGGCCACGCTCGACGTCACGCACGTGCCGACCATCACGCTGGGAGCGGGCCTCGACTTCGAGGCCGACGGAGCGGGCTTCACGGTCGAGGGCACGAGCCCGAGCTGGGCCTGGGGCGTGCCGAGCGGCACCTTCATCGCCGGGGCGGCTTCGGGCACGCACGCTTGGGTCACGAACCCGGCGGGCAACTACAACGCCAACGAGTTGAGCTACCTGGTCTCGCCCTGCATCGATCTCTCGGCCGCCACCACGGATCCGGTGTTGGCCTTCTCCCACATCTACAAGACCGAATCGATTGACGATGGCTGGGTCGACGTCAGCATCGATGGTGGCACGACCTGGACCAAGCTCGGCGCATTGGGTGAGGGCGGCAATTGGTACAACGACTCGTCGGGCGCAGCGTGGAATGGCAACAGCGGCGCCACCGGCGTGTGGCGTCTCGCCTACCACAACCTCACGGGCACGGCCGGTGAGGCCGACGTGCGCATCCGCTTCGGCTTCGACTCCGACGGCTCGGTCCAATACGACGGCTTCGGCGTCGACGACTTCTCGTTGGTCGACGAGATCATCGACGGTGCGGTCAACAGCGTCGCGACCAACGGGGGCTGCGGCCTGACGGCGTCCGAGACGGTGCGCGTGGTGGTGCAGAACAACGGTACAGCGTCGCTCAGCTCGCTCCCCGTCGACGTGCAGGTCGACGGCGGCGCGCCCGTGCGCGAGCTCATCCCGGGGCCAATCGCGCCCAGCGGCACGGCGGCCTACACGCTGACGACGGCCGCCGATCTCTCGGCGCCGGGCATGCACACGGTGCGCGTCACGGCCGTCCTGGCCGGCGACATCGCGCCCGGCAACGACGTCTCCGAAATCTCCGTGACCCACGCTCCGACCTTCATGCTCCCGTTCATGACCGGCTTCGAGTCGGATGATGCGAATTTCACGGTCTCGGGCACCAACGCGACCTGGGCCTGGGGCACGCCGAGCGCGACCTTCATCAACGGCTCGTTCTCGGGCACACAGGCCTGGGTCACGAACCTCGCAGGAAACTACAACAACAGCGAACTCAGCTACCTCACCACACCCTGCTTCGACGCCAGTGCGGCAAGCAGCCTCTTCCTGCGCTTCAAGCACATGTTCGACACGGAGAGCTGCTGCGACGAGGGCTGGGTCGAGGTCAGCACCAACGGAGGCGCGAGCTGGAGCAAGCTCGGCGCCTCGGGCATGGGCGGCAACTGGTACAACGACAGCTCCAACCAGTGGTGGGATGGCACCAGCGGCTCGGCGGGCATCTGGCGCGACGCATTCTATGACGTCACGCCCTACGCCGGCGTCTCCACGCTGCGCTTCCGCTTCGTGATGAGCAGCGACAGCAGCGTCCCGCACGAGGGCTTCGCCATCGACGACCTCTCGGTCGCGCCCTAGGGCCCGCGCAGAGACAACTTCCGCATTCGGCCGCCGCTGCATGCCCATCCGCTGCGTTGCGAGGTGCCCGAAGACCTGCCACGTACTTCGGTACGCCTCGGTTTTCGAACACCCCGCGCCTTGCGGCTGGGGCGCATCGACGCCCTCGGTGCAGGAAGTCATTCCTGCGCGGACCCCTAGTAGACACTCCTTCGCGGCGAATGGAGCCCGACGCGACCCGCTACCCGCGGGTGTCGTGTCGGGCTTCGCCCATGATGGCGTTCGCCATCTGCTTCAGCTGATCGTCGTTGGGGCCCTCGAGCATGACGCGCAGCTTGGGCTCCGTACCGCTCCAGCGCACCAGCACGCGCCCGTTCTGCCCCAGCTTGGTCTTGGCGTCCTTGATCGCGCGACGCGTCCGCGCCATCTCCGGTAGCGGGAGCTTCGACGGCATCTGCTCGCTGAGGAGCACCTGCGGCACGCGCGTCATGGCCTCGTCGGCCAGCTCCGAGAGAGGGCGCCGCTCCTCGACCAGGATCGACAAGAGCCTGAGCGCCGCGACCAGACCGTCCCCCGTGGTGGAGTGGTCGAGGAAGATGAGATGGCCCGACTGCTCGCCTCCGAGGGAGAGGCCGCGCGCGCGCATGGCCTCCACCACGTAGCGATCCCCCACGGCCGTGCGCAGCAGCTTGCCGCCATGCTTGGCCAGAGCGCGCTCGAGGCCGAGGTTGCTCATCACCGTGGCGACCAGAGTGCGCTTCTTCAGCGTGCGCTTCTGGAGCATGCGCGACGCGCACATCGCCATCACCGTGTCTCCGTCCACGATGCGTCCGCGCTCGTCCACGACGATCAGGCGATCTGCGTCTCCGTCGAGGGCGATGCCGATGTCCGCGTGCTTCTCGACCACCTTGCGTGCGCAGGCCTGGGGGTGGAGCGCGCCGCATTGGTGGTTGATGTTGCGGCCGTTGGGCGCGACGCCGATGGCGTAGGTCTTGGCGCCGAGCTCTTCGAAGACCAGCGGCGCCGTGCGGTAGGCGGCGCCGTGGGCCGCGTCGACGACGACCTTCAGGCCCTCGAGCGTGTAGGCGTCCGGGAAGGCCGCCTTCACGAAGGAGATGTAGCGTCCGGGGGCGTCGTCGAGGCGCTCGGCTCGACCGATGTGCGCGCCCGTGGGTCGGTTCCTGTCGAGCGCGTCCCCAAGCACCAACGCCTCGAGCTCGAGCTCGCGTGAGTCGGCCAGCTTGAAGCCGTCGGCTCCGAAGATCTTGATGCCGTTGTCCTGATAGGGGTTGTGCGAGGCGCTGATCACCACGCCCGCGTCCGCGCGCATGCTCTGCGTGAGGTGCGCGATGGCCGGCGTCGGCAGCGGCCCCGAGAGCAGCACCTCGCCGCCCATGGCGCACACGCCCGAGGCCAAGGCCGTCTCGAACAGATAGCCCGAGAGGCGCGTGTCCTTGCCGATCACGATGCGTGTTCGACCGGGCCTACCGCCACGCGCCAGGTACGTGACCGCCATTCCGATGCGGAAAGCTACCTCCGGACTCATGTCGCCGTGGTTGGCGAGGCCACGGATCCCATCGGTCCCGAAGAGGGCGCGCTCCATGCTTGCTCCTATCAAGGTTCCCAAGTGAGGTCGAGGCCCCAGGCGCCGTTGATCGTGATCTGTCCGGTGGTGACGATGTCTCGCGGGAAGCGCAGCTCCATCAAGAACGCCACGTCGGGTGCTTGGCGCTGCGAGCCGTCGGGGTTGGCGCCCGCGATGTCCACCGAGCCTTCGATGTAGGCGCCCGTGACCACGCGACGCACGACCTCGGGCAAGAGATCCCGCGCGTCGAAGCCGGCGCGGATGCGCGTGCCGCCGAGGCCACGTTGTCCGCTCTCCACCACGATCACCGGGAAGTACTGGCCCAGCTCTTCGCGCAGGGAGAGGGTCAACACGCCGAAGGCCAGGCCCTGGAGGAACTCCGCCGCCTGCGCGCCGCCGCTGGTCGCGGTGGAGTTGCTGTGATCCAGGAGCTGGCATGACCCGCTGACGAGCAGCGCGATGATCTGTCCCTCGTCGCTGCAGCCATCGACCGAGGTGCTGAAGTCAATCTGGGGACGCGAGAGTCGGCCGCTCGCCGTGACCGTGACCGTGTCGCCGCTCTGATCGCGCAAGGTGTGGACGGCCACGAGCTGCACCTGCGGATCGAGGTCGGCGCCGCCATCGAAGCCCATCGCGCCCTGGCGCACGTCGAAACGCTTGCCGAAGACCTCGAAGAAGCCGCGGTCGATGTCCATGTCGCCGGTGACGCGGAAGGATGGATTCGTGTACTGCACGCCGAGGTTCGCCGTGACCCGCGCGGAGAAGTCCTGGCCTCGCACCCACAGGGGCTCCGGCGCGCGCACGGTCAGGAAGATGGGGTAGGGCGTCTCGTCGTCCGCGCGCTCGAAGCGCTCGCCCACGACCGTGATGTCGTGGTGGGGCGTGAGCGCCTGGGTGTTGCGCGTGGAGGTCTCGGAGAGCAGGACGTTGAGGTTCCCGACCAGCAGCTCGCCCTCCAGCCGCTCCGGCAAGATGTCGACCTCGAGCGCCGCGTGCCCGTTGAGCGTGGCGAGGATCGAGCCCTCCTGGCGCACGGGGAAGTCGTCCGCCGTGAGTCGCAGGGAGGCCTTCTTCGGAATCACGCCCGCGAGCTGCAGCTCCCCGCTGACACTGGCGCGCCCCTCGCCATCGCTGACGGAGACGTCGCGCAGCAGCACGCGATCGCCGGAGAAGAGGAAGTCGCCGCGTGCCTGCTCCAGGCGCTGCCCCATGCCGACGACGTCGAGGCTGCCGTTGGAGAGCTCGATCTGTCCCTCGAGCTGCGGCTCCGTGAAGGAGCCCGTGGCCGCGACGCGTCCGTCGAGGGTGCCCGAGACGCGCTCGATGCCAGGCACGAAGGTGAGGAACATGTCCAGAGGCGCACCCGCGAGCACGGCGTCGAGGGAGAGGCCCTCGGCGCTCGGCGTCGGCACGAACTCGCCCTCCGCCCACGGCGCCGCGATCGTGCCGGTGGCGCGCATGCTGCCGCCGTTGCGGAACTCGCCCGTGCCGTCGAAGGAGAGCATGCCGTGCTGCATGTCGGCGCGCGCGCTGAGCGTGACCGGCTCGGTCTCCTCCTGGAGTCCAGCCTGTCGCCGACGGGCGGAGATCTGCTCGAAGCGTCGCGCCGTCAGCGCGGAGGAGTCGAGGCTGAGGTGGGCCTCAGGCGCGGGACCGAGGACGTCCGTGGCCTGGAGCGCGAAGGTCGCGCGGCCACCGAGGTGCTCGCAGACATAGGGCAGCTCCGCCAAGCCGAGGTCGGTCGCGTGCGCCTCGAGGGCCAACGGCGGCAGCGCCGGCGGCGATGTGCCCGCGAGCCACTCGTCCACGGGGACGGGCGCGTGCACGCTCAGATCCATCACGCGCGCGTCGGTGGAGAAGAGGCGCGCGTCGGCCTGCATCTCCCCGCCCGCGAAGGTCGCCTCGAAGAACGCCCGCGGCGACGCCATGTTGCCGCAGGGTAGACCGCTGAAGTCGCCCATCCAGCGCAGGTTCCCCGAGAGGTCGCCGTGGATGGGCAGAGAGCCGCCGGCGAAGGTGGCCGAGACCGAGAACATCAGCGGGTCCAGCGCCTCGCCCACGAGCTCGTGCAGGGGCGCGGGCAAGTGGGCCACGACCCGTGGAGGAATGCGTAGCGAGACGCGCCAGGGCGCGATGGCGAGTAGCTCGCCGGCCAATTCGGGCTGCGCGAGCAGGCTGGCGAGGTCGGCCAGGAAGCTGAGCTCGCCCTCCGCCAGCACGCCGCCGCTGTCGCGCGTGATGATGCGCGTGTCGAGGACGCCCTGTTCGTACTGGAAGTTCGCCTCGGCGCCGAGCGACGTCCAGCCGACCAGGGCCAGGTCCTGACTTGTCAGGCTGCCGTGGAAGCTGGGCACGTCCACCATGCCCGAGAACTGCAGCTGCAGGTTGACGTGGCCCGCGACGCCCGTGAGTGCGCCCGGCAGCACGGGCGCCAGTCCCTGGAGATCGAGGTCGTCGCCCGAGAGGCTCGCTTCGTACAGTCCCTCGCGTAGCGCGTCTTGGAAGTGGCTGAGCCCGACGTCGTCGAGCATGCCCGTGCCCTGGAAGTCGAAGGCGCCGCCGCCCCCGATCACGATGCGACCGTGGCTCGTGAGTGAGCCCGCCGCGTACTCGAGCCCGAGGTTGCCCGTCACCCGCCGCAGCGCGGAGACCGACCCCCGGGCGAGGTTGCCCGAGAAGGAGAGCACGGGCGAGGTCTCGAGATCCCCCGACACGTGCAGCGCGCCCGAGAGTAGACCCGTGGCCGCGGGGGTGGCGAAGGGCAGGAGCGAGCGCATGGAGGCCACGTCCACCGCCGTGGCGTGGGCCTCGATCGCATCCGGCCCGTGGGCGCGCCACTCCCCTGTCGCCTCCACGCGCTGCTCGCCGTTCCACACCGCGACGCTTGTCGCCGAGAGCCCACGTCCCGGTCGATAGGTGAGCCCCTCGATGCGACCGTCGTAGGTGACGTCGGCGCGCCGGATGCGGAACGAGGGGGCCTCGACCTGCACCTCGTCGTCTCGGAGGGCGAAGTTCGCGTCGAAGGAGAGCTCTCGCTCGGGCGCGGTGAAGTGCGCCTGGCTATGCCAGTGGACGGGGCCGCCGTTCAGCTCCCCACCCCCGTCGCCGATGGGATAGCCGGCCAGCACGACGCCGCCCGCGCGCAGCTGTGCGCGGCCCCGAGGCCTGCTCGTGAGGCTGGCGAGGTTGCCCGAGAGCTGGAGGTAGTCGGCGCGCAGCTCGCCCCAGACGAAGGGCGCCATGCGCAGGCTGCCGGACGCGTTCAGATCCTCGACGCTGCCGGTCAAGCGCACGTCCGCGCGCAGTCCACCACGCGCGCCCGGCATCAGCCTTCTCAGGGTCGGCTCGCGCGCTACCTGGGGCAGCTGCGCGCGCACGCGCAGGTCGAGGGTGCCGTCGAAGCCCACGTGGCCCGACGCGTCGAGGTGTCCTTCGCCGCTGCGCGTATGGGCGCCGTCCACGTGCAGGCCGTCGCCGGTCATGCGGCCCGTGAGGTCGAAGGCCGGGACGGCGATCCCGAAGGCGTCGAAGTCCTCCACCGCGAGCTGCACACCCGTCGGCGCCTCCGGCGTCTCCCCTCCGTCGAGCGTGAGCGTGGCGCTGACCACCAGCGCTGGCGCGCCTGGGATCACCGGCGCGAGATCGAGGTCGTGGGCACGGACCTGGACGTGGAAGGGAGCGTCGCTGGGCACGCTGCCCGTCACCGCCAGCGGACCGCCTTCGCTGAGCAGCCACGCGCTCAGGTTCAACGCCTCGGGAGGTCCGCTGAGGCGCAGATGGCCGCGGAAGTGCCCGCCCAGCGCCGACGCGAAGGAGAGCCCGACCTCCTCGACCGTCGAGGAGTGAATCGGATCCGCGTGCAGCAGCAGATCGAGGCGCATGTCGGGCGTCTCGGCGTCGGGATCGGCACCGGGCGCCAGCGCGTAGTGCAGGTTGGCCTCCACGCGCTCGCCTGGCGCGCGGGCCTCGGCGTAGAGTCGCGTGCCAATGGCCGGATCGCCGCGCACGCGGGCCACAACGCGCACGATCTCGAAGGGCCGCGCGTAGGGCGCCACCAGCTGGCCATGCGCCTCGTCGATGCGGATGCGGATGTCGTCCAGCACCTCGAGTCGACCGCTGGCCGACAGCCCCTCGACCCTCAGGCCCCCGAGGCCCAGGAGTGAGCCGTGGGCCGTCACCTCGGAGACCGAGATGTGGTCCACGAGCGCGTGCAGACCCGGCCCGGCGTCGGGCAGCGCGGGCTCGGCGGACGCGAGGGCCGCGAGGAAGGTGGGCATGCCATCCTCCCCCTCGATCAGGCGCACGTAGCCGCCTCGGAGGCGCGCGTCGCGGAAGCGCAGGCTGCCCGACCAGGCCGCGCGCACATCGGGCACGAGCACGACCTCGTCGCCCGTGAGCACGCGTCGCCCGTCGGGATCGAAGAGGACGGCGTGGTGCACCACGACGTGATCGAGGCTCAGCTCGTCGATGCGTCCGATCTCGAGTCGACCCGCCATCTGGGACGAGATGTAGGCAGAGAGCCCGCGCGCCGCGACGACTCGCCCGCGCCGGCCCGGCAGGTGGATCACGAGGCAGGTGATCCACAGCACGACGAAGGTCAGGACCCACGCGAGGGCGACGGCGAGTCGTCTCAGCCGCCGCTTCATCAGAAGGCCTCACCGATGGTGATGTGAACGGCGCCGGGGAAGCGCACGAAGCCGAAATTGATCTCCTTGCTGGCGGCGGGCTGTTCCCCTCCCACGGCGCCCGCACCGGGCACGAGCCAGCCGACGTCGAAGCGCAGGGGTCCGACGGGCGTCTGGTAGCGAAGGCCGAGGCCCACGGCGGTGTTCAGGTGGCGGAAGCGGAAGTGGCTGCCCTGGGCCACGTCGCCCATGTCCGCGAAGAGCACCACGCCGATGTCCTGCGTCACGGGCGCGCGCAGCTCGAGGCTTGCCAGCCAGCGGCGCAGGCCACCGTCCTGGCTCTCGAAGCTCTCGCCCGGTCCCGCGGGCGCGCCGCTGTCGCCCAGGAAGCCAGCGATGAAGCCGCGATGACTGGTCGGGCCGCCGCCGCGCAGGCGGTAGCGCACGGGGCCGAGGGCGTAGCTCTTCACGTCGAGCCCGGAGTCGGCGTGGCGGATGAAGAGCATGCCGAGGCTGAAGCGCGTCGCGATCACCAGCCCGAGAGGCAAGGGGATGTAGCCGCGAGCTTCGGGCAACAGACGGAAATAATCCCAATTGGAGGGCAGGAAGAAACCCGCCTCGTGGACCGACAGCGAGAGGTAGATGCCCTGGCGTGGTCGGCCGGGGTTGTCGCGCAGATCGAGGGCGGCGAATTCCTCCAGGAAGGTCAGGTAGTAGTCCGAGCGGTTACCTCGGATTTGGCCCAGGGTCGGATCCGAACCGCCCGGGACGCGGAAGACGTTGCCGTGGATGCCCGCGTAGAACTCCAGGCGATCCCGCAGGAACTTGCGCGTGATGCCCAGGCGCCCGTCGAAGTCGTGGCGGAAGAAGCCAAAGGAAGGGTCGGGCCCCAGGTCCCAGCTGGCGGTGAAGCGCAGCGTCGTGCGTGGTTCGATGAACGCCGGCTGGCGGAAATCGAAGCTGAGCGTGTTGCCGGGACGTGGCCCGCGTCCGTCGTCGGGCGAGCGCACGCCGGGGAACTGCGTGGGGAAGATCAGCTTCGGGCGATCCTCGATGCGCATGCGTCGAAGGCCGCCGAAGAGGTTCCGATGCTCGTAGAAGGCGAGTAGATGGAGATCCCATTGGGCGACGTTCGTGGTCTCGTCCTGGCTCGCCGTTCCCTGGAGGATGCCGCTCTGGACGCCCACACCGAGGCCGATGCGGGTGCGCCGACCGGGCGCCACGCGGATGGTCACGTCCACGATCCCCGTGCAGCTCGAGGGATCCTCCGAGTCCTCCGCGCCTTCGCGTCGTCGGGCCTGGCTGACGACCTCGACGCTGGAGAGCCCACCCAGGTCGAAGATGGCTCGCTGCGCGTCTCCGAGGGCGCTCTGCTGGAAGCGGTCGTTGGGGCGCAGGTAGCCCGCGCCGCGAATCGGGCGCGTGGGCAGGTCGCCGTTGCCTTCGACGGTGATGGTGCCGATGTGGGACAGCGGCCCGGACTCGACGCGATAGATGATCCGGGTGCGGTGGGCGCGGGGCGTGACGGTCACGCGCGCGTTGACGGACGCGCAGGCGAAGCCGTCCTCGTGCAGGCTGGTGAGGATCCCGCGCTTGGAGGCGTCGTGCAGCGCCTCGTCGAAGCGTTCGCCTTCGTGGAGCTCGATGGCGTCGCGCAGATGGGCGCGCACGTCAGGCGAGAGCGTCTCGTCGCCCACCACCTCGAGGTGGCTCACCATCACGGGGTCGCCTTCGGTCATGGTGACGTCGAGGGTCACGCGGCAGCCCTCCTGGTCGCCGTCCCGCTCGCATACGGGCTGTCCGTCCGCGCCCGTCGTGCGATCGTTGTTGGACGCGACGGGCGGATCGAACGTGGCGCTCACGACGTGGGCTTCGTAGTAGCCCCGCGCTCGGTACCAGCGCTCGATGCGCTCGAGGTCGCGCTCGAAGACCGCGCGGTCGTAGGTGGGCCAGGAGGTCCAGGGCCAGCGCCAGAGGCGCAGGTGAAGCCGACCCGAGTCGAAGGGGGGCACGCCGCAGCTCGGCACGGAGCTGGTCCCGAGGTTGATGCCGAAGGCCGGCCTCTCACGGGTCGCAAGGCAGGCCGCGAGGGACGCCGTGTCCATGTCCTCGACGCCGTGCAGACGCAGGCGCTGCACGCCGTAGCGGTTGGCCGGAACGTGCTCGCAGCCCATCGCCGACGCCAGAGCCACGGCGAGGATGGCGTACACCAGGAGAGGTGCACCGTGGGTGCGGCGCGGCATGGTCCACGAAGTAGCACGGCGGGCCCAGAAGCTCAGCCCCACGCCGGCTGATTCGTCCCTCGAGGCTCTGCTAGGCTGGGGAGCGTGACCCCTGCGCGGCGCTCGCTGCTGATGCTCGTCTGCGCGCTCTCCCTGGCCTTCGATTGGGGAGCGCGCCTGCCACGGCTTCAGCGCGATCTGGCCAGCGGAGACGCCTCGACCCGCCGGGAGGCCGTGCGTGAGCTGAGCACCCTGGACGCCGCGACGGCGGGGCCGGACCTGCTGAGGGCGCTCTCCGACGACGATCCCGGCGTGCGCACCGAGGCGGCCCGGGGCGCGGCCCGGCTCGGTCTGCCCGAAGCCGCCGAGCGGCTCACCACCTGGCTCGCGGACGCGGATCAGGGCCAGAGGCGCGCGGCGATCGCGGCCTTGGGGGAGATCGGCGACGAGCAAGCTGTGGGCCGGCTCCTGCGTGCGCTCGGGGACACGGAGCCCGAGGTGCGCGAGGAGGCGGTGCGCGCCCTCGGACGCATCGGTCACGGCGTGCCGCTCGCCCCCGTGTCGTCGATGCTCGAGGACAGCGAGCCCAGCGTGCGACGCGAAGCCGCGCACGTCCTCGGCCTGCTCGGGGACCCGAGTGCGCTGATGGCGCTGGCCGGTCGTGTCGAAGACAGCTCGCCCGAAGTGCGCGCCGCCGTGGTCTCGTCCCTGGGTCAGTTCGGCGATCCGCTGGCGGTGGGTGCTCTCTCTTCGGCGCTGGGCGACGAGGACAGCGAAGTGCGCCTGCAGGCAGCGCTCGCGCTGGGCCGGATCGACGACCCGCGGGCCGTGCGCCGTCTTTCGGAGTTGAGTCGCGGCACCGACCCGCGCCTGTCCCAGGCCGCGTTGGCGTCGCTCTCGGCCATCGGTGGCGAGGAGGCGATCCACGCTCTGATCGAGGCGCTCGCGCGCCCTTCGCTGCACGCGAGCGCCGTGACCCAGCTGCGCGCCCTCGCGGCGGAGGAGCGCGTGCCGGACACGCTGCTCTCGAGCCTCGCCCAAGCGCTGGACGACGCAGGCGACGATCGAGGCGCCACGGCCATCGTCGATGCCCTGGACGCGCTGCTCGAGGATCACCCTTCGGATCGACCCGTGCCCGCCTTGCTTCGCGCGCTCGCACAGCAGAGAGGGCGAGAGGACCGACTCCTCTCCGCGCTGGCCGCCACCGGCGCCGAGGACGCGGCGCTGCCTATCTTCTCCCGCCTCGAGGACGCGGACGAGCGCACGCGTGCCGCCGCCCTCGACGCGACGGATCGCTACCTCGCGCGCCGACCCGGCGATGGGCGCGTGGCCGATCCGCTGCTGCACCTGCTCTCGCGAGCGTCTGGCGCCATGGGCCCTCTGCCCAGCGCGAGCAGCGCGCCCGAAGGCGACGCGCGCGCGCTGCGACGACGACGCATCCGCTTGATGGATCTGCTGGGCGTCGTGGGTGCGCCGCGGGCGCTGCCGGCGCTTCTGGCCGCCAGCGCGGCGCAGGATCCCGAGGAGCGCTTCGCCGCGGTGCGCGCCATCGGTCGGCTGGGCGTGGCCGAAGGCGCCGCGTCGCTGATGCCCCTGCTCGACGATCACGATCCACGCGTGCGCTTCGAGGCTGCGCAGGCCATCGGCGCGGGCGCCGGGCCGGACGTGGTCGCCGCGCTGCTGGACGCGCTCACCCGTCCTGGCGCGGTCGATCGTCACGCGCGCCTGCTCGCGCTGGGAGGGGCCCTCTCGCGGCCGGGCCATCCGCTGGCGTCGAGCCCCGAGCTCGTGGCGCGCACGCGACGAGCCCTGCTCGGCTTCGGCCAGCACGCGGACCAGCGCATCGCCGCGCGCGCCCTGGACGCGCTCGCGCGCTGGGGCGATCCCGAGGCCCTCGCCGCGCTGGCCGCCGGACCCTTCCCACGCAGCCCCACGCTCGCCCGTTCATGGATCGGCGTTCTCGCCGTCTCGGCCGAAGGCGCGGACGTGCCGCCTCCCCTCGACGCGCTCGAGGCCGAGGACCCGCTCTTCGCCGCCGCCGCCGCCGCCGGCCTCGGGGAGCATCGCGGGCGCGAAGTCGTGGCGCCTCTGGTGCGCACGGTCGGTGAGGCCGCCTTCCCCGTGGACGCCGCCGCGAGCTTCGCGCTGGCGCGCCTGGGTCGACGCGGGCTGCTGCGCGAGGAGGACATCCCCTCCTTGTGCGCGCTGTTCTCGCGTCGCCACCCCGCCACGCGCGCCAACCTGATGATCGCGCTCGCGAGTCTGCACGCGTCCGCCTGCCACGAGGGCCCGGATCCCGCGAGCGTGCTGGCGACGGCCCGCGCGCCGCAGGTCCGCGCCGCCGCCGCGCGCTGGCTCTTCGCGTCCGGCCGAGAGGACGCCCGCGCTCTGCTCGAGCGCGCCGCCGCGACGGAGCTCGATCCCCAGGTCAGCCTCGCCTGTCACGCGCCCGAGCTGCCCGCGCTGAGCGCACAGGCCGACGTCTATGCCTACGCGGCGGATGCCGAGACGCCGCAGACGGACTCGCTGCTGGCCCTCACGCTTGCGGACTCGAGCGTGCTCGTGGCGCCGACGGACGCGCTGGCGCACCTGCGGCTGAGCAACGCTCCCGAGGGCGACCTCAGCCTGTGGGATCCGACCAGCGCCGCGCTCGAGAACTGATGCCCTCGCGCGATCCGGCTGACGCGCGCCCGAGATTGTCGTTGACGCGGGCCGCAGCGACGCTAGGCCCTAGGTGATGGTTTCCGCAGACCCGACATGGTGGGGGCGCTTTCCCGTGGCCCTCGGTGGTTGCCTCGCGCTCTCCCTGGGGCCGCTCGAACTGTGGATCCAGCGCCGGCAGCGGGAGTGGTACCTGACCTGGCGACACGGCGACGATCCCGTCGCCACGGCCTGCCGCCTGGGCACGGGCTCGCGGCCCGCGGACACGACCGACATGCAGGTCACCCGCCACGCCCTGGGCGCGACCGCGGACAGCGTGCTGATCGACGTGGCGCTCACGGATCGGCCGATGGTGCTGGGACTCGACACGCGCCTCTTCCTGCCTCCCGGCCAGAAGGCGACCCTCTACTTCTCCACGCCCCTCTCCCTGCGCTTGAGCGACGGGGACGGCATCCCGCTGACGACCATCGCCTCGGTGCTGCCGGTCGAGACCTGGTTCGGAGCGAGCACGATCGACGGCGTCCTCGCCTACGCTTCGCGCACCAAGGGGCGCCTGGAGTTGGGCGAGCTCCTGCTGCGTCGCCACCGCGCCGTGACGGCGGTGACGCTGCACAACCGCGCACGCGACGCCATGGCCGTGGAACGGATCCATGTGCCCATGCCGTCGCTGGCGCTGTACGTCGCCCAGGACGACTGCACGCTCTGGACCAACGCGCTCACGATCGAGCGCGACGCGGGCGGCACCACGGGTCGCGTCGCGGTCGGCAAGGGCCCGCCCGCGGCCAAGATGACGCGTCTGACCCAGGCCCAGGTCGCGCCCCAAACCGGCGTGCTGCACGCCGTCTCCGCGTTGTTCACATGATGGGAGAACTCATGAACGACGTCTGGAGCATGGTGCGCGGGTGGTTCGAGGATCCACAGCTCAGGCATGGCATGAGCGCCGTGCTGATCATCCTGATCGGCTTCATCGCCGCGCGCGTCGCCAGCCGACTGGTCCTGCGCATGTTCCTCAAGCGGCTCGACGCGCAGCAGCAGATGGTGTCCCGCCGCATCGTCTTCTACGGCATCGTTGGCATCAGCTTCGTCGCCGCGCTGCGCGAGGTGGGGCTCGACCTCAGCATCTTCCTCGGCGCCGCCGGCATCGCCACCATCGCCATGGGCTTCGCCGCCCAGACCTCCGCGTCGAACATCATCAGCGGCGTATTCCTGCTCGGAGAGCGCTCCTTCTCCGTGGGCGACACCATCCGCACGGCGACCGTCACAGGCGAGGTGCTCTCGGTGGACCTGCTCTCGGTCAAGCTGCGCACCTTCGACAACCTCTTCGTGCGCGTGCCCAACGAGCTCTTGGTCAAGTCCGAGATCACCAACCTCAGCCGCTTCCCGATCCGGCGCATCGACATCAGCCTGCGCATCGCCTACGGCGAAGACCTCGCGCACGTGCGGGACGTGCTGATGGCGGTGGCGGACGCCAACCCTCGCTGCCTGGTCGATCCCAAGCCCTTCTTCGCGACCGAGGACTTCGGAGAGTTCGCCGTGCTCTTGCGCTTCAGCACCTGGACCCGGCGCGAGATCTTCCTCGAGACCAAGAACGAGCTGCAGACCGCGATTCAAAGGGCGTTTCGCCGCGAGGGCATCGAGGAGCCGACCCAGCGCCGAGCCCTCGAGGGTCGCGAGGGCGCCGCGCCCGTGCTGGTGCGCTGGGAAGAGGCGTCCCCCGAGGCGGATCCCAAGGAGCCTTCCTGAGCGTGCCCGAGGTGCGCCCCCCCAGGCGGGCTGCTAGCTTCGCGACGTGAGCCGGCGATACATGGTGCAGACCCTGGGCTGCCAGATGAACGTGCACGACTCGCGCCGCATCCATGAGGTGTTGCGCCATCAAGGGTACGAAGAGACGGACGCAGTGGAGCTGGCGGACCTCATCCTGGTCAACACCTGCTCCGTGCGCGAGAAGGCCGAGCACAAGCTGATGAGCCTGCTCGGTCGGCTGCGTCCGCTGAAGGAGGCGCGCCGCGACGTGGTGCTCGGCGTAGCCGGCTGCGTGGCGCAGCAAGAGGGCGAGCGCCTGCTGAAGAAGGTGCCCTACCTGGACCTCGTGCTGGGCCCGGACAACATCCCAGATCTGCCCGCGCTGCTTGCGGACGTGGACGCCGGACGCCGGCGCAGCCTGACCGTCTTCGACCTCGACTCACCCCGCTTCCTGGCCGCCGCGCCCGACCCCGCGCAGCCCGAGATCACCAGCTTCGTCACCGTGATGAAGGGCTGCGACGAGCGCTGCACCTACTGCATCGTGCCGACCACGCGCGGCGCCGAGCGCTATCGCCAGGCGGACGAGATCGTGGCCGAGGTGTCGGCCCTGGCGCGCGGTGGCGTGCGCGAGGTGACCCTGCTCGGTCAGACCGTGAACTCCTGGTACGAGCCCGGCGTCTCGCGACCCGGCCTGCGCGCGCCCTCCGAGTCGGCCTTCGCCGAGCTCTTGCGTCGCATCGCGCACGAGGTGCCCGAGCTTCTGCGCCTGCGCTACACCTCGCCCCATCCGCGGCACATCACCCCGGAGCTGGTGCAGGCTCACGCCGAGCTCGATCTCTTGCCGGCGCACGTGCACCTGCCCGCGCAGTCGGGCTCCGACGCCGTGCTCAAGCGCATGAGCCGTCGCTACACGCAGCGGGAATACCTGGAGCGCGCCCATGCGTTGAAGTCGGCGCGGCCGGGCTTCACGCTCTCGACGGATCTGATCGTCGGCTTCCCCGGTGAGACGGAAGAGGATTTTCTAGGCACGCTCGAGCTCGTTCGTGAAGCCGGCTTCGTGGCGGCCTTCTGCTTCAAGTACTCACCGCGCCCCGGCACGCCCGCGCTCGCGTTGGGCGACGACGTATCCGAGGAGCTCAAGCAGGAGCGCCTGGCGCGGCTGTTCGAGGTCGTGGCGGAGCAGCAGAGCGCGCACCTGCGCTCGCTGGTCGGCACCGAGGTCGAGGTGCTCGTGACCGCCCGCGGCGACGATGGACGCTGGGAGGGTCGCAGCCAGCGCCACGAGAAGGTCCACGTCGAGCTCGGCCCGACGCACACCGTCATGGGTGAGCTCGTGCGTGTGCGTGTGGCCCAGGCCTTCGATCACAGCCTGCTCGCCTTGGGGGAGGGCGGACGGTTGACTCCGCCACGTCGCCACCTGCCGGTGGCGGAGGAGCAGCCCGCATGAACCCGAGTCGACGTCACCGCCTCCTGCTCGGCTGGTCGCCCGCCGCGCTTTTCATGGCCACCATCTGGGTGCTCTCGAGCATGCCCCTGGCCGTGCCCCTGGTCGCGCGCTTCCCCTTCCGCGACAGGGGCGTCCACTTCTGCGTCTACACCCTGCTCGCGCTGATGGTGATGCGCGCCGCACGGATCACCTGGCCTCATCGCTCGGCCGTGAGGGTGGTCCTCTTCGGCATCCTGGTCACCGTGCTCTGGGGTCTGAGCGACGAGCTGCACCAGGCCTTCGTGCCGGGCCGGAGCTCCGAGCTGCTCGATCTGCTCGCCGACACCCTGGGCGCCGTCACCGCCGCGCTGATGATGGTCGTCTACTGGGCGAGGCGTGGCGCCCCGGCGCACGAAGCGTCGCTCCCGAGCGTGCGTCCGAGCGCCCCACCCGTGATCTCCGAGGGACCTTCGCCATGAGTCGCATCCTGCCCTATCGCGGCATCCTGCCGCGCGTCGCTCCGGACGCCTTCGTCGCACCCGGCGCCATCCTGGTCGGTGACGTCGAGGTGGGCGCCGAGTCGAGCATCTGGTTCGGCGCCGTGCTGCGCGGAGACGTGATGCCCATCCGCATCGGCGCGCGCACCTCGATTCAAGACAGCTCCATCGTACACTCCACCGGCGGCTGGTGGCCCGTGGACGTCGGCGACGACTGCGTGGTCGGCCACGGCGTCATCCTGCACGGCTGCACCGTCGCCAGTCGCGTGCTCGTGGGCATGGGCGCCATCCTGCTCGACGAGGTGGAGGTCGGCTCCGACACCATCATCGGCGCGGGCTCGTTGCTGCCGCCGAAGATGAAGATCCCGAGCGGCGTGCTCGCCCTCGGCCGTCCGGCGAAGATCGTGCGCGACCTGAACGAGAAAGACTTCGCCAGCATCCGCGACGGAGCCCGCATCTACGTCGGCGAAGTGCACGAGTACCGCGAAGAGTACGACAAGCTTTGAGCGAGCCTTGTATCCACAGCACATGCCGCTCAGACCCGCGGGTTCGGCGGCACGCAGTTTCGGGAGAGGGTCGCCGTGCCCGCCTTGGGGTTTGGTCCCCGGCACTGAGATAGGCGCGCTCGACCGAGTTTCCTGACTCGAACGGTCTCCTGAGGCATGGCACGCGCCAAGACCGACGCCATCGACGCTGTGGGCATCGCGCGCTTCGCGCAGCAGAAGCGACCGGCGGTCACGCCGCTGCCCGACGAGGCGACCCTCGAGCTGCGCGAGCTCGTGCGCCTCCGGGACCGCATGGTGCAAGACATGGGCGACCGCGTCCGCCAGCTGCATCGCACTCTGGACCTCACTTTCCCCGAGTTTCCGAGGCTCGTGCGCGACCTGACGTCGTACAAGGCCACCGGCTTGCTGCTCGCGTTTTCGACGAGCGCAGCATTCCGCGACGGCTCGGTCGAGACGGTGTCGGACATCAAGTACGACGGTCGCCACCGCATTGGCGAAGAGCTCGCGCGCGGCGTCTGCGAGCTCGCAGCACACTCCATAGGACGCCACGACGGTCCCTCGTACCGCCTGCAGACCCGCTATGCCTGCGAGGACATCGCCACGCTGCGCGAGCGCATCAAGGGCCTTGATGGCGACATCCAGCGCAGCCTCGACCAGCACCGCGTCGGCCAACTGCTCACCACCATCGACGGCATCG
>Ga0210033_1000846_pt1 | contig 29132 bp, 28 predicted proteins | sample CryGeymeta201501_FD_185465 | JGI IMG/M metagenome (GOLD analysis project Ga0210033, IMG submission 185465) | Groundwater microbial communities from Crystal Geyser aquifers in Utah, USA - Crystal Geyser metaG 2015-01 (SPAdes) (version 2) | ecosystem: Environmental > Aquatic > Deep subsurface >... | reverse complement strand
GGCCGTGCCATTTACGCCCAACGAAAATGTACCGTTGAACCGGTCTTTGGCATCATTAAAGCGGTGTTGGGCTTCCGCCAGTTCCTGCTACGCGGGGTAGAGTCCGTCCGTGGCGAATGGAATCTGGTCTGCATTGCCTGGAATCTGAAGCGGTTACACGTTCTGGCGGCATAAAACCCGCGGGCACTCTTTTTTTCGGTGTCAGAACAGCTCAACAAGAAAAAGCCGGGGCAAAAACGAGTTATTTCCGTTAATTTCGAGCATCACCGTTTCAATGTTGTCGGATTTGATTTGCTGGTGGTAGCGAAGTCCGACAGGCTGCTAGGCAGTATTGGTTTAAGTCATGTTGATGTGGTACGTCCGATTAGCGTGGCGGTGTTAACGACAGGCAATGAGTTACTCATGCCCGGAGAAGCGCCTCAAACCGGGAAAATTTATAATGCTAATCGGGGTATGCTGCATGCCTTGTTACAACAGTTGGGGGCTGAGATAGTTGATTTGGGCCAAGTCAGAGATAGCTTGGATGAAACGGTTACAGCCTTTAAAAAGGCTGCGGAAATTGGCGATCTGATTATGACCACGGGGGGCGTTTCAGCGGGTGAAGAAGACCATGTGAAAGCAGCCATTGACCAATTAGGCAGTTTACAAATGTGGAAAGTGAATATGAAACCCGGTAAGCCGATTGCATTTGGCCATGTTAATGCGACGCCGCTGATTGGTTTACCCGGCAATCCTGTTTCGGCCTTTGTGGGCTTTAATCTGTTTGCTATGCCCATTTTGCTTAAGATGCAGGGTGTGGAAACCCCTTTGCCTCAACCGATTTATATGCCTGCCGGATTTAACCGTGAGCAGCCTGCACGAAAGCGTGAGTTCTTGCGTGGCCATTTAACCAATGTGGTGAATGCGGGTCGACCTTTAACGCAAATTCAACTTTACCAAGATCAAGGTGTGGGATTAATGCGTGCCACAGAATGGGGACAAGGTTTGGTTGATATTCAAGTGGGTCAAACGGTTTCAGTTGGAGATTTATTGCCTTTTTATCCGTTAACATCATTGCGATAAAACCATGGTTAAAGTTGCTAAAATGGCCAGGCCTGGCCATTTTTTAACATCAAGATGCTTTTATTTGGCGTGGTAAGCGGGACTGAGTTCGGTAACGGCTTTAATAAAGGCTCCCGCATGTTCCGGATCGATTTCCGGATGAATACCATGTCCCAGGTTAAAGATATGACCTGAGCCATGACCATATTTTTCTAAAATCACCGCCACTTCTTCACGAATGCGTTCAGGTGATGCATATAAAATACAAGGATCCATATTCCCTTGCAATGCGACTTGATGCCCGACTCTTGCTCGTGCTTCATCCATATCCGTCGTCCAGTCTACGCCTATGGCATCACAGCCTGTTTGTGCAATACTTTCCAACCACTGGCCGCCACCCTTGGTAAATAAGATAACGGGTACCTTACGGCCATCATTTTCACGTTTTAAACCCTCTACAATTTTTGCCATATAACGCAAAGAGAAAGTTTTATAGTCGCGAGGCGTTAAAACGCCGCCCCAAGTATCAAAGATTTGAACCGCTTGGGCACCGGATTCAATTTGTGCATTTAAATAAGCAATGACCGAATCTGCCAACACATCCAGAATATGGTGCAGGGTTGCCGGCTCGTCAAACATCATCGCCTTGATTTTTGAATAGGTTTTGCTGGAGCCGCCTTCAACCATATAGGTTGCGAGTGTCCAGGGGCTACCGGAAAAACCAATTAGCGGTACGCGACCATTCAATGCTTTGCGGATGGTACTAACGGCATCCATGACATAGCCAAGTTCAGAAGCCATATCCGGCACATAGAGTTTTCTGGCATCGGCAAGGGTTCTCACCGGCTTATCAAAGACCGGGCCTTCTCCTTTGGAAAATCTTAAACCCAATCCCATGGCATCGGGGATCGTGAGAATATCGGAGAATAATATGGCGGCATCTATCGGAAAACGCTCTAGCGGCTGTAAGGTGACTTCACAGGCTAACTCCTTATTACGGCACAGATCCATAAATGATCCCGCTTGTTGGCGTGTTGCACGATATTCAGGAAGGTAACGCCCTGCTTGACGCATCATCCAAACTGGAGTGCGATCTACAGGTTCTTTTAGTAGGGCGCGCAAAAAACGATCATTTTGTAGTTCCGCCATAGGGAGTCCTTTCAGTCTAAGAGTTTAAAAATAACGAGTATTTTAACGGTTGATGAGGGCGATGTGTTATTAAATCTTACTAAGATACCCTCTTGAGCGTATTTGATGAGGGTTTGGCGTGTTTCCATTACCGATGTAGCGGATTTAAAAGGTCTATGGCAAAAGGTGAGTGGACTTTAACGTACATGGCGCGTTGGTATAAAAAACCAAACCCTCGTGCTTCAATGACTTTGCCTTCTAAAGCTTTAATGGCGTTATAGTCAAATTTATCCCAGTCTTCTTTGCGAATGCGAATCCCTGTCGTATCCATATTAAGAATATAATTATTGCCGGTTTTCATCACCTTTATAATTTTGCCACGATAGATATGATAACCAACGGTTTTACTATCAAGCTTTGAAGATTCCGCAATAGGATAATTTAGCTGTGGGTTGTCTTGCTGTAACGACCAAATCCCAATTTGGTTTTTGCGAGCTTTAGCTTCTGCCTGATAATAGCATTTTTGGTGGAGATTATTGGGTGGCGTGGATTTGGCAAGTGCATAACCGCTTTCAAGAACCAGTTTTTGTAAGTTAACAACCTGCTCGCCTTGTTTGACAAATAAGTGGGCATAAGGGCGGTTGAAGTTATCTAAGCGTGCAGCATCATATTCCACGCCGACTTCGGTGTTGTGGTTGGCTAATAAGCGGTTTAAGTTTTTTTGAGAGGCTTTTGCTAAGGGCTGGCCTTGGGTATTGAATTTCGTTTTGATTTCAATTTGAGGGGCTTCTACACCGATTAAACGGTATTTTTGATTTTGTATATTGACGATATCTCCCGATAACGCAAAGGACGCTTTGACCCAAACATCAATTTTTTGGGGCGCACAGTCGTCTGCTTGTGCTGTTGATGCACAGGTAGTGAGCAAGAGTCCTAGAAAAAGTTTAGGGTAGGCTGTCGGTATCCATTTCATAAAAGCATTGTAACGACTTTTGAATGGATTGGAAAACGAAAAAAGGCCTAAATAGGCCTTTTAACAGAATCGCACAAAGGGTTTTGTGAAATTGTTTATTTGCGTAACCCGTATTTTTGACGGAATTTTTCGACGCGTCCTTCGGTATCAACCAATGATTGTTTCCCGGTAAAGAAAGGGTGAGATGCACTGGAGACTTCGATACGAACGACAGGATATTCGTTGCCGTCTAAAGTAATGGTCTCGCCAGATGTTTTTTTAATGGTAGAACGTGTTAAAAAAGTTTCACCGGTTGAAATGTCCTGGAAAACGACGTCTTTATATTCTGGATGAATGCCTGCTTGCATGATGACGGTCCATTGTTTTAGTAGTTTCTAAGGGGATTCATGATTAAATGAACCAATAAATGTTGATTTGGTAATTTTTTGACCCTGTCAAACAAAAGAAAACTACAGTTGTTAAAAAAGAAAGCGAAATTATAGAGCTAAAAAAATAAATTGCAAGCGAAATCCTATCTAAATAAACGATTTTGCTTGAAAAATTATCGTTTCATCGCTGTAAATAACTCTTCATTGGTTTTGGTGACTTTGAGTTGGTCAATCAAGGTTTCAATGGCTTCTACTTCATTATTGAGGCCTTGAAGGAAACGACGCAAAATCCAAATGTTCTGAAGCTCATCCGGTGTTGTCAGTAATTCTTCCTTACGGGTTCCTGATTTTTCAATATTAATGGCCGGGAACACACGTCTTTCCGCAATCGAACGAGAAAGATGTAATTCCATATTACCGGTTCCCTTGAATTCTTCAAAAATGACTTCATCCATTTTTGAACCCGTATCAACCAAGGCGGTGGCGATAATCGTAAGAGAGCCACCTTCTTCAATATTTCGGGCAGCACCAAAAAAACGTTTTGGGCGGTGTAATGCATTGGCATCAACACCACCGGTTAAGATTTTACCGGATGAGGGAACCACGGTGTTGTAAGCTCGAGCAAGGCGGGTAATGGAATCCAGCAAAATGACCACGTCAGTTTTATGTTCAACAAGACGCTTGGCTTTTTCAATCACCATTTCTGCGACTTGTACGTGACGAGTGGCGGGTTCATCAAAGGTTGATGATATGACTTCGCCTTTAACCGTTCGTTGCATTTCAGTCACTTCTTCCGGACGTTCATCAATCAACAACACAATTAAGTAAGCGTCGGGATAGTTTTCTGCAATAGACTGCGCGACTTGTTGCAAAATAACGGTTTTACCGGATTTGGGTGGTGCAACAATTAAGCCACGTTGTCCCTTTCCAAAAGGGGCAGCAATATCAATGATTCGGGTGGTGATGTCTTCTGTGCTTCCATTGCCCAATTCCATTTTCAAGCGATCTTGCGCATGCAACGGCGTCAGGTTTTCAAAAGCGATTTTTTTGCGGGCAACATCCGGGTCTTCAAAGTTAATTTTCTCAACTTTCAATAATGCAAAATAACGCTCTCCTTCTTTCGGTGGGCGTATTTTCCCTTGAATGGTGTCGCCTTTACGCAGACCAAATCGTCTAATTTGACTGGGAGAAACATAGAGATCATCGGGGCCGGCAAGGTAAGAACCATCTCCTGCGCGTAAAAAGCCAAAGCCATCCGGAAGGATTTCCAGCACGCCTTCGCCATAAATATCTTCACCACTTTTTGCATGCGCTTTTAAAATGGCAAAGATAATGTCTTGTTTCTTTAATCGAGCTAGGTTATCTAGCCCTTTTTCAGCAGCTGTCTCTAACAGTGCGGCGGCTGACATTTTTTTTAGATCGTTTAAATTCATAGGGTTAACTTCTTTTGAAATAATATTATGGCTTGGAAAAAGAGTTGGATTTGAAGGCTAAAAGGAAAAGTTTGTTACTGCAGGTCTGGCTTATGCAGCGCTCATAACATGAGCGCTGATTTTGAAAAAGGCGTTTATAGGTTGTCATCCAAAAATGCAGTTAATTGCGATTTTGAAAGGGCTCCCACTTGTGTTGCATCAACTTCACCATTTTTGAAAAGTACCAAAGTTGGAATGCCTCTGACACCATATTTTGGTGGCGTAGCAGGGTTCTCGTCAATATTCAGCTTGGCGACTTTAACTTTGCCCGTATATTCACCGGCAACTTCGGCAAGGATGGGGGCAATCATTTTACAAGGACCGCACCATTCTGCCCAAAAATCGACTAAAACCGGGATGTCGGACTGTAATACTTCGCTGTCAAAACTTGCGTCAGAAGTCGCAATCATGTTATCGCTCATAAAGATGTCTCCTTAAAATATTATAATTTCCGGTACTGAAAACGAATCCCATAAATGGATACGATTATGCCTTAATAAACAGAGGGTGCCGGAATGAAGGTATGAATTCACCAACAGAAACCTAACAGAGTCGAAAAGACTATATTTATAGTAGGGTGAAGGTTAATTTTCTAATTTTGATAATTATTACATTCTCTCAAGAATGATTGCAAGAAAAAACTCAATTATTTTTGAGAGTTTTTAATTTAGTCAGCGAGACAGGGTTAAATCCCTTAGGATAAGCAGCAAACCGAAAAGGAACGACGAAGGCAATGGATATTTCTTACATATTAGAGGATTTAAATGATGCACAGCGTGATGCCGTCACATTAGAGAATCAGCATGGGCTGATTTTGGCTGGTGCAGGCAGTGGCAAAACGCGAGTGCTGGTGCATCGCATTGCTTGGATTATCGAGGTGATGCGGGTTTCAGCCTATCATATTTTAGCGGTGACTTTTACCAATAAAGCGGCCAAAGAAATGCGGGGTCGTGTTGACGCCTTGATTGGCAATCAATCACAGGGCATTACCTTGGGAACCTTCCATGGTATTGCATACCGTTTACTACGCGCGCATTACCAAGAAGTCGGCTTGCCGCAATCCTTTCAAATTTTGGATGCAGATGATCAAAAGCGGGTCATTAAACGACTTTTAAAGGCGCACGAATTGGATGAAGCGCAATGGCCTCATCGACAAGTTCAGGCCTTTATTAATAGTGAAAAAGAAGAGGGGCGACGCCCACATCATATTGATGCAGGGCATAATCCTTATGTTCAGCAAATGGTGGCCTTATATCAGGCTTATGAAACACAATGTCAAAGATCAGGCCTGGTCGATTTTGCTGAATTACTGTTGCGTGCGCACGAATTGTGGCTGAAAAACCCTCAAGTATTGGCGCACTATCAGGCTCGATTTAACTATATATTGGTGGATGAGTTTCAAGATACCAATAGCCTGCAATATGCTTGGTTAAGGGTTTTAGCGGGCGGGATCGGTAAGCTTTTTATTGTGGGGGATGATGACCAATCAATTTATGGCTGGCGCGGTGCAAAAATCGAAAATATCCGTCGCTTTTCAGAAGATTTTTGCGATGTTAAGACGGTTCGATTAGAGCAGAATTATCGCTCCACCGGCATGATTTTGGCGGCAGCGAATCATTTAATCGCACACAACCAAGATCGTATGGGTAAACATTTATGGAGTGCCGGAGATGCGGGTGATCCCATTCAATTGTATGAAGCCTTTAATGAAATAGATGAAGTGCGTTATGTCTGTAATCAGATTGAAGCTTGGTGTGAACAAGGGGGTAAACGTTCAGGTGTGGCGGTGCTGTATCGTTCCAATGCTCAATCTCGTAATATGGAGCAAGCGCTTATTCAAGCTCAAATTCCTTATCGAGTCTATGGTGGTTTGCGATTTTATGACCGAGCAGAAATTAAAGATGTACTGGCTTATTGTCGACTGCTGGTGAATCGAACCGATGATGCGGCTTTCGAGCGAGTTTACAATCACCCACCAAGAGGCATTGGCAATAAAACCATAGAGCAGATTCGTGCCATGGCAAGAGCCGAACAGGTATCACTTTGGCAGGCAGCGAAACAGTTGGTGGATGCCGGGCTGACTGCAAGAGCGAAAACCGCCGTGATGGGGTTTTTATCGCTAATAGAGGTCTTGGATGAACAAACCACAGACACCGCTTTATCAGACTTAATGATTCAGGTCATTGCGCGTTCCGGCTTGCAGTTGTATTTTGAAAAAGATACCTCTGAGCAAGGACAAAGCCGGTTAGAAAATATTGATGAACTGATCAATGCCGTTACCGGTTTTAAACCGATGGCAACAACGGAAGGTTTAGATGCGCAACCGGAAGCCATGGCGGCATTTGAGATGAATCAGTTTGATTCGCCTTTGGCTGAATTTTTAGCGCAGGCTGCATTAGAAGCCGGTGAGCAACAAGCCGATAAATGGGATGATTGTGTGCAGCTCATGACTCTCCATGCCGCTAAAGGGTTGGAATTTCCATTGGTGTTTATGATTGGTTTAGAGGAGGGGTTATTTCCTTCTCAGCAGTCTCAAGAAGATGCCTATCGTTTGGAAGAAGAAAGGCGTTTAGCTTATGTCGGCATTACCAGAGCAGAGCAAAAACTGGTGATTTGTTATGCGAATCGACGACGATTACATGGTTCGGAGTTTTACCCTATGCCATCGCGGTTTATTAAAGAATTGCCGAGCGATTGTGTGCAAGTGGTCAGGTTGACTGGCTCCGTCCAGGCCTATGGTCAAGCCGGTTATCATTCATCCTCTCGCCAACCTAGCCAAGTAAATGAAACGGGGTTCGGGGTGGGTGAAAATGTCTTTCATCAAAAGTTTGGACAGGGCATGGTGATGGCAACCGAAGGTGCGGGAGAGCATGCCCGTGTTCAGGTCAATTTTAAACACGCCGGTACAAAATGGCTGGTGACGGCTTTTGCTAAATTGGAAAAGTGTTGATGTTGGACAGGTTTTATCGGTGACTAAAAGGACAGGAAAGATGAACACTACTACTCAGTCTTCTGTGGCGCGGCCTTGGTTTTCTTTAGAAAATCATCAGCCGATCGCTGCATGGCAGTCAAAGACAGCCGTGGTGGTGGGTGGGGGGTTGGCCGGAGCCACCGTTGCCTATCGATTGGCGCAAATGGGCTGGAAGGTGACGGTGCTGGAAATGCAAGGGGCGGTATCTCAACAAGCGTCAGGCAATTTGGCGGGAGCCATTCATCCTTTAGTGACTGCCGATTGGAATTTACGGAGCCAATTTTATGCTAAAGGCTTAGAGTCGACGTTACGTTGGCTACAACCTTGGTGGAAAAACGGTAATATTCGAGGCGCGCAAAATGGGTTAATGCAATTGGCGATGTCAGCAACGATGGTGAAACGATTACAAGCCGGCTTAGAGGTGATGCCTGAAAACTTCGCCATTTGGCAAACGCCCCAACAGGCAAGTGAGCAAATGGGCACCTTGACAAAATATGGCGGGCTTTATTTCCCGCAAGGCGGTTGGGTGCAGCCAAAATCGGTGGTCGAAAATTGTTTAAGTCATGATTATATTGACGTCAAACTGCACCAAACGGTTGAGGATGTTCAGCTTTTAAACATGGGTGCTAACCCAAAAAATGACCAGGCCTGGCGGGTTTTGACGGCAACCAGTCATTATGATGCATCGGTGGTGGTGGTGGCTACGGGGGCACTAGATGCACGACTGAATGCCAAGCTGCAACTGCCGGTTCGGCCGGTCAAAGGTCAGGTTTCGCATTTTGGGGAATCCGAAATCAACAGCGCATTAAAAACCACGGTAACGCATGAAGGTTACAGTGTGTGCGGGGATTTTGGTCAAGCAAGTCAAGTGGTTGCCATCAGTGGCGCGACTTTTGAAGCACCCAATATGACCAACCATTTATCCTTTGCTTCGCAGCAGCATAATAAAACATTGGCGACAAAAGCCTTACCAAACTGGCTTCAATCAGGTGATTCAGAATGCTTGGCCGGTAACGTTGGGTTTCGACCGACAACGCCAGACCATTTGCCGATTTTTGGTGAAGTGCCGGACTGGGGTTGGATGGCAGCATCCTATTTACAAAAGAATCCATCTCATGCGGAACATTTTTATCCAAAACAACGTTACCAGCAAGGTTTGTATGTGTCGAATGGTCATGGCGCAAGGGGCTTGATGTCGGCTTTTTTGGCGGCAGATGACATTGTGAATAGTTTGACAGGAGGCGCATCGTTATTGCCTGAAACGTTACGCCATGCCGTTCATCCGGCAAGGTTTGCCATTCGTCAATGGCGTAAGGGTCTGCCTCAGAAAAATCATCATGACCAATAGCGGGCAAAACTTCTATCGTCGAGAATGGATTCTTCTCATTTTATGATGTTATTTATAATAAAATACAAATCAATTCATTGTTATGGGGCGTTTGTATGAATAGACGACACTGGCAGCAGCAATTTATAAGGGGGCGTGAATGAAAACCATATTGATTTTAGCATTGGGTGTCGCTATGACGGGATGTGCTTCCCTATCTTCTTTTTTTTCCTTTGGAAAGCAACAACAGCAGGTTGCTGAGGTAAAAAAAATTGAATTGCCGGCGATGATTTATGTCGAAGCCAAGCTGAAGGCCTTGCCGGAAGCCACCGACACCAAAGAAAAAGCGGTCGCCTTAGCCAGGAAACGATTGAATCAACAGGTTTTTCAGAATTATCGAAATATCGATCTTGTTAAAAGGAGTGAAGGCGCAACTGCATTTGAGTTGGCGTTAACAAAAGCCATTTATGCGGAGATACCGAAGCCCAGTTTGGCACAAGTCATCGAAGAAAAGCCTGTACAAAATCCAGAGACGGGTGAGGTGACTGCGGTCGTTAAGGTGACCAGAGCCGAGGTCATCAAGTCACAAATGAGTCGTTTATATTTGTTGGACGGGAAATTGCGACAGCATTTGCATGTCACCGGTAAAGGGTCAAAGCTGACTCAGCTCATTGCATTGTTACCCGCCGCTCCTGTTTTAATGGAAAGACGTTTGTTGATAGCGGATTTGGAAGCCATGAGTGGTGAAACGTTGGCTTTACCGAATGAGAATTTAGCTAAGCTGATGGAAAATCAGATTGAACGATTGATTGATCAGTTGGTGATTAGTTTGGATGCCATGACCCCGGAGTCGGCCGCTTTTGAGTCGGGTTTAAAGAAAGCGTTAGCGGAAAAAGGGTTTAATATGTCGGCAAGAAAGCCGGATTTAACCTTTAAGTATTTTATTGAACTCGAAGGTAAAGAGGTGATTGGCGATATTGAAATGCTTAATGATGCCAGTAAAACCTACGGAACTGTCTCAGGGCAGTATCAGCAGCAAGCAATGGAATCCCTGGCAAAAGCATCCATGGATGAGTTGGTGCGATCGATGATTGGCTCAATGAAAGCCATCATAAAAGCGCGACACCAAGAAGGTATTCGTAAAAAAGATTTCGGAAAAACTTGAAAAACAGAGAAGATAAAAAAATGAATAAACTACTGCTGTTAATTGTATTGATTGGATTAGGGGCTTTAACCCTTATGTTCGACTGGTTTGGCAGTCGAGACTGGTTAGAAGAAAAGACCGGCCAAGCCCAGTCGGTTTTGGATCAGGTTCAACAGACAGGCGACGAACTTAAAGACTCTATAAAAACACTCAAAAATCTTAAAGAAGGGAATGAATAATATGATAAACAAGGGACTAAAGAGGTTGTCGCAGCTATTCGCTATAGGCTTTGCAAGCAGTTTGCTTCCTGCCTATGCGATTGACGGCCATGCAGGCTTGGATTTATCGCTCGCAAATAATGTGGGTAAGTTCGGTCTTTATTCTTTGCGGGAAACGCCAACCGAAATTACCAATCTGAGCACCAATTTGCTGTTTACCAGTAACGATGATCGTATGATCGATGTGATGGGTGTCTTAACTCGAAAAGGGATGCTGTCTAATAATAATTTAGAGCTAGGGCTAAAAGCAAAGCTATATTACTTAGATCAAAACTCAACAGGCCGTAATTCTTATGGATTGATGCTGGGCGGCATTGCGCGTTATTGGTTGCCCACCAGTGTGCCGACGGCTATTTCCGCAGATTATCTTTATTCTCCAAATATTGTCACGGCAGGGGATGGGCAATCGACGACGGAATATGGATTTAGAGCAGAGTTGAGGATTTTGCCCAGTGCGATTGCCTATGTTGGCTATCGAAAAATCCTAGCTGATTTTGGTTTGCCGGGTAGTTATAAAGTCGATGGCAATCCGCATGTTGGGGTGACGATTTCTTTTGATGGCTATTGATATAGGCACTTTGGTTTTAAAGTCTTAACCCTCAAATCCTGGAATTTTGTCGTGATCCACTTCATCGATTTGTTCGGGTTTTAAATGCGCTTTGGCATAGTCCAGATAGACTTTTTCACGGATAAAGAGGTTAAAGAGCTCGCCATTGATATGCCCCTCTTTTTTCATAAAGCCTAAAATTCTCAAGCTTTCCGATAGGGTTTTGGCTTTTTTGTAAGGACGGTCACCTGCCGAAAGCGCTTCAAAAATATCCGCAATGCCCATTATGCGCGCGGGAATAGACAGTTGCGATTCCGTCAAGTGGTTTGGGTAGCCTTGGCCATCCATGCGTTCATGGTGGCCGCCGGCAATTTCTGCAACATGACGAAGTTCTTTTGGGAAGGGTAAAATGCTGAGCATATCGATAGATATGGCGGCATGATCTTGCATGATTTCTCGTTCTTCATCGTTTAGGGTGCCGCGTTCAATTTTGAGATTAGTGGCCTCTTCCAAGCTTAAGAAAGGAACCACCTCCCCTTCTAGGGTTTGAATGGTTTGCTGCTCCCAGCGCTCGACAAATTCAAGGTCTTTAGGGGCTAAGAATTCGCCACCGGAATTAATGTGATTCAAATGCTGGTATTGTTTTAAATAATGTGCCTGAGTTGCCTGAATTTCTGTTTTTGGAATGCCGTATTTTTCAGCAAGGTCTTGAAAGGCTTTGACATTAAATCGCGTTTTGATTTCTTCAATTCGATCAAATATGGTTTCTAATTTGGTGGATTTATCCATGATATATTCAGGCGTTGCCAACTTACCACAATCATGGAGCCATGCGGCGGTTTTGATTTCAAATAACTGCGCCTCATTTAATGAGAAGTCTTTAAAATCGGGGTGTTGAGAGCGGTTAGCGGCTTGTGCCAATAGCATGGTCAAAATCGGAACACGCTTACAATGTGAACCCGTATAAGGCGATTTTTTATCGATGGCATCGGCGACCAGTTGGCTGAAGGCTTCAAACAGTTGTTTATGTTCATTAATAAGTTGCCGGTTTGTTAAAGCCACCGACGCTTGTGAAGCAAGTGAACTGGCCAAGCTTTTCGATTCTTCAGAAAAAGCGATGGTTTGACCATTATCATCTTTGGCATTGATCAGCTGGAGCACGCCAATTGTGTCATTGTCAAAATTTTTCAACGGAATGGTGAGCATTGACTGGGTGCGGTAATGCATGGCCTGGTCAAAATTCAGAGCGCCTTTAAAGTCAAAGTTTTCATCTGTATAGATATCTTCAATGTTCACCGTTTGCTGCTTAATGGCAACATAACTGGCAACGGTAGACAGGTTGTCAGTATTATCGGTATTTCTCAATAGAATGGGGTCAAGTGTAACGGGTTGAGGGTGGGTGCCCCCTAATTGAATATTGAGACTGGTGTTTTGCAGAACATCAAAGTGCAATTCATTATGGTTGGCCAGCCGATACAACGTGCCGCCGTCTGCCTCTGTTAACAGTTGCGCACTGGTTAAAATTTGTTCCATCAGTTTAGCGGTGTCGCTTTGTGCAGATAGCGCGATACCGACTTGATTCAGTTGGTCAATTTTCTTGAAAAGGGATGCACTCATTGCTGGATCTGGCCTTAAAAATGAACTCTAGTTTGACATATTTTGTTTATACTGTAAATTATTACGAATTTTATTATCAATTTTTTGCGGGGCTGAAAAGGTTAGAACGTTATGGAGCTAAGGGTTTTAGGGTGTAGCGGCGGCATTGCATCTGGGCAAGCCACAACCGCATTTTTGGTAGACAAGACGCTCCTAGTGGATGCTGGAACCGGGGTGGGGAATTTATTGCCCCAAGAAATGTCAAAAATTGATTCGATTTTATTAACGCACAGTCATTTGGATCACATTTCACATTTACCTTTTTTGTTGAATACGTTGATTGGTACGGGTCATCCAACCATTCAAGTTTATGCGTTAAAAGAAACGCTTGAAGCCTTGCAAGATCATATTTTTAACAATATTATCTGGCCAGACTTTACGCAACTGCCTTCTATTGCAACGCCTTCCGTTAAGCTGAATGCCATTGAGGTTGGGCAAACCATTAGCATTGGTGATAAACAGGTGGTGGTTTTGCCTGCATTTCATTCTGTTCCCTCGGTGGGGTATTGGGTTGGGAATGATCAAGCGGCTTTTGCTTTTAGTGGAGACTGTTCTGAAAATGATGTTTTTTGGGAGACGCTGAATAATTTACCCCCTGTCGATATGTTGATTGTTGATAATCAATATACCGATGAAGAAAAAGCCATTAGTGCTCTGGCAAAACATTATTATCCTGTCTCCTTGGCAAAAGACTTGCAAAAACTGACTTATCAGCCACCTGTTTATATCTCACACCTCCCCACAGTGAATGCCGATGCGGTTATTACGGAAATTTATTGTGATCTAGCGCCTTGGTCGCCGAAGTTATTGAAGACTGGCGCGCGATACCAATTAAGTGCAAAAGATAATCTGTCTGATGCTCAGATGTCAGCTGAATCGTAAGGGGATGTTGGTAAGATGACGCCGAAAATTGGCTTGATTATTATTGGTGATGAAGTGCTCTCCGGAAAGCGACAAGACAAGCATTTGCATCAGGCAAATCAGCTTTTAAAGCCGAGAGGTTTGGCATTGAGCTGGGTCAAAATTGTCGGCGACGAGCCTGGGTTTTTAACAGAGGTGTTGGCCGACAGTTTTCGCAGTGGCGATTGGGTGTTTTGTTTTGGTGGTATTGGGGCAACACCGGATGATCGAACACGTCAGGCAGCAGCGAAAGCCTTAGGCGTTCCGATTGCGCGTCATCCGGATGCGGTGAAAGAAATTGAAGAGCAATTTGGTGAGGCGGCTTATCCGCAACGGATTCATATGGCTGAATACCCGCAAGGCGCAGCCATCATTCCGAATAGCTATAATCGGGTGCCTGGCTTTAGTATTGGCAACCACCATTTTATGCCCGGATTTCCAATGATGGCCAAACCGATGATGGAGTGGGTGCTCAATCACTATTATGCACAATTCAATTCAACCCCTACTGTTGAGAAAACCATTCGATTAATCAATGGTCAAGAGTCTGAATGGGTGGCGTTTATGGAAGATTTTGAGCAGAAATTCCCACAGTTGCGTTTATTTAGTTTACCCAGCATTGCGGATAATGGCGACAGAACCATTGAGATGGGGGTAGAAGGCCAACCAAAAGAGGCCGCCAAAGGCTTAGACGCACTCATTCAAGAAGCAGAAAGTCGTCAGCACCTTTATGAGATTTTATAAAGGGTTTTCGTGGACATCATAAAACAGGATGTTGTGATTATTGGTGCCGGTGCGGCAGGATTAATGTGCGCTGCTACGGCCGGCTATCGGGGACGCTCTGTGTTGGTTTTGGATCATGCGCCCAAAGCGGCCGCTAAAATTCGTATATCCGGTGGTGGAAAATGTAATTTCACCAATCAAACGGTTACCTCTGAAGATTATCTTTGTCACAACCCTCATTTTGTTAAAAGTGCGCTAGCCCGTTACCAACCAGAGGATTTTATTGAACTGGTTGAGCGTCATGGTGTGGATTATGAAGTCCGTGATGCGGGCAAATATTTCTGTGCAAATCGAGCGGGCGATTTAATACACTTGTTATTGACCGAATGTGACTGGGCGGGCGTACAGCTTCAGCTTAAAGAAAATATTGTTCAGGTGGTTGATCTAAAAGCACAGTCCCCTTCATCGAACGAGGCCTATCAAGTCGATACCCAAACACAGCAAATACAGTGTCAGTCACTGGTTATTGCCACCGGAGGGCTTTCGTTTTCAAAATTAAAAGCCAGTGGTTTCGGTTATGATATTGCCAAGCAATTTGGCATGCCTGTCTTGCCAAAACGCCCAGGCCTGGTTCCATTGGTGATGGCGGACAAGTTGCTGGTTTTTTGCCAAAAATTATCAGGGCTTTCTCTTGAAGTGAGCATCACGGTGCAAATGGATACGGGCACTGTTAGCGTGAATGAAGCCATGTTATTTACCCATTTTGGATTCAGTGGGCCTGCGGTGTTAAAAATATCCAATTACTGGCAAGCGGGCAGCGCTTTGGAGATTAATCTGCTTCCTCAATTAAATCTATTGGCGGAATTGCAAAATTTGAAAGCGCGCAATGGCAACTTAAAAACCTGGCTGAATCAGTTTTGGCCGAAAAAATTTACCCAGGCCTGGGCAGAATTCCACACTTTACCCGAAAAATTGGCCGAAACGGCCAATGAACAGTTGGCGATCCTTGCCGAACAGATATCACGCTGGCAAATCTATCCTGCCAAAACAGCCGGCTATGACAAAGCTGAAGTCACGCTGGGCGGCGTGGATACGTCTGCGATTTCTTCCAAAACCATGGAAAGCCTGAAACAGCCTAATTTATATTTTATCGGTGAAGTCCTGGATGTGACGGGGCAATTAGGCGGCTATAATTTTCACTGGGCTTGGGCATCCGCTGTTGCAGCCGGGCAGGTCATTTAGTTTTTTAAATTTGAAGGAAAATCCGTTTATGAATTTATTGGCATTAGATCCCAATACCCGAGCACCTTTTTCAAAAACAGTGCAAACCCTGATTCAAAAACATCGGCTGGATCCTAATGAAATTTTTATGAATGTGCTTGAAAGTCAAGAAGCCGTCGAGATGAATTATTGGATGATGAAGGTGTTGATTCAAGAGCATTTTGTTTCCCCGCAACAAGCAGTGGCGAAGGATGCCGCCGGTGAACCCGTCAAGCCACTGCAAGCCGCCTGTTTACTGGGGAATGTTGGCGCAGTGGCTGCACTGTTGGAGTCCCGTGCCTTTCAAGGCGATGTGTGTGATCGAGAATATCAATTGGCGGCTAGAATCGCCTCTAAGCAGGAAGATCAAGGGCTGTTAGGCGTGATGATGAAATACGCTCAAGAAGTCGGTGGTTTGGAAATCTTTATGCGGGAGTTGCAGTCGGCAACGCTACAATAGCAAATAAATTGCGAAAGCAGTTGATAGCTAAAAACTATCGTATCGTTAGTTACAATTAAATTTACTTATTGAACAGTCACTGTAAAATAGAACACGAATCAAACACCTTACTATTTTTGGCAGATCACTCTGCCCTATTCAATCAGGAGATCAATATGGAAAATAAACAAGGTCAAAAAGTTCCGAGTGTTGTTTGGCCAACGCGTCAAAACAGTGAATGGGTCAATGTCAAAAGCGATGACATCTTTAAAGGACGCACGGTTGTGGCCTTTTCATTGCCTGGCGCTTTTACGCCTACCTGTTCATCCAGTCACCTACCACGATACAATGAATTAGCCCCCGTTTTCTTTGAAAATGGGGTAGATGAAATTGTTTGTCTATCCGTGAATGATACCTTTGTGATGAATGAATGGGCGAAGGATCAAGAATCTACTAATGTGACTTTGATTCCGGATGGCAATGGTGAGTTTACCGAAGGCATGGGAATGTTGGTTGATAAAGCCGATTTAGGGTTTGGAAAGCGTTCATGGCGTTATTCGATGTTGGTTAAAGATGGTGTGGTCGAAAAAATGTTTATCGAGCCGAATGTGCCGGGTGACCCATTTGAAGTGTCGGATGCCGATACTATGTTGAACTATATCAATCCGAATGCAAAACCTAAGAAAGTCGCGACCATCTTCACCAAGCCAGGGTGCCCATTCTGTGCAAAAGCCAAAGCGGCGCTGGAAGATGCCGGCATTGAGTATGAAGAAATTACCATTTCTCATTCCGGTGTCACGTCACGGACGCTAAGAGCGGTCGCCAATGCCGATACGGTGCCACAAGTCTTTATTGAAGGGAAATTGATTGGTGGCTCAGACGAATTAGCAGCGTATTTAGGGTAATTGATTTCGCTATCTATATCGTCAGTCGTACTTAAAACCGCCAGGCCTGGCGGTTTTTTTGTTATGGTAATAACCAATTTGATGGGAGAAAATAGATGCAATACGATTATGATTTGATTGCAATTGGAGCGGGTAGTGGCGGGTTATCCGTTGTTGAGCGTGCCGTAGAATATGGTAAAAAGTGTGCCGTGATTGAAGCCAATAAACTGGGCGGGACTTGTGTGAATGTGGGCTGTGTTCCCAAAAAAGTCATGTGGTTTGGCGCACATATTGCGGAAGCCTTGCGTGATGCACCGGACTTTGGGTTCCACGTGGAACGCAAAGGGTTTGATTGGGCAGAACTGGTCAAACGTCGAGAAGAATACATTGGCAATATCAATAACTGGTACCGCGGCTACATAAAAGAGCTGGGCATTGACTTGCTCCAAGGCTGGGGCAGTTTTGTGGATGAACATACCCTTTGCGTTGATGGAAAGTTGCTCACGGCAGAAACGATTGTAATTGCACCCGGCGGGCAACCTCTGATTCCGAATGAAACCGAAAACGCCGAGTTGGGGATAACTTCTGATGGCTTTTTTGCGCTTACCGAACAACCCAAAAAGGTGGCGGTGATTGGCAGTGGTTATATTGCTGTAGAAATTGCCGGTGTTTTGCAGGCATTGGGTACTGAAACCACCGTCATTAGTCGTAAAGACTTAGTATTGCGTGGCTTTGATGATTTGATTCGACAAACCTTAACCGATGCGATGATCGAAAGCGGAATCACTAAGCAATATCACTTTAAAGTCAAAAAACTGAGCCGCGTCGAAGACGGCACTCTTTGTATTGAGTCTGAAGATCACCAATATTTAAAGGGATTTGATGAAGTGATTTGGGCAGTTGGTCGAGAAACCCTCACCGAACCTCTCGCACTCGAAAAAATTGGCCTTCAGCCGAATGGTAAAGGGTTTATAGAAGTGAATGCGTATCACCAAACCCAAGTTCCAAATATTTATGCATTAGGAGATGTCACCGGGCAAGCCCAATTGACCCCCGTTGCCATTCGCGCGGGACGGTATTTGGCAGAAAGACTATATAATAATCAACCTGAGTTAAAAATGGATTTAAGCAAAGTGCCGACGGTGGTGTTTTCACATCCACCGATTGGGGTGATGGGGTTGGCTGAACACCAAGCCTGTCAACAATATGGTCGTAATGCAGTCAAAGTTTATCAAACTGACTTCACTCCGATGCGTTATGCGTTTACCCAACATCAAATTAAAACAGCGTTAAAATTAGTTTGTGTGGGGGAAGAACAAAAAATTGTTGGTATTCATATTATCGGAGACGGTGCCGATGAAATGTTACAAGGATTTGCGGTTGCCGTTCAAATGGGGGCAACCAAGGTAGACTTTGATGCGACCATCGCCATTCATCCCACGTCTTCAGAAGAATTGGTGACGATGCGACCGATGATTTTAAAATAATCGTGGGCGAAGGGCTGATGGCATTTTTGGGTGGCAATATTTATCCATGACTCCGCTTCGTTAAGGTACGGATAAGGTGTTCGGTGTTATGATATTCGAATTATTCAGTGTTAATAACAAAACGTTAAGCAGGTTGCTTAGCAAAAAACGCATAGCAATAAGGTCACTTCATGCCCGGTACCCATTACGATAGCGATCATTTTTTTATTGAGTTATTACCCTTTCAATATAAAAGGGTCGCTTTTCGTATTTTGCGCCAAGCGCCTCTGCAAATTCTATTACGCGATCTGAACGCCGGTTATTCCGAACACTTTAATATTTTCCCCGACCCGAATGCATTGAATACAAAGTTGGTAGAAAGAACGATCAGTGCGTGTATCGTCGCCAAAATTACCTCCTTTTCAAAAGAAAGTTATGTATCTCAAGTGCAGTTTCGGTTTGTTGAAGAGGCATTATTTAAAGCCTTTTATCATTTATTAGAGTTTGACGGCTTACCCCGTAAGGCGGTCATGGAACTTCTGGCTCAGGAAGCGCCAAAAACCTATCACTGGCTAACCAAGAGCAAGCATGATAATGGTAAGTATTCATTAGCCATCCGTAGCCGTCGAGAAAATACCCGACGCTATTTTCGCTACCAAGCCAAAATGAAATATCATTTTATTCGTATGGGCAGTCACGAAACCAACAAAGTGATTCAGGGCAACATTTTTTCAACCGGCATTCAGCATTTCTCTAAGATTGTCAACAATAAGCTTGATCGCTTAGTGATGGAATACTTGCAAAACATTAAAGCTGCACTGCAAGAACGTTTTCCTGAAGCCTATGATTTGTTTATCGATGTATTGGACAAGCTGGAATATTTACGTGAAGTGATTAACGGCGTGTCGGTCGGCCAGGTTGATATTGCCAATGCCAAACGCTTTTTGGCCGAAAACCTTGAACATCATTTGGATTATGCTTCGTTGGCACAAAATGCACGAACCGAATCAATCCTGCGCGATTTTGAAGAAAAATTAAATCAAATTAACCGCCATACCCTTGAGTTAGTTGAAAAATCTACGCCCCATAGCTTGTATGAAGGACCGGTCTTAAAAAAACTCAAAATTGATCAGGATATTCGCGGTTATGTTGATAAAAACAAAGTCTCGCCATCTAATTTACTGACCGCTTTCGTCCATTTATATCACTATATTTTGCTGCTTGAAAAGATTTATAACAGTATCTCCAGTAGCAACTATATTATTATTTTCCCTGAATACTGGGTTGACCGTTATCATGATCTGTCACCGGGGGGATTCGCTTTTTACACAGAGTTTTTGGTAGATATCAATGATATTCTAGAAATCTTTATGCAAGTCAATGTGTCTGCCGATCCTAAAGTGGAAAAATTGGAGATTATTCAGCAACGAGTGAAGGTGGTGCGTATTGAAGAAAAACCGAACCTGGAGTGTTATTTAATCGCTTGCCACTTCCTAATGGCCGATGATGAAACCCGAATGACCATCAATAATGCCCTTCAGGGGCAAGAAATTGTGGATGCGTTTAATGCAGCGGACTTACTGGATGGAGCGGGCGAGTTTTAAGCCGACAGATTACGATAAATGAAGCAGTGGTTCTCTTCGAGATTTTAGCTTGTCACGGTAGGGGAGTTGAAGCCGGTCACTTTGAGCAAGCCATTGATGCATTTGTTGTTTGGCCTGTTTTACCGCTAAATCCAGCGAGTCGCCTTTGGCTAACAGGCAAGCAATGGCAGATGAGAAGCTGCATCCCGTGCCATGGGTATGTTGAGTGACAATACGTGGGCTGGAAAAACGGATGGCTTCAGCATTTGCTTGAAGCAGTGTATCCGTTACTTGATCCTGACTCTGTGCATGACCGCCTTTCACGACCACCGCTTGAACGCCCAGTTTAAAAAAGGCTTCACCAATCGTCGGCATTTCATCGGCAGCGCCCTGATAGCCCTTATCGATTTTTTTGCCGAGCAGATAATTAACCTCTGGCAGATTGGGGGTGATGACGGTGGCCAAGGATAAAAGACGCTGTTTAAGCGTTTCGATGGCATCTTCTGCTAAAAGTGGATGACCACTGGAGCTGATAATGGGGGTATCTAATACAATATTGGAGAGTTGATAATCCTCAATAATCTCTGCAACCACCTCAATTAGTTCAGCATTGGCAAGCATGCCAATTTTAACCGCATCCACCTTCATATCGTCTAATAACGTGGTTAATTGTGCGCGTAACATCGTTGCCGACGTGGCTTGACTAGTCACGACGCCTTGGCTATTTTGCGCGGTCAAAGCGGTGATGCAGGTCAGCGCATAGCCGCCAAGCGCGTGAATACTCTTCAAGTCGGCTTGAATGCCTGCGCCGCCATAGGGATCGGCGCCGGCAATGGTTAAAACAGTGGGGGTCGAGTTAGTCATTTGCGAGTGTTCTCTGTTGGTAGGCGGCGTTGAAGATTTGGATCAGGGTTTGTAGGGATTGCGGTTGGCTCATGTCGTTCAGGTGCAATCCATTAATCATGGCGATGCCATTGGCACCTGCTTGAACCGTTTCGGCAAGATGCTGTTGTTGAATGCCGCCAATTGCCACTACCGGGCGTTCGAGATTTTGTGCCCATTGGCGTAAATTCGCTAGGCCAACAGGAGGGTGGGTTAGGTGTTTGCTACGGGTCTCAAAAATAGGGCCGACGGCGATATAAGACGGTTGTATGGCTAAAGCGCGGTGTAATTCTGACGGGTTATGGCTACTGATGCCAAGTCGTATGCCGGCATCAGATAAAGCGCTTAAATCGGCGACGGCCAAATCTTCTTGTCCCAAATGCACGCCATAACTGTTGATTTTTAAGGCAATTTGCCAATAATCATTGATAAACAATCGAGCTTGATAGGTTTTGGCGATGGCATTCGCATCGGCAAGTTCTTTCTCCAATGCCTTTCCCGTTAAATCCTTAATGCGAATTTGTGCGGTGGTCATGCCCGCTTCAAACAGCGGACGGAGTTTGTCGGCACGGTCTACCAAGGGGTAAATTCCCAAGGGTCTTTCCGGTGTTTGGCAAGCTAAAAAACCACCAGGCCTGGTCATTTTTGATGCCAAAATGGGGTGCCAATGACCGGTGTTGAGGGCGCTGCCAAGTCTCTTTCCGGCATGGTGCCGGCTTGATAGCCATAAATGCCCGCTTTTACAGCGGATTGGAAGGCCTTTGCCATCGCAATCGGCTTGGGTGACAAAGCAACGGCCGAATTAAGCAATACACCATCATAGCCCATTTCTAATGCTTGCACAGCATGAGAGGGCTTGCCAATGCCTGCATCAACGATGAGGGTTAATTCGGGAAAGCGCATCCGTATCGCTTTTAAATTGTAAGGATTCATGAGTCCTTTTCCCGACCCAATCGGCGATCCCCACGGCATTAAAATTCGACAACCGGCATCCACTAATCGCTGGGCGAGCACCAAATCATCTGTCGTGTATGGGAAAACCTCAAACCCATCTTTGACCAATACTTCAGTGGCTTTTACCAATTCAAACGGATCTGGCTGTAAATTATATTGGTCGCCAATCACTTCGAGCTTAATCCAATGGGTTTCAAATACTTCACGCGCCATGTGTGCGGTGGTAATGGCCTCTTTGGCGGAATGACAGCCGGCGGTATTCGGCAAGATATGGCAATCTAAAGCCTTAATCATGTCCCAGAAAGTTTTGCCGGCTTGATCTCCGGCAGATTGTCGGCGTAAAGAGACGGTCACAATTTCAGCGCCAGAAGCTTCAATCGCGCTTTGCATCGCTTGCGGAGACGGATAAAGCGCCGAGCCGATCAGTAAACGGCTGTTTAGACGCTTGCCACCGATATCCCATTGCATTGGATTAGATAATTCTGAGAACGAATTCATTTAACCTCCTTGCATGGGGGCGACGATTTCAAGGGTGTCGTCAGCTTGAATGAGGGTGGTCGCATATTGACTGCGAGGCACAAATGTCTCGTTAATCGCAATGGCAAAATTTTGTTGCTGATAACCCAACCGGGTTAATAACGCTGATACCGATAAACCGCGGGGAAGCGTGGTCATTTCATTGTTGATGCGCACAGAAATCGCTGTCATATCGCTTTCCTCTTTAAATTAGATTCGCTCTTAGAAAGGCTAAAAATGGATAGCTCGCTTAACGCCTGTTCAACCACAGCGGGCGCTAATAAATAGCCGTGTCGATAGAGTCCGTTAATCCGCGTTGTATGAGCGCCATGTTCAATGCGGGGCAAATTGTCTTTAAATGCAGGACGGCACTGGGTGAGCATTTTAACAATGCGTGCTTCGCCAAACCCGGAATGGACACTGTAAACGGCTGAAAGCAACTCCAAACTAGAGCGGACTGACATGTCGCTTAAATCTTCGCTTTCAATTTCGGTTGCACCCACCACATAACGATGATTGGGTCGCGGCACAATATAAATGCGGTAGCGCGGATGCATCAGGCGCACGGGACGACTTAAGGTGACATCCGGCGCATCCAGCCAAAAGACTTCGCCTCTGACGCCGCGCAAATCAGGCATTTGGGCTTTGGCACCCAATCCCCGACTGTCAAACACCCAATCAAATGCCAACCTGTTGTCAAGGGTTTGGATATGGCCACTGGCCACTTCCGTAACCGTTTGATACGGTTTCCATTCTACATCAGGGTGGTTTTGTAGAAAATGCGTGCTGACGTCCATAAACTGTTGCGCATTGACCTGGGCTTCAAGGGGCAAAAAGAAACCCTGGGTTAGATGGGTTAATTCCGGCTCTAAAGCCTGAATCTGCATCTGATTGAGTGGTTGAATCTCTGAGGCCGCAGCCACTTTGCTTTTGAGCTGGTGGATAAAATGGCTGAGTTCGGGCATATCGGCGGTGTGTGCGGTAATCAAACTGCCCTGATATTGAAAGGCTTCAGACAGATTGAGTTGCGCCAACAGAGTCGGCCAAAGTTGAATCGAACGCAATCCCATGTCGAAAATCGCCGATTCAGCGGTTTCCAATTCAGCAAAGGGTGCCAACATCCCAGCCGCCACTTGCCCTGCGGCATTTTCGGCTTTAGGGGAGTCTTTTTCAAACAGGGTTACGGAATGGCCGAGTTTGAGCAAATTTAAAGCGAGCACTCGCCCGACCAACCCCGCCCCTGCAATACCAATGGTTAATTGAGTCATGATAGTCTCCTAATGTCGCGGCAAGACCGCAAGCTGATCGCAAAGTTGGTTAAGAGCCGGTTTGGGTGATGTCTTCGATATTGACATAAACTTCGCTCCCTTGATTGCGAAAGGTTTCAGACATTTCAGCCATGCCTTTTTCCACCGCGTCATTGGTGGTCAAACCTTGTCGGTCAGCATAGTCACGCACTTCCTGAGAGATTTTCATTGAGCAAAACTTGGGGCCGCACATTGAACAAAAATGTGCGACTTTTGCTGAATCTCTGGGGAGCGTTTCGTCATGGAAAGCGCGTGCTTTTTCAGGGTCGAGTCCAAGGTTAAATTGGTCTTCCCAGCGGAATTCAAATCGCGCTTGGCTCAAGGCATCATCTCGTGAGCGTGCGCCGGGATGTCCCTTGGCAATATCAGCGGCATGCGCTGCCAGTTTGTAAGTAATCAAGCCTTCCTTCACATCGTCTCGATTGGGCAAGCCCAAATGTTCTTTAGGGGTGACATAGCACAACATCGCCGTGCCAAACCAACCTATCATCGCCGCCCCTATTCCTGAGGTAATATGGTCATAACCTGGTGCAATATCGGTTGTCAACGGACCCAGGGTATAAAAAGGCGCTTCATGACAATATTCTAATTGCTTATCCATGTTTTCTTTAATCATGTGCATCGGAACGTGGCCCGGGCCTTCAATAATCACCTGAACATCATGTTTCCAGGCAATTTGGGTCAGCTCTCCTAGTGTTTTGAGTTCAGAAATCTGCGCTTCATCATTAGCATCTGCCACCGATCCGGGGCGCAAACCATCCCCTAATGAAAAGGAAACATCATATTGTTTGAGGAGCTCGCAAATGTCTTCAAAGTGGGTGTATAAAAAGTTTTCCTGATGGTGGGCAATACACCATTTCGCCATAATCGAACCGCCGCGCGAAACAATCCCCGTGACCCGTTTCGCCGTCATCGGCACATAGCGCAATAACACGCCGGCATGAATGGTGAAATAGTCCACGCCTTGTTCCGCTTGTTCAATCAAGGTGTCGCGGAAAACTTCCCAAGTCAGATCTTCAGCGACGCCGTTCACTTTTTCAAGTGCTTGATAAATCGGCACGGTGCCAATCGGTACAGGAGAATTTCGTAAAATCCAATCACGGGTGGTATGGATATTTCGCCCCGTTGATAAGTCCATCACCGTGTCTGCCCCCCAGCGGGTGGCCCAAACCATTTTTTCGACTTCTTCGGCAATGGAAGAGGTGGTGGCGGAGTTACCAATATTGGCATTCACTTTCACCAAAAAATTGCGTCCAATAATCATCGGTTCGGATTCAGGATGGTTAATATTGGCCGGAATCACCGCACGGCCTTCTGCGACTTCTTTTCGCACAAACTCGGCGGTAATGTCCTCGGGCAGATTGGCGCCAAAGTTTTCGCCTTTCAAACGCGCTTCGCGTTCGGCATCATTCAAATAGCGGCGCGTCAATTCACGGCGCTGATTTTCGCGAATGGCAATAAATTCCATTTCGGGGGTGATCATGCCTTGGCGCGCATAGTGCAATTGAGTGACATTTTGACCAGGCCTGGCGCGAAGCGGTTGGCGCATTAAGCTGGTTGCACCGGCAATCGCTGTTTCCATTTGGGTGCGAGAATGATAGCCATTATCTTGCGGATCAATGGTTCGGCCTGTGTAACTTTCCACATCGTTCCGACTCGCAACCCAATCTTTGCGAATCGCCGGAATGCCATGCGCCACATCTATGTCAATATCTGGGTCAGTATAAGGGCCGGAGGTATCGTAAACCGTGACGGTTTCACCATTAGTTAACCTAATGGCACGCATCGGCACCTGGATTTGCGGATGCAGCTCACCGGCAACATAGGTTTTGTGTGAGGCCGGTAACGGCTTACGAGTTAGGATGTCATTCGATGCGGGGAGGGCATGTTTAAAAGAAGTCATGTTTTTCTCACTTTTTAGGTGTTAAAAGGATGAAAAAAACCGCGTAAAAAGATGGGCAAAAGTCTTAATGATTAAGACTGTGCACTTGTTATAGCGTTGAACAGTAAAAAGCGGAAAACAGGAAGGCAATTGCTTTTAAGTCCCTGTCTCAACTTGATACAAGTTCAAAGGTATATAAAAGCAATCAGAAGGAACCCAAAGAAAGGGGCGCCCAAAGAATCTTCTCTTCCCTACGCTGGTTTTAACCAGATCAAGTTCAACGGGCCCGACTGCCGGAAAAAGGAAACAGCTCCAATTTTACTTCGTCGTCTCAGCACTTAGGTGTGCACCCCGAGAGATGGGGGCTATTCTAGCATAGGTTTTTTTAAGATGCGCTGTTTTTGGTTAACACTGTCTGGGCGTTTGTTCGTAGCCGGCTAAGATTTGCTTGTCTTGTTTTATATCAGCTAAGGTTGCTAACCCAAGCAAAATGGTTTGTAGCACGCTATAGGCAGGATGGTCTTTATTGATGGCATAATGAATCCAGGTGCCTTCTCGCCAACAGTTTACGATCTGTTTATTTTTAAGGTAGGCAAGATGTCTGGAAACCGTGCTTTGTGAAGTCTCCAATACAGAGACAAGGTCACAAACACATAAAAAATCTCTTGAATTTAATAAAGACAAAATTCTTAATCGAATGGGTTCAGCCAGCGCTTTGTGAAAATGGGCATGGTCTTCTAGTAAATTAAATGTCATAAAAGTGTCAGTTGATCAATCAGGGTTGTTGGTATAATTTTTGTATTTTTTACAAGCGAACAAAGATGTTGTTGAAACATTTTACAATTATAAGGAGCTTTCAGTGATTCGTATAGCAATAAATGGCTTTGGCCGTATGGGAAGGTTAGGCTTGCGCCAAGCTTTTGATTGGGAAGGTGTTGAATTTGTACATATTAATGAAATCGCCACCGATGCGGCAGGCTCAGCACATTTATTGAACTATGATTCCGCGCATGGACGTTGGCACCATAAAGCCGGCGAACAAAACGGCCAAATCCTGATTAACAATCAATCAATCGGCTATAGCAGTTACAAAGCCGTGGAAGATTTTGACTGGGGCGCCCTCAATGTAGACGTGGTATTAGAGTGCACCGGCGCATTCCGTACCCGAGCGCAGTTACAACCTTATTTTGATCAAGGTGTCAAACAAGTGATTGTGGCCGCGCCCTTAAAGGAAGACGTTAAAAATATTGTGATGGGCATTAACGATGATATTTTTGTTGCGGGTGAAGATCAACTGATCACTGCGGCTTCTTGCACCACCAACTGTATCGCTCCGGTGATCAAGGTTCTGCATGAGCAAATTGGGATTTCTCATGGTTCCATTACCACCATGCATGACCGCACCAATACCCAAAAAGTCGTTGACCACGGTCACAAAGACTGGCGGCGGGCAAGATCCAGTTTTGAATCGCTTATTCCTACTTCCACCGGTTCTGCGACCGCGATCGGCACCATTTTCCCCGAGTTAAATGGCCGGTTAGATGGCATTGCGGTTCGGGTTCCCTTTATGAATGCCTCTTTGACCGACTTGGTAATGGAAATGAAACGCCCCACCTCGGTTAATGAAGTGAACCAACTTTTTAAACAAGCCTCGGAAAGTTATTTGAAAAATATTTTAGGCTATGAAGACTTGCCTTTAGTCTCGGTTGATTTTGAAGGGGAAACTTGTTCTTCGGTGATCGATGCACTTTCTACTCGTGTGATCAATGATACGCATGTCAAAGTGCTGGCTTGGTATGACAATGAAATTGGCTATATGCAACGGATGATGGAGCTGGCGTTAAAAGTTGGCGCTGCCAATCAAGCCTTGTCATAAAACGCTCAAATTAAATAGAACTGGAAATACATAGACCTGGAAAAATTGATGACGAAAAGCCAAAAACAATATGCCATTGTGACCGGAAATTACTGGGCGTTTACCCTGACGGATGGCGCCTTAAGAATGCTGGTGTTACTGTATTTCTACCAATTGGGTTACAGCCCGCTTGAATTGGCCATGTTGTTTTTGTTTTATGAGTTTTTCGGCATCGTCACCAATTTATTTGGCGGTTGGCTGGGCGCGCGGGCGGGTCTCAATGTCACCATGAATATTGGATTGTCGATCCAAATATTGGCATTGGTGATGCTCACGGTTCCCGCCGAATGGCTCAGTGTGCTTTATGTGATGGTCGCGCAAGCCCTGTCGGGGATTGCGAAAGACTTGAATAAAATGAGTGCCAAAAGTTCGGTCAAGTCCTTAGCCAGTGATGGCGATGGCAAGTTATATCGGTGGGTTTCGGCGTTAACCGGCTCCAAGAATGCCCTGAAAGGGGTTGGCTTTTTTATGGGAGCGCTGCTTCTGGAGTTGTTTGGATTTGTCAATGCCATGTGGATTATGGCCGGGATGCTGTCTGTTGCCTTGATGGTTTCCTGGTTAAAACTGGATGGCGCTTTAGGCAAGTCTAAAAATACCCCCAAATTCGCGCAGATGTTTTCCCATTCTTCGGCGATTAACTGGTTGTCATTGGCTAGGTTCTTTTTGTTTGGCGCGCGTGATGTCTGGTTTGTGGTGGCGCTACCGGTTTTTGCCGCCAGTGCGCTTGGCTGGTCGCACCTACAAATTGGCGCTTTTCTGGCAATTTGGATTATCGGTTACGGTTTTGTGCAGGCCTTCTCGCCTAAATTGATTGGACAAACCCAGAATCCAACCCATCGTACCGCCTTTGGATTAGCCCTTATTTTAGGGGGAGTCCCATTGGTGATGGCCTATTCTTTATCGCTGAATCCACAAGGGGTTATTATCCTTGGCTTAGGGGTCTTTGGCATTTTATTTGCGCTGAATTCTGCCGTTCATTCCTATTTAATCGTTGCCTATGCCGATAGCGACGGCACGTCAAAGCAAGTTGGCTTCTACTATATGGCCAATGCCGGTGGGCGCTTGGCCGGCACGGTTTTATCCGGGTATTTATATCAAACAGTCGGGATCGAAGGGTGTTTAATGGCTTCTTCGGGGATGATTGTGATTGCGGGACTATTGGCACTTAAAATTAATCGTGGTTAGCGCGTTCAAATATTAGGCCAGTTATGGTTAGTGAGTTTATTATTAGCAAACGCATTTTCTTTAGTGAAAGGGAGCGACTGATGAGTTTTTATAAAACATTAATACTTCTAGCAGCTTGTCGGACTTTCCGACCGTAAAATGTTAAACTCGCTAGGTATTTAAAATCCCCGAGAAAGTGAAAAATTCATGAGCGATAAGTTCCGCCAAGTCGACCGAAACACCCTGTTTTTGCTGCCGCCCTCAATGGACGATTGGTTGCCTGAAGACCATCTTGCCCGCTTTGTCGTTGAGATTGTCGGGCAGCTTGATTTGACCGCGATCAAATCATCTT